>CXWL01000010.1_pt1 | contig 178521 bp, 187 predicted proteins | sample 590931 | NCBI WGS metagenome assembly CXWL01 (sample SAMEA3498368, study PRJEB10139) | groundwater metagenome | biome: water well; material: biofilm material | place: Germany | collected 2015-04-27
GACGCGATTTTCGACGCGCTCGAAGACCTTGGCGCCCGGCTTGGGCGTTTCCTCGCGCTCGCCGCGCAGGCCGCAGATCAGGTGCTCGAGCACTGCGCGCGGCGGCTTGACGTCGAAGCGGTTGAGCACGTCCACCGCCTCCTGGAAGGTCGTCGGGTCAGGCGCGCAGGGGCCCGAGGCGATGTGCGTAGGGTCGTCCCCGGTCACATCCGAGATGATCAGCGTGAGCACCGGCGCCTTACAGGCGGCGGCGAGGCGCCCGCCCTGGATCTGCGACAGGTGCTTGCGTACCGCGTTGATCTCCTGGATGGTCGCGCCGCTGCGCAGCAGGTCCTGCGTCACCTTGCGCAGGTCGCCGATCGAGATGCCGTCGACCGGAAGCGAGAGCAGCGAGGAGCCGCCGCCGGAGAACAGCGCGAGCAGCAGGTCCACCGACTTGATGGCGCGCACCGCGCCGAGCATCTCGCGCGTTGCTTCCTGCCCGGCTTCGTCCGGCACGGGATGCCCGGCCTCCACCCAGCGGATGCGCTCCAGCGACAGCGCGTGCCCATAGCGGGTCAGCGCGATGCCGAACAGCTTCTTATCCGCGGGCCAGTGCTGCTCCACCGCAAGCGCCATCGAGGCGGCGGCCTTGCCGGCGGCGAGCACCAGGGTGCGCCCGTCCGGCGGCGGCGGCAGGTGCGCCGGAACGATCTTGAGTGGATCGGCCGCCGCCACCGCGGCGCGAAAGCTCGCTTCGAGGAGCGCCCGCGGGCTCAGCCGAATTGCTCCCTGGGTTGGCCGGACGGGGCGTCTTTTCCCATGCCGTAGAGCACGGGGTACACCTCGCGGAACGCCTGCATGATCTCCGCCACCGGAACGTCGGCATGGCTGCCGCGGTCGCGCAGGTATTCCATGTGGCGGCGCTCTTCCTCGTCGAAGGGATGGAATATGGAATCCTCGCGGCCGTCGAACTCCAGCGGCTTGACCCGGAAACGCCGGCACAGTTCGATGTTGAAGGCGGGCGTCGCCTTGACCCATTTGCCCTCGAGCAGCATTTCGGCGAAGCCGTGGTAGACGAAGAGGTCGGTGCCCATGCGCTCGCGCAGGGCGGGCGTGGTCAGGTGGTTCTTCACGTCGGCGAACCCGACCCGCGCGGGAATGCCGTCGGCGCGCGCGCAGGCCGCCAGCAGCGCGGCCTTGCCGATGCAGAAGCCTTCGCCCGCGGTGATGCAGCGCGAGGCCTGGAAAGTCTCTTCCTTCGAGAAATCCAGGAACGGGTTGTAGCGGATGAGGTCGCGTACCGCGTAGTAGAGCGCCACGGCACGCTCCCGGTCGGTACTGCCGGAAGAATGCGCTTTCGAAAAATCCATGACGGCGGGGTGACCGCTGTCGATGTAGCGCCCGGATTGCAGGAACTCCCTCACCGGTCGAGTTTCATGAGCCGGCGCGCGCCGGAAAACAGCGCGCTGGACTGCTTGCCGAGCCCGTCGATGACCGAGAAGTGGTGCGTGCCGGGCATGGGGACGTTGCCCGCGAACGCGCCGCGCCAGCGCTCGCCGAGCAGCGCGTTCTGGCGCAGGAACTCCGAGCTTTCGTCGCCGCCGACGCAGGTCATCACCGGCGAGCGCGTGGCCGCCGGCATGAAAGCCGGCGAGAGGCGGAGCGCGGTCTCTTCTTCCAGGCGCAGGTCGCCGTTCAGCCAGTCCACCTGCACCATCGGGCGCATGTCGTAGATGCCGCTGATCGCGAGCCCGCCCTTGAACAGGTCCTTCGGCAGGCGTTTGTCGAAGGCCGGCCAGATCGCCGCCATCATCATCGCCGTAAGGTGCCCGCCCGCCGAGTGGCCGGAAACATAGAGCCGGTCCTCGTCCATGCCGTATTCCTCCGCGTGCAGCCACAGCCAGCGGCTGGCGCGCAGCATCTGGCGCACGATTTCCTCCACCGTCACCTGCGGGCACAGGTCGTAGTTCACCACCGCCAGCGAAACGCCGGCATCCACCCAGGCCGGCGCGAGGAAGGAGAAATCCCGCTTGTCGCGCGAGCGCCAGTAGCCGCCGTGGATGAACATCATGCAGCTGCCGTCGCCCTTGCGCGCGGGGAAGATGTCGATGCTTTCACCCGGCGAGTCGCCGTAGCGCTGGTCCAGGCGGCAGGTCATGGTCGTGCGCGCGCGCTCCGAATCCTGGATCCAGCGATCGACCCAGCGCGCGTTGTCCGGCACCAGCTCGCGGTTGTTGTACTCGCGCGAATAGAAGGCTGAATCACTCATTCGCGTTTCTCCCGCCAAAGGCCGAGCGCGTCCTGCGCCGGGCGATCCGAAAACGAAAACAGGACGCAGTCGGCGTCTGCGGCCAGCGACAGCGGCATCCACGAAGGCACGACGAAGGTGTCGCGCGGGCCGAAATCGAAGGCTTCGCCGCCGATGGTCGCGCGGCCCTTGCCTTCGACGACGGAATACACCGTGCCGTCGGTAGAGCGGTACGGCCGCGTGCGCAGGCCCTTCGGAAGCAGCTGGATGTAGGCCGCGATGGTCGGCATGGCATGCCCGCCGGTCAGCGGATTGATGTATTCCATTTTCCAGCCATGGCAGGGATCCGGATCCCCTTCTTTGGCCAGACGGGCCAGCGTTTCGCGGCTGCGCTCGTAGGGGTAGCTGAAGATGGGGGAGGTCTTGCCGAAGGGCGCCACGGCGCCCAGCGGCTTGAGGTTGTTGCCATAGCGCGCCATCGAGGCGCCTTCGCCACGCGAAATCGGCTGCACGGCCTGCGGAAACGGCTCATGGAACTGCGCCGCGAAAGCTCGCACGATGCGAACGTCGAGCCCATCGAGCCAGACGACGGGTCCGCTGCCTTCGTGGCCGTGGTCGTGCCAGGTCCAGGAGGGCGTGATGATGAAATCCCCCGGCCGCATGGTCGTGCGCTCACCATCGACCGCGGTATAGGCGCCCGTGCCCTCCAGCACGAAGCGCAGCGCGGATTGCGTGTGGCGGTGGCTGGGCGCCACCTCGCCCGGCAGGATCAACTGGTAGCCGGCAAACAGGCTCTGCGTGATACAGGCCTCGCCGCGCATGCCGGGGTTCTGCAGAACGAGCACGCGCCTGAGCGCTTCCTGAGCGGTGATGAGCTCGCCCGCCTCCATCAGGTAAGGGCGCGCGTCGGCCCATTTCCAGATCGCCGGCTTGCAGGGCGTCATCGGCTGGTCGGGAATCAGCTCGTGATAGACCTCCCAGAGCGGGGCGAAATTGTGCTTTTCGATGCGGCGGTACAGATCCTGCCGCGCGGCCCCGGATTGCGGCTTCGGGACGCTCGCCATGTCTCGCTCCCAGGCTGAAAAAACCATTATAAAGTGTCGCCCTCGCTTCATGGAGGACAGCCGCATGCCGGCCGATTGGGAAGACAGGCTCGCCATCGTCGATACGGTGAACAACTGGGCGCTGTGGCGGGACGCGGGCGACTGGGAGCGCTTTCGCACCGTCTGGCACGAGGACGGCTGGATGACCGCGACCTGGTTCCAGGGGCCGGCCGAGAAGTTCATCGAAGTGAGCAAGGCGGGCTTCGACAAGGGCGTGAGCATCCTGCATTTCCTGGGCGGCACGAGCGTCGACTTGAAGGCCAATCGCGCGGTGGCGCAGACCAAGATGACCATCAGCCAGCGCGCGGCCGTGGACGGCGTCATGGTGGACGTCGTCTGCACGGGCCGTTTCTATGATTTTTTCGAGCAACGAAGAAACAAGTGGGCGATCGTGCGCCGGCAGCCGATCTACGAAAAGGACCGCATGGACCCCCTCGATCCGGCGGCGAAGCTGGCGCTGGACCCGGAACTGCTGGGGCGCTTCCCCGAGGGCTATCGGCACCTGGCTTACCTGCAGACCAGGATCGGCTACACCATCAAGCTCGACCTGCCGCAGCTGAAGGGGCCGGTGGTGCAGGCGCTCTATGTGCACGGCCAGGCATGGCTGGAGGGCGCGCCGTCGGCTTTCCCGTCTTGAATTCCGCAAGGTTCAATACCTCAGGGCAACTGCGCATCGGCCAGCCGGTGCGCCGGCTGGAGGACGACGCGTTGCTCACCGGCGCGGCGCGCTACATCGACGACCTCGACCTGCCTGGTGCCGTCCATGCGGCGTTCGTGCGCTCGCCCCACGTGCATGCGCGCCTGCTGTCCATCGACGTAGCCGACGCCCTGGGCGCGCCTGGGGTGCTGGCGGTTTACACCGCGGACGACCTTCGTGCCGGCGGCATCGAGCCGATCCAGGTTGCAGTGACGCAGCGCGGCCGCGACGGCAGCGCCGCGCGCGGCACTTCGCGCCCGGTGCTGGCCGAAGGCCGCGTGCGCTTTGTCGGCGAGGCGGTGGCGATGGTGCTGGCGCTCAGCCAGCGCGAGGCGCGCGACGCGGCCGAACACGTGGCGGTCGGTTACGAAGAACTGCCGCAAGCCACCGATCCGCGCATTGCCCTGGCGCCCGGCGCGCCGCCCGTTCGCGACGACGCGCCGGGCAACCTGGCGCTCGAATGGGAAGGCGGCGACCGGCAGGCAGCCGAATCGGCGTTCGCGCGCGCGGCTCATGTGACGCGGGTCGAACTGGTGGTCAACCGGGTATCCGCGGCGCCCATCGAGCCGCGTGGCGCGGCCGCGGCATACGACGCGGCAACTGGACGCTTCACGCTGCACGCCCCCACGCAGGGCAGCAAGGCGATCCAGGTCGATATCGCGTCCACGGGCCTGGTCGCCGACCCGCGCGCGCTGCGCGTGCTGACGCCGCAGGTGGGCGGCTCGTTCGGATTGAAGATCTCCCCCTACCCTGAACAGGTGGCGGTGCTGTTCGCCGCAAGGAAACTCGGGCGGCCGGTGAAGTGGTACGCCGATCGCTCGGAGGCGTTTCTCGCCGATGGCGCGGGGCGCGACCTGGCCATGACCGGCGAACTGGCGCTGGACGGGGAGGGGCGATTCCTCGCCGTGCGCGCGCGCGTCGTCGGCAACACCGGCGCCTACACCACCACGGCTGCGATCAGCATCCCGACCAGTGGCGGAATCCGCTGCATCACCGGGGTCTACACGCTGCCTGCGTGCCATGTGGAGACGCGCGTGGCGTTCACCAACACCGTGCCCGTGGTCGCCTATCGCGGCGCCGGCAAGCCCGAGTTCACCTATCTAATCGAACGCCTCGTCGACGCCGCCGCGCGCGAGACAGGGCGCGATCGCATCGCGTTGCGCCGCCTGAACATGGTGCGTCCGGAACAGATGCCCTGGACCACGCCGGCGGGCCTGGTGTTCGATTCCGGCGAGTTCGAGAAGAACCTCGACGACGCCCTGATCCTGAGCGACCGCGCCGGATTCGAAGCGCGCCGCAATGCAGCGGCCGCGCGCGGCCGGTTGCGCGGCTATGGATTGTCGGTCTACCAGGAACCCGACGGGTACTACGAGAGCCACGTCGGCGCGGCCTTCGACGCCGAGGGCATGCTCACTGTGGCGACGAGCGCGACGACCAACGGCCAGGGACACGTCACCACGTTCATGCAGGTCGTGTCGCAGCAACTCGGCTTGCCCTCCGATCGCATACAGGTCGTGCAGGGCGACAGCGATCGCACCGGCGTGGGCATCGGCTCTGTCGGCTCCTGCGAGACGACCGTCACCGGCACCGCGATCGTGCATTGCGCGCGCATCATTATCGAAAAGGGCCGCCTGATCGCCGGCCACTTGCTTGAAGCTCAGCCGCTGGACGTGGAGTTCGAAGTCGGTGCTTCGGGCGGCGTGTTCGTGATCGCCGGCACCGACCGGCGCGTCACGCTGGTCGAGGTCGCGCGTGCCGCGCACGCGCCCGGCCTGCCGCCGGAGATCGCGCCGGGCCTGGCGGCCGAGGATTTCTACAAGCCCGCCACCTACAGTTTTCCCTCGGGCTGCCACGTGTGCGAGCTCGAGGTCGATCCGGAGACGGGCGAGATCGAGGTGCTCGCCTATGCGGCGGTGAATGACTTTGGCGTTGCGGTGAACCCGCTGCTGCTCGAGGGCCAGGTGCACGGCGGCGTGGCGCAGGGCATCGGCCAAGCCCTGATGGAGGTCCTGCGGCACGACGCGCAGACCGGCCAGCCGCTGACGGGCAGCTTCATGGACTACTGCATGCCGCGCGCCGACGACCTGTCCGCGTTCGGCTGGGCGAGGAATGAGGTCCCCTGCAAGACCAATCCGCTGGGCGTCAAGGGTTGCGGCGAATCGGGCTGCACCGCTTCTCTCGCCGCCGTGATGAGCGCGGTGATCGATGCGCTGGCGCCGAGGGGCGTTACTGCGCTCGACATGCCGGCTACGCCCGAGCGCGTGTGGCGCGCGCTGCATGCGGCTCCAGTGGTGCGCTTACCTTGGAGACAATAGAATTCCTGTTGAGCCGGCCGCACGTCGAACTGTGCCAGCTGCTGAAACTCACGGGCATCGCCGAGAGCGGCGGCAGCGGCAAGCGCATCGTGGCTGCAGGAGAGGTGATGGTTGATGGCCTGCCCGAGAGCCGCAAGACCGCCAAAATTCGCGCCGGGCAATCCGTACAGTGCCGCGGCGTCACGATTCTGGTAAAGGTATCGTCCTGACAGACATGGAGAAGCCAATGACCCGAGCACTTCTTTCGATTCTCTTCCTGGCCGCGGCCATGCAGGCGTCGGCCCAGGGCTATCCGTCGAAGCCCGTCCGGATGGTCGTGAACTTCCCGCCCGGCGGCGCCGCCGACCAGCTCGGCCGCGCGGTCGGCGCGAAGCTGCAGGAAAGCCTCGGCCAGCCTTTCGTGGTCGAGAACCGGCCGGGCGCCAATGGTTCGATCGGCGCCGCCGAGGTCTCCAAGGCCGCGCCCGACGGCCATACCATCCTCATGTCGTCGGGAGGCGCGATCGCGCTGAACGGCCTGCTGTATCGCAACCTGGGCTACGACCCGATGAAGGTGCTGGAGCCGGTGGCGCCCGTGGCCTCGGTAGCGGTATTCCTGCAGATCAAGCCTGCGATCGCGGCCAACTCGCTGGGCGAATTCATCGCTCACCTGCGCGCCAACCCGGGCAAGCTGAACTACGGTTCGCCCGGCAACGGCAGTTCGCCGCATCTCGCGGGCGAGATGTTCAACCGCGCCGCCAAGGTCCAGACCACCCATGTGCCGTACAAGGGCGCGGCACCCGCGCTCACGGACCTGCTCGCGGGCCAGCTGGATTTCATGTTCGACCCCGGCATCGGGCTGCAGCACTCGAAGGCCGGCAAGCTCAAGCTGCTTGCGGTTGGCAGCCCGAAGCGCCACCCCGCGTATCCTGACGTGCCGACCATCGCCGAAATCGCCGGCGCCGAGTTTGACGCGGACACGGTGTTCGGGATCTACGCTCCGGCAGGTACCCCGAAAGACGTGATCGCGAAGCTGAACGCCGAGATTGGCAAGGCGATGCAGTCCGCCGACCTCAAGGCGCGCGCCAGCGCGATCGCGGCGCAGGAGATGGTGCTTTCTCCCGAAGCGTTCGCCGCGCGTCTCAGGGCCGAGCACGAACGCATGCGCGTCCTGATCAAGGAAACGGGGCTACGCGCGGACTGAGGCTGGCACCGCCGCGCGAGGCAGCTGGATCCAGAACGTCGCGCCGGAGCCTGCCGCAGATACCGCCCAGACGCGCCCGCCATGCCGCTCGGCGACGTGCTTAACGATCGCCAGGCCGATGCCGGTGCCCGGGTACTCCGGCCCCGGATGCAGCCGCTCGAAGGCGTTGAACAGCCTGCTGGAATGGGCCATGTCGAAGCCGATTCCGTTGTCTCGTACGTAATAGGCTTCCATTGCAGGATCCCATCCCAGTTCCACTCGCGGCGCCGCGGCGCGCGAGGAATACTTGAAGGCATTGTCGACCAGGTTCGTCAACGCTTGGCGGACGAGCGTCTCGTCGCCCTCGGTGCCGGGCAGTTCATTCACCTGGACCGCCACGGCAGGGTAGCGGACCTGCAACTGCTCGACGACCAGCCCGGCGATCGAGCGCATGTTGAGCGGTATGCGTACCAGTGGCGCGCGATTGACCCCTGCAAGCGCCAACATGTCGTCCACCAGGTCCACCATGTAGGCAATGTTCGTTTCGATCAAGCCAAGCTTGCGCCGGCCTTCCTCGGAAAGCCGGGAGGATTCGTCCTGCGACAGGATGTGCGAAAAGCCGCTGATGACGCCTAGCGGGCTGCGCAGGTCGTGCGACACCGAGTAGGAGAACGCCTCCAGTTCGCGCACCGCGAGGCGCAGTTCCTGGGTCCGCTCGGCGACCCGCTCTTCGAGCGTCTCGTTCATGCGCTCGAAGCGTTCCGCGAGAGCCTGCTTGCGGCGGATGTCCTGGTACGCATAGATTGCGGCGATCGCCAGGCCAAGCACCGAGAGGGCGAGCACGAGGAATATCGTCGTCTGCTCCTGTGCGGCGGCCAGCTGCTCCACCCGCTCGATCGGAACCGTCACCTCGATCGCGCCCAGAAGCTGATGCTGGCGCCACTGCTTGCCCACAGGAATACTGGCGGAAACGCGTCGCGCCAGCACCTGGGCGTCGCGTTCCATCTCGTTGTGGCAGGCGACGCAGGAACCTGCCGCGGCGGGGTCGGCGTGCATGTAGCGCAAGGTCTTGATGCCCTCCAGGCGTTCGATGCGCCACGCCGGTTGCCAGGCAATCGGGCCTGCCGGCGCCGCGCCATCCTGCGCCTCCAGCATGTCCCATGCCCAGCGCTGGAACTCGTCGCGCAATCCTTGCGTCGGCTCGAGGTTCCATTTGCTGAGCGGGCGATAGCTGTACAGCCCGCCGCCGCTCGCCGTCGCTTCGCGCCCCACCAGCTTGAGGAATTGCGCCGGCAGCGGCACATGCCCGGGCTGCCCGGCCGAATCGATGTGCGCGCCGAAGCCGTCCTTGCGCAGCTTGTCGGCAACTTCCGTCGTGTATGCCGTGCGCGCGGCGAGCGCCTGCAGGGCCACCACCTCGGCGATGCGCAGCGCCTCGTGCTCGATGATGCGGCGCTGCGAGTCCACCAGGATGGCGTAAGTGCCGGCGCCCACCGCGGCCATGATGAGCGCGAAGATGAGCAGTACCGGGTGACGAAGGCCGTCGGGCAGCCAGCTTAGGAATCGTTGCATCATGAAGGGCGCCCTGAGTATCGCACCTGCGGCCCACCCGCTCATTTCCCCGGCAGGAAAGAATGTGTCAACGCGCCGGCTGGTCCCTGGGGATGGCCTTGAGCCAGGTCACCGGCTTGCCGAGCGCGCCGCCGAGCGCCTTGCCCTCGGGATCCGCCAGCGCCGCCTCCCGCGCCTTGCGGATCGCCTTCGCCTGCGCGGCCGCGTCGGCGGTCGCGGGATGGTCCACCAGCGCATCGAGGATCGCCAGGAAATTCGCCTTGCCGCGGCGGTGGGTATCGCCGTAGCCCTTGATCAGGCGCGCGCACTCCGCGACTTCGAGCGCGACCGGCACGCTGCGCGCGGCGGCGTCGCGTACGCGCGAGAGCCAGTGCTCGATTAGTTTCTGTTCCTCGGCGTAGCGGTAGGATTGCGGCCGCCAGGGCTTGAGCCACGCCAGTGATCGCACCAGCAGGTAGCCGAACACGCCCGAGGTTTTCAGGTGCATGCCGACGTTGTAGGCGTCCAGCTTGCCGTTCTTTTCCGCCCACCGGGTCAGGGACCCGCCCAAGGCGGGTGGCAGCAACGAGGCAAATTCCTCCACGCCGGGCTTGAGGAAATCGATCACGACGACCGGTTCCCCCTCTTTCGCGCCGACTTCCTTCCTGACGCGCTCGAAGCGCGAGGCGCGCGTCTTCAGGTCCGCCACGCGGATGATGTCCTCGTAGCTCATCCAGAGCGCCAGCTCGCGCGCGACTTCCGCGGCAAGTGCGGGGTCGGATTTCTCGAAGGATTGAACTCTTTCCTGGAAAAGGCGCGCGTAGGCCTCTCCCTGGTAGTCGCGCAGCCGCGCGACGCCCAGTTCCACGATTTCCTTGAGTTCCGACGCCTTTTTCTGCGGCGCCAGTGGTTGCGGCGTCGGCTTCGAGCCCGCGGCGATGTCGCAACCGGCGGCGAAGCCGCGCAGGCTCGCCTCGGCGCCGCGCCCGCCGCCGCGGATCGCCTGCTCGCAGGCGTCGCGCGTCAGCGGCAGCACGCCGCTGCCCGCCATGGCGCCGAACAGCACGGCATTGATCACCGTGCCGCTGTCCTGCGCGAGCTTCCTCATGTCGAACAGGACCGCCTGCTTGGCGAGCTGCCTGCCGGCATCGATGACGCGCTCGCTGTCGAAGCGCCCGTCGCCCATCTGCATTTTCTCGATGGTGGCGTAGATGCGGTGGGTGGAGGCGACCAGCGTGGTGCGCTCCGGGCTGACGTAGCCGTTCTGCATCGCGCGGCCCGCCTCGATCAGCTCGGAGGCGACCATGATGTCGACGTTGCCGGGGCTGGGCGTCAGCGAGAACACCGGCTGCCTGCCGTCCAGCTGCGCCGCCGTCGCCGGAAAGATCTCCAGGTAGTAGGTTGTCGCGCCGGTGCGCTGCGCCACGCCGGGAATGGACGTGCTTTGCGACGGAAAGCCGCATCGCGCCGAGGCGTCGATCAGCCAGTCGGCCATCACGCCGCCGCCTTCGCCGCCGAGCGCGGCGATCAGGATGGTGATGGGGCGGTCGGGAAGGTTCATGCGAACAGGCTCCGGACTTTTTGCAGTGCTCGATCGAGGAAATTCGGGTTCTGCACCACCTCCGCCCGGTAGAACGACGGGCACAGGATCGCCGCGTGTGCGTTTTCACCGCACAAGCCGCAGCCGACGCAGCCGTCGATCACCGTGGCCACCGGATCGCGCCGCAGCGGATCCGGGTTCTCCTTGACGGTGAGGGTGGGGCAGCCCGAGAGGCGGATGCAGGAGTGGTCGCCCGTGCAAGTGTCCTCGTCGACGCCGTACTTCACCCGCACCGTCCGCCTGCCTTCGGACAGGTCCTTCGCGACCACGGGGCGTAACCTGCGCTGGCGCTCGAGCTGGCACTCGCCCTCGGCGACGATGACCTTGAGTCCCTTCTGCGGCGTGGTCATCGCCTCCTTGTAGGTCTTCGACATCGTGCCTACGTCGTAATTGTTGATCGTGCGCAGCCATTTGACCCCGATGCCGTGGAGCGTGTCCTCGATCGAATGTTCTGAATTTTTGGGAGAGGAAAGAAGTTCCTGGGTGCCAGTTGCGGACGCGTAGCCGTTCTTCATGATGATCAGGACGCCGTCGCCCTTGTTCATGAGGTTGGAGGCGACGCCCGAGAGCAGGCCGTTGTGCCAGAAGCCGCCGTCGCCCATCACCGCCACCGGACGGCGCGCCGACATCGGCGTGACGCCCGCCGCGCTCGCCAGGCTCATGCCGTAGCCGAGCAGCGTGTTGCCCTGCGAGAAAGGCTCGAAGGAGGCAAAGGCGTGGCAACCGACATCCATCGAAACGTGCGGCCGCCCGATGTCCTGCGCCACCAGCTTCATGGCCGAGAACACGGGCCGCTCCGGACAGCCGACGCAGAAGGTCGGCGGGCGCTGCGGCATCGCGCCCAGCAATTCCGCGGCCTTGCGTTTCGTCTCCGTATTCTTCGAAATCCAGCTGGAACCGGGAGCGATGTCGAGTTGCGGCGCGTGTAGCTTGAGGAATCGCGCCAGGCCCCGCACCATCAATTCGGTGCTGTAGTCGCCCGCCATCTGCAGCAGGTCTTTGCCGTGCAGCTTCGCCTGCACGTCGGCGCGGCGCAGGTGGGTGGCGATCTCCTGCTCGATGAACTCGGGCTGGCCCTCCTCGATGACGAAAACGGCCTTCTTGCTTGCGGCGAACGCGGTCATTTCCTGCGGCACGATGGGATAGACCACGTTCAGGACATGGACCGGGATCCGGCAGGTGCCGAAGTCGTCGGCCAGTCCCAGCAGCTTGAGCGCCCGCATCAGGCCGTTGTACAGGCCGCCCTGGACGACGATGCCCACGTCCTGCTCGCTGCCTTCAAAAGTCTCGTTCAGCTTGTGCTCGACGATATATTTGCGCGCGGCCGGCAGGCGCACGTCGTTCTTCAGCTTCTCCTGGCGGAAGATGGCCGGCGGGTGCGCGAGCCTGTCGTAGATGAATTCCTTCGGCGGGCCATCCAGCATGTGCCGCATCGAAACGGCCGGTGCGACGTTGTTTTTTGCGATAAAGCTCCCGTGCACGTGGCAGGCGCGGATCCGCAGTTCCATCATCACCGGGGTGTTCGAGGCTTCCGACAGCGCAAAGCCGTGCTCCACCATGTCGACGATGGTGGTCAGGTTGGGCCGCGGGTCGAGCAGCCACATGAGCGATTTCATGGCGAAGGAATGGCTGCGCTCCTGCGCCACCACGCCGCCTTCGCCGTAGTCCTCGCCCAGCACGATGAGCGTGCCGCCCATCACGCCGGCGCTTGCCAGGTAGGAGAGCGCGTCGGCGGCGACGTTGGTCCCGACCACGGATTTCCAGGTCACCGCGCCGCGCGCCGGATAATTGATGGAGGCCCCGAGCATCGCCGCGGCGGACGCCTCGCTGGTGCAGGCTTCGACATGCACCCCGAGCTCGTCCATGTAGTCGCGCGCCTGCACCATGACGTCCAGCAGGTGCGAGACGGGCGCGCCCTGATAGCCGCCGACATAGGACACGCCCGACTGCAACAGCGCCTTGGTCACCGCGAGGATGCCCTCGCCGTGGAAGGTCTGGCCCTCGCCGAGGCGGAGGGACTCTATCTCTTTAGTGAATTGCCGTTCCACAATTTATCCCACCAGGTTGGGTTTTGAATGACTTCCGCCCTGTAAAACGAAGGGCATAGCACGGCGGCATGGGCGTTCTCGCCGCACAAGCCGCAACCGACGCAACCTTCGATCACCGTGGCCACCGGGTCGCGGCGCAGCGGGTCCGGGTTGTCCTTGATGGTCAGGGTGGGGCAGCCGGAAAGCCGGATGCACGAATGGTCGCCCGTGCAGGTGTCTTCATCGACACCGTATTTGACTCTGATTGTTCTTTTTCCTTCAGATAAATTCTTTGCAATAACAGGGCGGAGCTTTCTCTGGCGTTCCAATTGGCACTCGCCCTCGGCGATGATCACCTTGAGGCCCTTGTAGTCCGTGGACATCGCGTCCTTCAGTACCTTGGTGACGTCGCCGACGCGATAGTTGTCCACGGTCTTCATCCAGCCCACGCCGACGCCTTCGAGCGCGCGCTCGATCGCCATGTCGCCGGACTTGAATTCGCTGTGCTGCGGGCTGGAGGGCAGCTCCTGCGTGCCGGTGGCGGAGCTGTAGCCGTTCTTCATGATGACGAGGATGCCGTCATCCTTGTTGAACACGGCGTTGGCGATGCTGGTGGTCAGGCCGTTGTGCCAGAAGCCGCCGTCGCCCATGATGCTCACGGTGCGCTCGCCGAACATGGTGTTCACGGCCGAATTGGAGGCGAGGCCCAGGCCGTAGCCGAGCACCGTGTTGCCGATATTGAACGGCGGCAGCGAGGAAAACAGGTGGCAGCCGATGTCGGCCGAGACGTGCACCGGCCCGGCGGTTCGCTCGACGACTTTCATTGCCGAGAATACCGGCCGCTCCGGGCAGCCGACGCAGAACCCGGGGGGGCGAGTGGGAACAACCCCGAGCAATTCAGACGCCCTTGCCTTGAGCCCCTTTATCGCATCAGTCGTTTTCGGCAGATTCAGGAATCCTGAAACACCGGCCAGAACCACCTCGCCCGTGTATTCCCCGGCCAGGGGCAGCAGTCCCTTGCCGAAAATTTTCACGTCGTTCGCTCCGGCGCGGCGCAGCGCGGCCTGCACGGCGTCCTCGATGAACGCGGGCTGGCCTTCCTCCACCACCAGCACGCGCTTCCTGGCGGCGCAGAAATCGACGATCTCTTCCGGGATCATCGGGTAGGCGACGTTCATGCAGTAGATCGGCACCTTCGTCGCGCCGAAGATGTCCGCCAGGCCTAGTTGCTGCAGCGCGCGGATCACCGCGTTGTACATGCCGCCCTGGCAGAGGATGCCGGTATCGTGCATCTCCCCCTCGAAGATCTCGTTCATTTTGTGCTTCTTGATGAACTCGACCGCGGCCGGCCAGCGTACTTCTATCTTGTGCTTCTCCTGCGCGTAGGTTGCGGGCGGCAGGCAGATGCGGCCGTAGTCGAAATCCGGGTTCTCCATCACCTGCCTGCGGGAAATCGCGGGGGCGCGGTTCGCCTTGGTGCGGAAAGTGCCGTGCACATGGCAGGCGCGGATGCGCAGCTGCAGCATCACCGGCGTGCTCGAAGCCTCCGACAGCTCGAAGCCCTGCTCGACAGCCTCGACGATCTTCGGCAGGTTGGGGCGCGGATCGAGCAGCCACATCTGCGACTTCATGGCGAAGGCATGGGTGCGCTCCTGGATGATGGAGGAGCCTTCGCCATAGTCCTCCCCCAGCACCAGCAGCGCCCCGCCGCGCACGCCGGCCGAGGCGAGGTTGGATAGGGCGTCGGAGGCCACGTTGGTGCCGACCGTGGACTTGAACGCGACCGCGCCGCGCATCGGGTAGTTAATCGAGGCGCCGAGCATCGCCGCGGCGCCGGCTTCGTTGGCGTTGGTCTCCACGTGCACGCCTAGCTCATCCAGGATGCCGCGCGCGTCGTTCAGCACGTCCATGACGTGCGACACCGGCGCGCCCTGGTAGCCGCCGACGTAGGACACGCCCGACTGCAGCAGCGCCTTGGTGACCGCGAGGATGCCTTCGCCGTGGAAGGTGTCGCCTTCGCCCAGCTTGAGCAATTCCACTTCCTGTTTGAAGGAGCGTTCCATCAAATCACCCGATCAAGTTCGGCAACCAGGTGGCCACCGCGGGAACGAAGAACACCAGCACCAGCACCACGATGCTGATGAGCAGGAAGGGCGTCACCGCGCGGAAGATGTGCAGCATCGTGACCTGCGGCGGCGCGACGCCTTTCATGGTCATGAGCAGCAGGCCGTGCGGCGGCATCAGCAGTCCCAGCTGCATGCAGATCAGGAACATGACGCCGAACCACACCAGGTCCACGCCCATCGCCTGCACCACCGGCATGAAGATCGGCAGCGTGATCATCATCATGCTCACCTGCTCGACGAACACGCCGAGGAAGATCAGCAGCAGCAGCATGCCGGCGATCACCGCCATGGGCGGCAGGCCCATGCCCGTGATCAGCTGCGCCAGGCCGTTGCTCGCGCCGGAGAACGACAGGATCTGCGAGAAGGTGGTGGCGCCGACGATGATGAAAAGAATCATCCCCGAAATCCCGGCGGTTCCTCGAAGCGCTTGAATCAAATTCTTTATGCTTAAAACCCCATAAAGAAAAGCAAGAACCATTGTCGCGAAGGCTCCCAGCGCGGCGCACTCGGTCGGCGTCGCCCAGCCGGCGATCATGGCGCCCACCACGATGACGAAGATCGAGACCAGCGGGATCACGTACTGCAGGAAGGGCTGGAAGCGGCGCCAGCCGTGGTGCTCGTCGAAGGCGGTTTTCGGCGCGAGTTCCGGCTGCATCCTGACGCGCAGCACGATGTAGACGACGAAGATGACCGAGAGGATCAGTCCGGGCACGATGCCGCCCACCAGAAGCTTGGAAATGGAGATGCCCGACAGGCTGCCCAGCAGCACGGTGAGCGCCGAGGGCGGGATCAGCATGTCCACCGCGCCGATCGCCATGATCGGGCCGGTGGCGATGGTCGGGTGATAGCCGCGCGCCAGCATCACCGGCAGCATCAGGCTGCCCAGCATGGCCGTGGTGGCGATGGTGGAGCCCGAGATCGCCGAGAACACCGTGCCCGCGACGACTGCGATCACGGCCAGGCGACCCGGCACGTCGCGGATCAGGCGCTCCACGCCGTCGATCACCTTCACCGCGAGACCCGTGTGGAACAGCACTTCGCCCATCAGGATGAAGAGCGGGATCGGCGTCAGCGCGAAGCTGGTCACCGAGGCGACGCTGTTGCGCGCGAGCTGCATCATGCCCGCGTCGCCGCCGAGGAAGATCGCCGCGCCCAGCAGGTTGATCGCGAGGAACGCGAACGCGACCGGCAGTCCGAGGAACATCAGCGCGGTCGAGCCGCCGAGCAGGAGCCACGCCGCCGCTTGCCAGGACACGCCTTTGATCTCCTGTGCTACGCCGCACTGACCGCATCGGTGCGCGGTCCGCGCTCGGCGGCGTACAGGCGTTGCATGCGGAACAGGACCTCGACCGCGAGCAGCGCGAAGGCCGCCGGCAGCGGCGCGAGCAGCCACCATTCCGGCACCGACAGCACCTTGACGACCGTGCCGCCGATGGCGTGGCTGGAGAGCACCGCCTTGACGCCGTAGAAGGCGATGACGGCGCAGCAGGTCAGGGCCATCACGTCCACCGCCCATTCGCAATACCAGGCCAGCCGGCGCGGGATCACGCGCAGAAGGACGTCGACGCGGATGTGCATTCCCTGCCGCAGCAGCCAGGGCGCGGTCAGCATGGTGATGAGGTACAGCGCGTACTCCGTCACCTCGTTCGCCCAGGGCACCCCGAGCATTCCCGGCACGACGCGCACGTTGCGCAGGAACACGTCGGTGCAGATCACCAGCATCATCAGGAGCAGCACGGCGCAGCCGGCGAGCGCGAGGCCCGCCAGGAAGCGTCCGTACTGTTCCGAGATGCGACTCACTACTTGCTGAATAGCTTCTTCATCTGCGGCCCGTAGGTCGGGCTCGACTTGATGAGGTTGGTCCAGGCCACGTCATAGGCCTTGTCGACATACTGCTTCGTTGTGGCGGCGTCGAAGGTGATGACCTGGATGCCGGCTTGCGCCTGCTTCCTGGTGTCTTCCTCGTTGATCTTCCTCCAGGAGACGGCGCCCGCCTCGTGCGCGATGACGTGGCGCATGAGCAAGTCCTTCTGCGCCGGAGTCAGCGCCTTCCACTTGTCGAGGTTCATCACGAGCGAGACCTCGGCGCTGTAGAAGCCCGGATCGACGCGGAACTTGGTCTTCTCGTGCCAGTTGAAGTCGAAAATGCCGTTGATCGGCCAGCCGTAGCCATCCACCACGCCGCGCTCGAGCGCGGTGTAGACCTCGCCGGGCGCGGTCTGCACCACGGTCGCGCCCAGGGACTGGAAGAAGTCGCGATAGACCGGCGTGATGCGCAGCTTCAGGCCGGTCAGGTCCAGCTTGTCGATCTTCTTCGTGAGATAGAGATGGAACGGGGTGTAGTCGATGACGCGGCCGAGGTATTGCATGTTGGCCTTCTCGTTCCAGATCTTGTTGACCAGGTCCGTGGCGCCGTTCCTGCGCAGCTCCGGCGCGGGCAACTGGGTCAGCTTGAGCGCGTCGGCCTCGGGCATGATGTTGGTGTAGAAGGCGCCCGTGCTCATGCCGATGTCGACAACGCCGGTGCGCACCGCATTGCCGACTTCGAAGGGCGGCATCGCCTTCGGGCCGCCAATGAAGTTGATCTGCAGCAAGCCCTTGCCCTCGGCATTGAGCTTCTTCATCATCGGCTCGAGGTCCTTCACGTAGGTGGTGTTCTCGGCGAACGCACTTACCAGGCGCAAGGTGACTTCCTGGGCATGGGCGAGCGCCGGGATGGCGGTCGCGGCGACAACGCAAATGAGTTTCTTCATGGTTTCCTCCTCTAAGGAGCGGAAAGGGTAGGTCTCCGGGTGATCATTTGTCAAATCAATGTCATCCATGTTATGAATCATTTACATGAATGTAGCCGGGCTCGACCTCAACCTGCTGCGGGTGTTCGACGCCGTGCTGCGCGACCGCAGCGTCACCCTGGCGGCGCGGCACCTGGGCCTGACGCAGCCGGCGGTGTCCAACGCGCTCGCGCGCCTGCGCGCGCAGTTCGAGGATGCGTTGTTCGTGCGCACGCCTTCCGGCATGGACGCAACGCCGTTCTCACGCGAGCTGGCCGAGCCGGTGCGACAGGCGCTGGCGCTGCTCGAGGCCGCCTTGTCGCATGGGCCGGGCTTCGATCCGGCGACTTCCACGCGCGCTTTCCGCTTCTACATGTCGGACCTGGGCCAGATCGAGTTCCTGCCGCCGCTGGTCGAGCGCGCGCAGCGCAGCGCGCCGGGCGTGCGCCTCGAGGCGGTGGCGCTGGAGGTCGAGGACATCGGCGACGCCTTGGCGGCGGGCTCGCTCGATCTCGCGGTCGGGTTCCTGCCGGGCCTCGGGCCGCCGGTGCGCCGGCAGCCACTGTTTCGCGATCCCTACGTCTGCCTGATGCGTGCCGACCACCCGGATATCGGCGCGAAGCTCACGCGCAAGCAGTTCCTCGCCGCCTCGCACGCGCTGGTTTCCTACAAGGGCGGCCACCGCGTCATCGAGGAGGCCCTCGAGCGCGCCGGGCTCGCGCGCAAAATCGCGCTGCGGGTGCCGCATTTCACCGTGGTGCCGATGGTGCTCGAGCGCTCGAACCTGATCCTCACGCTGCCCTCGAAGGTAGCCAGGGTCTTCCTGAAGCGAGGCAGGTTCAAGGCACTGCCGCCGCCGGTGCCGATCCCTTCCGCGGATGTTGCCGCGCACTGGCACGAGCGCTTCGAGCGTGATCCGGGCAATCGCTGGTTGCGCGAACTTGTCATGGAATTATTCACCGAGTGACACCATGAAAATGCTCATCGCGGGTGCGGGGCCCGCTGGCCTCTACCTCGCCTACCTCGTAAAGCGCCAGCTTCCGGAATGGGAGGTGCGGATCGTCGAGCAGAATGCGCGCGATTCGACCTTCGGCTTCGGCGTGGTGTTTTCCGATCGGGCGCTCGAATTCCTGCGCGCCGACGATCCCGAAACCTACGATCGCATCACCCCGGAGATGGAAACCTGGACCGACATCACCGTGGTTCTTCGCGGTACGCCGGTCGTGATCGACGGCATCGGCTTTTCCGCGATTGGACGCTTGAAATTTCTTCAAATGCTTCGAAGTCAGGCGGAGGCCGCGGGCGTTTCAATCGAATTCGAAAAAACCCTGGGAGAAAAGGAAAGCCTAAAAGACTATGACCTCGTCGTTGCGTCGGACGGCGCCAACTCGACAATCCGCAAGAGCGCGGATTTCGGCACCACGATCACGCCTCTAAGCAACAAGTTCGCGTGGTTCGGCACGTCGAAGGCCTTCAGTACGCTCACCCAGACCTTCGTGCAGAACGACGCCGGGTTCTTCAACGCGCACCACTACCGGCACTCGCCTTCGATGAGCACTTTCGTGTTCGAGTGCGGCGCTGAGACCTGGGCGCGCGCGGGTTTCGAGCGCATGGACGAAGCGTCGACCCTGGCGTACTGCGAGTCGGTGTTTGCCGACGCACTGCAGGGCCACCGGCTGGTTTCGAACAAGTCCATCTGGCGCAATTTTCCCAACGTGCGCAACCGCCACTGGTCGCGCGCCAATGTCGTTCTTATCGGCGACGCACAGCGCACCGCGCACTTCTCGATCGGCTCGGGCACGCGCCTCGCGATGGAAGACGCCATTGCCCTGGCGAATGCCCTTTCGCAGCACGGTAGCAGCATTCCCGAAGCGCTGGCCGCTTTCGAAGCCTCGCGCCGGCCGATCGTGGAAAAGCTGGTGGCCGCGGCGGACGCCAGCGCGAACTGGTACGAGCGTTTCCCGGAACACATGAAACTCGCCCCGCGCGAGTTTGCCTGGAGCTACATCCAGAGGAGCGGGCGCATCGATCCGGAGAAGCTGCGTAGGATCGCGCCGAAGTTTGTCGAGGGCTAGCCTTGGATTTGCCGTGAGCTTCTAAATGACCGCTTTCGGCCAGAAGCGGACATTGGACTAACGGGGAGGTTTGCGGCGCGGCGAGCCTGGCACCAGAAAGAGCAAGGCGTTTGACGCTGCGTCCGGCAACACCGCCATGCTATACGGCAATCGACTCAAGAGCGCGGTTCCTCAGGCGCATGCTGCTACGAACGCGCACCGGCATCGGAATGCCCAGCGTCCATGGATTCGCTGATGCGCCTCGCCGCACCACGCAGATCCTCCAAGTGCCGCGCCGCCATCTGGGCTGTCGTGGCGACGCGCGCGACCCACAGGATGTTGACTGTCCCGACAACCTGCGTGGATTTGAAGACAGGCACCGCGATCGCGAGAAGTCCGTCGCTAAGTTGCCGCCTGGAGCTGTAGGAAAAGCTGCCGAAAGCGGAGTCTCGGGTTCCGTATCCCTGCGTTCGCGTCTGCTCGACGATGCGCTCCGTCCACGCGCGATCCGAGGCCGCCTCGTTTCCCTTGCGCCGGCTCTTCCTGAGGTTCGCCAGGGCTGCTTTCCTCTGCTCGTCGCTGCAGAATGACAGGTAGGCTCGGCCGTGCGCGCTGTGCAGCATGGAAATCTTAAGCCCCACCAGTTCGCGGTTGAGATGGATGGGGGCCAACGGTCTGTTCGTCTCGCAGATTTCCATGCAGTCGCGGCGCGGAACGGCAAGGTCGGACGGCCAGAGGATCTTCGAGCACAGCTCGTCGAGAACAGGGGAAGCGGCCCGTACCAGCACCTCCGTCCGCGCAACGTAGCGCGCTCTGCTGGTCAGCCGATGGCTCGCACAGTAGCGGCCGTCGGCAAGGCGGCGCCACACCATTCCTCGCCCTTCAAGGGTCCTCAGGATGCGCAGCAGCGTCGCCTTGGGCGTGCCGGTGGATTGGTACAGCTCGTGCAGGGATGCCGAACCCGCAGCGCTCAGGCGCATCAACACCTGGATACCCCGATCGAGCGCACGAATACTCTGCACCTCGCCAGTATAGTGCGTTTCACCCACTGAAACGTAGGCTGATAGCGGTGGACGCCCGCGCGACCCTGCCGAAAAATGAAGGCTGGTTAGGAGGAGACACAAATGAAAAAACGTTGGCTTGCCGCCATCGCATCCGCATTCTGGCTGGGCTACGCAGTTGCGCAACCTTGGCCGGCCAAGCCGCCAACGCTGATTGTTGGCACACCGCCGGGTGGCGCCATCGACGTCTACGCTCGATCTGTCGCCGAACACATGGGGGGAACGCTCGGACAGCAGGTCCTGGTCGAGTACAAGCCCGGTGCCAACGGCAACATCTCGGCCGAGTTCGTCCTGCGCGCACCGGCCGATGGCTACACGATCTGGATCGGTACCCAGTCGATGACCGAGATCAATCCCAGCGCGTTCGAGTCACTGCGCTGGAAGTTTGATGACTTTGCCGGAGTCATCAAAGGCGTCGAAGCGCCGCTCATACTGGTTGCGCACCCCAGCGTCCCGGCAAGGACACTGACGGACCTCGGCGCGTGGCTCAAGGCCAATCCCGGGAAGGCTTCGTATGCATCGTTCAGCCCCGGGACGCCTTCCCACTTTCTCGGCTATCAGCTAGCGGAGCGATTTGGCGTGCCAATGACGCACGTTCCGTATAAGGGGTCGGCGCCGCAGATGCAGGATATGGTCGGCGGCCACGTGCTCCTGGGGTTCACCCAACTGCAGTCGGCGATTCCGCACGTCAAGGACGGCAAGTTGATCGCGCTCGCGACAACCGGGAAGGCGCGCTGGCGACAGCTTCCGGAGGTTCCGACGCTCGCGGAGCTCGGCTACGGCGATCTCTCCGCGACGATCTGGTTCGGCCTTTTCGTCCGACGCGACACACCCGACGCCGTCTACCGGCGGATCGTCGATGCCGCGCAGAAGGCCCATACCGATCCCGCCGTGAGAACGCGGCTAGAAGGAGCGGGATTCGACGTTCCAGCACAGACCGATCCGGAATTCTCGAACGGCGTGCGCGCGGCCCAGCTGCGGTGGGAAAAGATCGTCAAGGCCACGGGGTTCAAGGCATCGAACTGATGACAGCGCGAAAGCCGAGGCCGCCGAACTTCATCTTCATCCTCGCCGACGACCTGGGCTACGCCGATCTGGGTTGCTACGGCGGGCGTTCAAAGTGCTCCCCCTTTCTCGACCGCATGGCGAAGGAGGGACTGCGCTTCACGCAGGGTTACGCCAACTCCTCGGTCTGCTCGCCCACTCGCTTCGCGCTGATGACCGGCCGCTGGCAGCACCGCCTGCGCGGTGGCGCTGACGAGCCGATCCACAGCAACAGCAGGGGCGATGCGACGCTCGGCCTGCCGCCCGCGCACCCGACGCTGCCCTCCCTCCTGCACGATGCCGGCTATGCGACCGGGCTGGTCGGCAAGTGGCACCTCGGCTATCCGCCGCATTTCGGGCCGCTGCGCAGCGGCTACCAGGAATTCTTCGGCGCGCTCTCGGGTGGCATGGACTACTTCAGCCATTGCGACACCGCGGGCAATCACGACCTGTGGGATGGCGAGAAGGAAGCATTCGCGAAGGGCTACCTTACCGACCTCATCACCGAGAGGGCGGTTTCCTTCGTGAAGAGAAAGAGCGGGCAGCCGTTCTTCCTCTCCGTGCACTACAACGCGCCGCACTGGCCCTGGCTCACCCGCAAGGACGCAGCGGAATCGAAGCGCGTCGAGAAGATTTTCCACTTCGACGGCGGCTCTGTGGCGACCTACCAGACCATGATCCGCCACATGGACGAGGGCATCGGCCGAATTCTGTCTTCCTTGAAAGAATGCAAACTGGATCGCAACACCGTCGTCGTCTTCACCAGCGACAACGGCGGCGAGCGCTACTCCGACACGTGGCCCCTGGTCGGCAAGAAAATGGACCTGCTCGAAGGCGGCATCCGAGTGCCTTACATCGTTCGCTGGCCCGCGAAAGTAAAGGCGGGCGGCGTCACCACCCAGCAGGCCATAACGATGGATTGGGTGGCGACGTTTCTGGATGCTGCAGGAGTCCCAGCGAGCAAAGACTATCCCCTCGATGGCAAGAGCCTCTTGCCAGTCCTCCAAAAACCCGCCAAGACCTTCGATCGAGAATTGTTCTGGAAAATGCTGTTCCGAAACCAGAAGGCCCTTCGGTCAGGCGACTGGAAGTACCTATCGGTCGAAGGCGACGAATTCCTCTTCAACCTGGCCCTCGACGAACGCGAACGCGGCAACTACGCCAAACGCGACCCCAGGCGCCTGGTCGCCCTGCGCGCTCGCTACCAAGCGTGGGACGACGCGCTGCCGAAGCATCCCGACGCCACCTACACCGTGCCGGCCACCAGGGCCGACATGGTCACGCCCTCCAGCTAAAAGGAAGAAGAGACCATGAACCTCCTGATCCGCAGCGTCGCCGTATTGGCGCTCGCCGCAGTCCCCGCGACAACCTTTGCGCAGACCTTTCCGTCAAAGCCGCTTCGCCTGATCGTGCCGTACTCGGTAGGAACGCCTCCGGACATCCTCGGGCGCATCGCCGCCGACCGCATGCAGGGAAGCCTTGGGCAGCCGATGGTCGTAGAAAACCGGCCAGGCGCTACCGGAACGATCGGCCTGGCGGAGCTGGCGCGACAGCCGGCCGACGGCTACACGTTGCTCGCCATGCCTATGCCGGTGTCCGTTGCGCCGGCTCTCTATCCGCATCTGAAGCTGGACCTCGCCAAAGACCTGGCGCCGGTGGGACAAATGGCCTGGTCCTACAACGTCCTCGTCGTGCATCCCGAGGTGCAGGCCCAGCGGGTGGGCGAACTCGTAGCTGTGCTCAAGGGCCAGCCCAACAAGCTGAGCTTCGGCTCGGGCGGCAATGGCACGCCGGCGCATCTAGCCGGAGAGCTGTTCAAGCTGCAGGCCGGTGTTTCAGCGCTGCATGTTCCCTATGTACAGTTCCCCCAGGCCATCGGCGACCTGGTCGCCGGTCGCCTGCAGTTCATGTTCCTCGCTTCCGCGCCCGCAGTCGCCCAGATTTCGGGAGGTAAGCTTCGGCCCCTCGCGGTGACCGGGCCAGCACGCCTGGAGGCGCTCAAGGATGTTCCCACCATGACCGAATCCGGGTTTCCGGAATTCGTGATGCGTGACTGGCAAGGATTTGTCGTTCGTGCCGGCACCCCGCGCGACTCCATCAACGCGCTCAACATCGCCCTCAACCGGACAATTGCACTTCCTGAGGTTCGCGCCCTGCTCGCCAAGATCGGAAACGAGGCGGCCGGCGGCACGCCAGAGCAGTTCGGTCAACTCATTGCCTCGGACGCCGAGCGATGGGCCCGTTTGGTAAAGACTGCAGGGATAAAAGTGGACTGATCACCGAGCTTGGGACAAGCAATGTAGATTTGCAGACGGCTGCTCATAAGGTAGCGGTCATCAGGCGGGGAGTGCCCGTTCCAGCCGTTGCCGTATAACTTGTATTAGTTGATTTTGTAACCGCGGACGACACTCGTCGCCAATGTCGGCTTTGGGTCGAAAGCGGTCATTCGAACTGATTAGGTCACGACCTCCGGTGCATTCGAATACAGCCGTTCCACCTGGTCGGCACGTCGCTCGAGCACCGCGCGCTGGTTGATATAACCCTTGTCTGTGATCTCGCCGGCGTCGATCTGCGGAGGCTCTGTCATCACCAGCAAACGGGTCGGATGTGTGGAACTGCCGCCCTCCCTAGCAAGATCCTTCAATGCCTTCGAGAGCGTCGCTTTAACGTCCGCCGAATTCGCAGCCGGTGTCAAAAACACCAGGGCTCCAATCTCGTCCCGGTCGTGGCCGGTGATGACGGCGTCCTGGATCAGCGGATTGCCGGCGGCGATCAGCTTCACCCGGATCGCGCCGACGTGCACCCAGGTTCCGGTGGTGAGCTTGAAGTCCTCTGCGACGCGGCCGTCGAACACGAGGCCCTTTTCTGGCGCGGCCGGATCGGCGAACTTCATCGCGTCGCCGATGCGGTAATAGCCTTCCTCGTCAAATGCGGCCTTGGTGAGGTCGTCGCGGCGGAAGTATCCGGGTGTGACGTTCGGGCCCTTCACGCGTATCTCCAGCTTGCCGCCTGACGGCACCAGCTTCAACTCGCAACCCGGCGCCGGATTGCCGACGACGCCGGCGCGCTCGATGGGGTAGTGCACGCACGAGGCCATGGGAGCAGTCTCGGTCGAGCCCCAGGCCGAAAGCATCGCCAGTTGCCCGTCCTTTTCGGCAAGAGCCAGCTTCTCAAGCCGCTCCCAGAGGTTCTGCGGCAGAGCGGCGCCCGCGTAGAACACCACGTCCAGATCGCGGAAGAAATTCCTTCGCAACGCGGCGTCCTGCTCCAGCAGCGGCATCAGCAGGTCGAAGCCGCGCGGCACGTTGAAGTACAAGGTTGGCGCGATTTCGCGCAGGTTCTTCGCGGTGACTTCCACCAGCCCCGGCGCCGGCTTTCCGCCGTCGATGTACAGCGTGCCGCCATTGCGCAGCACCATGTTGAAGCAGGCATTGCCGCCGAAGGTGTGGTTCCAGGGCAGCCAGTCAACCAGGATCGGCGGCTTGTCCTCGACGAACGGCCAGAGTTGCGCCCAGCTCTGCTGGTTGGAGCAGAGCATGCGGTGCGTATTGATCACGCCCTTCGGCGTACCGGTCGAGCCGGAAGTGAAGAGGATCTTCGCCACCGTGTCCGGCGTGAGGCGCGAAAACGCCACTTCCAGGTTCGAGCCCGGGTTGGCTTCCAGCAGATCGGCCACCGGCGTGGAACTGGCGCCGACGGCAGCGAGCGCGGGCGCGAATTTCTCCGGCTCGGCGGCGAACACCAGGCCGGGCCTGAGCAACTCGAAGATGTGCTTCAGCTTCGCGAAATCCTTCGACATGAGCGAATAGGCCGGCGAGATCGGCGCCACCGGAATGCCGACGTGCATCGCTCCCAGCGCAAGCAGCGCGTGGTCGATGCTGTTGTCGGAAAGGATCGCGACCGGCTTCTCCGCATTCAGCCCGCGGTTGAGCAGCGCCTGGCCGACGCGGCGCGCATCCGACAGCGCGTCGCGGTAGCTGACGCGGCGCCAGCCTTCGCCCTTGCGTTCGGCGATGAAAGTGCGGTCGGGTGCGTGCTCGTACCAGTGCAGCAGCCAGTCGCCCACGGCGCGCGCGTATGGCTTGAGCGGCTGCGGCGAGCGCAGGATCGTCGCGCCGTCGGTGCGTTTCTCGACATTCACTTCGGCCGGCGCGTAGCGCAGGCGCGTATGCAATTTCATGCAGTTTCTCCTTCCCGGCGAAAACTATCTTATCGCCTGGCTGCCAAGATAGGCTTCGACGACCCGCCGGTCGGCGAGCACCTCGGCCGGCGCGCCTTCGGCGATGGGTTCGCCGTGATCCAGAACGTACAGCCGATCGGCGAGATCGGAAACCATCTGCATGTCGTGCTCCACCCAGATCATGGGGATGCCGAGCTCATGCTTGATGCGCAGGATGTGGCGCGCGAGATCTTCGCGCTCGTCCCGGTTCAGGCCGGCCGAAGGCTCATCCAGCAGCATGATCCTGGGCTGCATGGCCAGCGCGCGCGCGAAGCCGACGATTTTCTGCACGCCGAAGGGGAGCCCCCCGACGGTTTCGTGCCGATACCGCTCTAGATCGGTGAAGTCGAGCACTTCTTCCACTGCTTTGCGGTGCGCCGCTTCCTCCGCAAGAACGCCGCGGGTGAATAGTCCCTCCCAGATCAAATGCGTGGCGAACTTCGAGTGGCGCGCGACGAGCAGGTTTTCAATCACCGTCAGATGGGCAAATAGCTCTCCATGCTGGAACGTGCGCGCCAGGCCCAATCGGGCAATTCGGTGCGGCGCCATCCCGGTCAGGTCGCTGGCGCCGAAGGAGATGCGGCCATGGCCCGGCCGATAGAGGCCGCAGATGCAGTTGAGGATCGAGGTCTTGCCCGCGCCGTTGGGGCCGATCAGGCAAAGCAGTTCGCCCGCGCGAGTCTCGAATGACACGTTCTGCAGGACCTGCAGGCCGCCGAAGGCAAGGGCCAGATTCTCCACCTTGAGGTTCTCAGCCATACCAGCGACGGCTCCTGCGGTACTGCTTCACGTCGCGATAATTCTTTCGCGCGGCACCGCCGGCGCCAGTTCCAACGCTTGTCCCGAGATAAAACTCCTTGATGTCCTGGTGCTGGCGAAGTTTCTCCGGCGTGCCGTCGAGCACGATACGGCCGTTCTCCAGCACGTAGGCGTAGTCGGCCACGCCGAGCGCCACGGCGGCATTCTGTTCGACCAGCAGCAGGGTCATGCCCAGGTCCTTGCGGATCGCCTGCAGGCGGTGCAGCAGTTCCTCGACGACCAGCGGCGCAAGACCCTGGGACAGTTCGTCGACGAGCAGCAGTTCGGGCGCGCAGGCAAGCGCGGAGCCGATCGCGAGCATCTGCCGCTCGCCTCCGGAAAGGTAGCCGGCCTCGCGCTTGCGCAGGCGCGCCAGCGCGGGGAAGTATTCCCAGACCGCGTCGCGCAACCTGCGCGCATCCGTGCCGGACCTCGGCACCACGGCGTCGATGTTCTCCGCGACGCTCAGGTTTTCGAACACTTTGCTGCGCTCCGGAACCAGCGTGATGCCGCGCGCGGTGACCTGGTGCGGCGGCCGGTTCTCGATGCGCTCGCCGCGATACGAGATCGCACCTTCGGTGACGCGCGCGTCGTCCAGGCCGATGAATCCCGAAATCGCGCGCAGCGTCGTCGTCTTTCCGGCACCGTTGGTGCCAAGCAGGGCGACGATCGAGCCGGGCGGAACTTCGAGAGAGATTCCCTGTGCCGCGGTGATGACGCGGTGATAGACAACCTCGAGCTTGTCCAGCCTGAGGAGAGGCTCCGTCATTTGCCCACCGGCTTCTGCTTGAACGGCCAGAGCAGGAACCACGCCTGCACCCGGCGCCAGATGCCGACCAGTCCCTGCGGCTCAAGCACCAGGAACAGGATCATCGCCATGCCGAATGCCGCGTAGTTCACCGCGAAGATCACGGAGGAAAAGCGATCCGAAAGGCCGAGCGCGCTCATCAGCGCTTCGATCGCATAGGGAAACAGGACGACGAACACCGTGCCCAGCAGCGCCCCGGGGATGGAGCCGATGCCGCCGATGATCACGGTGGCGACGTACTGGATGGTCACGTACAGCGAAAACGCCTCCGCGGACACGAAGCCGCGGTAGTACGCGAACAGGCATCCGGCGATGGAGGTGAGGGTGCAGGACACGACAAACGCGGAGAGCTTCGCCCAATGCACGTTGATGCCCAGCGCCTCGGCCACGGCTTCGCGGCCGTGGATCGCGCGCCAGGCGCGCCCGGTTCTAGAGCGCAGCAGATTCAGGCTGAACAGCACCGTGGCGATCGAGGCCGCTAGCAGGACGAAATACCAGGCGCGCGGTTCCTGCAGGTTCCAGCCGGCGAATGAGGGAGGATCGATGACCACGCCGGTGGAATGTCCGCGGCGCGTCTCGTACTCCTGTCCGGCGTGGATCACCATGAAGTGCAGTGCGAGCGTCGAAACCGCGAGATACAGTCCACGCAGCCGCAGACTAGGCAGGCCGAACAGCAGGCCAATCGCGGCGCCGACCGCCGCCGATGCCGGTAACGTTACCCAGAATGGCGCGGCGAACTCCTTGAACAGGATCCCGGTCGTGAAGGCGCCGGCGGCGAGCAGGCCGGCGTGCCCAAGCGAAATCTGCCCCGCGCAGCCGGTGAGCAGCATCAGCGCCACGGCTCCAATCGACACCAGCAGCACCTGGTTGGCGAGATCCAGGATGAACGGGCCGGCCAGGAACGGAAGCGCGCACAGTGCCACGCTGAAGACCGCGAGCCAGGCTTTCTGCGTGCGCGTGTCGAGCAGCGCGATGTCGCGCTGGTAGCTGGTGCGGAAGTATCCGCTGGCGCGTGGCTGGCTCATACCCGGTCGAGTTCTTCCCTGGTGCCGAACAACCCCCAGGGGCGGATCACCAGCATCGCGAGCAGCACGAAGAACGGCACCACGTCCGACAGGAGCGGATCGACGTAGTTGATCAGGAGCACTTCGGAGGCCGCGATGATGAGCGAACCGGCGAGGGCGCCCAGCAGGCTGTCGAGCCCGCCCACAAGCGCTGCCGGGAACGCTTTCAGGCCGATGGTGACGAGCGTCGCCTCGATGCCCGCGTCGCAGGCGATCAACATGCCCGCCATGCCGCCGGTGAAGGTCGCCAGTCCCCAGGCGAGCGCATAGACGCCATGCAGGCGGATGCCGCGCTGCGCGGCCAGTAGCGGATTCTGGCCGGCGGCGCGCATGCGGATGCCCCAGCGCGTGGCGCGGAGAAAAGCGAAAAGCCCCGCGTAGACCGCGGCGGTGCCCAGCACCAGCACGAGCCCCGCGCCGGAAATGCGCGCCGACTCTCCCACGGCGATCGACGCGTTAGTCCACCCCAGGTCGCGCAACGGGTACTGCGTCTGCGTCCCGAAAAAGAGGATCATCGCGCCGCGCAACAGGATTCCCAGCGCGATGGTGGTGAGCACCGCGGCCAGTACCGATTCTCCGGTCATGCGCCACATCAACAGCGAGTAAACCAGCACGCCTACGAGCAGCGCCAGTCCGGCCGATGCCGCGATCGCGATCAGCGGATGGCCGGCGAACAGCGAAGCGGTCATCGCCAGGCCGTAGGCGCCCAGCATCATCAGCTCGCCGTGCGCGAGCGACAGCACGCGGCTGACCCGGTAGATCAGGACATAGCCGCAGCTGATCAGCGCATAGATCGCCGCCAGTACCGCGATGTTGACGGCGAGCTGCACGCTCAGCGTAGCCGCGCTATCTCTTCACCTCGATCGCCTGCCAATCCTGCACCCGGGCGACCGCTCCCCTGGCCGTATCCCATTTCCACACCCGGTAGTACTGCTTCGTGCGGAAGTGGTTCTCCTTGGTCCACTCGAGCGGGCCGCCGCGCAGGCCTTTCATGTCCACCTTCAGATTGTTCATCGCCGCGAGCACCTTCTGCGGAGTCGGCGGCCACGGCGTGTTCTTCAGCGTCGCCTCGATCACCATGCCCGCAATGAATCCTTCGGTCAGGTAGGTCACCGGCGACTTCAGGTTCGCGCGATGGGTCACGGCGCGGATCTCCGCGTGGATCGGCAAGTTGTCCTGGAACAACGCGTTGGTGCCGATCACGTAGAACTCCGCGTCCTTGATTCTCGCCAGTTCCTCCTCGGCATTGAGGTGCGCCCAGGTCAGGTAGCGGCCATTCCACCCGAGCCGGCGCATCGCCTCGAAGGTGCGCACCTGCGAGACCCACGGCGACCACGAAAACACCCAGTTCGGATTCGCATCCTTCAACTTGGTCGCGAAGGGCGTGTAGTCCGGCGCGGGGGGCGGCGAGATCTGCTTCTCCACCGGCGTCATGCCCATGGTCTTCGACAGGCCCTCGGCGTAGTCAATCTCCGCGCGCGCGATCGGAATGGCCATCGCGGCGAAGCCGATGCGCACCGGCTCCTTCGCCTGCGCCTTGACGAAGCCGAGCGCGCCTTGCGAGTCGAGGTTCGCGCCGAATGCGCTCGAGCAGAACTGCAGCGGGTCGGCCGGCGGATAGGTTTCCTTGGGGCACACCGACCCGCCGAAGTAGAGAGGCACGCTGGCCTGCCTCGACTCCGAGATCATCGGTGCATAAGTGGAGGAAAGGCTGGTGTTGATCAGCATCACCACCTTGTCCTGCGCCAGCAGTTTCTTCGCATTGGCGGCCGCCCGGGAGGGCTCGGCGCCGTCATCCTGCACCACCAGCCGGATTTGCTTGCCGTTCACGCCGCCCTTGGCATTGACGTGATCGAGGTAGGCCTTCATCGCCTCCACCACGGGAGCGTAGATGCTCGCGCCGGGTCCGGTCATCGCCGCGGATACGCCTACGACGTAGGCTTCTTGCGCGGCAATCGGCATGGCGGCGGCCAACAGGGTGGCTAGCAGGGTTTTTTTCATCGGACTCCTCCTCGTTTCAGGTTTTCAAGGCGTCGCCGATACCCGCGGCGACGAGTTTTTCCTCGCGATCGTCGTACATGGATTCAACGAGCCCCGTGAAGCGCTCGAGCATCCTGGCGCGCTTCAGCTTTCTCGTCGGTGTCACCGGTTCGCCTGCTTCCTCCGGGTCGAGCGCCTTGGGCAGGATCCTGAACGTCTTGACCTGCTCGACGCGCGACAGGCTTTGATTGATCCGCGCGATCTCGCCTTCCAGCAGCGCCGCGACCGATGGATTCCGCGCCAGGCTGGTGAAGCCGGTGTAGGCGATGTCCTGGCCGCGGGCCCAATCCGACACCGTGTCGTAGTCGATCTCGATCAGGACGCTCAGGTACTTGCGGGCGTGCCCGATGACCATGGCTTCGGCGACGTAGGGGCTGGCGCGCAGCAGGCTCTCGATGAATGAAGGGGACAGCGTTTTGCCGCCCGAAGTGACTATGAAGTCGCGCACCCGGTCGATCAGCTTGAGCTGGCCGTCCTCGAGCTTTCCGACGTCACCGGTACGCAGCCACCCGTCAGCGCCGAGCACCTCCTGCGTCACGTCCGGATTGTTCCAGTAGCCTTCGAAAAAGAACTCCCCGCGCACCAGGATCTCGCCGGAGGACGAAAGTCGTATCTCGACCCCTGAAGCGACCGTGCCGACGTTGCCTGCGCGCGGAAAAGGGCCCCGCTGTCCCGAGATGATCGCGCCCGCCTCCTCGGTCTGGCCGTAGATCTCGCAGAGGTTCACGCCCCACATCTGCCAGAGCGTCATGGTTTCCGGCGGCAGCGGCGCGCCGCCCGAGATGACGAGTTCCAGCGCGTCCAGGCCGAGCTTCTCCAGCACCGGCCTGAACACCAGCGAACGCGCGAGGCGGTAGTGAATCGATTCTCCATGGTGGCCGTCCCAGCGCGCGCGCACCTGGGCCCGCGCGGCCCGCATGGCGAGTTCGTAGGCGGCTCGCTTCACGGGCGTCGTATTGCCGATGGCAACCAGCACCTGAGAGGCGAACTTCTGCAAATAGCGCGGAACAGAGAACAACACTGTCGGCGCGACCTCGAAGAATGTTCGCGGCAGGTCCTCCACGTCCTCGCCGAAGTGCGGCACCAGCTTGGACAGCAGCGGAAGTGTCACGGCGATATCGCGCCCGAGGATGTGGCACAAGGGAAGGTAGGCGACGGTGCGATGTTCCCGTTCCGAGAGCGTCGGATAGTGCTCCACCAGGGTGAAGGCCGCGGCCAGATGCTTGCCGTGGGAGACGAGCGCGCCTTTCGGATGGCCGGAGGTCCCCGATGTGTAGACGATGAACGCCGGCGACGCGGGATCGAGATCGCGCGCCAGCACGTCGAGCGCATCGGCGGCAGGTTCTCCGCCGAGTGCCGTCAACTGCGCGAAGGTCTTGAGTTTCGGATGCCGATACGCGAACATCGCCGAAGAATCGACGCCCACGATCCAGCGCAGATTCGGCAGCCGGTCGGCGATGGGCAGGATCCGATCGACATATTCCTGGTCCTCGGCGACAAAGATCGACGCGCCGCCATCGTTCATCTGGTATTCGAGTTCCTCCATCGAAGCGGTGGGATAGATCCCATACACGATCGCCCCCATGGATTGCGCACCCAGGTCGGCGTACAGCCATTCTTCACAGGCGTCGCCCATGATGGCGATGCGCTCGCCCGGCGAGAGGCCGAGGGCGCGAAGGCCGTGCGCAACGCCCGCCACCCGTTGCGCGTACTCCTGCCAGGTCCGTTCCTGGTACAGGCCGAGCTTCTTGACCCGGAACGCAATGCCATCCGGTTCGCGCCTCGCGCGTTCCGCAAGCAGCAGGGGCGCGGACTTGTTCTTCAGCATTTCAGTGGGTCACGCGCAGTTTCGGAGCACTGCCCTTGCGGAAGGCGCGCACCAGCAGATCGACGTAACTGGAGGTGATGCGCTCCAGCGTGGCGCCGCCTTCCCGCCCGAACCATGCGGCCGCGGAGTTGCCGAGGCCGAGCAGGGCGAGCGCGGCCATTCGCGTATCGAGATCGGCGCGGAATTCGCCGCTGGCGACTCCCTGCTCGATCACCTTTTCAATGGTGCGCTCGTAGCGTTTCTCGATGGCGCGAATTCGATGGCGTGCCGGCGGCGGAAGAAAACGTCGCTCGCGCAGGAAGGTGAGCGTGAAATCGAGCCGCTCCTGCAGGGGCGCCAGGTGCTGGACCACCAGACGCGCCACCTTGTCGGCCGCGCTCTGCCGGCTACGCAGGATTTCGCGCGCGCGATTCTCGTAATCCTCGATGCCGTCGGCGCAGACCGCTTCCAGGGCGGCCTCCTTGGACGCGAAGTAGTAGTAGAGGCTTGCCTGGCGGATGCCGAGCACGTCGGCGATGTCCTGCGTGGAGGCGCCGTGGTAGCCGCTCCGCGCGAACACTTTGGCCGCCGCCGCCAGCATCTCGGCGGCCCGGCGCTTGGGAGATTCGACTGCGCGCGGCTGCATGGCGGTGTATTCTATAGCTTTATAGAATGGGGTGGTACATGACAATTCAAGCCAACGGACGTCCTCCCTTCCGTGCCGATCACATCGGCAGCCTGCTGCGCCCGCAGGCGCTGCGCCAGGCGTTCCGCGCGCACGCCGCCAAGACATTGACGGATACGGATTTCCGCGCTGCACAAGACGCGGCCATCCGCGACGTGGTCAAGCTGCAGGAGGACTGCGGTTTGCAGGTAGTGACGGACGGCGAATTCCGCCGCATCTCCTACTGGGAAAAGTTTGTTCGCCTGACCCAAGGCCTCGTCGTGAAGGAGGCGGCGTTCAAATTCCACGACGAGCACGGCCACGAAAGCGACTTCACCGCGCCGTACGCAGCGGCGAAGGTTTCGCGCTCGGAGCCGATCACCCTCGACGAGTATGCCTTCGCGTCAAAGCTGACCAAGGCGACTCAGAAGGTCACCATGCCCGCGCCTTCGACCATGCACTTCTACCGCTTCAACGACTGGGGCGACCGTGGCGCCTATACCGACCCGCGCGCATTCTTCGCCGACCTGGGACGCGTCTATCAGGGAGAAATCGCTGACCTGCACAAGGCAGGTTGCCGCTACGTGCAGCTGGATGAGGTAGCGCTGGCGATGCTGTGCGACCCGGCGTTGCAGGGAAAGGTGCGCGCCGCGGGCGGCAACCCGGACGAGCTCGTGGATCTCTATGTGGACGCGATCAACGAGGCGGTGAAGGGAAGGCCCGCGGACATGATCGTCGGCGTGCACATGTGCCGCGGCAACTACAAGGGGATGTACCTCTCCGAAGGCGGCTATACGTCCATCGCCGAGAGACTCTTCAACCGCGCCAACGTGGACCACTTCCTGCTCGAATTCGACACCCCCCGCGCCGGAGATTTCGCGCCGCTGGCGATGATGCCGAGGAGCAAGGGCGTCGTTCTCGGCCTGGTCAGTTCCAAGACGCCAGTGCTGGAGCCCCTGGATCTGTTGAAGAAAAGAGTCGAAGAGGCAACAAAGCACGTTGACGCCTCACAGCTCGCCATCAGCCCGCAATGCGGGTTTGCCAGCACCATGGGCGGCAATCCGGTGACGGAAGACGATGAGCGCGCGAAGCTTCGGCTCTGCGTGGACGCTGCCCGCGCCATCTGGGGCTAGATTTACTCCTCGTTACAATTTTCTTGTGCGCGCCCTAGTGCACGGCCGCCCGGAAAGCACGGAGAATGGCGCGAATGAGTAGCAATGCCGTCATCGCCGTCAACCGCTTCGGCCTGGGCGCCGCCCCGGGCGAACTGGCGGCCGCCTCAGCCGACCCGAGGGGATGGCTGGCGGGCCAGGTCAAGCAGCCGGCGCCCGCCTACCCGCAGTTCGAGCGGCTCGCGCACTCGAGTGAAGCGCTGCAGGAATACCCGCGCTGGATCGCGAAGCTGGGCAGGGCGCGCGCCGAGATGCAAGGCTCGGAAATGTCCGCCCAGCGCAGCGTCGAGGGCACGTTCCGCGAGCATTTCGGGCCGATCATGCTGGCGGAGCAGGGAGCGCGGCTTGCTGTGGCGGCGGCGACGCCAGCGCCCTTCCACGAGCGCCTGGTGTGGTTCTGGTCGAATCATTTCACCGTCTCGGCCGAGAAGGCCCTGATCTTCGGCGTGGTCGGCTGCTTCGAGCGCGAAGCCATCCGGCCGCATGTCGGTGGAACCTTCGCCGAGATGCTGCTCGCCTCGTCCCGGCACCCGGCCATGATCCTGTACCTGGACAACCACCTGTCGGTGCGCAAGGGCTGGCAGCCGCGGCGGGTGGCGCGCAGTTCCGCGTTCCCGCCGCCGAGCGGCCTGAACGAAAACCTGGCCCGCGAGATCCTCGAGCTGCACACCCTCGGCGTGAACGGCGGCTACGCGCAGGCCGATGTCACGGAGTTTGCGCGCGTGCTCACCGGCTGGACGGTGCGGCCGATCATGAACGTTCCCGGGGTGGAGGGCGCACGCGGATTCGCGTTCGATCCGGCGCGGCATGAGCCGGGCGCGCGGCAACTGTTGGGCAAGACCTACTCGGAGGACGGCGTGGCGCAGGGAGAGGCGGTGCTGCGCGATCTCGCCGCGCACCCGGCGACGGCAAGGTTCGTGGCCACGAAGCTTGCGCGCCATTTCATCTCCGACGAGCCACCGTCCGAGGCCGTGGCGCGCATCGAGCGCGCGTTCCGTGACTCCAACGGCCACCTGCCGACGGTCTACGGCGCGCTGCTCGACTGCCCTGCGGCCTGGGAGCACCCGCTCGCCAAGGTGAAGACGCCGATCGAATACATCGTGTCGTGCATGCGCGCGCTGCCGACCGCGCGCGCGGAGCAGCCGCAGCGGCTGTTCTTCACCTTGCGCGGGATGGGACAGAGGCCGTTTTTCGCCCCCTCGCCCCAGGGATGGCCGGACACTGCCGGCGCCTGGGCCGGCGCGGATGCGCTCTGGAAGCGAATCGAATGGGCGGGGATCCTCGCTGCGCGCACCGGCTCCGGGGTAGATCCGCTGCACCTGGCCGGCGAAGGCTACGGCGGCGCGCTGGGTGAAGACACGCGGCGCGCGATCGAGCGTGCCGAGAGCCGCCAGCAGGGGCTCGCGCTCTGGCTCGCGAGCCCGGAATTCCAGCGGAGATGAGCATGACGACCCGTCGCGAAGCCTTGCAGATTCTTGGCGGCATTGCCGCGCTGTCCGTACACTCCGGCCTGCCGCGCCTGGCGTTTGCGTCGCCTTCCTCCGGCGAGCGCAGGCTCATATTCGTCTTCCTGCGCGGCGGCATGGACGCGCTCTCGGCGGTGCCCGCGTACGGCGATCCGCAATATGCGGCGCGGCGCGGGATCCTTGCCGTAGGCGCACCGGGCACGCCAGGCGGCGCGCTCGATCTCGACGGCCACTTCGGGCTCAACCCCTACCTCGCCGAGATGCACAAGCTCTATGCGGCGCGCGAGCTCGCCGTGGTGCACGCCATCGCCTCGCCTTACCGGGAGCGCTCGCATTTCGACGGCCAGAATCTGGTCGAGAACGGCACGGCGAAGCCCTTCGGCCGCGAGACCGGCTGGCTGAACGCGGCGCTCGAGGTGAGGTTCAACTCGATCAGCCCGGCGGCTGTGGGCCCGGCGGCCTTCGCGCTCGGGCAGAGCATCCCGCTCGTGCTGCGCGGGCCGGTGCAGGTCGGCTCCTGGTCGCCCTCGCGCATGCCCGTGCCGGACGCGGCGCTGCTCGAGCGGCTGGGCGAGCTCTACCGCGGCGACAAGCTCCTGGCGCAGTCCTTTTCGACGGCGCTCGAAGCGGCGAAGATGATGGAAGGCCGCGACGGCATGGGCGGCGGGCAGCAGCCCGTCGTGGCGCTCGCCAAGGCGGCGGGGGAAATACTCGGCAAGCGCGAGGGACCGCGGGTGGCGAGCATCGACTTCGGCGGCTGGGACACGCACATCGGCCAGCTCGGCGAATTCGGCCCGCTGACGCGAAATCTCAGGCTGCTGGACCGCATGGTAGCGACGCTCAAGGAATCGCTCGGCGCGGCCTGGCGGCAGACCGCGGTGGTGATGGTCAGCGAGTTCGGCCGCACCGTGGCGCCGAACGGCTCGAACGGCACGGATCATGGCACTGGTGGTGCGGCTTTCGTAGTGGGCGGGGCGGTGCGCGGCGGACGCGTGATCGCGGACTGGCCCGGCCTTGCCGAAGGCGCTCTGCACGAGGGGCGCGACCTGCGTCCGACGCTCGACCTGCGCGCATTGTTCAAGGCCGCGCTCATCGCCCAGCTGGCGCTGGACGAGGCTGCGCTGGACGCGCGCGTGTTCCCGGGAAGCGCGGGCCTGCGCCCGCTAGAAGGGCTGTTCGCCTAGGCCGTGTTGCCCAGGGACGCGATGTAGCGGTTCATCCACGCGGCGGACGCATTCACGCCGCCGAAAGTGAACAGGTGCACGCCGACCACGTTGCATTCGGCGTGAACTGCACAATAGTGCGCCAGCGCCGTGAGCTGCTGCTCCGGGTCCGTATGCGTCACCAGGCGCACCGCGTCCATGCCCTGCGTGCGCAGCGCCCTCAATGAAGCGCTTACGCCGCAGCGCTGCGCGAAACGCAGCAGCGTAACCGGGCTGGTCGGGCCGGCCATGCCCACGTAGATGGGAATTCCCGGGGCGTTGCGCGCCATCCTGGCGCAGTAGTCGACGATGCGCGCCGGCGCGAAGGAGAACTGCGTGACGACGTAGGTGCCCATGCCGTGCTTCGCGGCCAGCAGCAGCTTTTCCGCGAACGCGCGCTCCAGCACGTCCGCGGGGATGCGCGGATGGCCTTCCGGGTATCCCGGCAAGCCGATTTCGCGCAGTCCGCAGCCGGTGAAGAAATCTTCCTTCAGCAGGGAAGCGCCGTCGGCATAGGGACCGGCCGCCTCGGGCTCGTCGCCGCCGAGGATCAGCGCCTTGCGCACGCCGGCCTCGCCCGTGGCGCGCGAGAGGAAGGTCTGCAGTTCGGCGCGGTCCGTGATCCGGCGCGCGGCGATATGCGGCACCGGTTCCAGCCCTGCCTCGCGCACCGCGATCAATGTCGGCAGCGTGTCGAGCAGCTTGTGGCGCGGCAGGTGATTGACGTAGACCCGCGTGCCGGCCGGCAGCAGCGCGGCGATGTCGCGCGCGTCCTGCGGGCGATGCGCGCCTATTTCAAGCGAGCCGCCGGAAACGAGCTCCGCGGCGACGCCGGGGGATTCAACCGCGCTTGCGGGAGACGACATAGGATTCATCCAGGAACCAGAGGCCGCCGTGCTGCTGCAGCACCTCGCGCGTGGCGTCCAGGTATTTGCGCTCGCCCACCACCCGGGCAAGGCGCTCATCGTCGATCTGCGCCACGTATACCGCGGCGTTCCAGGCGGCGAACAAGGTCGACGTGCCGATGCTCTCGGCGATCTCGGTGGGCAGCGTGTGCATGTCGTAGCGGAACACCGCGCGCGCGTCCGAGTACGAATTGAAGTTGAAATGGCGCGCTTCCTTGCCCAGTTCCGCGCGCACCGCGCGCAGCAGGTCGTGCCGGTCGGTGGTGAACGGATTTTCGTCCGGCCAGATCTTGCGCACGATCTCCAGGCCCGGGTCGCGGCCGCAGGAATGGATGCCGAGCAGCCTGCCGCCGGGCCCGAGGGCCCGGGCCAGCGGCCCGATCACCTTGGAGGCCTTGAATTCCGCCGGCACGCGAGCGCGGTAGGGCTGCGAGGCGATCACCAGGTCGTAGTCGGCGCGCGCCTTGCCCTGCTTCGGGATCGCCTCGTCCAGCATGAAGCGGAAGTCGTCGCGATACAGGACCAAGGCTACTGGACGCTCGTAAATCGGATTGCCGGTTTTCGCGCTGTGGCGCGCCTGCCAGTTCTTGGCCAGGAAAGGCTCCAGCGCGCCGATCTGCTCGCTGAACTCGTGCGCCGTCGTCCCGGTCAGGCCGACTTCCTGCCAGACCAGCGAGGTGGCGGCGCTGACCGCCTTGGGGGCGAGCCAGGGCGCCTCCGAGTAGTACATGTTCGTGACCACCATCACCGTGGCCGGATGCTCGTAGAAGCGGTCGGGCATCTTGTCCAGCGACAGGCGCACGTCCTCCAGGCTGATTTCCTTGCCGACGAAGTAGAAAGGCCGCGTCGGGAAGCGCCGGTGCATCTCGCGCATCACGCGCGAGAGCACCGAGCCGTCGCCCATGCCGGCGTCGAACACGCGGATCGCCGGCGGCTTCGGGTGGATGTGCGCGAGCTCCATGCCCACGCGGCGCGCCACCGTTTCCTTCTCGCCGCAGGTGTTGACGAAGAGGAGGTACTTCTGCCGGTTGTCGAAGAAGCGGAAATTGCGGGAGGGCGCTTCGCGCTGCGGCGCCGCCCCGGCTTGCGGCTGCGCCGCGCCGGCCGAAGGCTGGGCCACGCGGATCAGCTTGCGCAGCTCGGGCGGCTCGGCGGGGGCGCTGGCGCCATGGCGCTCGAGGAACACGGTGACGCGCTCCAGCGTCTCGGGCGTGATGCGCGCCCCGTCGCGCAGGCGCGCCACGAACTTGCCGTCGTTGACCGCGCGGCGGCCGAACGTGGACTCCGCGATGCCGTTGCCGCGGCAGAACGCCGCGATGCTGTCGAGCAGGGTGCTGCCTTGCTCCGCGACTGCTTCCATGCAACCCTTCCTCCTCGGCGCACAGTACGGCCGGGATTGTGGGAAGACAACCACAACTCATTCTTAAAATTTGATGGGATACTGCCCATCGCATTAAATCAAGGACTTAGAATGGCGGAAGACAAGAAGCACGGCCTGGCGCGCGGCCTCACGAACTACGGCGACCCGGCGTTCTCGCTCTACCTGCGGCGCTCGTTCGCGAAAAGCATGGGCTACTCGGGCGAAATGCTGGCGCGCCCCGTGGTCGGCATCGCCGACTCGAAGAGCGGCTTCAACAACTGCCACCGCCATTTCCCGGAACTGGTCGAGGCGGTGAAGCGCGGCGTGATCGCCGCGGGCGGCCTGCCGATCGAATTCCCCACGGTGTCGCTGGGCGAAGTGTTCCTCAGCCCGACCTCGATGATGTTCCGCAACCTGATGGCGATGGACGTGGAGGAAATGGTGCGCGCACAGCCGATGGACGCCGTCGTCCTCATCGGCGCGTGCGACAAGACGGTGCCCGCGCAGCTGATGGGCGCGGCGAGCGCGGACGTGCCGGCGGTGCAGCTGATCGGCGGCCCGATGATGCCGACCTCCTACAAGGGCGAGCGCCTCGGCGCCTGCACCGACTGCCGCCGCTTCTGGGGCATGCATCGGGCAGGAAAAGTAAGTTCTATTGAAATAGAAAACATAGAAGGCAATCTGGCGACCACGGCCGGCAGCTGCGCGGTGAAGGGCACGGCGTCCACCATGGCGTCCATCGCGGAAGCCATCGGCATGGCGCTGCCCGGCAGCGCGGCGATTCCCGCGGTGCACGCCGACCGCCTGCGCGCCGCGGAAGCGAGCGGCCGGCGCGCGGTGGAACTGGTGGCCAAGCCGATCCGGCCTTCACAGATCATCACGGAAAAGTCGGTCGAGAATGCCATCCGCGTGCTGCTCGCCATCGGCGGATCGACCAATGCCATCGTGCACCTCACCGCGATCGCGGGCCGCGTCGGCGTGAAGATCGACCTGCATCGCCTGAATGAAATATCCGATACGACGCCGGTGCTGGTGGACCTCAAGCCCACCGGCCAGTTCTACATGTCGGACCTGTACGCAGCCGGCGGCATCGGCGCGGTGCTGCGCGAACTCAAGCCGCTGCTGCACCTGGACGCCATGACGGTGACCGGCGAAACCATGGGCGAGCGCCTGGTGCACGAGGAGGGCGCCTGGGTGGACCGCGCCGTTGTGCGCTCGATCCAGGAGCCGCTGGCGAAAGAGGGCGGGCTGGTGGCGCTGTTCGGCTCGCTGGCGCCCAACGGCGCGATCCTCAAGCGCTCGGCCGCCGATTCCAACCTGTTCGAGCGCGAGGGCAGGGCCGTTGTATTCACGTCCCTCGACGACCTTGCCGCGCGCGTGGACGATCCGGCGCTCGACATCACCGCCGACGATTTCATGGTGCTGCAGAACGCCGGGCCGAAGTCCGGCTACGCCATGCCGGAAGCGGGCTACCTGCCGATCCCGCAGAAGCTGGCGCGCGCGGGCCTGAAGGACATGGTGCGGATCTCGGACGCGCGAATGAGCGGTACCGCCTACGGCACCATCGTGCTGCACGTGTCGCCCGAAGCCGCGGCGGGCGGGCCGCTCGCGCTGGTGCGCAACGGCGACCGCATCAAGCTGTCGGTGAAGGAACGAAGGATCGACCTGCTTGTTTCAGAAAAAGAGCTATCGGAAAGAAAAAAATCCTGGAAACCGCCGGTCGCGACGCCGGCGCGCGGCTACGCCAAGCTCTATATGGACCACGTGCTCCAGGCGGAGCACGGTTGTGATTTTGATTTCCTGCGAAAGGCCTAGCTACTTGTTGTAGTCGTAGCTCAGCTCGTATTCCCCGTCGCTTTCGATCACCAGCAATGCGCGCTTCCAGGCGCGGCGATCGGGAGGCAGCTTTTCGTTCAGGCCGACGATGCTCCCCGTCAGCGCGGCCGCATTGCAGGGCACCAGCGGCTCGCCCTCGTCGTCGACGTGACCAATGTTGGAGACGCGGAACTTGGCGTCCTTTTCCCTGCCGCCACCCTGGTCGGTGATCTCGACCCAGGCCCTTTTCCAGTCCGGCGGCAGCCCGGGAGACAGGCAGTTGAAGATGCTCTCGATCAACTTGACCTCGATGGTCATCGGCGCGGCCGGTGCGGCCGCGCTCGAGGGCGCGGCGAGCGCAACTTCCTGGCGCGGCGGCGCGGCCGCGGGTACGGCGGGGCGGGCCGGCACGGCCGCAGGCGCGGCAATCGGCGCAACCACCGGTGCCGGCGCAACCACCGGTGCTGCGCGGATTGGCGCAGCGGCGGGCACAGGGGGCGGAGCTGGGGCGGGCACGACGACGACCGGAGTTGGGGCAGGCACGATGACGACTGGCGCTGGGGCTGGCACGACGATGGCCGGGGCGGGCGGAGGCACTGGCGCGGGCGCCGCAATCCGCACCGGCGGCGCGGGTGCCGGGGCCGCGACTGGAGCAGGCGCTGGCGCGGGCGCCGGTACCGCGATCTGCTCTGGCAGCGGTTTGGGAGGAATCGGGATGGCAACCGGAGCCGGCGGCGGTGTGGGCGCGGGCTTCGGGACTGCAACCGGAGTTGGCGGCGGCGTGGGAGCGGACGCCGGGATCGCAGTCTCAGCCGGTGGCGCGGGCGTGGGCGCAGCTACCGGCGCCGGCGTCGGCGCGACGGTCGGCGCCGCGCCTGGTGCCTGCACCGGATCTGGTGCGGGTTTCGCAATCGGCTCCTCCTCGGGACGCCTGATGTGCTCGGGCGGCGCGCCGACCGGCAGGTCCTGCGGGCCGTAGATCATCATCCGGCCCTTGAATGAGGGCCTCTCCGCACTCGCTGCCGGGCGACCCGACGGGGTATCGGGAATCTCTTCGGTACGCACCGGCATGCGCCTGCGCTGGGCATCGGCATCGGTCGCGGCGGCGAGCGCGGCCAGCAGCACCAGGCTGTAGAGGGCGCGCTCGATCGGCTTGTGCACTGCCATAGGGAATGAACGATACCACCGCTCCGCGCGGTTTTCTTATTGAGGTAGGCTAGGCGCGATGCCCGATACCGGAAATTTCTCCGACTCCTACGCCGACGCGCGCGCCAAGTTCGTCGATGCCGCGCGCCGCGCGGGGGCCAAGCTCACCAGCTACAAGCACCCCTCGGAGCGCGGCCCGGGCGGCGAGGCTTTGTACCTGGACGTGTCGGTGTTGGGGCCGGGGACTGCCTCGCGCATTTTCGCCGTCGGCAGCGGCACGCACGGCATCGAGGGCTATTCGGGTTCGGCCGCGCAGCGCGCCTGGCTGCGCAGCAGGCCGCGCCTGCCCAAGGACACCGCGGTGGTTTTCTTCCACGCGCAGAATCCCTGGGGCTTCGCGCACAAGACGCGCGTCACCGAGGAGAACGTCGACCTGAACCGGAATTTCATCGACTTCTCGAAGCCGCTGCCCCCCAATCCGGGATATGCGGAGCTGCAGCCGGTGATCGCGATCCGGGACTGGAACGAAGAGTCGCTCGCGGATGCGTTCGCCCGGCTCGATGCGTACCGCGAGCGGGTCGGCGAGAAGGCGTTTTCCGACGCCTTCAACGGCGGGCAGTACACGCACCAGGACGGCATTTTCTACGGCGGCGCGCGCAAGCAATGGGCCAACAGCGCGTTCCGGGCGGCGGTGGAAACGCACCTCGAGCGGGCGCGCAAGGTCGCGTTCCTCGACCTGCACACCGGCATCGGGCCGTGGTGCGAGCACATCTACCTCTGCTTCCATCCGGAAGGCTCGCCCGCGCGCGAGCGTGCGCGCGCCTGGTGGGGCGAGCGGGCCGTCAACCTGCAGGGCGTGACGCACAAGAAACTGGCGACCTACAGCGGCACCATCATCGACGCCTTCGCCGGGATGCTGCCGCAGTCCGAGGTGACCAGCATCGTGGTCGAGTTCGGCACGCTGCCGCGCCGCGAGATGCAGCGCGCGGGCCTGGCGCAGCGCTGGATGCGCTTCGAAGGGCCGCGCGACCCGGTGCTCGCGGCCAAGGTGCGGCGCGAGTACGAGGCGGCGTTCTATCCGGCGGCGCCGGAATGGCGCGAGGCGGTGCTGAAGCAGTCGAAGGAATTCATCGACCGCGGCGTCGCGGGCGTCGGCGGTTCCTGAAGCGTGGCGGCCGGCCTGCAGGACTTCGAGCGCCTGTTGCAGCAGCGCTACAGCTGCCGCGGTTTCCTCGCCAGACCGGTGCCGCGCGCCACCATCGAACGCATCCTCGAAGCCGCGCAGCGCACGCCTTCGTGGTGCAATGCGCAGCCCTGGCAGGTCCATCTCGCCAGCGGCGCCGCGACGCAGCGCCTGCGTTCGGCGTTGCTTGCGCACGTCAAGTCGAGCAAGGCGGAGCCGGAGCTGCCGTTCCCGCGCGAGTACCGCGGCGTGTACCTGGCGCGCCGGCGCGAATGCGGCTTCCAGCTCTACGACGCGGTCGGCATCGCGCGCGGCGACCGCGAGGCTTCGGCCCGCCAGGGAATGGAGAACTACAGCCTGTTCGGCGCGCCGCATGTGCTCATCGTGACAACCGACGAGGCGCTCGGCGTCTACGGCGTTCTGGACTGCGGCGCCTGGGTGAACAACTTCATGCTGGCTGCCGCCGCCGCGGGCGTTGCCTGCATCGCGCAGGCCGCGCTCGCGACGCATCCGAAGCCGTTGCGCGAATTCTTCGGCATTGCGGAGGACCGGCGCATCGTGTGCGGCATTTCCTTCGGCTACGAGGACGCGCAGCACCCGGCCAACAAATTCCGCACCCGCAGGGCAGGCAAGGAAGAAGTGGCCGCCTGGATGGAGGATTGAATCCCGGGGACTGAGGCCTAGCCCTGCGCGAACTCCCGCAGCGCCCGGGTGAATCCCTCGGGCTGCTCCAGGTTGGCGAGGTGCGCCGCCTGCGGCAGCACCACCAGCTTCGAGCCCGGCGCGTTCTCGTGGATTTCCCGCGCCATCGCCGGTGGCGTACCCGGATCGTCCGCGCCGACGATCACCAGGATCCGGCACTTGATTTCCTTCAGTCGAGCGGTGGCGTTGATCTTCGGCAGGGCGTGGCAGCAGCCGGCGTAGCCGGCGACCGGCGTGGCGAGGATCAGCTTGCGGATCGCGTCCACCGCGGCGGGGTTGCTCTTGCGGAAGGGCTCGGTGAACCAGCGCTCGAGCGTGGGCTGCGCCAGCGGTTCCATGCCATTCGCTTCCGCTGTCTTCACCCGGTCGGCCCAGGCGGACGCCGCCTCCGCCGGGTAGCGGCTGGTCGTATCGGCCAGGGTCAGCGTCCTGAACACTCCGGGATACTTGAGCGCGAAGGTCTGGCCGATCATGCCGCCCATCGACAAGCCGCAGTAATGCGTGGAAGAAATTTTTAGTTCTTTCAGGAGAAAGAACAAATCATCCGCGAGCATGTCGAGCGTGTAGGCGCCCTTGGGCGCCTCGGTGGCGCCGTGGCCGCGCGTGTCGTAGGCGAGGATCCGGTAGCTGTCCTTCAGCGCCGCGATCTGCGGGTCCCACATGCGCACGCTGCAGGCGAGCGAATGGCTGAGTACCAGCCAGGGCGCGCCTTCCATGCCGTGGACCTCGTAGTTGACCTCGATGCCGTTCGCCTTGATTTTCATGATTTGGCTTTCACGTTTTGGCCACCACCAGTGGAATGTTCATCTCATCCTCGCTCATTCCGCCGTGATTGCCGATGTGCAGGTGCCGCGGCTCGCCGCTCACCCAGTCTTTTACCGTGCCCAGCCCGTTCATGACAATCGCCACGTCGCCGATTCGCTCCGCGAAATGCGGGTGCGAGCGTCCCTCGCCGAACCAGCCCTCGTCCAGGAGCTCCCGGCTGGGACGCACGTTCGCGCGTTCCCCAAGAAGGTCCTTCGCCTTGCCGAGAAATGGCTTCGGGTCCTGGGTGTGGCAGAACGCGACCCGCCGCTCGCCGCAGAGCGGGAAGCGGAGCATGGCGCAGAGTTCGGGCGGGAGCTCGATGGATTCTTGCGGCGGGCTGTCGATGAAGCCGTGGTCGGCCGTGAGGACGACCTGCGTATCGGTTCCGGCGAGGCGCGCAAGCAGCTCGCCGAACATCGCGTCCAGCGCGTCGAAATGCGCGCGCACTTCGGGGCTGCCCACGCCGTGACGATGCGACAGCGCGTCGAATTCCCACCAATAGGCATAGACGAACTTGCGCTCCGGCCCGGATTTCACGGCGTTCGCCGTTTCGTCCAGGAAGCCGGCCAGGTTGTCGTAGGGGCGGCGCTCGGCGCCTCTGGTGTGATGCAGGTTGTAGAGCGACTCGATGATCGGGCGCCAGGAAACCACGATGCTGCGCGCGTCGAGCTCGTCGAAGTAGCAGGGTTCGACGAACAGGCTCGACGGAGGAACGCCGAGCGATGCTTTTTCACCCCGCCGCAGGAACGGCAGCGGCGTGCCGACGCAGGCGGCCTCCGAGAAATAGGTGAACCAGCCGGTGAGGCCATGTTCCAGCGGAGTGTTTCCGGTGAAGGACGTGGTGATGGCGCTCGCGGTGGTGGAAGGAAAGACCGCGCTGATCGCGCCGCGGCGGTGTCGCGCTAGATGACCATTGCCGCCGTTCGCCTGGAGGTAGTTGTCGCCCAGGCCGTCGACGATCATGAATACGACGTTGTGCGACGCCCGGACTTCCGATGCGGCGAGGGAATGCAGCGGGGGATGGCGTGGTTTCCCGCCTCGCGCCTCCACGAGGGAGGCGACGAGGTTGACCAAACCACCCCCAGAGTAACTCGGAAAATGCGCGGGCCTTGTCACCAGCCCGATGCTAGCGAACTTCTTCTAGTGCAGGGCGACCGAGTTCGTCAGAAGTGCATCGTAGTGGCCGAGGAACTCGTCCACCGATTCGGCGCTGGGCGTACCGGCCGCCAGGTGGGCCATCGAGGCGCGGAATTTCAGCTCCACCGCGCCTTCGAGAAACCCGGTCCGGCCCGTGGTCTTGTCCACCACCTCGATGCCGAGGCAGCCCGGAAACTCGACCACGCAGTAGTTCTCGCTGTTGTACATCACGTTCATGGCTACCTCCGCAGGCAGCTACGCGTACAAGTGCATTGTCTCCCTGACTGCATTAACGCGCGTCGCCGCGGGTCAGTTGACCGGCGCCGGCGGTCGGTTTTGCCCGATTGCCGCGTGATAAAATGTGCATCCATTACCCCCGGGAAAAGCCGCCATGCGCATGGAAGTGCACCTGCACGCCGACATCCCGATGCTCGAGGGCGTCTCGAAGAAGCAGATCGAGCAGGCGCTCGCGCCCCTGCTGGACTACCTCGACGCCGAGGGCCTGGGCGACGTCAAGAGCCTGGAGCAGGACGAGCCCGGCCTGCGTTTCGACGACAAAGAGCTGATGTTCCTGATGTGCTGGACCGGCGAGATCGGCCGCAGCTTCCATACGGCGCTCGATGCGGCGCTCGAGAACCTCGGGCCGCTGTGCTACGAGGCAGTGGAAGTGGAACTCACGCTTTACCTGGAGAACGGCGAGCAGGAGTCGCGGCTGCTGTTCGTCGGGCCGACTGCCCAGGCGATACACGAGGCGCAGCGCCGCTGCATGATCGAGGACGTGTCCGCGCTGCTCGCGCGCCAGTTCAGCAAGGAGCGGGTCGCCGAAGTGGCCGCGGTCGTGGACCGGATGTTCGAGCAGGACTGGAAGGAACACGGCGCGGACGTGAAGAAGAAGCCCGAGCGCGCGTTCGAAACCGCGACGCGGCCTTCGCGCAAGCACCTGCACTGAGCTTTGGCCGGGCCGGCACTAAACCGGACGTTTAATGGCCGGTCCTAAATATCCCGGTTTTGACACGCTGGCCCTTCATGCAGGCCAGTCGCCGGATCCGGCCACGGGCGCTCGCGCGGTACCGATCTACCAGACCACCTCGTACGTTTTCCGCGACACCGCCCATGCGGCCTCCCTGTTCAACATGGAGCGCGCGGGGCACGTCTACTCGCGGATTTCCAATCCCACGGTGGCGGTGTTCGAGGAGCGCATGGCCGCGCTAGAAGGCGGCGTCGGCGCGATCGCAACGGCGAGCGGGCAGGCTGCGCTGCACCTGGCGATCGCCACGCTCATGGATGCCGGCAGCCACATCGTGGCCTCTGCGGCGCTCTACGGCGGCTCCCACAACCTGCTCGGCTACACGCTGAAGCGATTTGGCGTTGAAACGACGTTCGTCCAGCCAAGGGATCTGGAAGGCTGGAAAAAAGCCATCAAAGGCAACACAAGGCTGCTATTCGGCGAGACGCTGGGAAATCCCGGGCTGGATGTCCTCGATATTCCCGCCGTGTCGAGGATTGCGCACGATGCCGGCCTGCCGCTGCTGGTGGACGCGACCTTCACCACGCCGTACCTGATGAAGCCCTTCGAGTTGGGCGCCGACCTGCTGTACCACTCCGCCACCAAGTTCCTCGGCGGCCACGGCATCGCGATCGGCGGCGTGCTCGTCGATTCGGGGCGCTTTAACTGGGAAGGAAGCGGGGAGAATCGCGGCAAGTTTCCGCAGCTCACCGCGCCTTACGCCGGCTTCCACAACATGGATTTCGAGGAAGAATCCGGCACGCGGGCGTTCCTGCTGCGCGCGCGGCGCGAGGGCCTGCGCGACTTCGGCGCCTGCATGGCCCCGATGACCGCCTTTCAGATCCTGCAGGGCATCGAGACGCTGCACCTGCGCATGCCGCGGCATGTCGAGAGCACGAGGAAAGTGGTGGGGTTTTTGGCAGGTCATTCCGCCGTTCAGTCTGTGATGTATCCCGAACTCGAAACACATCCCGATTTCAAACTTGCCAAACAGTTGCTGCCGAAGGGTTGTGGCGCCGTGTTTTCCTTCGACATCAAGGGCGGGCGGGAGGCGGGAAGGAAGTTCATCGAGGCGTTGCGCGTGTTCTCGCACCTCGCCAACGTCGGCGACGCCAAGTCGCTCGTCATCCATCCGGCCACCACCACGCACTACCGCATGTCCGACGAGGACCTGAAGAAGGCGGGCATCGGCCCGGGCACGGTGCGGCTCTCGATCGGCCTCGAGGATGTGGACGACCTGGTGCAGGACCTCGAGCGCGCGCTCGCCGCGGCAAGCAGGTCGAAGTAATGCAGCTGCAGATCAGCGGCAAGGCAGCGTTCGCGTACACCGCGGCGCACGACATCGACACGGCGAAACGCACCATTGTGTTCGTGCACGGCGCGGGCCTGGACCATTCCGGCTGGGGGCTGCAGAGCCGCTATTTCGGCTACCACGGCTTCAATGTCCTGGCAGTGGATTTGCCGGCGCATGGGCGTTCCGAAGGCCCGGCGCTGGAATCGGTTGGCGAAATGGCGGACTGGATAAAAAAAGTCCTGGAAGAAAAGAGGATCAAGACCGCTTCAGTCGTCGGCCACTCGATGGGCTCGCTTATCGCGCTCGAGTTTGCCGCGCGGTACCCGCAATGCGCGGAGCGGGTCGGGCTGATCGGCATCGCGTATCCGATGAAGGTGGGCGAGGCGTTCCTCGACGCCGCACGGCGCAACGACGTGGCCGCCTACGACATGGAGACGATCTGGGGTCATGCCCCTCAGGTGCCGTTCTCCGGCAATCCGAACCCCGGCATGTGGATGTACGGCGACACCCTGGCGCGACTCGGGCGCCTTGCGCCTGGCGTGCTGCACACGGACCTCGTGGCCTGCAACACCTATGCGGGCGGAATGGAGGCGGCTGCGAAACTGGCGTGCCCTGTGCAGTTCATCCTCGGCGCGCGCGACATGATGACGCCGCCGCGCGGCGCGGAGGAGTTGATCAGGAAGATCGAGAAATCCAGGACCGCCCGCATTGCGATTTCAGGCCATTTGCTGATGGCCGAGGCGCCGGATTCGACGCTCGACGCGCTGATCGCGTTTATCGGCTAGGCGCGGCCCCAGCGCGCGTTGTACACCACGTAGATGGTGAATCCGCCGAACACCATCAGGCCGAACGCGACAACGCCAAAGAGCGCCGAGAGCGGGCCGCCGTACAGCATCACCAGCGCGCCGCCCGCGACCACCAGCACCAGGCGCAGCGTGCCGGCGAGCACCGGCTTGAGCATCTGCCCGGCGCCCTGCGAGGCGAAATACAGCGCCATGCCGGCGCCGAACAGCGGATAGAGCGGCGCGACGATCCGCATGTACTGGCTGCCGATCGCCAGGACTTCCGCGTCGTCGCTGAAGATGCGCACCCAGAGGTGCGGAAACAGCGCGACCAGGCCGCCGATCAGCAGGCATATGAGCGCGGCGGCGGCGGTGCCGGTCCAGGCGATGCGCTTGGCGCGCTCCGCCTGGCCGCCGCCGATGTTGGTGCCGACCATCACCACCAGCGCCTGCGCGATGGCGAACACGATCGGCACCTGCAGCAGTTCCAGGCGCACGCCGACGCCGTAGCCGGCCAGCGCGGCGGTGCCGAAGCGCGCCACGAAGCCGGTGAGGATCACGGCGGTCAGGACGGTCTGCAGCGCGGAGATGCACGAGATCGCGCCGACCCGCAGGATTTCGCGGAACAGCCGGCCTTCGAACTGCCAGTGCGCGCGCTGCGGGCGCAGCGATCCCTTCCATACGACGATCGCCATCGCCAGGCTGGCAAGACCGAACGCGACGACGTAGGCCGCCGCGGCGCCGGAGATCCCCATGCGCGGAAACGGTCCCCAGCCGAGCGTGAGCGCGCCGGAAAGCGGCACCTGCACCAGCACCGCCCCCGCCAGCGCCAGCGCGGGTGCGAGCGTATTGCCGCTGCCGCGCAGGACGCTGGCGAGCGTGTTGGCCAGCCAGACCAGGACCGCGCCGGAAAACAGGACCTGCGAATAGGCGAGTGCCTGCGATAGCGGCGCGCCGCGCCCGCCAAGCAGTTCGTAGAGCGCGCGCCCGAAGACCAGCAGCAGCAGCGTGAAGACCAGGCCGCTGCCCAGGCCGATCACCAGGCCATGCGCCACGAGCTGGCGCGCCGCGTCGCGGTTGCCGGCGCCCAGCGCACGCGCGACCGCCGACGAGACGCCGCCGCCCATGGCGCCCGCGGATGTCATCTGCAGCAGCATGACCATCGGAAAAACAAGCGCGAGCCCGGCGAGCGACTCGGTGCCGAGCTGGCCGATGTAGTAGGTATCCGCGACCGAGACTGCTGTTTGAAACAACGCCAGCACGATGCCCGGCGCCGCGAGCCGCGCCAGCGTGGGAATGATCGGCGCAGTGAGCAGCGGACTCATTTATCGAGCCTAACGTAAACTCCCCATGCATGCGTGGGCCTTTCGCATTCCTCCTGATCATCCATGCGGCGATGCTCGCCGGCTGCGGCGGCGACGACGTGGCGAACTGCGCGGCGCTACGGCGCAGCGCCCCAGACAAGGCGCTCGAGCACTGCAATCGCGCGCTCGAATCGCGGCTGGTCTGGAGCAAGGAGAAGGCGCGGGCGCGCCTGGACCGGGGCGCGCTCCTCTCCGATCTCGAGCAATGGGATGCTTCCATCGCCGACATCACGCGCGCGATCGATTCGGGACGGCTCACGCCGCAGCACCTGGTCGTCGCGTACTTCGACCGCGGCACGGCGCGCTTGCGCAAGGGAGAGCTGGACGCCGCCGTCGGGGACTTGGACGAGGCGATCCGGCTCGATCCCCTCTATGCCGATGCCTTCAGCAACCGGGCCCTGGCGCGGCGCATGCAGGGAAAGCTCGAGCAGGCGCATGCCGACGCGAACGCCGCGCTCAAGATAACGCCGCGCCACGCGCGGGCGCTGCTGCAGCGGGGTTCCACCTTTCTCGTCCAGGGCGACGGCGGCAAGGCGCTCGCGGACCTGAACGAGGCGATCCGCCTGGATCCTGGCCTGCAGGCGGCGTGGAACGTGCGCGGGCTGCTGCGCCGCGCGGCGCGGGACTGGGATGGCGCGCTCGCGGATTTCGACCAGGCCGTGAAGCTCGCGCCGCGCAACGCCGCGGCGCTGCGCAACCGCGCCTCGGTGCTGGCGCTGAAGCGGGACTTCGACCGCGCGCTCGCAGACCTGGATGCTTCCCTTAAGATCGAGCCGCGCAGCGCCGATGCGCTGCAACGGCGCGCCGCGATCTACGCCGAACGGGCGAAGTAGGAGGGATCAGGCGTCTATTCGACGACGATGTTGGCTTCGCGCGCCACCTTGCGCCACTTCTCGAAGTCGGTTCTCACATAGGCCGCAAATTCTTCCTGGCGCATGTCCATCACCTCCACGCCCATCCCGCGGTACTTGTCCCGGACCGAATCCACCGCCAGCGCCTTCTTCAGCGCCGCGGTCAGCCTGGCGACCACCGGCGCGGGCATGCCCGCCGGGCCGAAGATGCCGGTGAAGGTGCCGACTTCGAAGTCCCTGACGCCAAGCTCGATCAGCGTCGGCACGTTCGGCAGTTGCGCCGAGCGTGTCTTCGAAGTGACGGCCAGCGCCTTCATGTGGGGCGACGGAAGGTCCGAGGGCACCCCGGACAAACCCGGATGAGGCCGGGCAATTCCGGACGGAGGCGCGATCCGCCCGGCAGAACAGGGGGTTACGGAGCGCCGCGAGCGCCGTGAGCCGGGAGCCGCCGAGCGGTCGGGCCGACAGATGGTTTTGAGCGGAGCGGCGCGCCAAGTAGTGACGCGGGCACCTGGGCGAACGGGGGATCGACCGGCCGTCGAACACCCGTTCAAGGGCGCCAGAATCGCCCCGTAGCGACGCGGGCGCACTCGGGAAGGGATGGCAGGCCGACCGGGGCCAGCGAGCGCCAGGCGCGGCGCCGGGCCGATGCCGAAGTAGTGACGCCCGGTCACAACCCGGCGGGCTGGTCACAACCACGTAGACCACTGATTTCCCGGCGAGCGGCCGGCCGGCGCTCAGGCAGGTAGTGACCGGAGTAGTGACGCCGGATCGGCGCCGCCGGGGCGCCTGAAGTAGTGACCGGAATCACCCCGACCACCGCTTATCCAGGAAGCCGTTGACGGCGAGCAGCAGGCCATCGCTGCCCTGTTTGGAGAGGCCGAGAAACTTGCGGGACGGCATGCCCTTGCCGACGATCCTGCGGCCCGCTTTGAGCGCCGCGAAAATCGACGCGGTGCTCCGGTTGTCACCGAAGTGCTGGCGCCTCGCATAGATCACGTTGGTGCCGACCTCGGCCTGGTCGTGCGTCGCGTTGTAAGAGATCGAGTTGCGAAGCCGGCTGGTGAGGCGAAGCGTCTGGCCACCGCGTTCGATGACGCGCCTGCTCGGAATCCAGGGCACGCCATCGGGCGACCGTTGCTTTCGGAAATTGAGCTGCACGTCCGTCTTGCCGTGCCGGCCGATCATCGTGAACAGCGGCCGACCATCGCCACCAAGTGGCAGGGACATCAGCACGCGACGAATCGCGGCCTTGACCTCGGCATCGACTACGCGAACGCGGGGTTCAATTGCCATTCTTGAAGCCCTTCAGCCTGTCGTCGTACATCTTGCGCAGATGCTCCTGCCGTTCCTTGCCGGGATTGTAGGCGAAGCCGGGATCGATGCCGACAGGAACCTGCGAGATCTCGCCGGTGCGCGGGTTCGTGTACTCGCGCGTGGGTGACGGCGGCGCCTTATCTTCGACCGACAGACCCATCGCGATAGCCTGCTCGCGGCTCAGTTGAATCACGCCGCAGCGGCAGCGGAAGCCGTTGGGCGGCTTGTGCGTGTTCCACCAGGGGTTGTCGCATCGAAGGCACGTGCCGTCCCAGGCGCGGTGCTGCGGGCGCGTCCTGCCGTCGATGACCGCGTCGTACATCAGGTACGGCGCCTCTTCCTTGTTCTCCTGGATCTGCGCCCAATCGCCGGCCGAGTAGGCGGTCTGCATGTTGGTCTCGAAGATGGTGCGCAGCCGTCGCGGACTGCCGAGCTGCACGAGCTTCGATTCTCCGGATTGCGGATCGACCATCTCAGCTTTGCCCCACCATCCCGCTTCGACCAGGCGCGGCTTCAGGGCCTTGCTGAACTCGGCGAGCGACTGTCCCTCGGCGATGGCCTTATCGACCGCCGCTCGAACATCGGCGAGCAGATCGACGTCCGCGATCTTGGCGACCGTGAAGGCCGCATCGTGCTCCGTCTGCCAGACGTCCTGCCAGGCGAACGATGCCTTGAGACCTTTGGCGCGGAAGAACTTCAGCGCCTCCTGGGGCTTGAGCGCGAAGTTGCCGTCCATCATCAGGGCCGCGTGCGGTCAGTGCGCCCGTTCAGATTGGCGGCGAAGCCGGCGCGCGCGAGCGCATCGACCATCTCCTTCGACGGCGCTGCCTTCAGAAGCTCGGGCAGGCGCTCGCGGAACGTGACCAGGTCGCCGCTCTCTTCGAGCGCCGCGACGATTTCCTCGATGCGAGCGCCGACCAGGCTGGCGTACTTTTCTGAGAACGCGGCGGCGGCGCCGGCCATCGCTTCCTGAGATGCGCGGTTGGCGTCGAGCTGCGGATTCGCACCCTCTGCGAACAGCGGCGGCGTCACCGGCGGGAACGTGCCTGGCGCCTTGCGCCTCCAGCCCGGCCCGTACACCTTCAGGATGTAGTCGTCGTCAGGCTCGAAGCCGAGGCCGGCGATCCTCTCGTCGCGCTCCGCACGCGCGTTCAGGTCTTCCTGTTCCTCGAAGTTGCGGAGCACCTTCGGGTAGCGCGCGCCCGGCAGGTTGTAGTCCACGATCCAGGCAACGAGCGTCGAGAGCGTGTCGGCCAGGAGATCGGCGTCTGCCTTGGCGACCTCGGTGCGCACCTCGTTGTGCACGTTCGCCTGGCCGCTGCCGAGGCCGGCGCCCTGGGCGCTGGTGCTCATGGTCTCGCCGGTGACGCACACGGAGATCTGCTCGTCCATGTAGCGGGCGAGCCGTTCGTAGGTGTCGATCGAGCCAGAGCGCGAAGCCTCCAGCAGCTCGATATCGGTGCCGTCCGGAACGATGATCCCCACGTCGTTGGCGATGGCGCGCAGTGCCTGCAGCAGCTTGCTCTGTTCCCCGGCGTTCGCGCCGCGTGGATACTTGCCGATCGCGGTTGGCGCGCCGAACTTGTCGCAGAACGTGAGCCAGAAGCCGATGCCCTGGCGCTTGAAGAACACCGGCCAGAACAGCCGGTTGCCCAGGCCGAGGCCGAACGGGCTTCCATCCTTGGCGCCGAACCGATGCACGATGAACTTGCGGTCGGGCAGCTCGACGCCGTCGAGCATGTTCTCCCTGGTGAGCAGGCGCAGCGGATGCTCACCGCTCTTCTCGTCGCGCGTCTTGCCGAACGTAAAGCGCCGCTGATTGCGGGCGATCAGGTCGCGCGGCACGACTGCATCGACGCCAAGCACCCCTGAAGGACGAACGGCCCACATGACCTCGCCGACCGAGAAGCCCTTGTTGGTCGCGTCCAGAAGATCGACGCAGATCCGGTCGAACTGAATTGCCGCCAGCGTCTCGGACACGAAGTCTGCGGCCTTCTTGTCCTGCTCGTCGTCGGACGCCGGTTGAATGACCAGGTTACGGGCGACCACGGCGAGCTTGCGCTTCTGCAGCATCGCGTAGGCGTGGGCGTCGCGCTCCAGCTCGTCATAGATCTTCAGGCCCTTGCCACGGCCGCGCGAGATCAGTGTGTCGTCGTCGTTCTGCAGCGTCGCGCCGAAGAACGCCTTCGTGTAGTCGCGGTCGATCGTCGCTATTTCCCGCAGCTCCGGCAGCTTCGACACGACTTCCTCGAACGCTGTGGCCGGCACGATCACGCCCGCCCTGGTGGTGATGTAGTCAGACATAGGTGCTCAGTGATACCCGTAAGTGTCGCGGCGCCCGCCAGCGCCGGTGTAGTCGTCCATCCCGCCCGTTGCACGCTCGCGGCCGACCGGCTGGAACTCGATCGGGCCGCTCTTGTTCAGGCTGGCGAAGTAGGCGAGCGCGATTGCAATGGCAGCGTCACCGTGCCGCACCATCTCGGCATCCTTCAGATCCTTTGTTTCGAGCTTCGGCACCATCGGAATGCCGTCGATGCGCTCGACCGCGCGCAGGTCAGCCTCGGTGTTCGCGTCTCGCGGCAGATCGATCGTGCCGTCCTCGAACGCCTGGATCATCTTCGGCATCCACAGGCCGTACCAGGGCCGGTTGAGCGTCACCTGGTGCACCTGGTCGGCGCCGTAGCGGTCGGCGGTGTACTCGGCGATCGTCTGGCCGGGGCCGGTCGCGTCGATCGCCACGCCGCGCCGTCTCGGCATGCCGTCCATCAGCGCCCACAGGATCTGCTCCTGCTGGCGCGTCGGCACGTTGTGCAGCTCGATAAGGAACGGGGCGCGGCGATTGAGCGTAACCGTGATCTCCAGCGGCGCGAGGATCGAGAAGTGCCGGTGCCTGGCGTAGTCCATGCCGGCCACGTGCTCGCGCTCGTGGTCAAGCGTATCGAGCAGCGGCTGCAACTCGCGCTCGATCCATTCCTCGCACCACTTCACGCGGTCGTACTCGGGGCGGGAATTGAAGTCGTCGTCCAGCGCCAGGCGCAACACCGGCCGCTCTTCCTTCATCGCGCCCTCGATCCAAATGCCGGGGATGCACACGCCACCGCCGTCGCGCGGCACGCAGTCCAGCTCTTCGCGCATCGCCGCCTTGCGCGGGCCGTAGGCGGAGCGGATTTTCATGTACCAGGCGCGCTTGCCTTCTGCTGTGGGCTTCTCGCGCTTCATGGCGGACACGCGCTCGTACAGGCCGTTGGCGACCGCGTCGTCGAAGGTGATCGTCAGCACCTTCGCGCTGCCGCCGTAGTGCCCGGCCTCGATGTCTTTGATGAGCTGATTGAACGGGTTTCGCTTGCCGTTGTGCGACGAGATGATCCGGATCTGCCCGCCCCAAATCAGCAGCGCCGTGGCGGCATCCAGCACCGCCTGCACGTCCTGGTGGAACGCGGCCTCGTCGATGATCACGATGCCCTGCAGGCCGCGCAGGCTCGCCGGCCGGGACGACAGCGCGGCGATGTGCAGTCCGGAGGCGAAGCGAATACGCCACGCGGTGATCTTGCGCGTGTTGCCGCTCGCGTCTTGATCCTCGAACAGGAACTCTTCCACCGACGAGACGCCGCCCGACTGCGCCTCGGCCATCGAGCGCGCCATCTTCGCGCAGTAGCCGATGAACTCCAGCCCCTTCTCTTTCGAGTCGGGGATGTAATACACGTTCTGCCCGCCCTCGCTGCGGCGCGTTGCGGCGGTGATCGTGTCATCCAGGGCTTCGGCGAACGTGATGCCGGTGCGTCGTCCCTTCGAGCAGACCTTGATGTCGGCGCGGAGCTGCACCCACTCGACCTGGTGCTTCATGAGCACCCCTTCCTTACGCGGGTCGAAGTCGTCGCGGATGTCGCGTACCGCCTCGGGCATTTCCTCCCAGGGAACGGTGCGCACCGTGTCGTCGCTGGCGGCGACCTGTTTCAAGACAGCCAACGTCCGATGCAGATGCCGAGCGCGGCAACCTCGAACACCAGGAAGAAGGCGAACCGCGCGAATGGGGTAACAAAGTCCCAGTGCCCGCTCGGCCTGAAGTGCGCGTCGATCACCGGCACGACAATGCCGATCACCGCCAGAAACGCCGGCAGCGCCCACCAGGGCAGGTTGATGGAGATCGTCACGGCACCTGGACCCCGATCAGCCGCGCGCGCCAGTTGGCCGCATCGTCGGCCGACATGCCGGTCGCCTTCGCCATGTCGGTGATCACATCGCCGGCCTTCTTCTGGAACTCGACCATGTGGCGCTTCTGCTGGATCGACGCGCGGCCGAGGTCGGCGATGGCGCGGGCGAGCGTTGACAGGGTCTTCGGCGTCATGTCGATCTCGCCTTCGCGGATCAGGCGGTAGATCCGGTCGGACACCAGGCGCTGCAGCGCGTCGTTCATCGCGCCTTCCTCGTCGGGCACTTCCTGCACGATCATCTTCGCCTCGGCGACGGACATCTTCATCGCCTCGCGCTCGGCTTCGTATCCCTGGCCGAAGTTGTGCACCGCCGACTTGCGGATCTCGAAGCCCTTGCCGGCCAGCCATTCGGCGTGGCCCTTGTAATCCGAGAACCCGCTGCCGACCAGGCGGCGCTTGAGTTCCTCGAATACGTCCTCCGGAAGCTGCTCGACCTTGGAGCGCGGCGGCATGGTCAGCCCCTCGTGATAGTCGGGCGCGCGATGCCGGGATCGCACTCGCATTCGTACTGCGCGACTTCGATGCCGTACCGCTTGAGATCGACGAACCAGTTGTCGAGCGGGTCTTTGGCGATCTTCACCAGCTCGCGCTCTTCGAGATAGTCCAGCTCCAGCCGGATCTCGTGGTCGGTCACGTTGTGATACACCGACCGGATGATCGGGAGCAGCGCGTCGGTGTTCATGCCGCCGGGCCGGTGCATGTTCGCCGTGTCGAGGATCATCCACCGGATGTTTTCACGGCGAATCTTTGCCACCATCGCGGGCGTCATTTCCTCATCTCCCTCTTGATCGTCATGATCGTCACCCTGCTGTGTTCGTCCAACTTGCGTTCAACCGCTGTTGCGAGCGCCGAGAACTGCGCCTTCAGAGACGCGACGTCGCGCACGTGGTCGTTGCGCCGCACGTAATTCCTCGCCAGGTCCAGCTCGACCTTCTGCACGTTGCCCTTGAGCGTCTCCAGCTCCGTGTCCTGTGTGTTCAGGTGCTCGGTCACGGTCCTGAACTGCGCCGCGATGCTTTCCTTGGTCTGCCTGACGGCCTGGCGGCTGAGCATCCAGAACGCGATGATGATCACGACGATCAGCACCGCGAGCTGCCACGCTTCCATTTGAATCGTCACGCCGTTCTAGCCCCCATTCGCTCGCGTGTTTCGACGCACGTCACGCACCGCTGCACCCCTGGCAGCGCCTTCCGTCTCGCCTCCGGTATGCGTTCTCCGCAATCCGGCTCTACACAGCACTTCGCCGAGAGGCGCTGCCACGCGCCCGGCTCGGCGATCCCTGCACGCGCCTGCTGTTCGCGCAGGCGGATGCCCCTTTCCCACGCCTCCAACCCGGAGGCGCGGTCGGCGTCATCGGCCATCGACTTCGCATCTCACGCCGTGCCGCGATCCCACGCGCTTGCCTGACCCACGTTCGGTCCGCGGACTCCAGCGGCGGCGCTCGCGTCGGTCTGCCAGCGGAACAGCAGCGCGATCCGTCCGTTCAACTTCCAGCCAATGCCGCACTGAAAGCGCCCGGTCGACGTCGGCTTGATGTGCAGCCAGATCCCGAACGGCCAGGTGAGCCGCACCATCACGAAGCCGTTATAGAAAAGGCTACGGCTGTCGGGCCGGTAGATGCCCTGGGCGTCCAGGGCCAGCGCGAAGAGCGTGGCGACCGCATCGGTGTGAACACACAGCGGCCAGGCGTTGAGCAGCTTGTCGCGCCAGTCGCCGTTGTAGTGGACTTCGATGGTCTTCACGGCTTGCCCTCGACGCAGGCGCGTGCGGCGGCTTCGAGCTTCGCCTCGTAAGCGATTCGTTCCTCCATCTCCGCCTCCATCGCGCGCCAGACCAGGATCGCGTCCTGATAGAAGTTGCCGGTGGTCTGAACATTGACGACGTGGAGCGTCGGCGGCGCCGGCCACTTGATCGTGCACTTCGCTGGCACCGGCTTGTCCAGAGTTTGAACGTCGGTCGCGACCACCTTGGCGGTGGGTGCGCATCCGGCGAGCAGAGCGGCGAGCGCGGCGACGATGATCGTCTTCACGATTGGCCCTTGCGCTTCTTCGCGTAGTCGAGCGCCTCGCGCACGATGGCGTCGCATTCCTTGCCTGGCGCCGGCATCGGACGGTTGAGCGCGGCGGCGGCTGCAGCCAGGTGGCCCTCGGCCTTCTTCGCGGCCTTGTCCATCGCGTCCTGGGCGGCGGCAGAACGCTTCGCGCTCTCGTCGAGCAGCGCCTTCACAGACGCCTTCACGTCGCCCACGGAGGCCGCGCAGCGGTCGTTGACGCCCTTGAGCGTGGCGATCGACTGATCCTGCGTGGACACCACGCCGGCCAGCTTCTCGACATTGCCGGAAAGGCGCCAACCGTTCGCGGTCCAGCCGATCGCGCCGCCGATCGCCAGCCCGCCGATCGCGGCGCCGACGATCAGGTAGATGGCGACTTGCCTGGTCAGCACCCTCATGAGCACGTCACCGCCGGCCCCCAGGATGCATAGAGGCGCTGATGCCTGAGCAGGATCTTGCGCGGGTAGTCGCGGTTCTCGTGGCAGTTGGCGACGCTGCGCATGCACCACAGCTCGACGTTGCTGAACCACCGCTTCGGATCGGAACCCTTCGAGGCAGCGAGCTTCTGCTCGCGCCGCAGCCAGCCCTCGCCGCCGTTGTACGACACGAGCGCGAACGACATCCGGTCGCAATCCGTCGCGGCCGGGTTGCGATCCCACAGCCAGCGGTCATAGCGCACCAGGGCGCGCAACGCCCACGCGGCATTGAACGGCTGCGGATCGGCAAGGTCGGCGTAGACGCCCCCGATCCATTCCGCCGTGGCGGGCGTGAACTGCGCGAGGCCGCTGGCGAACGGGGACTGCGCATTGGGGCGCCAGGCGCTCTCCTGGTGCACCTGGCCGGCGAAGGTCGCCACCGGAGCATTCAGGCCCCACACCATTCGCGCGTTGGCGGTGAGCGCCCGCTGGTACTGATGCGCAGCGCGCGGAATGTCCTGGGCGCAAGAGTAGCCACTGAACATTGACAGCGCGAGCAACAGCGTCCCGCCAGACAGCCATCCCAGGCGCTCCCGCGCGCGCAACGGGCGAGCCTCGAACAGAGCGCCGAAAGCGAACATGATGCTGGCAACGAGCGCGGCGAGAGTGACGAGCAGGTAAATAGACTTCATACGCCGATCGTTCCGCCGATGATCGACGCGGCGATGATCACAGCACGGCGCATCGTCGCCCAATCGCGCGCGTCATCGACGACCTTGTCGGGGCGCGCGTAGGGAAAGATCATGCGGTCCAGGCGAAAGCCGAGCAGCGCGAACAGCGTGACCAGCAGGATCTTGTAGACCGCGACGGTGAGTTGCTGCGGCGAGCTGTACGCAATGACCGCCAGCGCGAGCGCGGCGATCACCACGCATTCGAGCATGCGCAGCTCGGGGAACCTTTTGGTGAAAGGCTGGCTCATCAGGAAACAGCGATGGCCAGCGTCGGGGCCGGGTGCATGACGCCACTATCGGCGTCGTGCAGTGGGAAAGCCTTTAACTCGGGTTACAGCCCGAGGTTACTTCGGTGAAGCGACCGGGGCCTGGGGGAAGAGCTGGCCCTGGGTTTTGCGCCGCTCGATCTCGCGCATCCGCTTAATGATCCGATAAATGTGGATCTCACTGCAACCGAACTCGCTGGCCAGCTCGCTGACGTTGTCGCCCTTGAACTTGTTCCAGATCTCCAGCCACCGCTGCTGCACGTCGTGCCCGAGGCCGGTGGGCACGTAGATGATCTGCCCGCCCCAATCCTTGCGCACGTGCTCGGCCGCTTCGCGCGCGATCAGCTCCGCCTGGTCGTTCGGCAGGTGCGCCTTCTCGATCAGCAGCTCGCGGAGCTGCAGTGCGAGATCCGCGAGCAGCTCGGGATACTCAGGTCCGAGGTTCATCATGCTTCGTCTTCTCCTTGCGGCGCCGCTGGTCGGCCATCAGCGCCGCGATCACCTTCTGCCATTCGGCCGGATCGCCGAACGCCACTTTCACCTTCACGCCGCGCGTCAGGTTCTCCATGATCGTGTCGGCATAGGCCCACGGCCGTTTCGCATCGGCCAGCAGCGCCTCGATCTTCCGGAGCTGCGGATGCCGATCGCAGTTGTGCGGCCGGCCAGGGAACGGCCGCTTGCCCGGCTTCGCCTGGAAGCCGCACGCCTTCAGATGCTCGATCACGCGCTGCCGGCCGGCGTAGTCCAGTTCCGTCGCCGAGTGCACGCGACCGACCGCATAGAGCATGCTGCGGTACTCGCTATTGGGGTCCTTGTCGCGCGTGTCCATTCCGAGCTGCTGCGCGGCGATGTGGATGATCTGGATCTCGCGGCGCTTGTGGTCGTCGGCGTGTGTCGTGCTCATCTGTATCTCCTGCGTGCAAGTGCATCCGTCCGATCAATGAGAATCAAAGGCGCTAACGACGAGGCGAGGACCGCCATCCTGACTGCGCGCTGCCGGTCCCAAATGGTTCCGGTGCCTGCGACCAGCACCGGCGGGATGCCCTCGGCCTTCGCCTGGGCAAACAGAGCCTCGCGCCGCCGTTGCTCCGCGCGTTGGAATTCCTCCGCACGCCGGATGGACTCCAGGCGCGCGCGCTCGATCGCCTGCGTCTTGCGTACCTCGAACGAACCGCGTGCCTTGGCTTGTCCCATCAGGCCACCAGCTCGCTGTGCTCGACGCCGTCGAGCTTCCGGCCGGCGTTCTTCTTGCCGACGCGCATCATGTAGACGCCATCAACGTAGTCGTGCGGATTGCGCCAGTGCTCCTTCGCCACTTCGCTGGCCGGCGCCCACTCGCCCCATTGCTTGAAGAAGAACGCCGTGCCCTGGTGTCGGCACTGATCGCGCAGCGAGCGCAGCGCGGCGACGGTAGACGGCCGTGCCTTGTGGCCGCTCTCGCCGCCGCCGAAGACCTGGTCGATGCCAGCCAGGTCGAACTCGCCCAGGTCTTCCAGGAGCGGCTCGGCCGAGATCACGCGCACAGCGGCCGGCGTCTTGCGCAGCTCGACGACGCGCGGCAGGAACTCGCGGCTCTCGACGCTGACGCCGAGCTGCACGTTCGGCAGCGGCCAAGTGAGCGTCTGCGGCAGCTTGTCGATATAGCCTTCGAGGCCGTACCGCTTGAACGCCGCCGCGATGTCGTGCCTGGGCGAGCGATTCGACAGCATGCACAGCACGACGCGCATGCGATCGGCGCGCTTCGTGAGGATGATGAACGTGTGCTGGCTGGCAATGGCGGCAACGCCCAGGACCGCGACGATGAACATGTCTTCGATGTCGTCGTGAAACAGGTCGGACATGCTGTCCACGAAGATCCGGCGCGGCTTCGTCATCAGCAGCGGCACGATCAGGCGCTCGGGGTGCATCGCCACGTCCTCGAACTTGCGGCCGTAGTAGACCGACTTCGGGTTGGCCGAGAGGCGAATCCACTCCTTCTTCGCGTAGCAGTTTTTGCAGCCCGCGCTCACCTTGGTGCAGCCGGTGGTCGGGTTCCAGGTCAGCGCCTTCTTCACGCCGTCGTGCAGCCACTCGATCTTGCTTCCGTCGCTCATGCCGCGATCCTTTCCTCGTCGTGTTCGCGCCGCCGACGTTTCAGCTCGCGCGCCTTCTTCCTGTTGGTGTTCTCCGCCGAGCGGCGGTAGTTGTCTTTGCTCTTCTCGTAACTCAGGTGCTCGGGGTTGATGCACGCGGCCGTGTCGCAGGCGTGGCTTGTGTCCTTCCCCTCCGGCCGATCGCGGCCGGTCTTCATGCTCAGCGGGAGCTGATGCACGTACAGGCTGGCGTCGCCGCTGCGAATTCGGAAGTTCGTCTTCGGATAGCCGTCGTTATTGCAATGGCCCATCCAGCAGATGCACTCGCCGACGCGAACGCTGTTCAGCGCCATGCGGATGATCAGCTTGTGCTGCTGCGCGGGCGTGAGCAGCGGCACGCGGTGCTTGAACAGCGCGAACTCGGGGAACATCGCATGGATGTTTCCGAGCTGAACGCGTTCAAGCTGCGAGCGGTGCATCAGGTGTACGCCCGCCAGAGCTGCATCGCCATCGACACGACGAACGCGAGCGCGCCGAGGAAGCCGAGCCAAAGCGGCAGAGTCTCGAGAAACTTAGCCACGCGCCTTGTCCTCGACGATCAGCTTGTGGTCGCGCGCGCTGGCCGACGTGAGGAACAGGCGCACTTCGTTCTCGTGAGTCGCCGCCTCGGACGGCAGGCAACCGTTCGCCACCTGGCGGCTGAAGTGCTGCTGCAGCGCCGCCTCCAGGGCCTCCCTTTCAAACACCCAATACATGTTCAAACTCCTTTCAACGGCCGGCCGTTGAACGGCACGAGCGCGGTTTCTTTGGCGAGGTAGAGCGGATGGCGCGGGAAGCCTTCGGCCGTCACGCCGAGGCACTGCACCGGGATGCCGAGCGTTTGCGTGAGCAGCGACATGACGTGGCGCTCCTGGTCGCGAAAGCCGCCGTGCGTTCCCCAGGCGGCGACAACCACGCCGCCGCTCTCATGCGCGCGGCAAGCTGCGCCGATGATGTAGTCCGAGTTTTTCGGGCCGATCGGATCGGCGGCGGCGAGTAGATCGATCGGCTTTGTCGCGCGGAAGGCGAACAGGTTGGACAGCACCAGCTCGCCGCATCCCCAATCCTCCGCGAAGCCCATGCAGCGCGTCGTCGTCGGGTCGTTGCGCTCGGCATCGGCCTTGCTCGGGTTGAGCATCACGAAGTTGGCGATTCGCACGCTCGGCCCGAGCGCGCGCGTCAGGCGATAGCGGAACGTCCCGCACGGCGAGATCTTCGCGGAGTTTCTGGCGAGGAAGAGATCGGGTGCGTTCACGCTACCGCCTTAGGCGCGAGCCTGGCGGCGCGCTCCTTCTTTCGGATCTGGGTCTGCAGGCCACGGATCAGCGCGACGCGCGGTGTGTCGCGCTGCTGCTCAAGCTGGATTGCGCGCTGCATCGCCGGCACGCTGTAGCCGTAGGCGCCAGACATCGCGTCCTGCACGCTGGTGCTCACGATGCCCTGCGCGGTCTTCTCGACGTCGCGGCTCATGCGTTGCCCCCGGCCGGCGCCGTGGCGAGCTGCATGGCCTGCTGTTGAAAGACCATCGCCCGCTCCATGTACGCCTGGTGCTTCTCCATCGCCGCCGCTACCTCGCGGCGATGCTTATTGCGTGCAGCCTTAGGCGGCAGCGGCACGAAGGCGCGCTTGCCGCCGCAGGCGCAGCCGATGGCCAGGCAGTAGTACGGCGCGAGCTTTTTCATGACGCCGGCCTGATGTCGTTGTCGGCTCCAGCACCGCAGCCGGTCGCGTCCTGCCTGATCGCCTTGTGCCAGTTGAGCAGCGCAGCGGCGGAGCTGATGCAGTGGTGCAGCGCCTTGGTACGGTCGCCGGTGAGGGCGGCGCGCAGAGCCTTGCCGGTGAGATAGCCGACCAGCCAGAACCAGTTCTCCGCCGACTTGTCGCGGTCGTGCGCTTCGCCCCACCGATCAACCTGATGTGCCGCTTCCAGCCTCACGCCCTGCAGGAAGTCCTCGGTCTCGGGCGAGTTGATGAGCTGCGACAGGTAGTAGATCCGGTCGCGTGCGATCGTGACGATCGCCTCGTGGTTGATGTCGTGCCGGAGCAGCATGCGTACCTGGTCGGCGACTTCCTCGTCGGAAAGATGCGCGGCCAGGATCGGCTTGCGGTTCCCGTTGATGACGGCGAACTTTTCCTGGGCGGCGCTCACGAGTTGGCCTCCGCCTTCTCGACCGCGCTCTTCATCAGCGCCTGCACGACCTTGTCGAGATCCGTGTTCGCCAGGGCGGCGAAGGCTTCGTCGCTGCCGGGGATGCGCTCGGCGCCGATCTTCTTGAGCTGCGCGTCGTCGAGCTGGTGCAGGCCGGCCATGACCGGAGACCTGGTCGTCGCGATCAGCACGTCCGCGCGATCGGGAAGGTGCTTGACGATCAGGCTGCACGTGTTCTCGCCGTCGAGAACGCGGATCTTGTCGAGCGCCTTGCGGTAGCCGCAACGCACGCCGTGCAGGATGCGGGTCTTCGGCTTGTCGAACACCTGGCGCGAGTCCTGCACCAGGCTGTGCAGCGCCTCGTACCGCTCGGCCGCGCGCGTGGTCGCGCGACGCAGCTCCGGCCAGTGGTCGCGCACGAGCTGGTCGATCTTCGAGCGAAGATCGCCGGTGAGTTTGTCCAGGTCGTTCTGCGCGTCCGCGTACTGGCGCGCGTGGGTGTCGATCTCGGTGATTTGCACATCGTTGGTTCTCGCGTTCACGTTTGCTGCTCCTTGAGTTGCCGTCATCAAGGGCGACCGTGCATCGCTGCCCGGCCGGGACGTACCCTTCAATTCGTTGGTGACTTGCTTGGTCATGTGCCAGCCGTTGCAGACCGGGCACTCGTAAACCCGCAGCGCGACCTTCCGCGCGGCGGCGCACTTCTGCGCCTCGATCAGCGCGGTGATCTCGGCCGGATAGCGGCGCTTGCCGTGGCACATCCGGTTGATCGCATTGACGGAGAGCACGGCCGACATCAGCTCTGCTCCTTCTTCGGCAGCAGGCCGCGCGAGTTGGCGCGCACCAGGTGCGGCTCGAATTGCTTCTTAGTGAGCGGCGCGCGGGTCGCGGGCATGCGCAGCCGGCCCGCCCTGGTGATCCGGATCTCGAAGTCGATATCCATGCGCTCCAGCTCGAACTGCGTCACGGTGACGTTCTCCTTGAACGCCTTCCGCACGTCATCGACGAGATCCAGAAAGAACATGTACTTGTCGGCGCGGATGCGTTTCACGTCGGCAGCTTCAGTTGACCGCGCAGATCCGGCAGGCTGACCTTCTTCATCTTGGCGACCTGGGTGAGCGAGGCCATCGCGCGCGCGTACAGGAACGCGCAGGTACGGTTCAGCTCGTCGTCGTTCGCCGCCAGGTAGTAGCCGCTGGCCGGCGTGCCGCAGATATGGAAGCCCTCGCCGCGCAGCTCTTCGATGGCCTTGCGCAGCAGGCGCTCGCCGAACGGATCGCGTTCGGGCCGGCCGGTGATCTTCATCACGAGCTGGTCGGCGTGGATGCCGTTCTTCGCGCCCACGTGCCCGCCGAGAACGCCGAGCACGAACGTCGCCCTGATCGCCGGCCTGGTCACGCGTCTTCCCTCCAGACGCGGATGCGCTTCGGGTTCGTCTCGGTCTCGGCCGGGCGCGTGGTGATCACGAAGCCGCAGGCATCGGCGTGCTCCTTACACGCGGCGCGGCTGTAGTCGGTCTCGAACGAATCGCCAACGTCCAGCTCGGCGATCAGCTTGCGCAGCTCGCCCTTCTGCGGGCGCTTGGACGGCGGGATCGGCACGCCCTTCTCGATCTGGCCGAGGCGCGGCAGCGCCTCGCCTGCAGCGGCCGGCACGCGCGGCGCGGCCGGCGAAGGGGCAGGAGCGGCGGCAGGCGCGCCCGCTGCGTGCCGCGAAGGAAGGCGCGGCTGGCCTGGGAACAGATCGCTCATGTCCCGCAGATCGCGGGTGACCTTTCCGGCTCCGGCCGTGGAGTGTTTGTACTGCCACGTCTCGCGCGTGCTGCCTGGCTTCGTGACTTTGCAGGCGAGCAGCGCGCCGCTCTCGACGTGCGGCTTCAGGTGCGCGCCGACGACGCCCGAGCCGACATTGCACGCTTTGGCGATTTCATCGGTGCGCGCGGTCACCTGGCGCTCGATGTAGTCGAGCATCTTCTGCGTCGTCGTCTTGCTCATGCCGTCCTCCGCGTCTTCACGAACAGACCGCCGTTGCGCACGCGCAGGCAGAGGAAGCGTTCAAACGGCATCCGGCGACGCCACACCGCCGGCAGCTTCATGTAACGATCGCCCAGGAAGTCGAGCAGCTCGTCGGACAGCTTGAGCGCCACGCCCTCGCGCTGCGCTTCCGTCGCGTGGCGGATCACGACGCGGCGCTCCGCTTGCGCATCGGCACGACTTCATGCGGCTGCTGCTCGCGCGCCTTCTCCAGCTCGCGTTGCTTGCGCTGCGCCGCGCGCAGATGCCGGCCGACGTCGGTGCTGGCAGAGTCGAGGTACTTGAAGCGGCGATCGAGGATCGAAATGCGGGGCTTCTTCGTTTCCATGTCACGTCCTCCTGAAGTTCGGACAGCCGTTGCGGCACGCCTTGTAGATGGCGACGGTCTCCGGGCTGGCGGCGGAGAAAGGCTTCTGCTGCCAGTCCTGGCACTCGCTTGGCGAGATCTCCCGGTGAACGCCGGGGCACTCGATCTTCTTGTTCATGAACACGCCTCGAACGCGCTCTTCAATGCGCTTCGTGTTGGCCTTGTACTTGCCGCTCAGCACGTCGCTGATGCAGCCCTTCGAGCGGCCGAGCTGCGCCGCGACGACGCGCATGCCGTCGCGCTTGACGGCCGCGCGCAGCACCGTCATCCAGTCGGGCGCGCGTTGATCAACCAGCGGCTTGATCACTCGCGGCCTCCTTCACGTAGAGCTTCTTTTCGTTCTGGTCGTACACGTCGCCGTTGCGCTTGGTGAGCGGCGGCAGCGGCCCGGTGTCGCGCAGGAGCTGGTACATGAAGGCGCCGCCGCGCAAGCCGTTGCTCACTCGCTCCACGCGCAGGTAGCCATTCGCAACCAGCGCGTAGACGAAATCCTTGACGCTGCGCTCGGCCGGGCTGCGCGCCGGATCGACGGCCGTCATGACGAGCGTGGGCATGTCGAAGCGGATGAGCTGGCGCATAGCGAGCCAGACCGTCACGCGCTTGGCCATCGGCCGGCGCGTGACGTTGTGCTTGGCGAAGGCGCGCTTCCTGGTCACCGCGCCTGTCCGAGGAAGAACTGGCGGTTGCCCCACTGCTCGCGGCCGAGCGGCCTGCCGCCTTTCGGGCTGTTGACCTTGCCGAACGCTTCGATGCGCGCGAGGCCGTTGGTCATAAGGCCGATGTTTCCCTTCGCCTGGACGTGCAGATCGCCGAGCAGCTCGTCGTCGATCTGGATCTCGCACACGGTGTCGCAGAGCACGCGCGCGTCGGACAAGTCGGCGGGCAGGAACTCGATCGACTGCGTGATGCGCCGCGCGAGCTGCAGGCGGTTGGCGACCTTCAGGTGCACGCCCTTCATGCCGACCAGGAGCACCGGCATCTTCGACAGGTCGTGAATGTCGCGCAGCGTGTCGAGCGCCGGCAGCAGCTCGCCGCGCCCGACCAGGTAATCCAGCTCGTCCACGAAGAGTCCGCGGTTCTGGTCGATCAGCAGCCGCACGATCTGCTGCACGTTCTCGGCCGCGCGGTAGTGCGGCTCGGCGCCGAGTTCGCGCATGATCGAGGCGAGCATCGCGCGCTGCGTCCAGGTGGACATCGCACGCACGTTCACGGCGTTCACCTGGGCGCGCAGCCAGGTCATGGCCGTGGACTTGCCGTAGCCCGCGTCGCCGTGTACCAGGCCCATGCCCTCGACGCCGGTGCCGCGCTCGGTGAGCGCAGCGTAGGCGTTGCGCAGGTTGATGATGTTCTTGACGACCGCCATCTTTGCTTTCATCTCAGTGCCTCCTTCAGTTGTGGTGCGTTAAAAAGCCGGCGGAATGCCGGCGGTTCCTCATGCGGCGCCGGATCGCTCCGGCGCTTCCTGATCGGCCGGTGCAACCTGCGCATCGACCATCTCCTGCAATTGCCTGTAGGACGTCGGCTGCTCGCGGCGATAGGCGGCGAGGAACTCGGTCTCTTCGTTGGTGATGGCGCGGAACTTGGCGCGCTTCATGATCCAGACCACGCGCTCGTGCCGGTTCTCGAACACCGGCTGCTGCTCTTCGGCGCCGGCCGCGATGCGGCGGCGCGCGAGTTCGTTGTCCGCGCCGGCCTCGATCTCCTGCTCGATGCGCGCGCGCTCGGCGCGTGCCTGGTCGTCGCTCATCAGCTCGGCGGAGCTGCGCGCCGGCCGGTGCATCTCGGCGACGGCGTCGGCCGCAGCCGAGAGGCCGGCCGAGTCGTGAACGATCGACGGCCTGGGGAACGGCGCGAGGCGCGCGGCCTTAGCGGCGCGATCGGCGAGGATCTCTTCCACGATGTCATCGGTGCGGGCGCGCTTCGCGGTCGCGCGCAGCGCGCGGCGCGCTTCCTGCACGCGCGTCTTTTGCCTTTCGCGCGTTATGGCTGCGACTTCCTTGCGGTCGATCCCTGTGCGCTCGGGGCATTCGGCGATGCAGACGAAGGCGAGATCCGGCCCGCCCTGGATGACGAGCCGGCCGAGATCGGGAAGCTGCAGGCACAGCACCTTCTCGCCGACGTGGCGCTCCAGCTCGGGCGCGATGAACCACGCGTTCTCGATCTCGACGCCGCGCTTCTGCACCGTGCGCCACGCGCCTTCGCCGAGCAGCACGTCGAGCGCGCGCTCGTCTTCGATGCGGCGCACCGAATGGGGCCAGGCGGCGGCAACCTCAAACGGCGTCTTGTCGTTCAGGCCGTCGTGCGGGCGCATCGAGTAGACCGCGTCGATCCAGCTATCGCAGAACTGCTGAAACTCCGCCGCGCTCATGGAGATCTCGACGACGGCATCCTTCTGCATCAGGCGCTCGGCGAACGACTTGCGCGCCTCGATCGCGGAACGCTCCGCGACGTTGTGGCCGATGAAGCCGTCGAGCAGCTCCACCAGGCCGTGGCTGAACGTGCGGAAGAATCGCTCGATGTGCGGCTTGTGCCACGCCTGGAACGGCGGGCAGAACGTCTGCTTGATCTCCAAGCCTTCGACGACGCGCGCGATGTGCTTCGATTTGTAGTCCGAGCCGTTGTCGGTCTTGACTTCCTCCGGCACGCCGAAGTCGAGCAACCCGGCGCGCATGAGCTGCGCGACGGCGGTGGCCTTGCTGGTCTTCGACACGAACAGGCGCGTGCGGCGCGAGTACACGTCGATCAGGCCGAGAACCGTATGCCGGCCATCGGTCAGCATCACGTCGGCCGGCGTCGAATCCAGCTCCCAACGCTGGTTCAAACGCACGACGCCTTCGGACATCGAGCCGAAGGCGGTCATGTACTTGTTCTTCCAGCCGTCCGGATTGGCGAGCGCGGTGACGGTCTGCGCGTTCTCGTTGCGCCAGTCGGCGATCCATCGCTCAAGCGAGCGCATTACCGGCAGCTCGATCGCGGTGCCGCCGAATCGCGCGGCGATGCCTTCCATGATGTGCGTGGCGCGCGCGTGCGGCGAGCGCACCAGCATGCCGATGATGAAGTCGCGGAGCTGCGGCTGGCGGTCGATCTTGCCGTCGCCCTTGCGGTTGCCGTAGGAGCCGGCGAGCGCGGTGATCCCTTTCGTGCGGATCAGCCGGCGCCAGGTGGCGAGCGTGGAAGCGCCGACGTCGGGGATCATCGAGCGCGTCGGCGCGCTGACTTCGATGTCGCCCTTCGTGTATGCGGCGGCGAAATGGATCTCGCTCGCCTGGATCGAAAGCTTGCCCGCCTGCTGATACATGGCGAGCGCGCGCAGAATCTCCAGCTTTGCGTCGAGCCGCTGCTGCGCCTTGCCGCGCAGCGAGACGCTGCTCTTCAATGATTCGAGCCGCGTGGCTTCGCCAGCGCGCTCGACCAGGTCGGCGCGCAGCGCGAGCTTCGCGCCTTCGACCGCGCCGGCCTTGATGAACGCCGGTGTGACCGGCGCGATCACGGCGCGCACGCCGTTGATGGTTCTCGCCGCGAGCGCGGCGCGCGCCTGCGGCGGCAGCTCGGCGACTGCATATTCGGTGCGCGTGCCGCCGGGACCGCCGCGACCTGGTACGACCTTCGATGTGATCTGCCTGGCGCGCAGCCAGCGGATCGCGCCGCTCTTCGTTGTCGGCAAGCCGGGCAGGCCGAAGAGCGCATCGACCGCGAGGAACTCGCCTTCATACTGTGGGATCGGCAGCGCGCTCATGCGCGAACCTCGCCGGCCTTGAGGCCGAGCTGCACCGCGATCACGTGGCCCTTGCCGCGCTTTCCCTTCACGCGGCCGGCGAGAACCTCGAACACCAGGCTCGGTTTGTGGCCATGCGCCGTCGCCCATCCGCTGACTGACGTGCCGGTGCGATCAAATTCCGCGAGCACCTGCTCCGGCGTCTTGATTGCGCCGCGAGTCCGATTTCGAGCTGGTGTCTTGCCTTTGCGGTGTGTCGCCATGTAGCCTGTTGGTTTCTGTAAATGTCTGGGCAAGACTAGTATTCATTTGAATACCTGTCAAGTCCGAGGGTATTCGTCTGGAGACATTGGGCACACGGCTGAAGAAGGAGAGGGAGCGCCTGGGGCTGAACCAGGAGGCGCTCGGCAAGCGCGCGGGCGTAAAGCGGCTGGCTCAGGTCAACTACGAGAGCGGGAAGCGAAACCCGGACGCGGACTACTTGGCGCGCGTCGCCGATGCTGGCGCCGATGTCCTGTACATCGTGACAGGCAAGAGAGTCCAGGTGGCGCGCGGTGACGCGCTGCACGAGGACCGCGCCGGCTACGTCTACCTACCTTTGTATGAGCAGCGCGCCGCCGCCGGCAAAGGCCGCGTGATCGACGACAACGAACTGGTGAAGGACGTGCTGTCGTTCCGCGAGGATTGGATTCGACGCGAAGTGCGCGCGCGGCCGGCGGATCTCGGCCTGTGCTTCGTCGATGGCCACAGCAACGTGCCCGACATGCATCCAGGCGACATCGTCATGTTCAACCGCGCCGACACGAAGGTCTCGCGCGACAGCTACTACCTGGTGCGGATGCAGGACGCGCTGCTCATCAAGCGGCTGCAGCACCTTCCCGGCGGCATGGTGAAGGTGTCGAGCAAGAACCCGGACTTCGAGCCGTTCACCATCAAGGTGGCCGACATCGACGGCCCCGAGAACTTCCACATCCTGGGCCGGATCGTCTGGCAGTGCCGCCGGCTTTAGACGGCCCGAGCAGCTCCCCGCCGACCCCGGCCGGCCCGAAACCGTGTAAATCCTCCACGTCGCGCAGGAGCGACGAATAGGTACAGGGTGGCTACCGGCGCCCTCGGCTGACTTTTTGAACAACCTAGCGCCGAATTGAACGGCGTGGCGCCCGATCCCGGTCCCCTCGGCGACCCCAAACTGCGCCTTCCGGTCGCTCATAGTTGCCGAATGCGTACATTGTATGTATTCTTTTGGATACATGCCGACCGCACCCCGTGGCCGGCGCATCCAGGAGACGGACATGAAGCAAGCCCGCAAACCCCAACCCGACGACACCCAGGCGCTGGCCGAAGAGGCCGGCCGGCTGATGCAGGTCGTTCGCACCGACCCGCTGCAAGGTGCTGGAGTCAACCGCGTCGTGCAGGCCAGCAACCGGCTGACGCAGATCGGAGACGAGCTGACGCGCGAGCTGGTGGTCGGCTGCACGTTGATCAACGCACTGGTCGATAAGTGGACGGCGCACCACTACCGCCCGACTCTGCAGGGAAGCCCGCGCGCGCTGCTGCTCGCCGACATCTACGACTTCACCGCAGCACGGCGCGGCCTGGACGTCACCGCGTATCGCGGCCTCGACGCAAAGCCATCCGCCGCACAAGCGATCGACATGCGCATGACCTGGGGCGAGGCGGCACGGCTTCTGCTCGCGGTCCTCGAAGACGGCACGGCGAAGGGAAAACGCGAAGCTCGCATCGAGATCATGAAGATGGCGCGAGCCGCCGACGTTGCGAAGGGCGCGGCCGAGCTGGTCGATCGCTTTCTCAAGATCGACGACTGGAGCGACGAGTCGATTGCGCCGAAGGAACTCATCGCCGACGCACGTGATCTGCAGCAGCAGCTCGGGAGGTCGGCGTGAGAGGCGGCACGTTCTCCATTTCGTATCGAGGCGTCGGCGGCAATATGATTCTGTTCCATAGTCTGTTCCGCCGAAACGATCTTCGCGCTGCCGTCGAAACCTTCCGGCGTTACGCGCACGCCTGCACGTGGCACACGCTGTGGATATTGAAGCGCGATGGCAAGACGATCGCGCGAATCGACACCAACCGAAACGACATCCATCGGACGCGATCACATCGCGCTCGGTGGGCGCGGCAGGGCACGCTCTTTGCCCGCGAGCATAAGCGGGCATTCGCAATCACCGCCGCAAGCCGGAGGTCAGCATGAAAGGCCAGAGAGCACCAGAAAAAGTTTCACGGGAAACAAAGCCGGCGGCGGCGACGCACACTGCCGGCCTCGCGCGGATCGAGTCGAAGACCGGGCCGTGCGTGATCGCGGTCGGCGAGCGCGAGATCTGCGAGTGCTACCTCGACGGCGAAGTGCAGACCGTCGAGGATGAGCTGAACGCCAAGCGCGTCGTCGCCTGCTGGAACGCCTGCGATGGCGTCAAGACCGAGACGCTCGAACACGGCGGCGTGAAAGCGTGCATGGAATTGGCGACGGAAGCGGCGCGCGAAACCGACGACGTCAAGGACCGCGTGAACGCACTCAGCGAAGAGATGCGCGACATCTGCATCGCGGTCGGGCGGTCGAAGGACGGCAGCGGCGTTGACGTCGATTGGCTCGCGCTCAGCGAAGACGTCGAAGAGCTGAAGGAACAGCGCGACGACCTGGTGCGGTTGCTCCGCCGCACGGTCGTCGGCAAGCCGGTCATGCGCGTCGAACTGCGCGCGGAGATCGACAAGTTCCTGCTCAACTGCACGGACGTCGCATGACCGCCCTCTACGTGGTGCACGCCGGCCGGCGCTTCATGGTCACCGGCGAGACGTCGATCGACGGCGCGGCGGCGTTCGAGCTGGCGCCACTCGGCAAGGGCGCGCGGATCGTCGCGCGCAGCAGCGAGTGCCGCGAGGATCGGCGGCACGTCCAGATCCGTGGCTACCGCTCGCACCGCGACGGCCGGCCGGTGGTGATGCACGTTCACCAGGACAAGGGCGAGACGCGGATCGAGCTGCGGCTGAAGGGCCGGCGCAAGGGCTTCGAGATCACGCTGGAGGGCGCGTTCGACCTGGCGGCGCAGTCGGCCGCGAACGTCGCGCGCCGTGAGCGCCAGTGGAAGCGTGAGCAGCGGCGCGCGGGGCGCTCGGCATGAGCAACGCCGAGCAGCTCCGCCAGCTCATCCGCCAGCACAGCCTGTCGCGCGCCCGCGCGGCAGAGCTGTGCGGTAAGGTCTCGATCCACACGTTGAACGCCTGGCTGTTGCCGCGCGGGGCGAAAGCCTGGCGCAACATGCCGGATGGCAAGCTGCGCCTGCTGCAGCTTGAAGTCGCCGCGCTGCCGGCGACGAAGTAGCACCGAAACTCTCCCGCGTCGTCGAGGTCGATCCTGGAAGCCGAAAGGCCGAGGGGATTAACCTCGTCTTATAACTTGGGTTAAAGGCTTTCACGCTCGCGCTCGCGCAGGATTCGGTCTGCTGATTTCAATTACTCAGAGACCGAACAACTCCATGTCGAAGAAGTCGAGCGTGTAGGTGAAGTCCATCGAGATTTTCCGAGCGGGCAAGCACACGGCCAGCGATGGCCGTGCGTTCACCTTCACGCAGGCGATGCTCAAGCAGATCGCGGACGGTTACGATCCGACGCTGCACGAGGCGCCCTTCGTCATCGGCCATCCGAAGAGCGACGGCCCGGCCTACGGTTGGGGCAAGTCGCTCCAGGTGAGCGGCGATCGGCTGCTGTGCGTGCCCGACCAGGTCGAGCCGCAGTTCCAGGAGTTGGTCGAAGCCGGCCGCTTCAAGAAGCGCAGCGCCGCGTTCTACGGTCCCGAAGATCCCGCCAACCCGAAGCCGGGCACGTTCTACCTGCGGCACGTCGGCTTCCTCGGCGCGACTCCGCCGGCCTTGAAGGGCCTGAAGGACGTCGAGTTCAGCGGCGACGCGAGCGCGGCGATCGAGTTCATGGACTGGACGACGCGCGACATCGCTTCCGCGTTTCGCGGCCTGCGCGATTTCCTCATCGAGAAGTTCGGCAAGGAGGAAGCCGACAAGGCGGTGCCGGGCTACCTCATCGACAACATCACGACGGACGCGGCCACCGACGCCACGCCACAACTTTCCTACCAGGAGACTCAAAACGTGTTGACCAAGGAACAGCTCGACGCGCAGAAGCGCGACCAGGACGCGAAGGACGAGACGCAGCGCAAGCGGGACATCGAGTTCGCCGAGCGCGAGAAGAAGATCAAGGCCGACGAAGCCGCCGCGCGCCGCACGGCGATCGGCGCCGAGATCGACGAGCTGGTGAAGGCCGGCAAGGTGCTGCCGAAGGACAAGCCCGGCCTGGTCGCGTNNGCCTGGTCGCGTTCATGGAAACGCTGCCCGCCGACACCAAGATCGAGTTCGGCGAGGGCGACAAGAAGGTCAACACGCCGAGCATCGACTGGCTGCGCGGCTTCCTCAAGACGCTGCCGAAAGCCGTCGAGTTCAAGGAACGCGCCGCTGGCGACGACCTGCCGGCGGAGCTGACCGCACCGCAGCTCGCCGCGAAGGCGATCGAGTTCCAGGAAGCGGAGCGCAAGGCGGGCCGCGAGGTCTCGATCACCGCCGCCGTCACCCACGTCAAGAACCAGGCGACGCAGTAAGCGCCGCCGCAACCCACGACACAACAGAGGAACCACCGAGCACATGACCCCGATCCTCACCAAGAGCTTCAAGGCCGGCGCCGCGATTGCCGCGAGCCGCTTCATCAAGATGGGCGCCGCCGATTGGGCCGCGATCCAGGCGGCGGACGCCGCAGCGCCGATCCTCGGCGTGAGCGCGCCGAACGTCGCCGCCGCGACGGATCAGAGCGTCGATGTCGTCATGGACGGCATTGCCCTGGTCGAGTGCGGCGGCGTGGTGACGCGCGGCCAGTTCGTCGAAGCGGACGCGAACGGCAAGGCGGTGAACGCCAACATCGTCGCGGGCGCGCTCAAGTACGTGGGCGGCATCGCGCTCGAAACCGGCGCGGCCGGCGAGCTGGTGCCGGTGCGCGTGCAACCGACCGTGATCGGCGCGGACGGCGTGGCCGAGGTCGAGATCACGCTCACCACGGCCCAGGTGAAGGCCCTCAACGCGACCCCGATCGACCTGGTCGCGGCGCCGGGCGCCGGCAAGGTGCTCATCCTGGAAGGCGCGCAGCGTGCCTTCTACGACTTCGTCGCCGCCGCATACGCCGGCATCGCGGCGGGCGAAGACCTGACGATCAAGTACACGGACGGCTCGGGCGCGGTCGCCGCGACCTTCGAGACGACCGGCTTCCTCGATCAGGTCGCCGACCAGCACCGCATCGTCTACCCGAGCGGCGTCACGCCGGTGGCGAACGCAAAGCTCGTCGCGCACATGGCGACCGGCGAGATCATCACCGGCGACGGCCCGGTGAAGATCAAGGTCCGCTATCGCTCCGTGGACATGCAGGCGTAAGCGGCGCGATTCCCGAAAACTCAAGGAGAAACGAAACACCATGAAATCCCCGTTCAATTCGATGTTCATCGTCGCGCGGCTGCTGTTCGTTGTCGTGCTCATGTTCGCGCTGGCGCTCGCCGCCGTGTTCCAGGTGCCCAAGCCGTTCCAGGCAATCGCCATCGCCGTCGCGCCGTTCGGCGTCTACTTCGGCGTACTGTTCATTGGCGAAAGCGCGGGCTGGTGGGTGATCAACGGCGCGCGCAGCGCCTTCGGCCAGGCCGGTAACGTGGCGACGGTCGCGCCGTTCCCGGTGACGCCCGAGCTGCAGGCCGTGGCGCTCGCGTACCGCAACAACGCGATGATCGCCGACGCCGTGCTGCCGCGCGTCCAGGTGCCGCTGCAGAACTTCAAGTACATGAGCTTCCCGAAGGGCGAGATGTTCACGCTGCCGGAGACCAAGGTCGGCCGCAAGGGCGCGCCCAACCAGGTGGAGTTCACCGGCACGGAAGTGGACGGCTCGACGCAGGATCACGCGCTCGACGACGAGGTGCCGCACGCCGACATCGAGAACGCCAAGCAACCGGGCATGCCCGATCCGCTGATGCGCGCGGCCGAAGGCACCACCGAGCTGCTCACGCTGGCGCGGGAAGTGCGCAGCGCGGCCCTGGTGTTCGGCGCCGCGAACTACGCGGCCGGCAACAAGGTGGACCTGAACGGCAACGACATCTGGTCGACCAAGCACGCGGACAGCGATCCGATCACCGACATCCTCACCGGCCTGGACGCCTGCATCATGCGCCCGAACGTCGCGGTGTTCGGCCAGTCCGCGTCGATCGCGCTGCGCACGCATCCGCTGATCGTCAAGGCGTACAACGGCAGCGACGGCTCGTCTGGCGTCGTGCCCCTCGCCTTCATCCGCGAGCTGTTCGAGCTGGAGGAAGTCCTCGTCGGCCAGGGCTGGATCAACACCGCGAAGAAGGGCGCCGCGCCAGTCATGGTTCGCGTATGGGGCGGGCATGCCGCCCTGATCCATCGCAACAAGAACGCCGACACGCAGCGCGGCGTCACCTACGGCTACACCGCGCAGTTCGGCACCCGCATCGCCGGCAGCGAGTACGACGGCAAGATCGGCATGCGCGGCGGTCAGCGCGTGCGCGTCGGCGAGTCGGTGAAGGAACTGCTGATGGCGAACGACCTGGGTTACTTCATCCAGGACTGCGCGGCGTAAGCCAGGCACCGCCCCGAGGTCAATGTCGAGTCAAAGGGGCGGCTCCGGCCGCCCCTTTTTTTAGAGAGAGAACATGAACCAGTACATCGTGAAGTCGCCGGTCAAGCTGCGCGGAAAGATCCATCCAATCGGCGCGACCGTCGAGATGAACGACGAGACCGCGCAGCGCGCGCTCGCCAAGGGAAGCGTCGAGCGGCACAACCCGCGCGAGCAGGCGCGCGCGCTGACGGACGCCATTGCCGTTTCCGCGGCTCGCATCGTTGCCGGCGAGGCAACGATGGAAGGAGCCGTCGAGCTGATCACCACCAGGCTGCAGGGTGCGGCGGCAGGCCAGATCCGCGCCGCGCTCAATGACAGCGTCCGCGAGCTGCGCCAGGACGCGGAGCGCAAGGCGAAGGCCGAGGCCGAGCAGAAGGCCAAGGAGGAAGCCGAGCAGCGCGCCAGGGAAGAGGCGGAGCGCAAGGCCAAGGAAGAGGCCGACCGGAAGGCGAAGGACAAAGACGCCAAGGACAAGAAGAAGTAGGCACGGAATTTTTCACACCCGCGAAGACGAGAAGCACCAACGCTGAGAGGAAGCCGCCCGCCAGGCGGCGCATACCGGACAACACGCTGTGAGCTACGCGACCAAACAGAACATGATCGACCGCTTCGACCAGGCGGAGCTGATCCAGCTCACGGACAAGGGCCTGCCCGCGACCGGCGCGATCGTTGACGCGGTGTTGAACAGCGCCCTGGCGGACGCGGACGCGGAGATCGACGGCTACCTGGTGGGCGCGTACCAGCTCCCGCTGCAGAGCGTTCCGAAGAACCTCACGACGATTGCGTGCGACATCGCGCGCTACAAGCTTTACGACGACCGCGCCACCGAGCACGTGCGTCTGAGGTACGAGGATGCGATCAAGTACCTGGTGCGCGTCGGCAAGGGCGAGCTGTCGCTCGGCCTGGACTCGGCGAATCAGCCGGCGCCCGCGTCGAGCGCGCCGATGGTGTCTGGCCCGGCTCGCACGTTCGACGCCGACACACTGAACGACTACACGCGGTGATATGGGCATCAAGAATGTCGAGGACGCGCTGCTCGCCAAGATCACCGATGTGCTCAAGGTCGGCGGCGTTCCCCTGGTCAAGACGATCGACGTCCTGCCGAGCGATTGGGACAACGACATGCTGAGGAAATTCGCGGCGGTCGCGCCCTGCGTGCTGATCGCGTTCTCGGGCGGCGTGGTGAAGGACGTCGGCGCCACCGATTCGGTTTCGGTGCAGGCGCAGTGGTCGGTGATCGCGGTCACCGCGCACGCGAGCGGCAACGCCGCCAGGCGGCGCGGCGACAGCACGCGCATCGGCGCGTTCGAGATCTGCGAGCGCCTGATGCCGGTGCTCCACGGACACACCATCGAGAACGAAGGCTCGATGTCGCTGGTGGCGCTCGAGAACCTGTGGTCGGGCGAGATCGAGAAGCAAGGGATCGCCGCCTACGGCATGCGCTTCGAGCTGCCGATGACGTTTCCCTTCGTCCTGGACGATTCGGCGCTCGACGACTTCGAGACGTTCGACGCCAAGTACGACATTCCGCCGTTCGCGGGCGAGCTGGAATACGCGAGCTGGCTGCAGGACGATTTCAGCACGAGCAAACCCGAGGCGAGAGACACCGTGTCTCTGCCGCAGGACTGACCAGGAGAGTGAACGTGGACAAGGACAAAATCTTCGTCGTGCCCGCCAAGGGCCTCACCGTGATCAACCCGGCGACCAATGCCGCGCTGCCTGCCGATGGCGCCGAGGTCGATAAGGACATCTATTGGGTGCGTCGCCTGAACGACGGCGACGTGACCGAAGGCAAACCCGCCAAGGGCAAGAAGGAGTAACGCGACATGACCATCAGCTTCAACCAGATCCCGAACATCATCCGCACGCCGGGCCAGTACGTCGAGTTCGACAACACGCGCGCGGTCCAGGGCCTGCCGGTGGCGCCGAGCAAGATCCTGGTGGTCGGCACGCGCATCGCCGCCGGCACGGTCGCCCAGGCGATCCCGAAGATGATCCTGTCCACTTCGCAGGCGGAAGAGTTCTGGGGTCGCGGCTCGATGATGTCGCACATGTTCCAGGCGCTGAAGAAGGTGAACCCGTACACCGAGGCATGGGGCATCGCGATGGACGAGAACGCGGCGGGCGTGAAAGCGGCGGGCACGCTCACGATCACCGGCCCGGCGACCGAGGCCGGCACGATCAACCTGCTGATCGGCGGGCGCGTGGTGCAAGTGGCCGTCGCCTCGGGCGATGCGCAGAACGCCATCGCCACGGCGGTCGGCGCGGCCGTCAACGCGGTCACCGATCTCGCGGTGACGGCGGGCGTCGCGGCCAACGTGGTGACGCTCACGGCGCGCAGCAAGGGCACCTACGGCAACTTCATCGACATCCGCGAGAACTACTACGCGGGCGAGAAGACGCCCAAGGGCGTGGCAATCGCGGTCGTAGCGATGGTCAACGGCGCGACGAATCCCGATCTCTCCACGGCGCTCGCCGCGATCGGCAACGAGCAGTACAGCACGGTGATCTGCGGCTATGAGGACGCGGCGAACCTCACGAAGCTGGAGACCGAGCTGGCCGACCGTTGGGGGCCGCTCAATCAGAAGGAGGGCCAGGGCTTCACCGGCTTCTCCGGAACGCACGCTGCGGCCGTCACGCAGGGCGATTCCAGGAACAGCCCGTTCAACACGATCTGCGGCGCTGGCAAGTCGCCCACGCCCTGGTGGGAGTGGGCCGCAGCCTGGGGCGCGGTGGACGCGTTCGAGCCAGATCCGGCGCGCCCGCGCCAGACGCTGCCGCTGCCGGGCATCCTGCCGCCCGCGCCGGAGCACCGCTACACGCGCGCCGAGCGGGACATCCTGCTCAACCACGGCATCGCCACGTACATCGTCGATGCCGGCGGCACCGTGATGATCGAGCGCACGATCACCACGTACAAGACCAACGCCTTCGGGGTGGCCGACATCAGCTACCTGGACATCGAGACGATGCGCACGCTCGCGTATCTGCGCTACTCGGTGCGCGCGCGGATCGCGCTGCGGTTCCCGCGCTGCAAGCTGGCGAACGACGGCACGCGCTTCGGCCCCGGCCAGGCGATCGTCACGCCGCTCACGATCCGCGCCGAGCTGTGCGCGCTGTTCCGCGATTGGGAAGACGCCGGCCTGGCGGAAGGCTTCGAGCAGTTCAAGGCCGACCTGATCGTTGAGCGCAACCAGAGCGATCCCAACCGCCTCGACGCGATCATCCCGCCCGACGTGGTCAACCAGTTCCGCGTCTTCGCGGGCAAAGTCCAGTTCCGGCTGTAAGGAGAAATCGCGATGCAAAGACTCGGAAAAGCGTTCATCAAGGTCGATGGCAAGCTCCTGGAGACCATGCCCGGCGCGAAGCTCAACGTCGGTGGCGTCAAGCGCGCGCCGGTCAACGGGGCCAACGCCGTGCTCGGCTTCAGCGAAGAGATCGTCAACTCGATGGTGGAGTGCGAGATCTCCGTGAGCAAGGACACCAAGCCGCTCGACTATTCGAAGATGGCGGATGTGTCGATCACCTTCGAGTGCGACACCGGCCAGACGTTCGTCTGCAAGAACGCGTTCCTCACGGAGCCGCCCGAGCTGACGGCGCAGGAAGGCGGCAAGGTGCCGCTGAAGTTCGCGGGTGCTCCCGCCGACCAGGTGAACTGAGCGCGCGGCAATGATCGAGGTGCTCAAGGTGACCGCGCACAGCGGTCGCCTGTTTTTCAGCAAGCGCCATGACGTCTCGCAAATGATGGAGCGTGTGCCGAGTTGGCAGCGCATCGAGCGCGTCAACATGACCGAGCAGCAATTCCGCGAGCTGCCGGAGAAGAACAGCAAGGCGGAAATCCTCAAGTAAAGGGCAGCGCAGATGGAACGGGTTATCCACAAACTGAAGAAGCCGGTCGAGATTAAGAACGCCGACGGCCATGTGATCGAGACGATCACCGAGCTGAGCCTGCGCGAGCTGGTGGGCGGCGACGCGGATCGCATCACGGGCACCGCGCCGTTTCCCATCACGGTGCAGATGGTCGGCGCCGCGAGCGAGCTGCCGCCTTCGTACTTCGCCAAGGTTCCCCTCTTCGAGATCCTGGCGGCGTGCGAGGTCGCCGAGAGAGCGGGTTTTTTCGGGGATATCCAGGCAATCCTCAAGAAGTAAAGGCGGACATCGCCTACACGTTTCACTTCCAGCCTTCCGAGCTGGATCGCTTGACCTGGACGCAGTTGATGAAGTGGCACGGACAGATCAACAGGATCAATGAGCGCCTTAAAACTTAGCTTTATCATCGAGGCGATCGACCGCGCCACGGCGCCGGTGCGCGCGGTGAACGAACGCATCGGGAAGGTGACCGAGCCGATCCGCAAGGTGCGTGCCTCGGTCAACGCCCTGGTGCAGGAGAGCGGCCTGTCGCGCATTGCCGACCAGGCGGGCGTGGTCGCGCAGAAGTTCCAGGGCGTCACTGGCGCGCTGCGCGGGATCGGCGCGGCCGGCCTGGTCGCCGGTGCGGGCGCTGCGGCGATGTGGTTCCCGATCAAGCGCGCCATCGACCAGGGCAGCAAGATCAACGACACGGCCGCGATGCTCGGTGTGTCGGCGCGAGAGTTCCAGCGCCTGTCCTACGCGCTCACGCTCGACGGCTCCAGCGCCGAGGACGCGGCCACGTCGCTGCGCTTCCTGCAGAAGAACGCCGTCGATGCGCTGACCGGCTCGAAGGAGATGTCGGTCTGGTTCCGCCGCGCCGGCATGTCGGGACAGTTTCTCAAAGCGAACCTCAACGACCCGATCGCGATGGTGCACCGGCTGTCGGACGCGATGGCGAAGAACGAAAGCCCGGCCAAGCGCATCGCGCTGATGCAGAACCTGCTCGGGCGCGGCGGCGCCCGCAACGCGCAGACGCTCGCGCGCGGCGCGACAGAGCTGCGCCGCCTGGGCGACGAGGCCGAGGAACTGAACGCCGTCCTCGACAATGACACGGTCGAAGCGTTCGACGCTGCAGGAGATTCCCTCACGCGCGCTGAGCGCGCGCTGGGCGGCCTCGTGAATGCCGTGGTCGCGACAGCTTTGCCGGTTGTAAACCGGATTTCCAAAGACACGATCGCCTGGGCTATCGCCAATCGAACGCTGATCGCCTCGCGCGTGGGCGAGTTCGTCGATCGCCTGGTGCGCAACCTGCCGCAGATCGTGGACACGACCATGCGCATCGTCGGCGCGATCGGCTCGGCCATCCTGGTGATGGACAACATTGCCCAGGCGATGGGCGGCTGGAACGTGGTGATCAACCTGGTGGCCGTGGTGCTCGGCGGCAAGCTGCTGCTCGCGGTGATCAGCTTCGGTGTAGCCCTGGGGAAGCTCACCATGATCGTGGGAAATTTCCTGATCGCGATTGCCCCGGTCGTCGCGATCATCGCGCCCTGGCTGGTAGCGATCGGCCTGCTCGCTGTCGCGGCGGTCATGCTCTACCGGAATTGGGCGCCGATCGCCGAGTTCTTCACCAACCTGTGGGATGACATCACGAGCGCGGCGACCAGCGGCGTCGCCGCCATCATGAGCAAGGTCAACGCGGTCGTCGCGTTCGTGCAGAGCGCGATACTGAAGCTGGACAGCGTCACGCCCGATTGGGTGAAGAAGTGGACGCTGCCTGGCGCGGCGCTCGCGGCCGTGGCCAATGCCGTGCGGCCGGCGGCAACGGCGCCTGCCGCACTGCCTGGCGCCGCTGGAGCGCGCGCCGATGTGGGCGGCACCATAAACATCAAGCTGGACCAGGACGGCCGCGCGCGCGTTGCCGGGATGCACAGCGAGAATCCGAACGTCGATTTCGACGTTGATTCCGGCCTCATGTTCGGAGGCGCATGAGCTGGCGCGACCAACTGCGCAAGGCGTCGTTCCGTGGCGTCGAGTTCTTCGTCCTGGACCCGAGCGCCACCTTTGGACGGCGCACGGTGACGCACCAGTATCCGTCCCGCGACAAGCCCTACGTCGAGGACATGGGCAAGAAGGCGCGCGAGCTGCAGATCGAAGCCTTCGTCATCTCGACGGCGGCGAACGGCTTCAACTACATGCCCGGCCGCGACGCGCTGATCGCCGCCGTGGAGCTGGCCGGCCCCGGCGTCCTGCAGCATCCGACGCTTGGCGAGCTGCGCGTCTCCATCCTCGAATCGCGCCTGAGCGAGCAGTCGAAGGAAGGCGGTCTAGCGCGCTTCTCGATCACGTGCACCGAGGCGGGCGAGGTCACGTTCCCGACCGCCTCAGCCAACACGCCGCAGATCGTCAACTCGCGCGCCAACGAAGCGGAAGCCGCCATCGTGGAGGACTTCAGCCGCAAGTTCAGCGTCGAGGATTTGCCCGGCTTCGTCTCCGACTCGGCGGTCGAGACCTTGAGCAGCGTGACGTCGTCGATCGGCAGCTTGCCCAGGCTGATCCCGATCGCCAAGGATGCGCTCGCCGATTTCGTTCCGAGCCTCGCATCGCTGGATGCCGGCCTGCCGACGTTGATTCAGGCGCCAGAGCAGCTCGGTGAGCAGCTCGTCAGCCAGATCGACGACCTGCGCGGCCTGGCGGCGGACCCGGCCGACCTGTTCAGCGACCTGGTGCGCACCCCGCTCAATGAGCTGAAGATGCTGCGCAAGCTGTTCGACTTCGGGAACGCCGGCAGCGACACCGCCGTGACCAGCATCCCGCTCAGCACGCCCTCACGCGTGCAGCAGGCGGCGAACCAGGCGGCGATTCAAGATCTGGTGCAGCGCGCCTCGGTGATCTCGGCCGTGCGCGCGACCAGCGAAACGGACTTCACCGTGTTCCAGGACGCGTCCGCGGTGCGTGGCGAGCTGACGGAGAAGATCGACGATCTGCTCCTGAACACCGACGACGACACGGTGTTCAATGTCCTGGTCAACATGCGCTCGGCGATGGTGAACGACCTGACCGTCAGGGGCGCGGATCTGGCGCGCCTGGTGACGTACACGCCGCCCGGCACGGCGCCCGCGCTGGCCATCGCGTATGACCTGTACGAGGACGCCGGCCGGGAAGCCGAGATCGTCAGCCGCAACCGCGTCGATTACCCCGGTTTCGTGCGCGGCGGACGGCCGCTCCAGGTGCTCGCGGATGCCTGACGTGCGCTTGAGCGTGAATGGCAACGACTACGGCGGCTGGAAGTCCATGCGGATCTCGCGCGGCATCGAGCAGCTCGCCGGCACGTTCGAGCTGACGGTGTCCGAGCTGTGGCCTGGACAGAAGATCGTCAAGAACATCACGCCGGGCGATAGCTGCACTGTCACCGTCGAAGGCGGTACGGTGATCACCGGCTACGTTGACGACCTGGACATCGATTACTCGGCAGAGTCGCACGAGGTGACCGTGAAGGGCCGGGACGCGACCGGCGACCTGGTGGACTGCTCGGCGATTCACCGCAGCGGCAAGTGGGCGAGCGCAAGGCTGGAGGCCATCGTCGCGGATCTGTGCGCACCCTTCGGCATCAAGGTGCGCAGCGAGATCGACAGCGGCGTCGCGGTGGAGTGGAACATCCAGGAGGGCGAGACCGCGCACGAATGCCTGGACCGCCTGGCGAAGTCCAAGGGCGTGCTGCTGATCAGCGACGGCAAGGGCGGGCTGGTGATCACCCGCGCCGGCAAGGGCGGGCGCGTGGCGACCGGCCTTGAACGCGGAGTGAACATCCTGCGCGGCAAGCTCCAGTTCACATTTCGCGATCGGTTCGGGCAGTACACAGTCAAGGGCCAGGGCGCGAGCAGCGACGCGCTCTTTGGGGAGGCGACGCGCCTGAAGGCGGTCACGAAAGACCCGATGATCGCGCGCTACCGGCCGCTGATCATCATCGCCGACGACCTGGCGGACGGCGCGACGCTGAAGCGCCGCGCGCTGTGGGAAGCGAACGTGCGATCGGGAAAGGCAGCGCAGATCGCCATCACGCTGCAGGGCTGGTCGCATCCAGGAGGGCTGTGGGCGCCGAACACGGTGGTGCACGTGCGCGATCCCTGGCTGCGGGTAGACGCGGATCTGCTCATCAAGGGCGTGACGCTCGCGCTCGACGACACCGGCGGCACGGTGACGGAGCTGGCCGTGACGCTGCCGCAGGCGTTCGACCTGATCCCGATGCCGAAGAAGAAGGCCGATCCCTGGGAAATGCTCGGCAAGCAGCAGCAGGAGATCGACAAGCTGAAGCGCGACGCGGAGAAAAAACGGTGAGCAATGTCGCGCGCGCGTTCTCGCGGATGGCGGCGCCGCTCCATCGCATGGCGCGGCTGATGATCGGGCGCTGCGTGGTCACGCTGGTCAACGACGCGCTGAAGATGCAGGGCGTGCAGATCACGCTCCTGGCCGACGAGACGCGAGACAACGTCGAGCGGATGCAGGAGTACGGCTTCACGTCCGTGCCGCATCCCGGCGCCGAGGCGCTGTCGGTATCGGTGGGCGGCTCGCGCAACCATTGCGTGGTGATCAAGTGCGACGACCGGCGCTATCGCCTCACCGGCCTGGAGGGCGGCGAGGTGGCGATCTATGACGACCTCGGGACCAAGATCGTGCTCAAGCGCGGCAACGTCATCGAGGCCACCGCCGCGACGCGGATCGACCTGATCACGCCGCTGACGCATGCGAGCGGCAATCTTCAGGTGGACGGCAATGCGAAGGTGAACGGCAACATCGTCGCGGATGGCGATATTTCCGACCACACCAACAAGAGCATGCTGGCGATGCGCCAGGTCTACAACACGCACACGCATCCGGAAAACGACAGCGGCGGGCCGACCAGCGCGCCGAATCAGCAGCAATGAGCGACATCCGCACAGCGTTCATGGACTTCGCCGGGGATCTCGTGGTCTCCGGCCCGAGCCTCGACAACGACGACGGCCTGGAGACGGCGGTCGTGATTTCGCTGTTCACAGATCGGCGCGCCAACGAAGGCGATCCGCTGCCTGATGGAGTGGTGCAGCGGCGCGGCTGGTGGGGCGACAGCCACGCCACCGTGCCGGCGGATCAGATCGGCTCGCNNAGAAAAGCAGCTCCCCTCGGTGCTCGCCCGTGCGCGGGAGTACGCGCGCGAGGCGCTCGAATGGATGATCGAAGACGGCGTTGCGCGCGCCGTCAACGTCACCGCCGAGATCGTGAGCAACGGTGTGCTCGGCCTCGGCATCGAGATCGTGCGCTCCGACAAGCCGGTCGCCCGGTATCGGTTTGAATCCTTCTGGAAAGGTGCATAGATGCCGTTCGCCAGGCCGACGCTTCAGCAGTTGATTGAACGGGCAGCGAGCGACATCGAGGCACGTCTGCCTGGCACCGACGCCAGGCTGCGGCGATCCAACCTCGACGTATTGTCGCGCGTGCATTCGGGCGCCGCGCACGGCCTGTACGGGCACCTGAACTTCCTCTCCCTGCAGATCATCATCGACACAGCAGAGGAAGGCTACCTGGACCGTTGGGCGGGCGTGTGGGGCGTGGCCAGGCTCGCGGCGGTCAAGGCGACCGGCGACGTCACCGTGACCGGCACGAATGGCGTGACGGTGCCTGCAGGCACGACGCTTCAGCGGTCGGATGGCGCGGAGTACACCACCGACGCGGACGCGACGATCGCACTCGGCACCGCGACTGCCGTGGTCACGGCCAGCGTCGCGGGACTGGACGGCAACACGGCCGCAGCTTCGCAGCTCACCTTCAGCTCGCCGATCGCGGGCATCAACGGCAACGCCCTGGTCGCGGCCGGCGGTCTCAACCAGGGCGCCGACGAAGAGACGGACGACAGCCTGCGCGCGCGCCTGCTCGATCGGATTCAGCGGCCTCCGCACGGCGGCGCGGACTTCGACTACGTCAAGTGGGCCAAGGAAGTGGCGGGCGTGACGCGGGCCTGGGTGTATCGGCAGGAACTCGGCGTCGGCACGGTCACCGTGCGTTTCGTGCGCGACGACGATGCCGGCGGGCTGATTCCCGACGCTGGCGAAGTCACGGCGGTGCAGACGTACATCGACGATCGGCGCCCGGTCACCGCCCAGGTTACGGTGGTCGCGCCGGTGGCCGTGCCGCAGAACTTCACCATCGCGCTCACGCCCAACTCGGTGGCCGCAAAGGCGGCGGTCACCGCCGAGCTGCAGGATCTGCTGCTGCGCGAGGCCGAGCCGGGCGGCACGCTGCTCCTGTCGCATATCCGCGAGGCGGTGAGCCTGGCGACCGGCGAGTCCGACAACGTTGTGACGGTCCCGAACGCGAACGTGGTGCGCGCGACCGGCGAGATCTCAACGATGGGGGTGATTACTTGGGCATGAACGCCGAGCAGTACGGCGATCATCTCCAGGCGCTCCTGCCCCAGGGCGGCGCCTGGCCGCGCGATCGGAGCGCGACGCTCACGAAGTTCCTGCAGGCGTGGGGCGACGAGTTCGCGCGCATCGACGGCCGGGGCGACCAGCTCATCGAAGAAGCCGACCCGCGCACGACGCTGGAGCTGCTCGCCGATTGGGAGCGTGTCGCCGGATTGCCCGACGAGTGCATGGGGCCGGGGCAAACCACGGCACAGCGGCGCGCGGCGCTGCTGCAGCGTCTCACGAAGCTCGGCGGGCAAAGCCCCGCCTACTACATTGACGTCGCGGCGGCGCTCGGCTTCACCATCACGATCGACGAATTCCGAGCGCACGACGTCGATGACGACGTCGATTACCCGCTCCTGGGTTCCGACTGGAACTTCGCCTGGCAAGTGAACTCGGCGCTCAACACCGTCGTCGAGCTGACGGTGGAGGACACGGTGGATGACCCGCTCGCCTTCTGGAGCACCGTACCTCTCGAATGCGTGATCAGGCGCCTGATGCCTGCTCACACGGTTGTAATTTTCGCGTACTCGTAAGGAGAAAAAGAACGATGGATCGCAAATGGAAATCGGGAGCCGCCGTCGCACCGCCGGCACTGGACAACGCGAGCGACGGCTACGCCACGGCCGGAGATCCCGGCAGCGGCACACCGGCGACCAAGCCGGGGCCGCACTGGTATCACATGGTCACGGAGGAAATTCTCTCCGTGCTCGCCGCCGCCGCCATCGCCGCCGACAAGGCCGTCGTCACGCAGCTCCGCGACGCCATCCAGGCGCTGAAGGCGAACATCGACAAGTCGGTGCGCTTCTCGGGCTACATCTCCCCGGCGCAGCTCACCGCGAACACGAACGACTGGAACCCGGCCGGCCTGGCCGACGTCTCCGCGATCCGGTTCTCGACCGACGCCTCGCGCAACCTCACCGGCCTGCAAGGCGGTGCTGGCGGTCGGGTAGTCAAGCTGTTCAACGTCGGCGCTCAGCCCCTGGTGCTCAAAAACGAGGATGCCGCCTCGACGGCTGCGTACAGGTTCGCGCTGCCGGCCGACGTCTCGATCGGCGCGGCGGAGTGTGTCGAGATTCAATACGACAGCACGTCGTCGCGTTGGCGCATCACGGACAAGGCGACGGCCCTGCTCGCCGCCGCCTCGCAGGCCGAGATGGAGGCAGGCGCGTCGCTGACCGTGTATGTATCACCGGGCCGGCAGCACAATCATCCGAGCGCGGTGAAGTTCTGGATCAACTTCAACGGCACCGGCACGATCGCTCAGCGCACTAGCTACAACGTCACCAGCATTACCGACAACGGCGTCGGGGATTACACGGTGACGATCGCAACCGACTTCTCGTCGGCGGATTGGGTGCCATTCTCGATGATTGGCCGCGATACGACGGCCGCCGCCGCGATGGGCATTCACGCCGAGTTGTACCGCGCCGTGATGGCCGCTGGCACGTTGCGCGTGCTCGTCTCCTACGACGGCGGCGGCACGGGCGCGGTCGCGCAGGACGCGGAATGGGTTCACATTGGCGGATTGGGAGACCAGTAATGAAAAAAATCATCTACACGCGCGTCGATGGCGGCTTGTCCGTCATCAACCCTTCCCCGAACGCCCGCCTGGTGCTGGCGCTCACCGGGATCTCGGCGCCGACAATCTTGGCCCTGCACGTCAACGGCTTCGAGGTTGTGCCGGCGAGCACCGACGCCCGATTCGTCGGGGTTATCACCAGCGCCGCTCCGGAGGTCGGGACCGCGCTTGACGCCGCCGGCATTGCCGTCGTCGATGACGAACCTGTCGCCGGCCTTTACAAGCTGCGCGATCCGGTCACCGATGCCCAGGTGATCGCCGCACTTCGCGGCCTGTCCTACGCGGTGGAGTGGGCAGAGTCGGATCTGGCCTTCGCCGTGCGGATCGCGCTGCAGGCCGGCCGCGTCCAATGGGCGGAGCCGATCGCCTTCGGGCGCCTGGAGCGCGCGCTGCGCGGCCTTCAGTTCGAAGTCGAGTGGGCCGAGAGCGACCAGGAGTTCGCCGAGCGCATCGCGCGCAGCGACGTGCCGGTGACGGTCACCGACGAGCGCGAGGGCCTGCCCGACATGATGCTGCGCAGAGACGCCCTGCAGCATGGCGTGACGTTCGATGAGACGGCATTCCGGGTCGTCGATGAAGCTGTCATTCCGGCCGACCGGGAGTTTCGCGGCGCATGGACCGAGACCGATGGCAAGGTCGTGCACGACATGGCCAAGGCGCGCGAGATCCACAAGCAACGCCTCCGGCTCGATCGCGAGCCGTTGATGCTTCACCTGGACGCCGAGTATATGAAAGCCGACGAGATCGGCGACGGCGTGAAGAAGGCCGAGATCGCCCAGGAGAAGCAATGGCTGCGCGACATCACGAGTCTGGCTGACCAGGCGCTGGACCTGGAGCAGCTCCGTGCGGTGAAGGTCGAAGCATAGAGGCAATGAAAAAGGAGGGCGACCGCCTCGGCGTTGTAGCGCCGCGACGGCCCCTTTTCCCACTGATGACACCAGTGAGCCAGGACAAGGCCCCCCACGCTGTACAGCGCGCGGCGAGGCTAACACGGAGGCATCAGGCTCACGATGCAGCAGGAGAACGGCAGCAAAGGTAAGAGTTTTCTTTCATGGGTTGGCGGCAAGGCGCGCCTGGTGGACAAGATCATTCCACTCATCCCCGACCACACGTGCTATTGCGAGGTGTTCGCAGGCGCGGCGTGGCTGCTCTTTAAAAAGCCGGAAGCTTCAAAATCCGAGGTCATCAACGACATCAACGTCGAGCTGGTGACCTTGTACCGCGTGATCCAGAACCACCTCGACGAATTCGTGCGCTACTTCAGGTGGGCGCTGGTCTCGCGGGAGGAATTCGAGCGGCTGCACCAGGTGAAGCCGGAAACGCTGACGGACATTCAGCGGGCGGCACGGTTCTACTACATGATCAGGACCGGCTTCAGCTCGAAGGTGAACAGCACCACCTTCGGCATGTCCACCGGCGCCCGGCCGGCGCTCAATCTGCTGCGCATGGAGGAAGACCTCTCCGCTGCCCACCTTCGCCTGGCGAGGGTGTACGTCGAAAACATGCCGTTCGCCGACCTGATCCGTCGCTACGATCGGCCGCACACGTTCTTCTACGTGGACCCGCCGTATCACGGTAGCGAGGACGACTACGGCAAGGGGCTGTTCAGCAGGAGCGACTTCGCGGTGCTCGCCGAGCTGCTCGCCAGCATCAAGGGCAAGTTCATCATGTCGATCAACGACACGCCCGAGATCCGGAAGCTGTACGGCCGCTTCAGGATCAGGACGGTGCCGACGCGCTACTCGCTCGGCGGCGCCGATCGCGGCAAGGGAGTGCGCGAGCTGCTCGTGATGAACTTCAAAGCGTCTTCTTGATTAGAGCATCAAGCTTTGCGATCAGTTCAGCGGCGCGCCCTACCTGCCTCTGGTGATCGTCGTGCGCGAAGTCTTCCTCAGACGGTTCGAGTAGTGGCAGCAAGGACCGCAGTTCGTTGTGGTGATCAATGTACGCATCGGCCTCGGCATCTGTCAGGCCGGCGAAGCGCAGCCGGTGGTAGCCGATCAGGTATTGGGCGTGCTCTTCGGTTGCCCGGTCCCATTCAAATTGAGGGACGTTCCTGTTGCTCGGCGCTGGTCTCATCGCGTACTCGCTTTCGTTCAACTGACCCGCCGCGCTAAGCGGCACATGGAAAGCCTGGGTGACAACGCCCGGTGTGATCGAGGGTTCGATTCCCTCGGGGTCAGGCCGGCCAGCGGTGCTACCTGTTCTTCTCGAACTTGAGCTGATCGTTCGATGCGTCGTATCGCGTGACGCCGAACACGCGGGTTAGCGACGCACCAGTCTCGCCTTTTGCAGGCATGCGTCCGCGCACGACGATGTGGAGATCGTCTCGGTTTTGAATTACCTTCTCCGCGACCAAGACGTTGAGCATCGCGCGTGCCACCAGCGAAGTGTCTTTCTCGACCTCGTTATGGCTTGCAGGAGCGGCTTTGTACCAGATGATGAGCGCGTAGTCGTTGGCCTTGGCGCGCTGCACCTCAACGCGATCCCATTTCACGGCGCGCTTCACCGAGGCGACCGCCTTTGCGGCCATGTCGGGAGGCGTGGCGGCGGAGCTGGTGAACGGGAGCACGATCAGGGCTGCGGCGACGAGCAGGCGGGCAAGCATGGCGACCTCCAGGGAAGGGACGCCGCAATCTTCGGTGAGGCGCTACCGCCTGGTCAAGATGGTCCGGACCAACTGTCGTTCAAACAGGCGCCGAACGGCGCGTTACGGGGTGGTCAGGACCATGTGTCGCAAGGGTTTGAACCAAGCGGCGGGTTACACTTCATGCGCCCTTCGCGGATGTGGCCGATCGAGGCGGAGAGCTGGTCGACCATGCCGTCCACCTGGCTGCCGAGCACGTCGGTGATCGCCGGGCCGCTGCCCTTGTAGGGCACGTGCAGCAGCGGCAGGTTCGCCTGGCGCATCAGCAGCTCGAGCGCGAGGTGGTTCGAAGAACCGTTGCCGGCGGTGGCGACACTGACTGTTTTGGTCTTCGTCAGAGAAACAAACTCCTGCCAATTCGAAACCGGCGTTTTCGGCGCGGCGGTGAGCACCATCGGCGTGGACTGGATGGGCCCGATCGCGGTGAGGTCCTTCACCGGGTCGTAAGAGATGTTCTTGTACACTGCCGGCGCGTTCGTGATGGTGCCGCTGGAGCCCAGCAGCAGGGTGTAGCCGTCGGCCGCCGACTTCGCCACCTGCCCCGAGCCGGTCGTGCCGCCCGCGCCCGGCCGGTTCTCCACCAGCACCTGCTGGCCCAGCGCCTCGCCCAGCGCCGCCTGCACGGTGCGCGCGGTGATGTCGACGTTGCCGCCCGGCGGCCAGGGCACGACGATGCGCAGCGGCTTGTTGGGGAATTCCTGCGCCTGCAGGGAGCAGGCGAACAGGAACAGCAATGCGACGACGCTTCTCATGCGCTCCTCCTAGTCCGCCTTCGCCCCGGAAATCTTCACCACTTCGGCCCAGCGCGCCACTTCCTCGCGCAGCAGCTTGCCGAACTCTTCGGGCGTACCGCCCACCGGGTCGGCGCCTTGCTCGAGCATCCGCTTGCGCAGCTCGGGGTCGCGCGTGGCGCGCATGGACGCCGTCGCAAGTGCCTGCACGATCTCCTTCGGCGTCGCCGCCGGCGCCAGCAGTCCATACCAGACGGTGACGTTCAGGCCGTCGACACCCGCTTCCTTCATGGTCGGCACGTCGGGAAGCTGCGGGTCGCGCTTCGAACCGGTGGTGGCGAGCCCGCGCAGGCGGCCCGATTTCACGTGCGCCTGGATCGCCGGGATATTGGCGAAGGACAGGTCCACCTCGCCCGCGATCAGCGCCGTGAGCGAAGGCGAGGTTCCCTTGTAGGGGATGTGCACGATGAAGGTCTTGCTCAGCAGCTTCAGCAGCTCCGCCGACATGTGCTGGGTGGTGCCGACGCCCGCGGAGGAATAGTTGAGCTTGCCGGGGGACTTGCGCGCCATCTCGATCAGTTCCTTCACGTTGGCGGCCGGCAGCTTCGCGTTCACCACCAGCACGTTCGGGCTCTCCGAGAACACCGATACCGGCGCGAAGTCGCGCAGCACGTCGAACGGCAGCTTGGAGTAAAGCGACATGTTGATGGTCAGCGCCGCGGTGGTGAAAAGCAGCGTGTAGCCGTCGGCCGGCGACTTCGCCACCAGTTCGTTGGCGATGTTGGTGCCCGCGCCGGGCCGGTTCTCGACGATGAACTGCTGGCCGAGGTATTCCGAGAGCTTTGGCGCCAGCATCCGGGCGTTGATGTCGACGCCGCCGCCCGGGGTGAAGCCGACCACGAGCCTGACCGGACGATTGGGGTAGTTCTGCGCCTGGGCCGTCTGGAAGAAGACGGCGGCAAGTGCGAGGCAGAGGAGTTTTTTCATCCGTTTAGCTTAGCATCGCGGAAGGTAAGATTGCGCGATGAAAACCCGCATCGTCGCGGAGGGCAAGAACGCCGCTGCGGCGTCGCGTCAATTGTGGGCCGGACTGGTCCGCTACAACCGCAAGACCGCCGGCCCATTGCGTTACACGCGAACGGTCCTGACCGTCCGCGACGGGGCCGGGAAAGTCCAGGGCGGCCTGATCCTCCAGTCCTACTGGAAGGAAAGCTACGTCGAGCTGCTGTGGCTTTCGGAACGGGCGCGCCGGGGAGGGCTGGGGCGCAAGCTGATGCAGGAGGCCGAGCGGCGCGCGAAGCGGCGCGGCAGCGTGCTGATGCACCTGAATACCTATTCGTTCCAGGCACCGGGCTTCTACGAGAAGCTCGGCTTCAAGCGCTTTGGCGGCATGGAAGGCTCGCCCGCGGGCGCGAGCCGGCACTTCTACGCCAAGCGCCTTACTCGCTCCTGATCCCGGCTTTGGCGACGATTTTCGCGTTCGCCTCGTATTCGCGGCGAATGACCTGCGCGAACCGCTCCACGTTGGAGGGCGCGACCACGTTGTCCAGCTTCGTCAGGCGATCGGCGACATCCGGGAGCGCGAGCGCGATGTTGATCTCTGCATGCAGGCGCTTGAGTATTGCCTCGGGCGTCTTCGCCGGCGCGAAAAAACCGAAATGCGAGGTGTAGTTCGAGTCCGGATAGCCCAGTTCCGTCATCGTCGGGATCGAGGGCAATGCGGGGAGCCGCCTCGGGGCCGCCACCGCGAGGATGCGGAACCTGCCCTGCTGCAGCATGGTGTTGACGCCCGAGCTCGGATTCGCCGTGAAAAGCTCGAACTGGCCGCCCGCCGCATCCGTGATTACCTGCCCGCCGCCCTTGTAGGGAATGTGCGTGAATTCCAGGCCCGCAATGCGCAGCTGCTCCACCATAAGGTGGCCGAGCGTGGCGATACCTGACGTGCCGACGCGCAGCGAGCCGGGCTTCGCCTTCGACTGCGCCACGACCTCGGCGAAATCCTTGCCCGTGAAGGCCGGCGTGGCGAGGAGGTAGACCGGCGAATACATCACGCTCGCCAGCGGCGCGATGTCCTTCAGCGCGTCATAGGGCACCTTGCCGACATGCGGCAGCAGCGTCACCGGGCTGATCGCCGAGAACGCGATCGTGTGGCCGTCCGGCGCCGACTTCGCCATTGCATCCATGCCGATCGCGCCGCCCGCGCCGCCGCGGTTCTCCACCAGCACCTGCTGGCCGAGCGACGCCGCCAGCTTCTCCGCCAGCATCCGCGTCACCGCGTCGCTGGTGCCTCCGGGCGGATAGACGACGATGATGCGGACCGGCTTTGATGGAAACGCTTGCGCCACGGCCGGCAAAGCCAGAATGGCGGAAAGCAACAGGTACGCTATTTTCGAAATCATCGGACGAGCATAACATCTGAAAACCGACGGAGACGGCCGATGGACATTCCGCTGATCGAGCAGGTCAAGAAAGTGAGGCGGGCAGGTGTCCTGGTCCTGGCCCTGCTGACAGGTTCGGCGCTGGCGCAGATAGCAGAGCAACCCGAAACCCGGGTTGGCGACCGGTGGCAATTCGCAACGTACTACTCGGAGCGGACGACGACGCCCAACCGCAGCTGGATCATCACCTCCATTGCGCCGGCCGGCATCGAAGGCACGGAAAACGGCGAGCCGCTGACAATGACCGCGGAGCTGAACATCCTGGAATCACCGCAGAGCAGGGAATCCAATCCGAGGTTGCTCAGTTTTCCGCTCGAGGTGGGCAAGCGCTGGCGCTACGCCAGCGACTGGGTGTTCAAGCCCAAGGGATCGAACGGGAGCCTCGTGACCGACGTGGAGGTCGTCGCCCATGAGAAGGTCTCGGTCCCGGCCGGCGAATTCGACGCGTTCAAGCTCGTGGCAAAGAGCCATGTCGGCGGCACATCTCCGATCGGCAGCCAGTACAACGCCGAGATCACGACCTCCTACTGGTATGCGCCGGCGGCGCGCGCCATCGTCAAATCAGTGCGCCACAACCCCTACCTGGGCACGTCCACTTTCGAGCTGGTCGGGTTTCAACTACGGCCCTGAAGGGCGAGCATCCGGTTCATCCGCTTGACGAAGGCGGCGGGATCTTCCAGTTGGCCGCCTTCGGCGAGCGTCGCCTGGCCGAGCAGGAGGTGCGACCATTCCTTGAGTCCGTCTTCGGATTCCGACTTCAGGCGCTCGACCAGCGGGTGATTCGGATTGAGTTCGAGGATCGGCTTCGATTCCGGCGCTTTCTGGCCCGCGCCCTTGAGCAGGCGCTGCAGGTGCTGGCTCATCTCGTCGCTCTCCACCACCACGCAGGCCGGTGAATCGGTGAGGCGCAGCGTGATGCGCACGTCCGAGACGGATTCGCCCAGCGCTGCCTTGACGCGCTCGACCAGGTCCTTGAATTCGCCCGCGACTTTCTCGCGTTCTTCCTTTTCCTTCGCGTCGGCGAGTTCGCCCAGATCGAGGTCGCCCTTCGCCACCGAAACAAGCGGATGCTTGTCGAACTCCGTGAGGAAGGACAGCATCCACTCGTCCACCCGGTCGGTGAGCAGCAGCACCTCGATGCCCTTTTTGCGGAAGATTTCGAGGTGCGGGCTGTTGCGAGCCGCGTCCGGCGTATCGGCCGTGACGTAGTAGATGGATTTCTGGCCTTCCTTGAAGCGCGACACGTACTCGGCGAGGGAGGCGTTGCCCTCGGCGCCGGTGGAGGCGAAGCACAGCAGCTTGGCGATGCGCTCCTTGTTCGCCGCGTCTTCGCCGATGCCTTCCTTGAGGACCTGGCCGAACTCGGTCCAGAACTTCGCGTAGTCGTCCTTGCGGTTTTCCGCCAGTTCCTCGAGAAGGCCGAGCAAGCGGCGCGCCGCGCCTTCGCGGATCGCGCCCACGTCGCGCGACTCCTGCAGGATTTCGCGCGACACGTTCAGCGGCAGGTCGCCCGAGTCGACCACGCCGCGTACGAAGCGCAGGTAGCGCGGCAGCAGCTGCTCCGCGTCGTCCATGATGAAAACGCGCCGTACGTAGAGCTTCAGTCCGTGGCTCGCGTTGCGGTCCCACAGGTCGAAGGGCGCACGCGAGGGCAGGTAGAGCAGCTGGATGTACTCCTGCTTGCCCTCGACGCGGTTGTGCGTCCAGGCGAGCGGGTCGGTGAAATCGTGCGCGACGTGTTTGTAGAACTCCCGGTACTGCTCGTCGGTCACTTCTGCCTTGGGCCGCGCCCAGAGCGCGGTGGCCTGGTTGACGGTCTCTTCTTCGTCCGCCGCGAGGTAGGACTGCTTGTCCTTGTCCCAGATCTCCTTCTTCATGCGAATCGGCGTGGAGATGTGGTCGGAATACTTGCGCAGGATTCCGCGCAGGCGGCTGGCCGAGGCGAACTCCTCCTCGCCTGCCTTGAGGGTCAGCGTCACGTCGGTGCCGCGCATGGTGCGAGTCGCCGCCTCGATGGTGTATTCGCCGCTGCCGTCGCTTTCCCAGCGGACCGCTTCACTTTCGGCAAGCCCGGCCCTGCGAGTCACCACGGTCACGCGTTCGGCGACGATGAACCCGGAATAGAAGCCGACGCCGAACTGGCCGATCAGCTGCGCATCCTTCTTCTGGTCGCCGGTGAGCGCGGCGAAGAATTCGCGCGTGCCGCTCTTCGCGATGGTGCCCAGGTGCGCCATCGCCTCGTCGCGGCTCATGCCGATGCCGTTGTCGGAGATGGTGATGCGCCGCGCATCCTTGTCCACCTCGACGCGGATGGCGAACTCCGCGCCGCCCTCGAGCAGCTCCGGCTTGCCGATGGCCTCGAAGCGCAACCGGTCGCAGGCGTCCGAGGCGTTGCTGACCAGCTCGCGCAGGAAGATCTCCTTGTTCGAATACAGCGAATGGATCATCAGCTGCAGCAGCTGCTTGACCTCCGCCTGGAATCCTTTGGTTTCCTTCATCTCTACTCCTTGGTTGAACTTGGTTTCGCGTCTTTCGCCTTGACCGCATAGATCGCCAGGCCTGCGGCAAACAACAGCCCGATCGCACCGAATGCGGCACGGTAGGCGATCTCCGGCGAAACTGCATCCTGTGCGGGGAACGCGCCGACGATCGGGCCGGTCACCAGCGGCAGCGTGGTGAGGCCCACCACCTGCGCGATGTTAACCGTCGTCACGCCCCGCCCCAGCAGGTGATCGGGAAACAGGCTGCGGCCATGCGCCACGATCACCACTGCGTAAGCGGTAATGCCGGTGAAGAGGATCAGCAGCACCACGGCAGCCGTGGCCGACAGGCCAGGTATCAGGGCCAGTGCCGCCAGCAGGCCGACGGTGCAGATCCCGCCCGGCACGACGATCCATTTGCGCGTGTCGAATATGCGGTCGAGCGGGCCGAATGCAAGGATGCCCAGCAACTGGGCCGTCGCCATGGCGAGCAGCACGTTGCCGCGCGCCGGGCCGTCCATGCCGTGGACGTGCGCGAGGTAGGGCCCCGCCCAGAGTCCGAGCACGGTGGCCATGCAGGCGTAGGAGAAGGTGTGCACGCCAAGCAGCGGCAGGAGGCCCGGTGTGCGCCAGACTTCCAGCAACCCCCGCAGCACCTCGCGCAGGGATTCCGGTTGCTGCGCAGCGCCTGGTTTGTCTTTGATCAGGAAGTAAAAGCAGAGTCCGGTTGCCGCAGTGATGGCGGCTATGGCGCCGAAAGACCAGCGCCAGCCGATCGAGGCTTCCGCCAGCGCGAGCGGGGTCGCGGCAAGAAAGGTGCCGATCTGGCTGAAGGCAAAGACCCGGCTGAGCATGGTTGCGAGCTTGCCGCCCGGATACCAGAGTGCGCACAGCGTCACCGCACCCATGAAGCTTCCCGCGCAGCCGACGCCGAGCAGCAGCCGGACCGCCACCAGTTCGCCAGGCGTGCGCACCAGGCCGTGCAGCGCGGCGGCCAGCACCGCGAGCACCGTGAGCCAGGACACCACGCGCCGCGGGCCGTAGCGGTCGAAGAGGAGCCCCACCGGGATCTGCATCAGCGCCATGGAAAGGAAAAAAGCGCCGTTGGCGTTGCCGAGGTCTTCCGGCGTGAGGCCGAGATCGCGCGTCAGCTCCGGCGCGATCACGCCGAGGCACGAGCGGTAGAAAAGGCTGAGCGCGGTGATCGCAACCATCACCGCCACCGCTCCCGCTCCAGTCATGCCGTCATTTTACGTCGGCCGCGCGGTTAAGATCGGCCATGGACATCGAATGCGACGTGCTCGTGGCCGGCTCGGGTGCGGGCGGACTCGCCGCGGCGATCACCGCGCGCCGGCACGGGCTGGAAGTGATCGTGGCGGAGAAGGAACCGCTCTTCGGCGGCACCACCGCGCGCTCGGGCGGCTGGTTGTGGATCCCGAACCATCCGATGCAGGCGGAACTCGGGATCAAGGACAGCCTGGAAGAGGCGAGCACCTACCTGCTGCACGAAGCCGGCGAGAAGTACGATCCGGAGCGCGTCAATGCGTTCCTCACCTCCGGGCCGCGCATGGTGGACTGGTTCCAGCGCGAGACGGAATTGAAGTTCGACGCTTCGGCGACATTCTCCGACTATCACCCCGATGCGCCGGGCGGCAAGCCGGGCGGCCGCTCGATGGTGGCGCGCGCCTACGACGGGCGGGAACTCGGGCCGATGCTGGCGCAGCTCCGCCCGCCGCTGCCTGAACTCACCGTGTTCGGCGTGATGATCGGCTCGGGCGCCGAACTCACGCATTTCACGCGCTGGTCGAAGTCGCTTGCCTCGGCGGCGTTCGTCGCGCGGCGCCTTGCCGGCCATGCCTGCGCGCGCCTGTTCTACGGCCGCGGCGTGCGCCTGACCAACGGCAACGCGCTCGCGGGCCGTCTGCTGAAGTCGTCGATGGATGCCGGGGTTGTGCTTTGGAATCGTTCTTCGCTTGTCGAAATAGTCCGTACGAATTCCCGCGTTGAAGGCGCTCTCGTCGAGCGAGAGGGAAAATCCATTCGTGTCAAAGCCAGGAAGGGCGTGGTGCTCGCCTGCGGTGGATTCCCGCATGACCAGGAACGGCGCAGGAAGCTGTTCCCGCACGAGGTGCATCATTCGCCCGCGCCGGAGGGAAATGTCGGCGACGGCTTGCGCCTTGCGCACCGTGCCGGCGGGCGCGTCGACGAGAGCCTGCCCAATGCAGCGGCCTGGGTGCCGGTTTCGCAGGTGCCGCGCGCGGACGGGTCGGTCGGCCTGTTCCCGCACTTCATCGACCGCGCCAAGCCTGGCGTGATCGCGGTGACGCGCAAGGGCCGGCGCTTCGTCAACGAGGGCAATTCGTACCACGACTTCGTGCAGGCGCTGATGAAGGAAGTCCCCACTGACCGCGAGATTTCCGCCTGGCTCATCACCGACCACCGCGCGATCCGCGCCTATGGATTGGGCTTCGTGAAGCCCTGGCCGTTGCCGCTGGGACCGCACCTGGAGTCGGGATATCTGGTGAGAGGCTCTACTTTAGAAGAGCTGTCGGAAAAGCTCGGGATAGACAAAGGCCTGTTCTCAAAGACTCTCGACCGCTACAACGACGCCGCGAAATCGGGCTCTGACCCCGATTTCGGCAAAGGGAGCACGGCCTACAACCGGTTCTACGGAGATCCGGAAATCCAGCCCAATCCCTGCATTGCGCCGATCGTGGCGCCGCCGTTCTACGCGGTGAAGGTGGTGGTCGGCGACCTCGGCACCTACGCGGGAATCGCGACGAATGGCAACGCGCAGGTGCTCGATGAGAACAAGCGCCCGATCGCGGGGCTCTATGCCGCGGGCAACGACGCGCTTTCCATCATGGGCGGCAACTATCCGGGGCCCGGCATCACGCTCGGGCCGGCGATGACCTTCGGCTGGATCGCCGGCCGGCACCTCGCCGGCGCGGACTGAGGCACTACGGCTTGATATCGATCAGCTTCGAGGCGCGTTCCTTGAACGCCTTGGCCGCGAGGAACAGGCCGCCGTCGGCGCCGTCGATGAAGTGCAGGTGCTTGCCGGAGTAGTTGAAGACGAGGCAGGTCATGTGTGCGCGGTTGGTGACGTGCAGGCCGTAGACCAGTTCGCGTTTCGCGTAGCGCTCGGCCAGCCAGGCGTCCAGCGCCTCGCGCTGCGCCGCGTTGCCGGCGAGGATCTGGCGGAACACGTCGTTGAACTTGCGCACGTCGGTGTTCCTGACCAGTGTTTCCTTGTAGGTGCTCCAGTCGGTCTCCTCGGTTTTGAGGCCGAACTTCATCAGGAACCAGCCGAGGATCACGAACCAGCGCGCGCGCATGATCCAGAGCCACTTGCCGAAGCGGCCGCGGTCGGCGGCGCGCACGCCGGCTTCGACGGCGAGGCGCTTGCCGTTGAGCGTCATTGCCAGCCCCGGCATGGAGACTGGATGGCTGTCTTCGTCGCTACCGTAGATTTCCTGCACCTTGTCGATGACGTCCTGGTAAAGGGCGTTGGCGTTCAGTTCCGTCAGGGACACCGGATGGCTGGTGTCGTGGTCGCCGTAGACCTCCTGCACCTTGGCGAGCACGTCGCGGTAGACCGAGGCCACCTTGCCGGCTTCCCCGGGGAGCGCGCGCACCATCACGCTGACGGTTTCGCCGTGCCGGCTGGGGATGTCCTGCCAGCGGCATTCCAGGCCCTCCAGGCTGCCGCGGCCGACGATGCTGCCCGGCTTCACCTCGCACAAGGGCGCGGTGGCGGGGTCTTTCATGTACCTGTCGGCATAGCCCATCCCGCCGCCCGCGAAGGCCGCCTGGATGTAGTTCTCCGAAACGCGCACGCGCGCGACCTGGATGTCGAGGCCGGCTTCGCGGATCTTCGCCACCGGCACGGTGGCCACGCGCAGTTCGAGTCCGAAGGATTTGCGCGCCATCTCCTGCGTCTTCACCAGGGCTGCCTTGGCGTCGTTGAGCAAGGCCGGCGGCACGCAGAATGCGCTGCCGTCGCCCTCGAAGATAAAGGGGATGTCGAGCTCGCCCGCGGCGTTCAGGATCGCGGTCACGGCGGAAGCGCCGACCGTGTTGACGTGCTTGTAGTTGCCCGCCTGCACCGCGAGCGTGGAATCGCGCACGTCGCAGGTCGCGACGTGCCAGTCGCCGGGCAGCGGCGCGTAGTTGCGCGGATCGGCCACGCCGCTGAAATCCGGCAGCACCGGCAGCGCGGCGTAGAAGCCGGCGCTGCCGCTCAAGGGAGCGCCTCCCGGCTCACCGCCTTGCCTTTTCGTAGAGAGGCATCACTTTTGGCAGGCTGGCCTCGATGTCCTTGATGCGGGACGCGTGCGACGGGTGCGTGGAGAGGAACTGCGGCGGCTGGGACTTGCCTGCACCGGCCTTCGCGTCTCCTCCGAGCCGCGACATCTTCTGCCACACCGCGGCAGCGGCGCGCGGATCGTAGCCGGCGCGTGCCGCGAGTTCCATGCCGACGAGGTCCGAATCGGTTTCCTGCTTGCGCGCGTAGGGCAGGCTGACCGCGAGGTTGGCCGCCTGAGCCAGCACCTCCGTCGAGATCTGCCCGAGATTGAACACCGCGGCCGCCACCGAGATGCCGACGTTCTTCAGCACCTGCTGCGACATGCGCGCGCGCCCGTGCTCGAGCAGCGCGTGCCCGATCTCGTGCCCCATGATGGTCGCGATCTCGTCGTCGGTGAGCCGCAGCTGGTCGATGATTCCAGTGAAGAATGCGATCTTGCCGCCCGGCATGCAGAACGCGTTGACCGACTTCGAGGTGATCAGGTTCACCTCCCAGCGCCATTTCTCCGCATTCTTGTTGAAGCGCGTGGCGTGCGGTATCTGCTCGCGCGCGATGCGCCGCAGGCGCTCGACCTGTTGCGGGTCGTTGTTCAGCAGCCCCTTGTCCTGGGCGGCGCGCATCAGCTGCCCGTATTGCTGGCCGGCGCTCTTCTCCACGGTGGAGGCGGGGAGCAGCAGCAGGCGGCTTTTCTGTACCTCGACGCCCTCGCCCTGATTTTGCTGGGGGAACGCGGAGGCGGAAAAAAGTGCGAGCAGGAATAGAGCGATCCTCATAGGGCGTCGTAGTACTCCCGCATCTTCCCGCGCATGCCTTCGTCCGGCAGCGCGCCGAAACCCGCCGCCACGTTGTCGGCGATGTGCTCCGGCTTGCCGGTGCCCGGAATCGCGCAGGCGACCGCCGGGTGGCCGACAATCCATTTGAGGAAGTACTGTGCCCAGCTTGCCACGCCGATCTCTCCCGCCCACGGCGGCAGCGGCTTGCCGCGCACCCGCCGGAACATCGCGCCCTCGGCGAAGGGGCGGTTGGCGATCACCGCGATCCCGTTGGCATGGCAGTAGGGCAGGAGGCGATTCTCCGAATCACGCTCGGCCAGCGAATAGTTGATCTGCAGGAAGTCGTACTTTTCCTTTTTCAGCTGCCGTTCCACCTCCGCGTGGGCGGAGGCCGTGTAATGGGTGATTCCCAGGTACCGGATTCTGTTCTTCGCTTTCCAGTCCCGCAGCGTTTTCGTGTGCACGTCCACATCGAGCAGGTTGTGCACCTGCATCAGGTCCATGGTCGTCACGTGCAGCCGCTTGAACGACCGCTCCATCTCTGCGATGCCGTCCTCGCGACCCCTGGTCCAGACCTTGGTGGCGATGAAAAGTTTCTCGCGCAGGCCGAGTTCCGCGACCAGGTCGCCCGCCACCGACTCGGCGCTGCCGTACATCGGCGACGAATCGATCATTCTCCCGCCCGCTTTCGCAAACGCGGCGATCACCTGGCGCAGCGGCGCGCGAGCTGCCGCGTCGTTTCCGGCATCGAATACCTGCCAGGTGCCGAGGCCGATGGCGGGAATGTCTTCGCCGGTGGAGGGAATCTTTCGTGTCATGATTTTTCGCGTCTGCCCGGCAACGGAACCGAAGGTTACAGCGGCACCAAATCCGCCAATCAGGCGCAAAAGTTCGCGCCTTGTCAGGCTCATGCGTTTAGTCCTCTGCGCCCAAACCGCTCTTGATGCGCTCGAGCATCTTCTTGTCAAGGACGTCCTTCTCGCGCACGTCAGTCTTGGTGCGCAGCAGGCCGTCGATGTTGAGAACCCGGATTGTCACGCCATCGACGACAGTTTCCCGGATGAACGGCTGCATCGATTCGTAGGTTTCTCCGTTGGCGGCAAAAAGCAGATCCACAATCAGCCTGTCGGCAACCCGGATGTTCTCGATTTCTCCCGGCTGCGGTTCGAACCAGGCCGGATCAAGTTCGCGGGATGATTCGAGAAAGCTCAAGGCACGAATCACGCGTTCGCCATTCTCGCGCGTCGGGCGGATAAGAACGTCGATGTCTTCGGTAGCGCGTAGGAAGCCGTTCAGGCGCACGGCTTGTCCGCCCACCAGCACGTACTCGACGCCTTCCTCCCCGAACCGAGCAAGAAGCCGCAGTAGGGGATCTGCGGGGCTCATGCCCCGTTGAGTTTGCGCGCCGCCGCGCGCATTCGTGCCTCGTCCTCGCGCGCAAAATCGGCGAATGAACCTCGGAACACACCGCGCTTTGGCGCGGGCAGCGCGGCGCGCAGCATGGCATCGAGCGCACGTCCCCGCCGGTACGCCAGCACCGGGTCCAGTTCGATTTCGCTGTGGTCGCGATTCGGTCCGACTACGCGCATTTGCCCATTCTACTCTCGCGGCTGCGCCTGCTTTCGGCCAAGCCAGAAGCTCAGCGCCAGCCAGGCGCCGGCGACCGGGACCGCGGCCCAGGCCAGACCGGAAGCGCCGAAGCCGGCGCCGCGCAGCGCGCCGACGGCCCAGCCCGAGAACGCATCGCCACCGCGGTAGACGACGGTGTCGATGAAGCTCTTGGCCTTGTAGCGCTCCTCGCGCGGCACCACTGTGTAGAGCGCTTCACGCACCGGCTTGGAGATGGCGAACTCGCCCGCGCGGCGCGTCACGCCGACCACCAGCAGCACGGCGAGCGTCGGCGCCAGGCCGAGCAGCGCGAAGCCGCCGAGGGAAAAAAGCGGCATCAGGGCCAGCATCCAGGCCACGCCGATGGCCGCGCCCAGGCGCGCGGTAAGCGTCAGCTGAATCAATAGCGCGATGCCGTTGACGGCCAGGTCCACGGTGGCGAAGAAGCGGACCTGTTCGGCGCGTCCGGGGATCGCGAGCGGCACGATCTCCACCTGCATGAAATAGAGCGCGGTCGAGAGCACGGTGTAGCAGAACAGCCAGCCGCAGATGGCGAGCAGGTAGGGCGAGGAGNNAGCGCGCGCGCCGGCGAAGACCGAGCCGCCGAGCGCTTCGTCCGCGGCCGGTTCGCCCTGGCGCGGATTCTCCCTGCCCCAGGCAATCAGCCGCATCATCGACACGAGGGAAAGCGCGAGCAGGAGCGCGGACAGGAGCAGCATGCCCTGGGCGCCGAAGCGCGGCGCCAGAGCCACCACCATGGCGGGCCCGGCGAGCGCGCCGCAGCTGCCGCCCGCGGCGATGACGCCGAACAGGCGCGCTGCCTGGCCGCGGTCGAACAGGTCGGCCATCAGGCTCCAGAACACCGACACCGCGAACAGGTTGAAGACGCTCAGCCAGACGAAGAAGATCCTGGGCGAAGGGAAAAAATAAAAACCCGCCAGGTTGAGGATGAAGAAGACGTAGACCAGCGGCAGGAAGCGCGAGCGCGGCAGGCGCGCGCAGAGCCAGCCGTAGAGCGGCACCAGCGCCAGCATCGCGGCCAGGGTCCAGCCGAAGAGCTGCTGCAGCACCGCGGCCCCGACCTGGATCGCCATCGCGTCGCGCACCGGGCGCAGCGCGTAGTAGGCGGCGAGGAGCAGGAAGAAATAAGCGAACGCCCAGGCGAGGGCGGGCAGCTCGCGCGTTTCCGCGCGCAGGAGGCGTCCCAGGGCACCGGGCATGCGCTATAGTAGCCGAGGCTTTCTCACATTTTCAGGGGGAAATCATGGGCGGCTGGATAACACTTGCGGTCATCGTGGCCATCGCCGTCTGGGCGGTCGCCATCTACAACGGCCTGGTGGCGCTGCGCAACCGCTACAAGAATTCCTACGCCCAGATCGACGTGCAGCTGAAGCGCCGCTACGACCTGATCCCGAACCTGGTCGAGGCGGCCAAGGGCTACCTGACGCACGAGCGCGAAACGCTGGAAAAGGTGATTGCGGCGCGCGGCGCGGCGGTGGGCGCGGCACAGAAGGCGGCGGCCGCTCCCGGCGACGCGGCGGCGATGCAGGGCCTGGCGCAGGCCGAGGGCGTGCTTGGCGGCGCGATGGGCCGCTTGATGGCGGTGTTCGAGGCCTATCCCGATCTGAAGGCGAACCAGAACATCATGCAGGTGCAGGAGGAACTTACCAGCACCGAGAACAAGGTCGCGTTCGCGCGCCAGGCGTACAACGACACGGTGATGGAATTCAACACCCAACGCGAGATCTTCCCCAACACCCTGTTCGCGGGCATGTTCGGCTTCACCGCGGCGACGCTGCTCGAGGCGACCGAGTCGGCGGAAGAGCGCAAGGCGCCGAAGGTCTCCTTCAAGTAGCGGCAAGCGCCAATCGCGGTTTCCTTCTTCGCCCAGCAGGAACGCGCCCGGCGAGCGAGCGGGGCGCTGGTGGTGCTCTACGTCCTGTCGGTCGCCGGCATCGCGGCCTGCGTGAACGGCGCGATTGCGCTGGTCTGTTTCGCCTTTTCCTACCAGACCCCCGGACACTTCTACCTGGTCTCCACGCTCGTCACGCTGGCGGTGATATCGCTCGGCACGCTGGAGATCCTCGCCCGCCTGTCGCTCGGCAACGGCGAGCTCGCAACGCTGCTCGCCGGCCGTCCGGTGCCGCGCGGCAGCGGCCGCGACGACGAGCGGCGCCTGATCAACGTGGTGGACGAGATGGCGATCGCCTCGGGCCTCGCCGCACCGCCGCTCTACGTGCTCAACCGCGAGCGCGGCATCAACGCCTTCGTCGCCGGCACGTCGCCCGGCCAGGCAGTGGTGGTGGTGACGCAGGGCGCGCTGGAGCAGTTGTCCCGGGATGAACTGCAGGCGGTGATCGCGCACGAGTTCAGCCACATCCTGCACGGCGACATCCGCCTCAACCTGCGCGCGGTGTACGTGCTGCAGGGCATCGTGTTCCTCGCCGCCATCGGCCGTTTCATGATGCAGTACTTCTCGGGCTCCGGCACCGAGGAGGGACGGCGCTTCTTCCACCTGCCGTTCGCGCTGGCCGGCGCCGGCGTGTTCGCGGTGGGTTCGGTGGGACTGGTGTTCTGCCGCTTCATCCAGGCTGCCATCGCGCGAGAGCGCGAGAACCTGGCCGATGCCAGTGCGGTGCGCTACACGCGCAACGCCGACGCGCTGTGCGGCGCGTTGGCGCGCATCCAGGTCAATGCCGAGGGCTCGCGGCTGCGCAACTGGCACGCAGACGCCCTCGCGCACATGCTGTTCGCGCCCGCTTCCGAAGGATGGCTGCGTTCGCTCTTCGCCACGCATCCGCCCATCGGCGAGCGCATGCGCAGGATCAACCCGCATGTCGCGCCCGGGTTCTATTTCGAGAAGGCGCGGCGGCCGAGGGCCGCCGACGAGCCGAAGAAGGAAATGATCGCGCCGGAACGTGAAAAGCCGGCGACCATCGTTCCGCGCCGCATGACCGGCGTCGCCGCGTTGATCGCCACCATCGGCGAACCGGGAGCTGAGCAGCTGGAGTACGCACAGAGCCTGCTTGCCTATCTCGCGCCGTCGATCCGCGAGGCGCTGCGCGACCCGCTCGGCGCGCAGTCGGTGATGCTGGGCATGGTGCTCGAGGAAGAACTGACGATCCGCCGCCGGCAGCTGAAGGTGATCGGGGACGAAACGCTCGCGCGCAAGGCCGAAGTCATAGCGCCTTTGCTGCGCAAGCTGGACCGGGCCTATCGCCTGCCGCTGGTGGCGCTCGCGGTGCCGGTGTTGAAGGGCATGGACGAGGCCGCGCGCAACGGCTTCCTGGAAACGATGCGCCAGACCCTGGTCGCCGACCAGAGGCTGACACTGGGCGATTTCGTGCTGGCGACGATCCTCGACTGGACGCTCGGTCCCAAGGCGCGCCGCGGCGGCGACGTGCGCTACAAGGCGCGCGGCGAACTGGCGGCGGAGATCACGCTGGTGCTTTCGCTGCTTGCCTATTCCGGTACCGCGGACGCCGCCGAGGCGGAGCGTGCGTTCGACATGGGCAAGGCGGCGCTTGGCATGCCGGCGCTGGTGCTTGGCGCGAAGGACGGGCTGAAGCTCTCGGACGTGGCCGCGGCGATCGAGCGCATGAGCCTGCTCGCGCCGCTGGAGAAGGCGCAATTGCTGGAGGGTTTCAGCGCCACGGTGGCGGCCGACGACAACATCCGGCTGGTGGAACACGAGTTGCTGCGGGCGCTCGCCTGCGTCCTGGATTGCCCCATGCCGCCGGTCGTGGCTGCGCTGGATCCCCGCTTGCTGCGAAAATAACCCCGTCATGGCCAGTTTTTTCGAGAATCAAGCCCTCGCGCGGCGCAACACCAGGCTGCTCGTGGCGATGTACCTGCTCGCAGTCGTGGGCGTCATCATCGCCGTCGACATCGTGCTCGCGGGCGTCTGGATTTACGGCGTCGGCGACATGGTCGTGCCCAAGGGTCGTTCTCCCGGGCCGCTCGCGCTGCTGGGCGCGGTTCCGGCCAGGGTGTACCTGCTGGGCGCGCTCGGCACCGCGCTGGTGATCTTCGCGGTGAGCGGCTGGAACATCATGCAGCTCAGCAGCGGCGGCAAGGCCGTGGCGGAGATGGTCGGCGCGCGGCGCGTGTCGCCCGACACCCGGGACGCGCTCGAGCGGCGCCTCATGAACGTGGTGGAGGAAATGTCCATCGCCTCCGGCGTGCGCGTCCCCGGCGTGTACGTCATGGACGGCGAGGCCGGCATCAACGCGTTCGCGGCGGGCTACGACGTCTCGGACTCGGTCGTCGCGGTGACGCGCGGCACGCTGGAAGCGCTCAACCGGGACGAGCTCCAGGGCGTCATCGCGCACGAGTTCAGCCACATCCTGAACGGCGACATGCGCCTCAACATCCGCATGATCGGCGTGCTGGCGGGCATCGTCTTCATCGGTTCGATCGGCGAATTCATCATGCGCAGCCAGCGCGGCGGCAGCGACAGCAAGGGCGCGGCGCCGGTCTTCCTCGGCGGCCTCGCGCTGCTGCTGATCGGCTACATCGGCCTGTTCTTCGCGCGCCTGATCAAGGCGGCGGCCTCGCGCCAGCGCGAGTTCCTCGCCGACGCCTCCAGCGTCCAGTTCACGCGCAATCCGGACGGCATCGCCGGCGCGCTCGACCAGATCAGCCTCGCCGCCGCCGGCACCTTGATGCAGAACCGCCATGCCGAGGACATATCCCACATGTTCTTCGGCGAAGCGCTGGAGATGAAATTCGAGGGCCTGTTCGGCACCCATCCGCCGCTCGAGGATCGCATCAAGCGCGCACACGCGAGGTTCGACCGCTCCAGCTACCGCAAGTCCAGGGCCAGCGCGGTGGCGGAGACTGTCGCGCAAGAGGATCCATCCGGGAAGAAAGGTGTTTCCCGGAAAGATGCCGCGACCGCCGTGCTTACTGCCGCGGCCGCGATGGGCGCCGCCGGCCGGCGCGGCGCGGACCTGGGCACCGCCTGGGGCCGTTCCGCCAGCGACAGCGCGCAGCTGGTCGGTTCGATGGATGGAGCGAAGGTGGATTACGCGGCGCGGCTGCTGCAGTCGCTGCCCGCGGGACTGCGCGAGTTGCTGCGCGATCCCGCCGGCGCGCGGGCGGCGCTGGTGGCGCTGCTGCTCGCGCCCAAGGAAGACGTCATGAAAATGCAGCTCGGCGCGCTCGCCGCGAAGGGCATGGGCAAGCTGGCGGAGGAAGCGCGCGCCGCGGAGGCGATGACGCGGCGCCTCGGGCCGGCGTTCCACCTGCCCCTGATCGACCTCGCGCTGCCCGCCGCCAAGTCGCTGCCGGAGGACGAGCGCCTGGCGCTGGTCGGCGCGCTGGAACTGGTGATCCACTCCGACCGGCGCGTGTCGCTGCACGAGTTCGTGGTGCTGACCATCGCGCGCAGCCAGCTCGCGCCGCGCGGCAAGCCCGGCGCCGCGGGCAGCAAGCGCATCGCCGACCTGCGGGACGCGGCGGTGATCGTGCTGTCGCTCGTGGCGCATGCCGGCACCCGCCTGGACGCCAGCGGCGTGCGCGGCGCGGCGCTCGCCGCGGCCATGCGCGCGGGCGCTGCGCAGATGGGCCTGCCCGAGGCGCAGGCCGCCGCTGCGCTTACCCTCGAGGCGGCCGCCGAGGCGCTGGAAATGCTCAAGGGCCTCGCGCCGATGCAAAAGGCGGTGCTGGTGAAGGGGCTGTTCGCCGCGGTGTCGCACGACGGCACGATCCGCATCATGGAAGCCGAGCTCATGCGCATGGTGGGCGCCGTGCTCGATTGCCCGCTGCCGCCGCTGCTCGAAACGATCGACCCGGCCACGCTCGCGGCATGAAGCCTGACGCCCTGGAAGCGGCGCTGCGCGCCGCGATGCGTGGCGAGGTGCGATTCGACGCGGGGGCGCGCGGCGCCTACGCGTCGGACGCCTCGAACTACCGCCAGGTGCCGATCGGGGTGGTGCTGCCGCGCTCGGCCGAGGACATCGTCGCCGCGGTCGCCGTCTGCGGGGAGCACAAGGTGCCCATCCTTGCGCGCGGCGGCGGCACTTCGCTGTGCGGCCAGACGGTGAATGTCGCGGTGGTGATCGACACGTCCAAGTACCTCGACAAGGTGCTCGAGCTCGATCCGGTTTCACGCACCGCCCGCGTCGAGCCCGGCGTGGTGTGCGACGCACTGCGCGGCGCCGCCGAGCGCCACGGCCTGACCTTCGGCCCGGACCCGGCGACGCATTCGCGCTGCACCCTGGGCGGCATGATCGGCAACAACTCCTGCGGCGCGCACTCGGTGATGGCCGGCAAGACGGTGGAGAACATCGAGGCGCTGGAGGTGCTGACCTACGACGGCGCGCGCTTCTGGTGCGGGCCGACCTCCGAGGCGGAGTTGGAGACGATCGTGCGCCGCGGCGGCCGGCAGGGCGAGATCTACGAGAAGCTGCGCAGCCTGCGCGACCGCTACGCGGATCTCATCCGCGGCCGCTTTCCGAAAATCAAGCGCCGCGTCTCGGGCTACAATCTCGATCAGCTGCTGCCGGAGAACGGCTTCAACGTGGCGCGCGCGCTGGTCGGCTCCGAGGGAACCTGCGCGCTGACGCTGCAAGCCCTGACGCGGCTGGTACGGAGCCCGCGCGAGCGGGTCCTTCTAGTCGCCGGTTTCGAGGACATCTATCTTGCCGGCGACGCGGTGCCGCAGGTGCTTGCCGCCGGGCCGATCGCCTGCGAGGGACTCGACACCGGCATCATCGGCGGCCTGCGCGAGCGCGGCCTGAAGCTGGAGGACATCGCGCTGCTGCCCGCGGGCAACGCCTGGCTGATGGTGGAATTCGGCGCCGACACCCGGGAAGAGGCAGTGCAAAGGGCTTCCTCCCTCCGCAATGCCCTGGGCGGCAACCTGGTGGAAGACAAATCCCTCATGAATCGCCTCTGGGCGATCCGCGAAACCGGCGCCTCCGCGACCTCGCTCAAGCTGAAGACCACCGACGGGCCCGATCCGGTGGTGGGCTGGGAGGACGCGGCGGTGGATCCGCTGCGCCTGGGCGACTACCTGCGCGAATTCCAGAAACTCGTCGACCGCTATGGCTACCGCACTTCGCTCTACGGGCATTTCGGCGACGGCTGCATCCACGCGCGCATCAATTTCGAATTGCGCAGCGCCAGGGGCATCGCGCACTGGCGCGGCTTCCTGCGCGAGGCTTCCGAGCTGGTGGTCGCCTACGGCGGGTCGCTTTCCGGCGAGCACGGCGACGGCCAGGGCCGCGCCGAATTCCTGCCCATCATGTACGGGCCCGAACTGATGGCGGCGTTTCGCGAATTCAAGCGCATCTGGGATCCGCAGGGCCGCATGAACCCGGGCAAGCTGGTCGACGCGCTGGGCGAGGTCTACCGCGTCGACGAACACCTGCGCGCCGGGCCTGAATACAAGCCTGTGACGCTGGCGACGAAGATGACCTTCCTCAGCAGCGAGGGCGACGGCTTCGCGCGCGCCACCGAGCGCTGCATCGGCATGGGCAAGTGCCGCTCGGCCGAAGGCGGCACCATGTGCCCGAGTTACCGCGCGACAAAGGAGGAACGCTACTCGACGCGCGGCCGCGGCCGGCTGCTGAACGAGATGCTGCGCGGCGACGTCATCACCGACGGCTGGCAGAGCGAGGACGTGAAGGAGGCGCTCGAGATGTGCCTCGCCTGCAAGGGCTGCCGCAGCGACTGCCCGACGCATACCGACATGGCCAGCTACAAGGCGGAGTTCCTGTCGCACTATTACGAGCAGCATTCCCGCCCGAGGCGCGCGCACTCGATGGGCCGCATCGGCGAATGGGCGCCGCTGGCGATGAAGGCCCCCAGCCTCGTCAATGCCCTGACCGGGCTGCCGTTGCTGTCGTCCATCCTCAAATCAGCGGGCGGCATGTCGCAGCATCGGCCGCTGCCCAGGTTCGCGCGCCGCAGCTTCCGCGCGCAGTTCGACGCCCTGCAGCGAAGCCGGCGCAATCCGGCCAACACCGGCGGCATGCGCCGCGGCGATCCCGTGCTGCTTTTTCCCGATACCTTCAGCAACCATTTCCGCCCGCAAAGCGCGCTCTCCGCGGTGCGCGTGCTCGAGGATTCCGGCGCCCGCGTTTCGCTGACGCCGGACAAGCTCTGCTGCGGCCGGCCGTACTACGACTTCGGCATGCTCGACCGGGCGAAGGCGTCGCTGGAGAAAATCCTCGCCGCCCTCGCGCCGCAGATCGAATCCGGCGTGCCCGTCGTCGTCCTCGAACCCGGCTGCCATTCGGTGTTCAGGGACGAAATGGTCAAGCTCCTGCCCGGCAACGCCTGCGCGGCGAAGCTCGCGAAGCAGACGGTGTCGCTCGCTGAACTGCTCGAGACGCGCAACTGGAAGCCACGCCGCATCGGCGGCCAGGCCCTGCTGCACGGCCACTGCCACCAGAAAGCCCTCGGTGGCACCCGCGCTGACGTCAGGCTGCTGGAGGCGGCCGGCATCCAGACCTCCGCCCCCGAAACCGGCTGCTGCGGCATGGCCGGCTCCTTCGGCTTCCGTCCCGACACCTACGATACCTCGGTGCAGATCGCGAACCTGTCGCTCCTGCCGAAAGTGCGCGGCACGGCGGCGGAGTCCTTCATCGTCGCGAATGGCTTTTCCTGCCGCGAGCAGATCGAGGACCTGGCGGAACGCGACACGCTGCACCTCGCGGATGTGTTGGCCCGCACCCTCGTGTGATCGCAAGGTTTATCACAGTAGTTCTGCTTTCTGCTTCCGTCGCCTACGCGCAGACACCTGAACAGCGCCTGTTCGAGGCGATCGACGAGGGCAAGCCGCTGGTGGCAGAGGGCATCGTGGTGCGAGGGAAGGTGGACCTGGATGCGCGCAACAGGGACCGGGAAACGCCGCTGCACCGGGCGATCGAGAAGGGGATGAAGGAGCTGGCGGAGGTGCTGGTGAAGGCGGGGGCGCCGCTGGGAGCGCGCTCGGCGAGCGGCGAGACGCCGTTGCACCTGGCGGCGCTGCATGAGGATCCCTGGTACGTGGATCTCCTGCTGCTGGCGAAGGCGGATCCCAGGGCCCGCAACGACGAGGGCGAATCGGTGCTGCAGTGGGCGGTGATGACGGGCAACCCCCGCACTGCGAAGCGCCTGCTGGAGGGCGGGGCAGACGCAACGATCAGGGATTTGAAGGGCAATACGCTGCTGCATGCGGCCGCGGACGGTGGCCAGGAGGAGATGGTGGGCGCATTGCTTTCCCTGGGGGTGGACCCGCGCCTGCGAAACCGGGCCGGGAAGCGGCCGATCGAGGTGGCCCGGGAGCGCGGCTACGCAGGGCTGGTCAAGTTGTTGGAGAGGTTTGAGAAGGAATGAGCGCGGCGGAAAACCTGTCAATTTGTACGGTGGCGCGCACAAAAACATCACCGGCCTTGGTAAGCTACGCTTCAGGGAATAAATGACTACTGCTTGGATCCTGGGGTCTGTAAGCCTGTTCGCCACCACGGTGGGCGCGCTGCTGGTCTTCCTTTACCTGTGCAACACCCCCACCTCGGCCGAAGCGTGGCAATCGCCCGAAGGGAAATTGGCTTACCCGAAGTACCGGCGCATGCTGATCATCAGCGTGGGGCTCCTCGCCGCGTGGCTGCTGGTCCAGTACCTCGCCATCATCCTCATTTAGTCTTCACAGTCGGCCCCGGGGCCGCTGCAAGCTTCGTGGTGGCAAAGGCCCAGCGCCGCAGGAACCAGATCATCACAACTGTGGCGAGCGCCATGCCGCCCAGCAGATAGAAGCCGGCGACAACGCCGTACTCGTCTGCCAGGAGGCCCATCACCAGCGGCGTGGTGAGGTGCGACAAGCCCCAGCCCAGGCCGCCCAGCGCCATCGCCGAGCCGCGCATTTCGGGCGCCACGACTTCGGCCATGGTGACCTGGAAGTAGATAGTCATGACGCCCGATCCGATCCCGGAAGCGAGCAGGAACACGCCGACCGCCGCCCAGTGGCTGGCGAGCGGCTGCAGGAAGACGGCGAGCGCGACCGCCAAGCCCGAGAGTACCGGCCAGGGGCTGGCAGGCCCGGTGTGGACGAAGCGCGCCACCAGGAGGCCGGACGCGATGCCACCCACCGCACGCAGGGCGAGCAGCACCCCCGAAGCCTCTGCGCCGTAGCCGAAGTGCTGCAGCAGCAACGGGTAGAACGACATGGAAAGCGAAAACGGCAGCGCCGAGAGGTAGGCGCAGAGGATGCCGTAGTAGAGGACCGGCACCCGCATCAGCACGAAGTAGTTGTCGAACAGGCGCTGCCCGGGCACGACGCTGCGCGGCACCCGCGGCGTGGCGAGGCCCAGCAGCAGCGCTATCACCCCCATCGCCGCCAGCACCGCGAAGGTGATGCCGAAACCGCCGAGGGCAAGGACGAAACCGCAGCTGCCGTTGCCGAGGATCTGGCCCAGATTGGTGATCGCGTTCAGGCGCCCGGCCTGCACGCCCCGGTCGCCGGGCAGGTCGGCCGCGACGGCCCAGTTGGCGGGCCAGAAGGTGGCGCGTGCCAGCACGAGGACGGACTGGGCGAGGAACAGCGAGCCGAAGCCCTGCGCGAAGGGCATGGCGGCAGCGCCGGCGGCCATCAGCACCGAGGAGGCGAGCATGATGCGCCGTCCGCCGAAACGGTCCACGTAGGCGCCGCCGATCAGGTTGATGGCGAGCTGGGCGACCGAGGGCAGGGAGAACAGGACGCCGATTTCGGCCCCGGAGAGGCCCTGGGACCAGGCGTAGAGCGGCACCACCAGCCAGGTCATGCCCAGGCCATAGTTCCAGGTAAACGAAGCCAGGAAGTAGGGAAGGTGGGGCGGCATCGGGGTCTGGAAATGCAGGGGCGCCATTATCGGCCCCTCCAAGTAAGCTCAGGGCAGGCTGTTTCGACCCACGAACATGAGAACCCTCCTGATTGCAGCCATGGCCTTATCCGTAAGTACAGCGGAGGCCGCGCAATGCAAGGCGATATCCCCCGAAAAATCCGTCGCCCTGGTCGAGCTCTATACCTCCGAGGGCTGCGACAGCTGCCCGCCGGCCGATCGCTGGCTCTCCTCATTGGGCCCGCAGGGCTACGCCCCGGACCGGGTGGTGCCGGTCGCCCTGCACGTGGACTATTGGGACTACATCGGCTGGAAGGATCCCTATGCGCGCCAGGCGCACTCGGCCCGCCAGCGCAAGATGGCGAAACTGGCGCGCGCGGCCATGGTCTACACGCCCCAGGTCATGCTGCAGGGGCAGGACTTCCGTCAATGGCACTCGCCGGCGTTCGAGCAGGCGGTAGCGAAAATCAATGCCCAGCGGGCAAAGGCTCGGATATCGCTAACTCTGGACACGCGCCGCAAGGACGCCTTCGAAGTGGAAGCCGTGGCGGAATTGCTGGGCGTGGCGCCCAGCCCCGACCTGGCCCTGTACCTCGGCGCCTATGAAAACAAGCTGGTTTCCGAGGTAAAAGCGGGCGAAAACAGGGGCAAAACCCTGCCCCACGACTACGTGGTCCTGCAGTGGGCAGGGCCCCTGGAATTCAAGGGCGGGAAACTCGCGGAACGCCATGTAATCCCCCTGCTGCCCAAGGCGGTTCCCGGGAACTCCGGAGTGGTCGCTTTCGTGCAGAACCGCGCCACGGGCGAGGTGCTCCAGGCATTGATGCTTCCGGCCTGTCCGGGCTGAACCCCTTCGCTTTCGGTGCGAAGGGTCCTATTCCCGGGTATATTTCTGCCCGGTGACGCTCGCCGGAGGGGCGGGCAGGCACCAGGGGAGAGGCGATGCACGCGACACAGATTCGCCAGAAGGATGGGATTTTCTATTTCGCCGCTTATCGGGCGAAAGACCTGCTGGCCAAGGTGCGCTTCATCAGCCGTTTCTACGGCGAAGGCGAGGAGATCGCGGCGGCACGCATCTCCCAGGACGACGACGTCGCCCAGTTCATCTCCAAGATCGAGCGCACCGACGGCGCCTTCCAGCGCGGCCTGTCGCGCGCCAAGGTGCGCCAGCTCACCAATTTCTACGAAACCGCGGTGTCGCAGCCGGCGATTCCCGGCACGGTGCTGCTGTACACCAGCGAGAAGCTCAACTTCCGCTCGGACGGCGACGGCTCGGGCCACCTCGCCGAGCCGAACTCCAAGTTCCTGATCATCGATGGCCAGCACCGCCTCGCCGCGCTGCACTTCTACATGCAGGAGCGGCCGCAGGACGCCGCCACGATCAGCGTGCCCTGCATCATTTTCGACGGCCGCAGCGAGGACTTCGCCGCGGAGATGTTCGTCATCATCAATTCCACGCCGACGCGCATCAACAAGAGCCACCTGATCGACCTCTACGAGCAGGTGTCCTGGGCGGCGCCCGACCGCAAGTTCGCCGCGCGCCTGGTGCAGAAGCTCTACAGCGAGGGCGACAGCCCGTTGCGCTACCGCATCAACCGCCTCGGCGGCCGCAGCCAGCGCGACAAGTGGGTGCTGCAGGCGGAACTGTTCAACGAGCTGCACCGCTGGGTGCGCGGCAAGTGGCGCTCGATCCAGCTCGCCGGCGGCAGCTCCAAGGAAGTGCCGCGCTACTACGGCATGGTGCGCGATTTCTTCAAGGCGGCGAAAAGCTCGTTCGGCGAATCTGCCTGGGGCAGGGACGGATACATGGTCACGCGGCCCGTGACCATCAAGGCGATGATCCGGGTGTGCGCCGACCTCACGCGCGAGGACGACGGCCCCGAGGCCGGCCGCCTGGCGCGCTGGGAAGAGCGGCTCAAGCCCTGGAGCGAGATGGGCAAGATGTTCAAGGACGAAGGCTTCTACGAGCGCTTCCCCGCCAAGGGCGAAGTGGAGCGGGTTGCCAGGGTACACCGCGACCTGGCCAAGGCCGCCGGCATCGAGGTCGGGAAGAAGTCCTAAGCGACTTTGTAGGTATCGAGCTTTACCCGCTCTCTCTCCAGTGCGGCCGCCACCGGCGGTGCAGCCATCACGCGCTCCACATAGGCGAGGTAGCCCGGCAGCGACTTCGGGTCGATGCCTGCGATGCCTCCCCAGCGCAGCAGCGTGAAGGCGTAGGCGTCGTGGAATGCAATCCGGTCCCCGAACCAGTAGGGCTTCGCGTTTGCCGACCATTCCTGGATGCGCTCGAGGAGCGAGCGGTACTTCGCCGCGGCGATTTTCTTCACCTCGGCCTGTGCCGCTTCGCTTTCGGCGAACTCGGAGGTGCGGAACACGCGCGTGAAGGTCGGGTGGACGGTATTGTTCATCCATGCGAGCTGCGATAGCGCTTGCGAGCGCGCCCAGGGTTCCGCCGGCAGCAGGCCTGCCTTGGGAAAACTGCGGTCGAGGAAGTCGCAGATGGCGACGATCTGCACCAGCGGCCTGCCATCGGCCACCAGCACCGGCACCTGGCCGTTCGGGTTCATCGCCAGGTACTCGGACGTGCGGTGCTCGCCCTTGTGCAGCTTGACCAGCTTCGGTTCGAAGGCCTGGCCGGTCGCCGCCTTGATGGCTTCCAGCGCGACGTGCGGCACGAAGGAGCAGGCGCCGGGGGCGAAATAGAGTTCAAGATTCATTGCGATCCCTCCTGGATGATCTTTGCGTTTTTCATGCCTTCTATTTCGAGAGAACCAAAGCCAAGCTCGGCGAGTATCGCGCGGCTATGCGCGCCGAGCGCCGGCACCGCGTCCATGCGCGGCTCGAAGCCGTCCAGGTTGAAGGGCGGCTTGACCGCATCGACCGGTCCCCCCGGCGTGCCGACTTGGCGCCAGCGTTCGCGAGCCTCGAGCTGCGGGTGGTCCCAGAACTCCTGCATCGAGTTCAGTTTTGCATTTGCGATGCCTGCCTTTTCGAGTCTTTCAATGACCTGGGAGGAAGAAAGCCCGGCGAAGACCGCGTCAATTTCGGCATGCACGGCTTCGCGGTTCTCCGCTCGCGACGGTCCGGTGGAATACCGGGCATCCAGGGCGAGATCCCTGTTCTCCAGGACCACCTCGCAGAACCGCACGAATTCGCGCTCGTTCTGGATCGACAGGAATACCGTCTTGCCGTCGCCCGCCTTGAACGGGCCGTAGGGGACGATGGTGGCGTGGTGCGCGCCGGAACGCGGCGGGGCCTCTCCGCCATACGCGCTGAAGTAGGCGGGAAAGCCCATCCATTCACCGAGCGATTCGAACATGGTGATGTCGAGCGTCGCGCCAACGCCTTCCGCCTGCCGCCGGTAGAGCGCGGCGAGGATCGAGGATAGCGCGTACATGCCGGCGGCGATGTCGGCCACCGGAATGCCGGCCTTGGCGGACTGCTCCGGAGTGCCGGTCACGGAAAGCAGGCCCGCTTCGCATTGCACCAGCAGGTCGTAGGCCTTCTTGCCGGCGTAGGGGCCGGCCGGGCCGTAGCCGGAGATGCCGCACCAGATGAGCTTCGGATGCTTCGCGCGCAGTTCGTCGGCGCCCAGGCCCAGCCGCTCCGCGGCTCCCGGAGCGAGGTTCTGCACGAACACGTCGGCCTTTGCGAGAAGCTTTTCAAGGATGGGTTTGGCGGAGGGGTGCTTGACGTCGAGCGCGAGGCTTTCCTTCGAGCGATTCACCCAGACGAAATGGGAGGACTGCCCTTTTACGGTCTTGTCATAGCCGCGCGCGGCGTCGCCGCCGCCCGGGCGCTCGATCTTGATCACGCGCGCGCCGAGTTCCGCGAGTTGGCGCGTGCAGAACGGCCCGGCGATCACCTGCTCAAGGCCTACGACGGTAATGCCCTCGAGAGGTCTTTTCACGTAAACGTGATTTCCATGCCGCGCGCCGCGAAGCCGTGGAAGTCGGTGCTCCAGGTCTCGCCGGCCTGCACCGGGTACGCGTCGGTGAGCGTGCCGGTGCTGATGATTTCCCCGGCGGCGAGCGGCGGGGAATCTTTCTGCTCCGCGAGGATCTCCACGAGAAAGGCGAGGGAGAGCAGCGGGCTGTCGAGCACGTTCGCGCCTGAGCCCTGGTCTATTTTTTCCTGATTTTTGAATAGACCGACCTTCAAAAAGGGAAGCGCCCCCGCCAGCCCGGCAATCCTTTCCACGGCTACCGGCGTGCCGACGACGAGCCGGCCGTGCAGGGCGTTGTCGGCGACGCAATCAGGCAGCGTCATCTTCCAGCCGGGGTGGCTGCACTGGACGATCTCGATGGAGTGCGCGATCCATTCGATGGATTCGAGTAGCAGCGCCGGATTCCTGGTGCGCGGGGGCGGCGCCTTCAGCTTGAAGCAGACCTCGGGCTCGATACGCGGTTGCAGCAGGCCTTCGAGCGACAGGACGGCCTTGTTTTCCCGGGCGAAAGACAGGGTGCGATCGTAGACGGCGCCCCACATCGGGCCATTCACGCCGTAGCGCTCCCAGAGGCCGCGGTTGGTGAAGCCGTTCTTGCGCCCCGCCAGTTTCCAGCCCTGCGCGAGGCGATGGGCGTGCAGCTGGCGCGCCGCGGCATAGCCGGTTTCGGCGGTAAGCCCCGGAAAGCGCGCGCTAAACGGCGGCACCAGCCGCGGCTGGTCGTGCAGGTCGATGAGCTCTTTTGCGAGATTGGTTGCGTCCATGGGCAAGTGATTCTAAATTAGGCCCATGGATGAAGACTTTCTCTGGGCGATCCTGGGCCTGACGCTGGTCATTGTCGAACTCCTGACCGGTACTTTCTACCTGCTGGTGCTCGGCGTCGCGGCCTTTGGCGCGGCGCTCGCCGCGTGGCTGGGGCTGGGTTTCCCGATCCAGGTCACCATCATGGCGGTGATCGCGGCGCTTGGCTGCTACGGCGTCCACGTCTACCGCGCGAAGAATTCCACGCAGCAGATGGCGCCGGTGGATGCCGGCCAGCCGGCGAACTTCGAAGGCTGGGTGGACCAGGGCGCGCGCCTTGCCCGGGTGAGCTACCGCGGCGCTTCCTGGGAGGCGCTGGTGGACGGCGATGCGGCCGTCGAAGCCGGGGCGCTGCTGTACGTGGTCACGGCCAATGGCAACACGCTCAAAGTCACCACCCGTCGTCCCGCATAGGAATCCGGTTGGCCTCGGAACGGCGCATGCGCCGGCGCCAGCAGCCAGCCATCACAGGAGGGGGATGTCCATGTTTACCAAGCTGATAGTCGCCGTCGTGCTGAGCGTGATCGCGGGTTGGATTCCGGAGACCCGGAGCTATGCGATCTGGGTGTTCGTCATCGCGGTGGTCGCGGCCTTCGTGATCGAAGGCGTGCGCATCGTGCCGCAGCAGTTTGCGTTCGTCGTGGAGCGGCTCGGGCGTTACCACGCGACGCTGGAGCCGGGACTGAACCTGATCATCCCGTTCCTGGACCGCGTCGCCTACCAGCATTCGCTCAAGGAAGTGCCGCTCGACGTGCCCGAGCAGGTCTGCATCACCAAGGACAATACCCAGCTCGCGGTGGACGGCGTGCTGTACTACCAGGTGACCGACCCGCGCCTGGCGTCGTACGGCTCGGCGAACTACATCGGCGCCATCACGCAGCTCGCGCAGACCACCCTGCGCAGCGTGATCGGCAAGATGGAGCTGGACAAGAGCTTTGAGTCGCGCGAGGACATCAACCGCCACATCGTCGCCGCGCTGGACGAGGCGGGGCGCAATTGGGGCATCAAGGTGCTGCGCTACGAGATCAAGAGCATCACCCCGCCCGAATCCATCCTGCGCGCGATGCAGGCGCAGATCACCGCCGAGCGCGAGAAGCGCGCCCTGATCGCCAAGTCCGAAGGCGAGCGCCAGCAGGCGATCAACGTCGCCGACGGCAAGCGGCAGGCGGCGATCCTGGAATCGGAGGGCGAGAAGCAAAGCGAGATCAACCGGGCGCAGGGCGAGGGCACGGCGATCCGGGTGATCGCGGAAGCAAACGCGGCGGGCGTGCGCGCGGTCGCGGAAGCGATCACCGACAAGGGCGGCATGGAAGCGGCCAACCTCAAGGTCGCGCAGCAGTACATCGAGGCCTTCGGACTGCTCGCCAGCAAGACCAACACGCTGATCCTTCCGGCCAGCGCGGGCGACGTCGCCGGCATGGTCGCCACCGCGATGACGGTGCTCGACAAGACCAAGCAGGCGCAGACGGCGGCGAAAGGGGCCTGAGCGAGACCCCGATCGGATACGACCCTAGCGGGCCGGCGCCCGCCTGAGTTCGATCAGCTGGGCCGCGGCGACGGCCGCGAGCATCGCCAACCCGATTGCGTCGGTGATGAGGCCCGGCTTGATCAGGCACAGGGCAGAGACGAACAGCAGCACGCGCTGCCACATCGACGCGTGCCCCAGCAACCAGCCGAACAAGCTGCCCGCCAGGCAGATCACGCCCACCGTGGCGGTGATGATCGACCAGACCACGAACGGCCATTCGCTCGCCCAGTCCTTGACGATCAGAAGCAGCATCGGTTCGTACACGAACATGAACGGCACGATGTAGGCCGGCGCGGCGGCGCGCATCGCCGCCCAGCCCGTAGTCCAGATGTCGGCCTTGGCGAGGCTGGCGGCGGCAAATACGGCCAGGGCCACCGGCGGCGTGATCGCCGACAGGATGGCGAAGTAGAAGGCGAACATATGGGCCGCGGGGGCGATCACCCCCATCTTGATCACCGCCGGCACCAGCAGCGCCACCATGACGATATAGGCCGGCGTGGTCGGCATCCCCATGCCGAGGATGATGCCGGCCACCGCGGTCAGCATCAGGGCGAGGACCAGCCAGTTCTGGGCCAGCGCGATCACGATCTGGGTGAACACGATGCCCAGGCCGGTGATCGTGACGCAGGCGATGACGATGCCGGCGCAGGCGCAGGCCATGGCCACCGACAGCGCGTTCTTCGCGCCTTCCTCGAGCGCGTCGAACACCGAGCGCCAGCGGATGCCTGCGCGCGTGGTGCTGCGCAGGAGCGCCACCGGCAGGCAGGCGATCGCCGCGGCCAGCGCGCACAGCGGCGCCGAGTAGCCCATGAACAGGCCCACCAGCACGATCATGATCGGCGCGAACAGGTGGCCGCGTTCGGCCATGACGCGCACGAAGCGCGGCAGTTCGTCCTTCGGCACTCCGGCCAGCTTGTAGCGCTTGGCCTCGAAGTGCACGGCGAAGAACACCGCGGCGTAGTACAGCAGCGCCGGGACCACCGCCCACATCGCCACCTGCGCGTAGGGCACCGAGAGGAACTCGGCCATCACGAAAGCGGCTGCGCCCATCACCGGCGGCATCAACTGGCCGCCGGTTGAGGCCACCGCCTCGACCGCCGCGGCGAACGGCGGCCGGAAGCCGGTGCGCTTCATGAGCGGGATGGTGATCGGACCGTCCACCATGACGTTGGCCACCGCGCTGCCCGACACCGTGCCGAAGAGGGACGAACTCACCACCGCCACCTTGCCCGGGCCGCCGGCGCTGTGGCCGGTGATGGACATGGCGAAGTCCATGAACAACTGCCCGGTGCCGCTCTTTTCCATGAAGGCGCCGAAGATGACGAACAGCATGACGTAGGAGGCCGACACCCCGAGGGTCGAGCCAAAGATGCCCTCGGTGGACAGGTAGACCTGCTCCATCAGCACCGGCAGCTTCACCTGGGTGAATAGCGCCGCGTAGACCAGGAACACCATCGCGGTGAGCGGCAGCGCCCAGCCGATGACGCGGCGCGTACCCTCGAGCACGATCAGCACGGACACCACGGCAAAAAACTTGTCGGCGGCGGTCAGTTCGTCGATGTAGATGATGCGGTTGGTGAAGGCCTCGTAATTGACGAAGATGTTGAGCACGAAGGCGAGGCCGAGTCCGAGCAGCGCCCAGTCGAACAGCCGCCAGCCGATGCCGCCGCCGGCGCGCGTCGGGTAGAGCAGGAATACGAGCGCGATCGCGAACATGAGATGGGTGCCGCGAAAGATCACCGCCTCCGGCGGGCCGAAGCCGGCCACGTACATGTGGTAGAGCGACATCACCACGGCAACGGCGCCGACCAGCCAGCGCAGCGCCTTCGTTCCAGGAGCGGTGGCCTGGTTCTCGTCGGATTTGATCGGCACGGACGGCGTTGCGATTTCGGACAAAGGCTCCCCCGGATGTGAAACGGGGCGGCAGGGCCGCCCCGTCCTCCCTCAAGACAACTGAAACACGACTACATCGCGCCGGCTTCCTTGTAGAACTTCGCCGCGCCTTTGTGGAAGGGCACGCCGATGTCGATGGCCATGTCCTTGGGCGTGATGCCGGCGATCGCCTTGTTGACCGCGGACATCGAGTCCACGTTGGCCGCCATGGTCTTCACCATGTTGTAGACCACTTGCTCGGGCAGGTCGCAGGCGGCGATGACGTGCGTGGAGTAGCCGATCACCGGCACGTCCTTCGTCTGCTTCGGATAGGTGCCGGCCTTGATGATCAGCTTGTTGTAGCCGGCGTTCTCCTTCTTCAGCGCATTCATGGTCTTGTCATCCACCGGCACCAGCGTGATGTCGCGCGCGCTGGCGAGGTCCATCACCGAGGAGGCCGGGGCGGTGGTGCCCAGCGTGAAAACCTGGACGTGGCCGTCCTTCATCATCGACACCGCGTCGGTGTACGAGGCCTGGAAGTTGATCTTGGACAGCGCCTTGTAGTCCAGGCCGTTCAGCTTCAGCGCCACCTCGGTCAGCAGTTCGCCGGTATTGCCCTTGGGCTGCGTCACCACCGACTTGCCCTTCAGATCGGCGAGCGAGTTCACCTTGGCGTCGGCGAGCGCCACCACCTGGAAGTACTGCGGGTAGATGTTGGCAACCTGGCACACGTTGGCGACCTTTTTCGGGTAGGGCGCGCGGCCGGCGATGCCGTCCACCGTGGTGCTGGAGTTGCCGAAGCCGATCTGCGCCTTGCCCTCGTCTACGCCGCGCACGTTGGCGATGCCGGCGCCCGGCGTTGCGGTGACGCTCAGGCCCGGAATCGCCTTTTCCCACATGCCCTTCAGCGCGCCGCCGAGCGGCACCCACACGCCGCCCTGCGGCCCGGTCATGAACGTTACCTGCTGGGCAGCGGCCGGAACCGCGAACAGCGCCGCAACCGCGGCAATCAGAATTTTCTTCGACATGCTCTCCTCCTTCGTTGGTGACTGCATTGTCCTCCCCGGGACGACAGCGATGATAGCCCAGGTCAGTCGAGCGTGATGCCCAGCTCTCGCGTGATCGCGATCCACTGCGGGCCATCGGTGCGGTACATCCGCAGGAATTCCTCGGGCGTGGTGGGCCGCTCGGCGATGCCGAACTGGTCGTAGAGCTGTTTCAGGCGCGCGCTTTCGCCGGCCTCGATGGTCAGCCGCGAGACGCGCTCCATGATTTCCCGCGGCAGCTTCGCCGGGCCGAACAGGCCGATCCAGCCGCGCAGCGCGAACACCGGGTCCGTGAAGCCCTGCTCGATGAAAGTCGGCACCTCCGGCAGCTTTGGCGAACGCACGTTCGTCGGCACGGCCACCACGCGTACCGAGCCCTTCTGCACATGCGGCAGGACCCCGGCGACGCTACCGATCGCGCCCTGGATCTGGCCACCGGCGACGTCGATCCACATCGGCGTCTCGCCCTTGTAGTGCACCGCCTCGATCTTGGTGCCGTAGAGCTTGTTCAGCTGCCCCGCCACCATGTGCGGGAAGGAGCCCGCGGCGTAGGTGCCCATGCTGGTGCGGTTGGTCTTCGCATACTCGACGAACTCGCGGAAGCTCTTCACCGGCAGGCTGGCGGGCACGCCAAACGGCAGGTGGCCGGCGCCGAGCGCCGAGATCCAGGTGAAGTCGTTTTCTGGGTTGTAGGGCAGCTTCTTGTAGAGCACCTGCCCCTGCACCAGCGTGGTCTGGATCGTGACCAGGAATGTGTAGCCGTCGGGCGCGGCCTTGGCCACGAGGTCGTTGCCGATCAGGCCGCCGGCCCCGGGACGATTTTCCACCACCACCGGCTGGCCGAGGCTCGTCTGCAGGTGATCGGCGATGGCGCGCGTGTAGAGGTCGGTCAGGCCGCCCGGCGGAAACGGGCAGATCATCCGGATCGGGCGCGACGGCCAGGCTTGGGCACGGCTCTGCGGAACAACTAGCGACGCTGCTGCTGCTGTCAGCAGCCGGCGGCGGGTTCGATCAACTCGCATGGGATCCTCCTCCAATGGGAATTCTAACGGCGATGTCAGGTTCCGGACCTGCATAAAAAGAAGGCCTTGCGGGCATTAATGAGAACGCTTATCATTTAACAAGACAGTCCATCGCCAGCTACCCGTCGGCAGCTAGCAGTAACCAAGAGGACCGCGCCTTCACGATGCGCGGCCGCCGACCAGGGGAGATTGCGATGTACAAGTTCCAACGACGGCCGCTCGCCGCGGCCATCCTCACGCTGTTTTCGAGTACCGCCCTCGCGCAGGCGCAGCCCGAGCAGGTGCTGCCGGAAGTGAAAGTGCGCGGCGCGAGCGATGCAGGCTTCAAGACCGATTCCACCAACAGCGCCACGCGCACGGAAACCCCGCTGCGCGACATCCCGCAGATCGTCAACACGGTGCCGCAGGAACTCATCCGCTCGCAGGGCGCGACCTCTCTGCAGGATGCGCTGCGCAACGTCCCGGGCATCAGCTATGCGGCGGCAGAAGGCGGCACGCAGGCGAACCAGTTGTTCTATCTGCGGGGTTTTCCCGCCGGCGGCGACCTGTTCCTCGACGGCCTGCGCGACCTGGGCGAGTACAACCGCGACCTGTTCAACATCGACTCGGTCGAAGTGCTGAAGGGGCCCTCGTCCTTGATGTACGGCCGCGGCTCGACTGGCGGCCTGATTAACCAGACGACCAAGCTGCCGGGCCTCCTGCCGAAGAAGGAGATCGGCCTCACACTGGGATCTTTCAACCAGAAGCGGCTGACCGGCGACATCAACCTCAATCTTGGCGGCGACAACGCGTTCCGGCTAGTGGCTTTGGCCGAAGACTCGAACAGCTTCCGCTATCCGCAGGACGTGCAGAGGTTCGGCATCGCGCCGAGCCTGCGCCTGGGCATCGGATCGAAGACCGAGTTCACCCTGTCCTACAGCTACCTGGACACCAAGGAGGTGACCGACTACGGCCAGCCGACGATCTTTGCCAACGGCGCCTTCTACGGCTTCGCGCCGGTCTCGGCGCGCAAGTACTACGGCTTCGCCAACCACGACTTCGCCAACCACCAGACGCACATCACCACGGCGAAGATCGACCACCGCTTCAACGACGCCGTGAGCCTCAGGAACACCCTGCGCTTCGCCAGCTACAAGCGCCAGATGGAGTCCACTATTTCGACGCTGCGCGGCACCGACGCGAACGGCGCGCTGGTCACCGGCTCGACGCCGCACAACCTGCTCGTGGTGACGCGCAACCACGATACCGGACGCACGCGCGACAACGATGACTTGTCGCTGGTGAACCAGACCGAGCTGACGTGGAAACTCGCCACCGGCTCGGTCAAGCACACGCTGCTGACGGGCATGGAGTTGGCTTCCGAGCGCCTGAACCGCGTCAACTACGCACTGGACGCCAACCCGACCACCGCGGCGATCGATACGCCGACCGCCATTACTTCGCTGCTGAACCCCGATCCGAATACCCAGCTGTCCTACAGCAAGACGCCCAACCTGCGCGCTCTGGCGCGCGGCTATACCTACGCGCTGTACGTGCAGGACCAGCTTGAACTGTCGAGGAACTGGAAGGCGCTGCTCGGCGCGCGCTGGGAGCACTTCGACGCAAGGGCTGAGCAATTCGCGCTGCGCACGGGTGTCGCGGGAGTCCCGGCATTCAAGCGCAAGGACAAGATGTTGAGCGGTCGCGCCGGCCTGATCTGGCAGCCGACCGGTGCGCAATCCTATTACGTGTCCTACGGCAATTCCTACAATCCCTCCGGCGAACTGGGTGTCTACGGCGGCACGGCGACCAACCTCACGGCAGTCAACCAGAACCTCGAGCCGGAGAAGAATCGCAACTACGAGGCGGGCGCGCAGTGGGACTTCACGGGCGGCTTGCGCCTGCGCTCGGCGCTGTTCAGGAACGAGAAGACCAACGCGAGGATGGTCGACCCGGTGCTCGGCGTGAACGTGCTGGCCGGCGTGCGGCGCGTGCAAGGCATCGAGTTCGAACTGACCGGCACCATCACGCCGAACTGGGACGTCTACAGCGGCTTCGCACTGCTGGAAGGCGAGATCGTCAAGGGGCCCGCGAACGTGACGGGCAACAGGCCCCTGGGCGTGGCGACCGGTTCCGGAAACCTGTGGACGGTCTACCGCCTGGGCGGCGGCTGGGAGGTCGGCGGCGGCCTGCGCGGATCCACGGGCGCGTTCCTGACCGACGTCAACAACGCCAAGCTTCCGCACTACGTCATCGCCGATGTCACCGCGGGCTATGTGCAGAAGAAATACGAGCTGCGCATGAATCTGAACAACATTTCGGACAAGATGCACTACACCGGCGGCTACAACAACTCACCAAATCGAGTGCTGCCCGGCCAGCCGCGCACGTTCATGCTCACCGCGAGTTACAACTTCGACTGATGCTGCTGCGGATTCCAGGCGTCCTTGCGCCAGATCAGGTCGCCAACTTTCGCGCGCGCCTGGACTCCGCGAGCTGGGTGGACGGCAACGTCACCTCCGGCCATCAGTCCGCGCGCGCAAAGTGCAACGAGCAACTGCCGGAGGATTCCGCGGCGGCGCGCGAACTTGGCGATGCGATGCTCCAGGCGCTCGCGCGCAGCCCGCTGTTCTTCTCGGCGGCGCTGCCGAAGCAGGTGTTTCCGCCGCTGTTCAACCGTTATCGCGAGGGCATGACCTTCGGCAGCCACGTCGACAGCGCCATCCGTACGCACCCTGCGCAGCCGGTGCGCATCCGCACCGACCTCTCGGCGACGCTTTTCCTCGCCGCGCCCGAGGAGTACGACGGCGGCGAGCTGCTGATCGAGGACACGTACGGCGCGCAGCAGGTGAAGCTGCCGGCGGGCGACATGATCCTCTACCCGGCGACCAGCCTGCACCGCGTCGCGCCGGTGACGCGCGGCGCGCGCGTGGCCTCGTTCTTCTGGATGCAGAGCATGGTGCGCGACGACGCGCAGCGCACGCTGCTGTTCGACATGGACATGGCGTTGATCAAGCTGGGCAAGGAACGCCCGGGCGACCCGGCGCTCGTCTCGCTCACCGGGGTCTATCACAACCTGCTCAGAATGTGGGCCGAGGTCTGAGTTTCAGTCCCGCGGGTCGGTGATGAAGCCGATGCGCGCGAGCTTCGCCTTCGCCGCGTCCGCCATCACCTCGGCGACCTTGCGGTAGGGCACCGCGCCGTCCGCGCGCAGGTGGACCTCCGGCTGTGGCTTGAGGCCGGCCGCGGCGTCCATGCGCGAGCGCCAGCCCGAGCGATCCAGCACCTCGCCGTTCCAGGTGACGCGGCCCTCGGCGTCGATCGCCAGTTGCACGTTGTCGGGCCTGGTGATATTGGGCGCGCTGGAAGCCTTGGGCAGGTCCACCTTCACCGCGTGCGTGAGCAGCGGCGCGGTGATGATGAAGATCACGAGCAGGACCAGCATCACGTCGATGAGCGGGATCATGTTGATCTCCGCCATCGGCGCCGCGTTCGCGCCGCCGGAGAATTTCCCGAAAGCCATCAGCGGGCGCCTTCCAGCGTGAGGGTCGCGTAAAGGTCGTGCGCGAACGCGTCCAGCTTCGCGAGCACCAGGCGGTTGGCGCGTACGAAGCCGTTGTACGCGAGCACGGCCGGGATCGCCACCGCGAGGCCGAGCGCGGTCATGATGAGCGCCTCGCCCACCGGGCCGGCGACCTTGTCGAGCGTGCCCTGGCCCGAGAGGCCGATGGCGACCAGCGCGTGGTAGACGCCCCACACCGTGCCGAACAGGCCGACGAAGGGCGCGGTCGACCCGACCGAGGCGAGCACCGTGAGGCCCGACTCCAGTCTCGCCGTGTCCTCGTCGATGACGCGCCGCATCGCGCGCGTTAGGAACTCGGCGTCGCCCTTGCGGTGCGCATCGAGGGCGTTGCCCGCGAGGTGGGAGAAGACATCGCCCGGCGCGCCGCCTTCCAGGCCGTTCTGGATCGTTTCCACCGAGGGCGCGCTCCAGAACCGTTCGAGGAATCGCGCGCTCTTCCTGCGCTCGACGAATACGGTGAGCGCCTTGGTGGCGATCAGGTACCAGGTCGCGATCGACATGACGAGCAGGATCGCGAGGATGATGCGGGCGACGGTGTCGGTCTGCGCGAAGAAGCTCGCGAAGCCGAGCGATTGTTGCGGGTCCATGGGGTTCAGTTTTCGAGTCGGAAGGAAATCGGGATCAGCACCCAGGCGGGCACGGCTTCGCTGCTGCGCTTGGCGGGGACGAACTTCCAGCGCAACACGGTGGCGCGCGCGGAATCGTCCAGGCGCGCGAAGCCGCTGGAGGCGCGCAGCTGCACCTCGTCGGCGCCGCCGCGCGCATTCACCAGTACGCGCAGGATCACGCGCCCCTGCTCGCCCGCGCGGCGCGACTGCGGCGGGTAGGGCGGCGCCGGGTTGTCGAGATAGTCGGCGTTGAAAATAGGCTGCGTCACGGTGAGGGGCGCGGGAGGCGCCGGCGGTACCGCGATCTGTACCGGCGCCGGGGGCGGCGGCGGGACGATCACCGGCGAGGGCGCTTCCGCCGGCAGCGTGAGCATCGGCAGCGGTTCCGGGAGCTGCTGCACGCGCTTGACGACGGGCTTCGCGCGCGGCGGCTCGGTCGGCGGCAGCGGCTTGGGCGGCTCGGCGCGCGGCGGGAGTATGAGGTCGACCATCATCGGCGCGGCGGCAAACAGCGCCTTGCGCGCCGGCTTATAGGCGAGCAGGCCCAGCACGACCATCAGGTGCAACGCGAGAGTGGCGCCAAGGCCGGCGGGATTCAGGCGCAACAGGGTCCTCTCAGTGCAGCGTGCCGTCGGCGGCCCGGCTTTCTGCGGCGGTGGGATGGCCCGCGGCCGCCGCCTGCTGCCAGTCGCCGTGCAACCCGGCGCAGATGTCCCGCACCAGCGGCGAGGCCTCCGGATGCGCAGCAAGGCACTGCATGTGCCGCGACACGCACAGCGCGAGGCGCGGGCAGCCGGTGCGCGCGTAATGGGTCATCAGGTACAGCAGCGCCGCAGTTACGGTGTCCGGGCGGCTTGCGTCCGGGTCGGCGACGGGTTGGGAATTGCGCATGGCGGCCAGCTCCTGGATTCGGGTGCTGGCTGGCTGCAGGCGGGGCCCGCTCGCTGGCTTGCGGAAGGATTAGAAGGTGAGAATCAAGCGGGTGAGAATCAAGCGGTGAGAATCAGTTTGCCGTTCTGTGTCAGCCGCAGCCGGTATTCGCGCCCGGCGTGAACGATCACCAATTCCTTGTTCGTGCCCAGCAAGGATTCGCTGGAAACGCGCCGGGGTTCGGGCGCGAGCGGCGGAGATTTGGGTGAAATCACGTGAGAACAGTAACCATTCTCATTTAAGAAGTCAAGTCACCAACTTCCTGATAAACAGGAGGTTAATGAAGAGTAATCACTAACCTACACAGGGGTCTTAACGGGTTTCCCGGCGAAATGCAGGTGCAGGTTCTCGATCTGCAAGTCGCCCATCGCCTTGCGCGTTTCCACCGTGGCGCTCGCCACGTGCGGGAACAGCACGGCATTGTCGAGCGAGTAGAACTCCGCGGGCACCTTCGGCTCGTGTTCGAAGACGTCTAGCCCGGCGCCGGCAATCTTCTTCTCCTGCAGGTAGCGCAGCAGCACCAGTTCGTCCACCACCGAGCCGCGCGCCACGTTCACGAGGTAGCCCTGGGGCCCGAGCGCATCCAGCACCTTCGCGTTAACCAGTTTTGCGGTGCCGGCGCCGCCGGGGGTGACCACCAGCAGTACGTCCGAATTCTTCGCCAGCGACACCGGGTCGGCGTCGTAGTCGTAGGGCACGCTCTTCTTGTTGCGGTTGTGATAGCGGATCTTCATGCCGAACGCCTGCGCGCGTTTCGCGATGGCTTCGCCGATCCGGCCCAGGCCGAGGATGCCGAGCGTCTTGCCGCCGACTGAGGTCGTGAGCGGGTAGGGGCCCTTGGTCGGCCAGTAGCCCGAGCGCAGAAAGGCTTCCGACTGCGGAAACTTACGCAGGGTGTTCAGCACCAGCGCGATCGCGGTATCGGCGACGCAGTCGTTCAGCACGTCGGGCGTGTTGGTGACGATGATCTTGCGCTTCTTCGCCGCCTCGAGGTCGATCTGGTCCACGCCGACGCCGAAATTGGAGATCAGCTCCAGCTTGGGCAGCGTGTCCATCAGTTTCCCGTCCACTTTCGAGTGGCCGAAATGCGCCAGCGCGCGAACATGGGAAGCCGCCTTGAGGGCGGCATCGCGGTCGGCCGCGTTCCAGAGCGTGGTCGCCGAAAACTCGTTTTGCAGCCGCTCCAGCGTCCCTTTGTGGCCCTGGGCGGTAATGATGATTTCGTTCTTCATGATGGGAATTTTCCTCGTAAGGCTTCAGCGCCTCGCGCGAGCAGTCCGACGTCGGCGCCCACCGCGCAGAACAGGCAGCCGGCGGCCAGCATGCGCTTCGCGTCCGCTTCCAGCGGCGACAGGTAGCCCGGCGCCTTGCCCGCCCTGGCGATGCGGCGCATGGCTTCCTCGATCAGCGGCAGCACCGCGGGATTCGAGGTTTCTCCCGGGTAGCCCATGGAGGCGTGCAGGTCGGCCGGCCCGATGAACACGCCATCGACGCCGTCCACCGCGCAGATCGCTTCCAGCTGGTCGAGCGCCGGCTTGGTCTCCACCTGCACCAGGACGCAGATTTCCTCGTGCGCGCGCTTCGCATAGTCCTTGACGCGGCCGAAGCGCGTCGCGCGCGTGGTGCCTGCGACGCCGCGCACGCCTGCCGGCGGATAGCGCGTCGCGGCTACCGCCGCCCGGGCTTCCTCGGCGCTGCACACGTAGGGGATGAGAAGCGACTGCGCGCCGATGTCCAGCACCCGCTTGATGTTCACCATGTCGTTCCATGGCACGCGCACCACCGGCGCCGACGGATAGGGGGCGCAGGCCTGCAGTTGCGTGAGCAGCGATTCCAGGTCGTTGGGCGAGTGCTCGCAATCGAGCAGCAGCCAGTCGTAGCCGGCGCCGGCGATCACCTCCACCGAGTAATTGGAGGCGAGGCTCGACCAAAGGCCGATCTGCGTCCTGCCGGCCTTGAGCGCGCGCTTGAACGTGTTGTGCGGCAACTCCATGTCAATCGAATTTCGTGCCGGATTCCTTCACCACCTTGGCCCACTTCGCCTGCTCGGTCTGCATCCAGCTGCCCAGGCTCTCGGGCGTGCCCGTGCGTACGTCGGTGCCCAGCTTGGCAAAGCGCTCCTTCATGTCCGCGGTGTTCAGCGCCTTGATGAGCGCGCCGTTCAGCCGCACGACGACATCGCGCGGCGTGCCGGCGGCGCCGACGATGCCCTGGAAGGAGCCGGTCTCGAAGCCCGGCAGCCCTTGCTCGGCGACCGTGGGCGTGTCTTTCGCAGAAGGCACGCGCTGCGCGCTGGAGATGGCGAGCGCCCGCAGCCTGCCGCCCGTGACCGAGGGCCAGGTGGCGAGCATGCCGTTGAACAGCACGTGCGCCTGGCCGGCCACCACCGCGGTCACGGCGTCGGCGCCGCCCTTGTATGGAATGTAGGTCCAGTTGACGCCGGTGCGCTGCGCGAACTCGATGCCCGCGAGCTGCGGCGCGCCGCCGATGCCGGAGATGGCGAAGTTGAGCTTGCCGGGATGCGCTTTGGCCATCGCCACGAGCTCCTGCACGTTCTTCACCTGCACGTCCGGATGCACCGCGAGGACGTGCGGCGAATACGAAACCATCACCACCGGCGAGAAGTCCTTCGACGGGTTGAACGGCAGCTTCGGGTAGACGCTGGCGCTGATCACCAGTCCGCCCAGGTCCGTGAGCAGCAGCGTGTAGCCGTCGGGCGCGCTCTTGGCGACGAACTCGGCGCCGACGTTGCCGTTCGCGCCGGCGCGGTTCTCGACGATCACCGGCTGGTTCCATGCCTCGGTGAGCTTCGGGCCGATCTGGCGCGCGAGGATGTCCGAGGTGCCGCCGGCCGCGTAGGGCACCACGATGCGGATCGGCTTGTTCGGGTACGGGGCCTGCGCGTGGGCCTGCGCTGGAATCACGGCGAGCACGGCGGCCGCGACGGCGGCGGCCAGGGGGATTCGACGGTTCATTTTTCTCCTCCGGAGGGGTCCTGGAACGAGTGGGAATTGTAAGGGCAGCAGGTCCGCCGTCCAATCTATAATTCGAAGCAGAGTGATACGGGGCGCGAATCAAAGCGAGGCCTGCGCCGAATTGGACGGCCACGGCGCGCGTCCCTAGACTCGGCCTTCCAAAAATAGAATAGAGGGGATCCGCCCATGAAAATAATCCTTGCCGCCGGCGCGCTCGCGCTGGCGCCGCTCGTTGCTCTTGGCCAGGCCTTCCCCTCCAAGCCGATCAAGGTCGTGATCCCGTTCGTCGCCGGGGGTTCCTCCGATATCGTCGGCCGTGCCATCGCCTCGAAGTACCAGGAATTTCTCGGCCAGCCGGGCATCGTGGAGAACCGCCCCGGCGCCAACGGCGCGATCGCGGCGGAGTTCGTCGCCAAGTCCGATCCGGACGGCTACACCATCCTGGTGGGTTCCATCGGCGTGTTCTCGATCAACGCCGCGCTGTTCAAGGACCTGCGCTACAACCCGGTGCGCGATTTCGCCCCGATCACGCTCGCGGTCACCACTCCCAACGTGCTGATCACCCGGCCGGACCTGACGGCGAATTCGATGAAGGATATGGTGGAGTTCGCGAAGAAGAATCCTGGCCGGCTGTCGTATTGCTCGAGCGGCACCGGATCCTCGGACCATCTCACGGCGGAACTGCTGAAGCAGATGTCGGCGACCTTCGTGCTGCATGTGCCCTATCGCGGCGGCGCGGCCTGCCAGACCGACCTCATGGGCAAGCAGATCGACCTCTCGTTTCAGAATCTTGGCGCCGTCACCAATTACATCAAGGGCGGCAGGATGAAGGCGCTCGCGGTGACCTCGAAGACCCGCCATCCGCAATTGCCCGATGTGCCGACGGTGGCGGAAGCCGGCTTCCCGGGCCTCGTGGTGACCTCGTGGCAGGCCGCCGCGGCGCCGGCAAAGACGCCGCGCGCGGTACTGGCCAGGCTGAACGACGCCACGGTGCGCGCGCTGCGTTCACCCGATGTCCGCGAGCGCATGACGCAGATCGGCTTCGACGTGGTCGCCGGCACGTCCGAGGAGTTCGGCAGATTCATGAAGGAGGAAGTGGACCGCTGGACGACGGTGGTGAACAAGGGCGGCATCAAGCCAGACTAATTTATGCCTTTGTACAAAAAGAATTCCCTCGCGAAAGCGATAGAAGCCATCGTCCTCGCCGGCGGCAGCGATGCGCGCGAGGCGAAGATCGTCGCCGAGAACCTGGTCACCGCCAACCTGACCGGCCACGACTCGCACGGCGTGGGCATGATCCCGCGCTACATCGAGTCGCTGCTGGAAGGCGGGCTCAAGGTCAACCAGCACCCGAAGATCGCGTTCGACGGCGGCGCGATGCTCTCGCTCGACGGCCAGTCGGGCTACGGCCAGGTGATCGGGCTGGAGGCGATGGAGATCGGCATCACGCGCGCGAAGCAGCATGGCATGTGCGTGATGGGCCTGGGCCGCTCGCACCACCTGTGCCGCATCGGCCAGTGGGCCGAGCAGGCAGTGGCGGCGGGGCTGATTTCATTGCACTTCACGAACGTGATTTCGCGCTCCATTGTCGCGCCGTTCGGCGGTGCGGACGCGCGCTTCGGCACCAACCCGATGACCGTGGGTATCCCGATCCCGAACGAGCCGCCGTTCATCCTCGACATGGCGACCAGCGCGGTGGCGCAGGGCAAGATCCGCGTTGCGCACAACAAGCGCGAGAAGGTGTCCGCCGATTGGCTGATCGACGACAAGGGCAATCCGACGCCGGACCCGGCCTTCGGCGTCATCGAGCCCTTCGGCGCGCTGCGCACCTTCGGCCTGCACAAGGGCTACGGCCTGGCGGTGGTGTGCGAGCTGCTCGGCGGCGCACTCACCGGCGGCGGCACCTGGCATTCCGACGACCGCTCGAAGAAGCGCGTCTGGAATGGCATGCTGACCATCCTCATCGACCCGAAGCGCATGGGTACCGCGGATGTGTTCGGGACCGAAACCACCGCGTTCCTCGAATCCCTGCGCAAGTCGCCGGTTGCGCCCGGCGTCGACAAGGTGCGCATCGCCGGCGAGCCTGAAAGGGAAACCCGCGCGAAAAGGGAACGCGACGGCATCTCGGTGGACGAGAACACCTGGAATGACATCGTCGCGGCGGGCGCGAAGCTGAAGGTCGCGAAAGAGACGCTGGACCGCCTCGCGGCGGGCGGCTGAGCGCGCGATGCCGTCGGCGCTCGCGCTGACGACGCTCGGCGTATTCCACACTGCCATCAGCCTGGCGGCGATCGTGGCCGGGGCCTGGGCGCTGGCTCGCGACAAGGTGATCGTCCTCAACTGGCTGGGCAAGCTCTACCTCGCGACGACCGCGCTCACCGCGGTGACCGGCCTGATGATGTTCCGGCACGATGCTTGGCGCATCGGCCACTCGTTCTCGGTGCTGACGCTGGCGGTGCTGGCGATTGGTACGGTAGCGGCGGCCACGCCGCTGTTCGGCCGCGCATCGCGCTACGTCCAGGCCGCGTTCTTCACCGCCACCATGCTGATCCACATGATCACCGGGCTGGCGGAAACACTGACGCGCCTGCCGCCGGGTGCGCCGCTGATCACCGCCGCGAATGCGTCCATCTTCAAGGGCATCATCGGCGGGCTGGTCTTTCTGTACCTGGTCGGGACTGCGGCCCAGTTGTGGTGGCTGCGGCGACAGTTGATACAAGAACGAAACGCGGGCGACATCCGCCGATAACGACGCGCGCGCAGAGTGGCGCCTCCGAATCCAAGAGAGGAGTCCCGTCATGTCCGCAGTCATGTCCAGTCCCGCCCCCGCCGCAGCCGATCTCGCGGCGGTCAAGACCCGCCAGCACGCCGCCTGGTCCACGGGCAATTACGCCGTCGTCGGCACCACGCTGCAGATCGTCGGCGAAGACCTGTGCGAGGTTCTCGACCTGCGTTCCGGCGCGAAAGTGCTCGACGTCGCTGCCGGCAACGGCAATGCCACGCTGGCGGCCGCGCGCCGCTGGTGCGATGTCACTTCGACCGATTACGTGGGATCGCTACTCGAATCCGGCAAGGTGCGCGCGCAGGCCGAGGGCCACTCGATCAAGTTCCAGGAAGCCGACGCGGAGAACCTGCCCTTCGGCGACGCCTCGTTCGATGCGGTGCTCTCCACCTTCGGCGTGATGTTCACGCCGAACCAGGACAAGGCAGCGATGGAACTCGCGCGCGTGTGCAAGCCCGGCGGCAGGATCGGCCTGGCGAACTGGACGCCCGAGAGCTTCATCGGGCAGGTGTTCAAGACCATCGGCAAGTACGTTCCCCCCGCCCCGGGCGTCAAGTCGCCCGCCCTGTGGGGCACCACGGAGCGGATCAAGGAGTTGTTCGGGAAAGCCGCGATCGAAATTCACGCGACCAGGCGCCATTTCAATTTCCGCTACCGCTCGGCGGCGCACTGGATCGAGGTATTCCGCACCTACTACGGCCCGATGACCAAGACCTACGGCGCGCTCGATGCCGGCAAGCAGGCCGCCTTCACTGCCGACCTCATGGAGCTCATCGGCCGAATGAACCGGTCGGGAGACGGCACCATGGTGCTGCCGAGCGAGTACCTCGAAGTCGTGGTCACGCGCAAGTAAACTGGCGGCAGTGCAAGCGCTCCAGCCCTTCTGTCGCGAAGCCGGTGCCGGCCCCGGGGTCGTCTGCCTGCATTCGAACGCGAGTACCTCGGGACAATGGCGCGGCCTGATGGAGTTGCTGGCGCCGAAGTTCCACGTGCTGGCGCCGGATTCCTACGGCTCGGGCAGGAGCCCGGACTTTCCCTCCGGCCGCGTGATTGCGTTGCGCGACGAGGCCGCGCTCATCGAACCGGTGCTCGCGAAGGCGGGCGCTCCGCTCGCGCTCGTCGGCCATTCCTACGGCGCGGCGATCGCGCTGGTCGCGGCGCTGGCGAATCCCGCTCGCGTGCGCGCGCTGGCCCTCTACGAACCGACGTTCTTCTCGCTGATCGCGGCGCAAGGACCTCCTCCGAACGATGCCGATGGCATCCTCGGTGCGGTCGCGCGCGCGAGCGCTGCCCTGGACGCGGGCGACCGGGACGCCGCGGCACGGCATTTCATCGACTACTGGATGGGCGAGGGCGCCTGGCAGCACACGCCCGAGGCGCGCAAGCCCGCGATCGCCGCGTCGATCACGAACATCCGAAGCTGGGGGCACGCGCTGATGAACGAACCGGCGCCGCTCGCGGCGTTTTGTGCCCTCGACATTCCAGTTCTCTACATGACCGGCAAGCGCTCGACCGCGTCCGCGCATGGCGTGGCGCGGCTGCTGACCAAGGCCTTGCCGCGGGTTGAAGTGCTGGAGTTCGAGAAGCTCGGCCACATGGGGCCGGTCACGCATTCCGAGCCGGTAAACGAGGCAATCCGGGGATTTCTCGAGCGGAACTAGCTTGCCGGCAGGTCCGCCACTTAGTGGATTTCCGGATCCGCGGTCGGCGCGGTGCCCTCGAGGAAGTCGAAATCGCAGCCTTCGTTGGCCTGCTTCACGTGGCGCGAGAAGATGGCGCCGTAGCTGCGCTCGTATTTCATCGGTGGGCGCTTCCAGGCGGCTTTGCGCTTCGCCATTTCGGCGTCCGATATCTTCAGGTTGATGAGTTTCTTCTCGACGTCGAGCTCGATCAGGTCGCCGTTCTGCACGAAGGCGAGCGGGCCGCCGATGTAGGCTTCCGGCGCGACGTGCAGGATGCAGGTGCCGTAGCTGGTGCCGCTCATGCGGCCGTCCGAAATCCGCACCATGTCCTTGATGCCCTGCTTGATGAGCTTCTTCGGCATCGGCAGCATGCCCCACTCCGGGAAGCCGGGGCCGCCCAGCGGGCCCGACATCTTCAGCACCAGCACCGAGTTGGCGTCGACGTCGAGGTCATCGCGGTCGATCCGCGCCGCCATGTCGTTGTAGTCCTCGAACACCACCGCCTTGCCGGTGTGCTGCAGCAGCTTCGGATCCGCGGCGCTGGTCTTGAGCACCGCACCGTCGGGCGCGAGCGAGCCGTGCAGCATGATGATGCCGCCGGACTTCTTGAGCGGCTTGTCGCGCGGCAGGATCACGTCCGCGTTCCAGACCTTGGCACCCTCGATGTTCTCTCCCAATGTCTTTCCGTTGACTGTTTTCGCGCTCAAATCCAGCAAGTCCTTCAACGAAAACAGAAGCGCCCTGAGGCCGCCCGCGTAGAAGAAATCCTCCATCAGGAATTTGTCGCCGGAGGGGCGTACGTTGGCGATCACCGGTACCTTCGCCGAGATCTCGTTGTAGCGATCGAGCGGGAAGGCGAGGCCGGCGCGCCCGGCCATCGCCACCAGGTGGACGATGGCGTTGGTCGAACCGCCCATCGCCATCAGCGTGGTGATGGCGTTGTCGAACGAGCCCCTCGAGAGGAAATCGCGCGGCTTCAGGTCGTCCCACACCATGTCGACGATGCGCTTGCCGGTGAGCGTGGCCATGCGCGCGTGGTTCGAGTCGGGTGCCGGGATGGAGGAGTAACCCGGCAGCGTGAAGCCAAGCGCCTCCGCCAGCGACATCATGGTGGCCGCGGTGCCCATGGTCATGCAGGTGCCGGGCGAGCGCGCCACGGTGTCCTCGATGTCCTGCCAGTCCTTCTCGGTGATGCGGCCGGCGCGCAGTTCGTCCCAGTACTTCCAGGTGTCGGTGCCCGAGCCGAGCGTCTGGTCGCGCCAGTGGCTGTTCAGCATGGGTCCGGCCGGCAGGTAGATCGCCGGCAGATTCATGCTGGTCGCGCCCATGAGGAGCGCGGGCGTGGTCTTGTCGCAGCCGCCCATCAGGACGCAGCCGTCCACCGGGTAGGAGCGCAGCAGTTCCTCGGTTTCCATGGCGAGGAAGTTGCGGTACATCATGGTGGTCGGCTTCTGCATGGTTTCGGCCAGCGCCATCGCCGGCATTTCGAGCGGGAAGCCGCCCGCCTGCCAGATGCCGCGCTTCACTTCCTCGGCGCGCTGGCGGAAGTGGGTATGGCAGTGGTTGATGTCCGACCAGGTGTTGATGATGGCGATGACCGGCTTGCCCTGGTAGTCGGTCCGGTCGTAGCCCATCTGCGCGGTGCGGGAACGATGGCCGAAGGAACGCAGGTCCTTGACGCCGAACCAGCGGTGGGAACGCAGTTCTTCTGGCTTCTTGCGGCTGTTTTTCATTGCCGGAATCTACACCATGCGGCGTGCAATCTATAATTGCTGGCCCTCTGATTCAAATTTCCTATCAATGGAACTGCGCCAGCTGCGTTATTTCGTGACCCTCGCCAGCGAGCTGCACTTCGGGCGCGCGGCGAAGCGGCTTGCGCTGACGCAGCCGCCGCTGACGCAGGCGATCCAGAAGCTGGAGCGCGAGCTGGGCGTGCGCCTGTTCGAGCGCACGCAGCGCCGCGTGGCGCTGACGCACGCCGGCAAGGCCTTCCTCGACGAAGCGCGGCATACGCTGGCGCGCGCGGACGGCGCGGTGGATCGCGCGCGGCGCGCGAGCCGCGGCGAAGTCGGGCGTCTCGCGGTCGGGTTCCTTGCAAACACCGCCTATACCCTGCTGCCGCTGGTGCTGCGCGATTTCGCGCGCCGGTTCCCGGGCGTGACGCTGGAACTGCGCGAGCTCACGATCCCGCAGCAGGTCGAGGGCCTGCGGCGCGAGAACATCGACGTCGGCCTGCTGCGGCCGCCGCTGGCCGATGCCGAGCTCGCCTGCGAGACCATCCTCGAGGAACGGTTCGTGCTCGCGCTGCCGGCGGCGCACCCGCTGTGCGTCCTGCGCCGCGTTCCCGTGCGGCGGCTGGCGGCGGAGTCGTTCGTCATGTTTCCGCGCACTGCCGGCTTCGTGTTCCATGACCTGATCATGGGGTTCTGCCAGCGCGCGGGGTTCGCGCCGCGCGTGGCGCAGGAAGTGAACCAGACGCATGCGGTCATCGGGCTGGTCTCTGCCGGACTCGGCGTCGCCCTGGTGCCGGCGTCGGCGCAGAAGATCGCGCTTGCCGGGGTCGAATACCGGCCGCTGCGCGAGGCGACGCCGCTCGCGCAGGTGGGCGTCGCCTGGCGCCGGGCCGACGCCTCGCCCGTGGTGGAGGCGTTCCTGCAGGTCGCGCGCCGCGCCGCGCGGAACTTGTAGACTCATCGCATGGCATTCGCCGGCGAGTACATCTTCAGGCCGAGGAGCTGGCGGCGGCTGCTGCGCTTCGCGGGCTTCGCCACGGCGGCGGCTCTGTCGCCTTCGGGCTACGGCCCACAGGCGCGCGCCGTCGCGGTACGGCAGATCTACCTCACCGCCTGGCGAATCCTGCCCGGCTACCTCGCCACCGCCGCGCTGCTCAGCCTGCTGTTGATCGAAGTGGTGGTGGTTTCCGCGCGCCAGTACGGGGTCGGGCAGTATGCGCTGGAAATGGTGCTGCGCGTGCTGGTGCTGGAGCTGGTGCCGCTGATGACCGCGCTGTTCGTGGCGCTGCGCTCGGGCGCCGCGATCGGCGCTGAGATCGCGATGATGAGCGTACGTGGCCAGCTCGACGACGCCGGCGAGGCGAGCTCGAGCCCGTTGCATGCGGAACTGGTGCCGCGCATTGCCGGCGCCGCGCTATCGGTCGCTTCACTTACCTCGCTCGGCTGCCTGATCGCAGTCTGGCTGTCGTATGTGGTGTTCTACGACCTCACGCCTGCCGGCCTGCCCGAGTTCACCCGCATCATTGCCAACGTGTTCGACGGCGTCGAGCTGTTCGCGTTCGGGCTCAAATGCCTGCTGTTCGGGCTGGCGGTGGCAATCATCCCGGCAGCGACCGGTCTCGAGGCGGAGCGCGGCGTGATCAAGTCGCTGCCGGCGGTGGTGCTGGGCGGCCTGATCAAGCTGTTTTTCGCGATCATCGTGATCGAGGCCGCGATATTGGTGGTGAAATACACCTGACCATGGCGGATCAGCCCGACAAGCCGGAACCTGCCGCAGCATCCCCGGCCAACCTGCCCCTGGAGCTCGCTGCTGCGTTGCTGCCGCGCAACCTGGGCGTCAAGGTCGGGATCCTGATCGCGGTCACAGTCATGGTGATCGGCGGCTTCATCGCCTACGTGCTGTTCGCGCGCGGGGTGTTCGAGCAGACGCAGCGCATGTACCTGATCACCGACAATGCCGAGGGCATCAGCGTTGGCACGGACCTGACTTTCTCGGGTTTCCCGATCGGCCGGGTGCGCCGCATCACCCTGCGCGACGACGGCAAGGTGCGCATCAGTGTCCGGGTGCCTGTCAGCGAAGCGAAGTGGCTGCGCGAGTCGAGCGTATTCGTGATCGAGGTGCCGCTGGTGGGCGCGGCGAAGCTGCGCGCCTTCAGCGCCAACCTCAAGGACGCGCCGCTGCCGGACCGCGCCGAGCGCCCGGTGCTGCGCGGCGACACGGCGCAGGAGATTCCGCGCATGGTTGCCACTTTGCGCTCGGTTCTCGAGAACGTCGAACAGATGACCGATTCCGGGTCGAGCCTGCAGGAGAGCCTGAAGAGCGCGCGTACCGTCACCGAGCGCATGGCCGGCAAGTACGGCGTGCTGGGTGGCGTGCTGGGCGGCGAAGACAACGCGAAAAAGGTGCTGGCCTCGATCGACCGGGCCAACGCGCTGCTCGCTTCGCTCGGGAACGTTTCGCTGAAGCTCGACAAGGTCCTCGGCAAGACCGACCAGCGCATGTTCGGGCAGGGCGGCGTCGTCGACGAAACGCAGAAGGCCGTGGTGCAGGCGAACGTAATCCTCGGCGAAGTGCGCGAGAGCCTGAAGAAGGTCGACGGCATCCTGGCCGACGCGCAGGCCGTCGGCAAGAACGCGAAAGCCGCCACCACCGACCTCGCGGCGCTGCGCGCCGAGGTCGAAGCAAGCCTGCGCAAGGTCACCGCGCTGATCGAGGAGGTCAACCGCAAGTGGCCGTTCGAGCGCGACACCAGGATCAAGCTGCCGTGACCCGAAATCAGGGACAGTCCACGTTTTCCCGGGTCATGGTGGCTCTAGCGGGCGCTTGCCTCTTGACGTCCTGCGGCGGAGGAAAGGTCGCGCCTGCGTGGGAGTCAAACGCGCATGGCGCGCTGAACGCCTTCCAGTCCTACTACCTCCGGGGCGACGGCCGCGCCGCGGCGCTCGAGTTCAGCCGCGCGGTCCAGGAAATCCGCAGCACCGGCCGCGGCGACCTGCTCGCGCGTGCGGAACTGGTGCGCTGCGCCACGCGGATCGCCGGCCTCGAGTTCGACGGATGCCCGGGGTTCGAGAAGCTGCGTGCGGACGCCGAGCCCGAGGAACTGATCTATGCCGATTACTTGAATGGAAAGGGAAGTCGGGCTGCTTCAGACGAGCCGTTGTCGAAGCTCGTCTCAGCCGGCATTGCATTTCATTCGAATAGAGTGACGCCGCCGCAGGTCGCGGCCGCGATCGAGGTCGCGTCGTCGCAAGGCTGGCGCAGGCCGCTGCTCGCGTGGTTGGGCGTGGAACTGAAACGCGCCGAAGCCGCTGGAGACCCGTCCGCCGTCGAACGCTTGCGCAGGCGAATTTCCCTGGTAGGCGAAGGCAATTAGCCTCAACCGTCAGACGGAAATGGTGGACTGTCCCTGATTCTTGCTGCCTAGGCGGCGGCTTTGCAGTTCAGCTTCACGCCGTTCAGCCGCTGCAATTCCTCGAACGACAATCCTTCAGCACAGATTTCCACCAGGTGGAGGCCGTCGGGGCGGATGTCGATCACTGCGAGATCGGTGTACACGCGCGTCACGCAGCGCACGCCGGTGAGCGGGTAGCTGCAGCGCTCCACGATCTTCGATTCGCCCTTCTTGGTCAGGTGCTCCATGGTGACGAACACCTGCTTTGCGCCGGCGGCGAGGTCCATCGCGCCGCCGACCGCCGGAATCGCGTCCGCCTCGCCGGTGTGCCAGTTGGCGATGTCGCCGTTGGCGGCGACCTGGAAAGCGCCCAGTACGCAAATGTCGATGTGGCCGCCGCGGATCATGCCGAACGAGTCGGCGTGGTGAAAGTAGGAACCACCGGTGACGATGGTGGCCGGCGCCTTGCCGGCATCCATCAGGTCTTCGTCCTCGGTGCCGGGCGCGGGCTTCGGCCCAAGCCCCAGGATGCCGTTTTCGCTGTGCAGGACGATCTCGCGCTCTTTCGGAATGTGGCCCGCCACCAGCGTCGGCAGGCCGATGCCCAGGTTCACGTAGGCGCCTTCGGGGATGTCGCGCGCGACGCGCGCGGCGATCTGGTTGCGGTCGAGTTTTTTCACGCGGCTTTCCGTTGGGTTTTCCCTGCGGCGCCCATGCGCACCACGCGCTGGACGAAGATCCCCGGCGTCACCACGTGCTCCGGGTCGAGCTCGCCCAGTTCCACGGTTTCGCGCACCTGCACCACGGTGCACTTCGCCGCCGCGGCCATGATGGGCGCGAAGTTGCGCGCGGTCTTGCGGTAGGTGAGGTTGCCCCAGCGGTCGGCGCGATCGGCCTTGATCAGCGCGTAGTCGGCGTGGATCGGGAATTCGAGCACGTAGCCCTTGCCGTCGATCTCGCGCGTCTCCTTTCCCTCCGCGAGCCGCGTGCCGTAGGCGGTCGGCGTAAAGAAGCCGCCAACGCCCGCGCCCGCGGCGCGGATGCGCTCGGCGAGCGTGCCCTGCGGCACCAGTTCCAGCTCCAGCTTTCCGGCGCGGTACAGCTTGTCGAAGTGCCAGGAATCGCTCTGGCGCGGGAACGAGCAGAGGATCTTCCTCACGCGGCCGGCGCCGATCAATGCCGCGAGGCCCGTGTCGCCGTTGCCGGCGTTGTTGTTCACCACGGTGAGATTCTTCGCGCCCTGCGCGATCAGGCAGTCGATCAGTTGCGCGGGCATGCCGGCATTGCCGAAGCCGCCAATCAGGATGGTTGCGCCATCGGGCACGTCGGCGAGCGCGGCTTCCGCCGAGGCGAAGAATTTGTCGATCATGGGCCGCGAATTATCGCGCAAAGGCTTTTTCCCCCATTCTGGGTGAGTTGTCACTAACTTATGAGAATTCACATTTAATGAATCTCATATCTATTTGATATTTATGAATAATTAAAATACAGAAAGTGGCTTCAATTATTGTCCTAAGTGATTGTCTCGGCTGAAGAAATTCCATTGTCTGGCTTGACCGTCCTCTGCATTTCGGATTAAAGTGGGAAAACGTAGAAAAAAGTGGCTGAACTTGCCAATAACAATGCCGCAGTCTGGGTTTTGACGAATCCGAGTGGAGGAGACGAAAAAAGATGGGCGGTACGTTTCACGGCGCAACTGTCCTCACGCTGGACGCCAAGGGCAGGCTCGCCATTCCCACGCGGCACCGCGACGCGCTGGTCGCGACGAGCAAGACGCTCGTCCTCAGCGCGCACCCGGACGGCTGCGCGCTCATCTACCCGGAAGCCGACTGGGAGCGCGTGCGCGCCCAGGCCGAGAAATTTCCAAGTTTCCATCCGCAGGCGAGCTGGTGGAAGCGCCTGCTGCTCGGCTTCGAGGAGCACATCGCGCCCGATGCCGCCGGGCGCGTGCTGCTCTCGAGCGGCCTGCGGCTGCACGCCAAGCTCGAGCGCGAGGCGATGCTGGTCGGCCAGGGCCATTACTTCGAACTCTGGGATTCGGGCGTCTGGAGCGCGAAGCTCGACGCTGCGCTGTCCGCTTCCGGCACTCCGCCTCCGGGCATGGAGGATTTCTCGCTGTGACGGCGGGTGCGGACGATGAGCGCAAAGGAACTTGCTCATCGCGCAGTACTACTCGAAGAGGCGGTGGCAGCGCTCGAGGTGCGGCCGGACGGCACCTACGTGGATGCCACCTTCGGTCGCGGCGGTCACAGCCGCGCGATCCTCGAGCGGCTCGGACCGGCGGGCAGGCTGATCGCGCTGGATCGCGATCCTGCGGCGGTCCAGGCGGCAAGCGACATTCGCGACCCGCGTTTCGCCATCGTTCACGCGCCCTTCAGCGAACTCTCCGGCACGCTGGACCGGCTCGGCGTCGCGCTGGTGCAGGGCGTGCTCGCGGACCTCGGCGTCTCCTCGCCGCAACTGGAAGATCCCGCGCGCGGATTTTCCTTCCGCGCCGACGGCCCGCTCGACATGCGCATGGATCCGACCCGCGGCGTTTCGGCCGCGGACTGGCTGGCCACGGCAACAGAACAACAAATCCGGGAGGCAATCGGCGGCTATGGCGAAGAACGGTTTGCTAAACAGGTTGCAAAGGCGATTGCTGATGCTCGGGCACGCGAGCCGCTCGTCCGCACCGAGCAACTTGCCGCTGTCGTGGCTGCGGCGGTCCGCACACGCGAAGCAGGGCAGAATCCGGCGACGCGCACCTTTCAGGCTCTACGGATTCTCGTCAATCGGGAGCTTGAGGAAATCGAGATGATGCTGCCGCAGGTGGTCGGGCGGCTGGCGCCGGGAGGCCGGCTCGCGGTGATCGCCTTCCATTCGCTCGAGGACCGGCTGGTAAAGCGTTTCCTGCGCGCCTGCTCGGCGGACAGCTTGCCCGCGGATTTGCCGATTCGCGCCCGGGATTTGCCACAACCGCCGCTCAGGATTGTCGGCAAGGCGATACGGGCATCGGCTGCCGAGGTCGCGGCCAACCCGCGCGCGCGCAGCGCGACGCTGCGCGTCGCCGAACGCAGCGGCGCAGTTCTCGATCCAGCCGTACTGCAACGAGCATTCACCGGACACGGGCCCGACGCGTGGCGAAGCTGAACCTCCTCCTCCTCCTGGTTCTGATCGTCTGCGCGCTCGGGCTCGTCACCTCGCGCCATGAATCGCGCAAGCTCTTCACCCAGCTCGAGCGCGAGCAGGAGCGCGCGCGCGCCCTGGAAGTGGAGTTCGGCCAACTGCAGCTCGAATCCAGCACCTGGGGGCTGCATTCGCGGGTCGAGAAGATCGCCGCCGCCGCGCTCGCCATGCGCGCGCCGGATCCGCGGCGCGTGCGCATGGTCGAGATCAAGGGCGCGCCCAGGCCGTGACGATCAAAGGAGCGGCACCTTGAGCGTCGCGGCAAGCGTCCCGGTGATGGTCCGCCTGCCTGTGTGGCGCGCGCGCTTCGCGGTCGCGCTGCTGCTCGCCGCGTTCGCGGTGCTGGCGGGCCGCTCGGTCTATCTGCAGTCGGTGAACACCGTCTTCCTCCAGGGCAAGGGCGAGGCGCGCTATTCGCGGGTGCTCGAAGTGCCGGCCACGCGCGGCCGGGTGGTCGACCGCAATGGCGACGCGCTCGCCATCTCGACGCCGGTGAAATCGATCTGGGCGATCCCCGACGACGTGGGCGCGAACCCGGCGCAGCTGAAGAGCCTCGCGTCGCTCCTGTCGCTCGATCCGCGCGAACTGGGCCGCAAGCTCTCCGATGCCGAGCGCGAGTTCGTCTACCTGAAGCGCCAGATCCCGCCCGAGACGGCGGCGCGCGTCGTCGACCTGGGGATCCCGGGCATCCACCAGCAAAGCGAGTACCGCCGCTACTACCCCGGCGGGGAGACGATGGCGCACGTGGTCGGCTTCACGGGCGTGGACGACGTCGGTCAGGAAGGCATCGAACTCGCGCAGCAGGCGGTGCTCGCCGGAACCGCGGGCAGCCGGCGCGTGATCAAGGACCGGCTGGGCCGGGTGGTCGAGGACGTCGAGTCGATCCGCGCGGCGCAGGACGGACGCGACCTCGCGCTGTCCATCGACAGCAAAATCCAGAACATCGCCTTCGGTGCGCTCAAGGCGGCGGTGGAAGCGCACAAGGCGAAAGCGGGCGCCGTCGTCGTGCTCGACGTGCGCACTGGCGAAGTCCTGGCGCTGGCGAATATGCCCACCTACAACCCGAACAATCGTGCCCGGCTGACCGGAGCGCAGTTGCGCAACCGCGTCATGACCGACACCTTCGAGCCGGGTTCGACGCTGAAGCCTTTCACCGTCGGCCTGGCCATTGAGACCGGCAGGATCACGCCGCAGACCGTGATCCAGACCTCGCCAGGCACGCTGACGATCGCGAATTACACGATTCACGACTCCCATCCGGTAGGCGCGCTGACCGCGACCCAGGTGATCCAGAAGTCCTCCAATGTCGGCGCGGCGAAGATCGCACTCGGCATGCCGCGCGAGGAGATGCACGACATGTTCAAGCGCATCGGCTTCGGCGCCGCGCCGCAGCTGGGATTTCCGGGCGAAGCGGTCGGCCGGGTGCGCGAGGCGAAGACCTGGCGCCCCGTCGAGCAGGCCACCATGGCCTACGGCCACGGCATTTCCGTCAGCCTGATCCAGCTTGCCCGCGCCTACACCGTGTTCGCGCGGGACGGCGAGCTCGCGCCCCTGTCGCTGTTCAAGACCGGCGCCGCGGCCGAAGGCAGGCGGGTGTTCTCGCCTGAAGTCGCGCGCGCTCTGCGCGACATGCTGGAGGCCGCGGTCCAGCCCGGCGGCACCGCGCCGCGCGCGCGCATCGTCGGCTGGCGCGTCGGCGGCAAGACCGGCACCGCGCACAAGCAGGAGAACGGCGGCTACGCGGCGCACAAGTACGTTTCCTCCTTCGTCGGATTCGCGCCGATGTCCGCTCCGCGCCTCGTCATCGCGGTGATGGTCGACGAGCCCTCGGCCGGCCAGTACTACGGCGGCCAGGTGGCCGCGCCGGTCTTTTCCCAGGTGATGCAGGGTGCGCTGCGCCTGCTCGGCGCGCCCTACGACGCGCCGCTCTCGCCGATCGAACTGCCGGGCGAGGGCGATGAAGCGAAGGAGAACACGTAATTGAAAATACATTCGCGCTGCTCGAGCGCCAGGGCGCGGTGATCACGAGCCTGACCTCCGACAGCCGGCGAGTGACGCCGTCTGCGGCGTTCTTCGCCTGGCCGGGCGAGTCGGGCGACGGCAGGCGCCATATCGCGCAAGCGATCGAGCGCGGCTGTGCCGCGGTGCTATGGGAGCGGGAGGGGTTCGCCTGGAATGGCGACTGGACGACACCGAATGCCGGCGTTGACGGCCTCAGGTCGCAGGCCGGCCACCTGGCGCACGAGTTCTATGGGCGGCCTTCGGAGTCGATGTGGGTTTGCGGCGTGACGGGAACCAACGGGAAGACGTCCTGCTCGCATTGGATATCTTCCGCTCTTTCCTCGATAAAAATCAAGACCGCGGTCATCGGAACGCTCGGCAGCGGCTATCCACCCGGCCTGGACTCGATCGACAACACCACGCCCGATCCGCTCGAGGTGCATCACCTGCTGAAGAAATTCAAGGTAGAAGGGGCGAGCGCGGTGGCGATGGAAGTGTCCTCGCACGGCCTCGTCCAGGGGCGCGTGAACGGCGTCGCCTTTGATTGCGCGCTGTTCACCAACCTCACGCACGACCATCTCGACTACCACGGCACGCTAGAGGCCTACGCGGCGGCGAAGGCGCGCCTGTTCGACGCGCCGGGCCTTGCGGCGGCCGTGCTGAACCTGGACGACCCGTTCGGCGCGCAGCTTGCGAAGCGCCTCGAAGCGCGCGGCGTGCGCACGATCGGTTATTCACTGTCGGGCGCGCCGGCTGCCGAGTTCATCTCTGTATCGAGCCTTGAAGGCCAACGGGCAGCAATCAATTCGAGCTGGGGTAGCGCCGAAGTGACGATTCCGCAGCTTGGGCGGTTCAACGTCGCCAACGCGCTCGGCGTGCTGGGCTGCCTGCTGGCGAAGGGTATCGGATTCGACGAGGGAGTCAGGCTGCTCGAAGCGCTGCCGCAGGTCGCCGGACGCATGCAGCAGGTCGGCGACAGCCCGCTGGTGGTGGTCGACTACGCGCACACGCCGGATGCGCTCGACAAGGTGCTTTCGGCGTTGAAGCCGGTTGCGCGGTCGCGTGGCGGACGGCTGGTCGCGGTGTTCGGCGCCGGCGGCGGGCGCGACAGGGCGAAGCGGCCCGTCATGGGCAGCGTGGCCGCGGCGCGCGCCGATCGCGTCGTGCTGACCTCTGACAATCCGCGCGGCGAGGATCCGCGGGCGATCGTCGATGAAATCCGCGCCGGAATCGGCGGCTCCTGCGAAATCGAACTCGACCGCGCGAAGGCCATAGACGCCGCCATCGAGGCCGCCGACGACGCGGACGTCGTGCTGATCGCCGGCAAGGGCCACGAGAGCTTCCAGGAAGTCGACGGCCGCCGCCTGCCTTTTTCGGATGCGTCGACGGCCGGCGCGGCACTTGGCCGGCGAGGGGGCAAATGATGAGCCTCGGCGAAGCCGCGTCGGCGATGGGCGCGCCCCTCGCGGGAGGCAGCGAAGGCGCCCGATTCGATGGCGTTTCCACCGACACGCGCTCGGTCGGCAGTGGCCAGCTGTTCGTCGCCATCCGCGGCGAATTCTTCGATGGCCACGATTTCCTCGCCATGGCGAAGGAGCGCGGCGCGGTCGCGGCGCTGGTGGACGAAAAGTACAGCGGCAGCGCGCCGCTTCCTGTCCTGGTCGCCGACGACACGCGCCTCGCGCTCGGGCGCCTGGGCAGGAACTGGCGCCTGCGCTTCGCGCCGGTGCTGATCGCGATCACCGGTTCGAACGGCAAGACCACCACCAAGGAAATGCTCGCCTCGATCCTGCGCCGCCATGCGGGAGAGGACGGGGCGCTTGCCACCCGCGGCAACCTGAATACCGACATCGGCGTGCCGATGACGCTGCTAGGCATGCGCGCCAGCCATCGTTTCTGCGCGGTGGAACTCGGCATGAACCATCCGGGCGAAATCGCGCTGCTGGCGCAGATCGCGCGGCCGACGATCGCGCTGGTCAACAACGCGCAGCGCGAGCACCTCGAATTCATGCAATCGGTCGAAGCGGTGGCGGCCGAGAACGCAAGCGTGTTCGATACGCTGCCCGCGGACGGCATCGCGGTGCTGAACGCGGAGGATGCGATGGCCGGCGTTTTCCGGGACAAGGCCGGCGCGCGCAGGCGCGTCGAGTTCGGCATCGCCGCGGGCGAGGTTACCGGCCGCTATCAGTTGAAGGCGCTGGAGAGCGAAATCGTCGTCAGTACGCCCTCGGGCGAGGCTCGGGCGACGCTTGCGATACCCGGATTGCACAACGTGCGCAACGCGCTGGCTGCCGCGGCCTGCGCGCATGCCGCCGGCATTCCGGCGCAGGCCATCGGCGAAGGACTGGCCACGTTCCGCCCCTATGCCGGCCGGCTGCAGGTGAAGAAGACCGCCGCCGGCGCGACCCTCATCGACGACAGCTACAACGCCAATCCGGATTCGGTGCGCGCCGCCATCGACGTGCTCGCCTCCTGCCCCGGCCCGACCGCGCTGGTGCTGGGCGACATGGGCGAAGTGGGCCAGCAGGGACCTGCGTTTCATGCGGAGGTGGGCAGGTACGCGAAGGAGAAGGGCATCAGTTCGCTCCTGGCCTTTGGTTCTTCGGCAGGGGAAAGCGTGAATGCGTTCGGCGCCGGTGCGCGGCACTACGACGACTGGAACGAAATCGCTTTCAGCCTGAAAAACGCCAAGACCATCCTGGTCAAGGGCTCCCGGTTCATGCACATGGAGCGCGTGGTCGACGCATTGACGGGAACGAAAGGCTCGGTGCACTGATGCTGCTCGAGCTCGCCCAGTGGCTCGCCAAGGACGTGCGCCTGTTCAACGTCTTCAGCTACCTCACGCTGCGCGCGGTGCTGGCCTGCCTCACGGCGCTGGCGATCTCGCTGATCCTCGGGCCCTACGTGATCCGCAAGCTCACCGCCTACAAGATCGGCCAGGCGGTGCGCGACGACGGGCCGAAGTCACACCTCACCAAGGCTGGCACGCCCACCATGGGCGGGGCGCTGATCCTGCTGTCGATCGCCATCACCACGCTGCTGTGGGGCGACCTCGGCAACCGCTTCATATGGGTGGTGCTGCTGGTGACGCTCGCCTTCGGCGCGATCGGCTGGATCGACGACTACCGAAAGGTGGTGCATCGCGATCCGAAGGGGCTGTCGGCGAAGGCCAAGCTTTTCTGGCAGTCGGTGTTCGGCGTGGCCGCGGCCTGCTATCTCGGATGGCTGGCGCAGAGCACGCCGGCGCTCAACACGCTGATCGTGCCGTTCTTCAAGTTCGTCGCCTATCCGCTGGGCGCGGTCGGCTTCATCGTGCTCACCTACTTCGTCATCGTCGGCACCTCCAACGCGGTGAACCTGACCGACGGCCTGGACGGGCTTGCGATCATGCCCACCGTCATGGTGGGCGGCGCGCTCGGCATCTTCGCCTACGTCGCGGGCCACGCAGTGTTCTCCAAGTACCTCGGCGTGCCCTACGTCGCGGGAGCGGGGGAGCTGGCGGTGTTCTGCGGCGCGCTGGTCGGCGCGGGCCTCGGCTTCCTCTGGTTCAACGCCTATCCGGCCGAAGTCTTCATGGGCGACGTCGGCGCGCTGGCGCTGGGCGCGGCGCTTGGCACGATCGCGGTGATCGTGCGCCAGGAGATCGTGCTCTTCATCATGGGCGGCGTGTTCGTCGCCGAGACGCTCTCCGTGATGATCCAGGTCATCTATTTCAAGGCCACCGGCGGCAAGCGCATCTTCCGCATGGCACCGCTGCACCACCACTACGAGCTGGAAGGCTGGAAGGAATCGCAGGTGGTGGTGCGCTTCTGGATCATCACCATGATGCTGGTGCTGTTCGGCCTGTCGACGCTCAAGCTCAGATGATGCGCGAACCGGCCTATTCGCTCCTGAAGAAGCCTGCGGCGATGCCGCTGAAAGGCAAGCGGGTGCTCGTGCTCGGCCTGGGTGACACCGGGTTGTCGGTCACGCGCTGGGTCGAGGCGCAGGGTGGGGTGCCGCGCGTCGCCGATTCGCGCAAGGCGCCGCCGCGCGTCTCCGAACTGAAGGGCGAACTGCACACCGGGAAGTTCAAGCTCTCGCTGCTGAAGGACGTCGACCTGCTGTGCATCAGCCCCGGGCTATCGCTCGAGGAGGAGGTTGTGCAGGAGGCGCTCGCGAGGGGTATTCCGGTGGTGGGTGACATCGAGCTCTTCGCCTGGGCGGCGAAAGAGAAGGTGGTCGCCATAACGGGCACCAACGGCAAGAGCACCGTAACCGCGCTGGCCGGCCACCTGCTGCGCTCGGCCGGGATCGATTGCGAGGTGGCGGGCAACATTTCTCCGCCGGCGCTGGAAGCCCTTCTGAAAAGGCAGAAGCCGCCTGCTGTCTGGGTGCTGGAGCTTTCCAGCTATCAGCTCGAAACCACTTGGTCGCTCGCGCCGGTGGCGGCGGCAATGCTGAACCTTTCCGAAGACCACCTCGACCGCTACGCCGGGCTCGCGGAGTACGCGAGCGCCAAGGCGCGGATTTTCGCCGACGGCGGTGCCCAGGTTCTGAACCGCTGCGATGCGACGTCCATGGCGCTGTCCCTGCCGGGGCGCACGCAGATCACGTTTGGCTTGGACAAACCCGAGATGCCGGAAGACTTCGGTATCTCCGAGGGACGGTTGATGCGCGGCGAGGAGCGCATCCTCGCCGTTGCCGACCTGCCGATCGCGGGCGCTCATAACGCCTCGAATGCGCTCGCCGCCTGTGCGCTTGCGCACCTCGCCGGCGCGCCGCTCTCGACCCTCGCGCAGGGGCTGCGCAGTTTCCGCGGCCTGCCGCACCGCATGGAGCGCGTTGCGCTGTGCGGCGGGGTCGAGTGGCTGGACGATTCCAAGGGTACCAACGTCGGCGCCACGGTCGCGGCGTTGAAAGGCTTGTCGAAGAAGGCCGTGCTGATCTTGGGCGGCGAGGGCAAGGGGCAGAATTTTGCTCCACTGGTTCCCGCGCTGCGCGATCACGCGAAGCACGTGCTGCTCATCGGCCGGGATGCCGCGCTGATAGGGAAATCGATCGCCGCGAGCGGCATCGCGTCCGAACGTGTCGCCTCAATGGAGAAGGCGGTGGCACGCGCGGCTCAGGTTGCCGTGGCCGGCGACGTGGTCCTGCTGTCGCCCGCCTGCGCGAGCTTCGACATGTTCCGCGACTACAAGCACCGCGGAGAGGCCTTTGCCGGGGCGGTAAGGGAGTTGCAGGCATGATGGCGAGCATCCTCTTCGGCCAGGGGAACACGCGCACAGCCGGGGCGCCGGCGCCGGAGTTCGACCGCTCGCTCGCCTGGGCCGCGCTGCTGCTGGTGTCGCTCGGCCTGGTGATGGTCTTCTCGTCGTCGATCGCGACTGCGGAAGCGGGGCGCCATACCGGGAACAATTCCGCCTACTTCCTGCTGCGGCACAGCCTGTTCCTTTCGCTCGCGCTGGGCGCGGCCACCGCCGTGTTCCTCGTGCCGGTGCGCCTCTGGCAGAAGTCCGCGCCATGGTTCTTCGCTGCCTGCGTCGCTCTGCTGGTCCTGGTTCTCATCCCGGGCATCGGGCGCGAGGTCAACGGTGCGCGCCGCTGGCTGAACCTCGGCGTGGTCAACATGCAGCCCTCGGAGCTCATGAAACTCGCGGTGGTGCTCTACGCGGCTGACTACACCGTGCGCAAGCACGCGGTGTTGAAGAACTTCCGCCGCGGCCTGCTGCCGATGCTGGCGGTAATGCTGGTGGTGGCCTGGCTGCTGTTGCGGGAGCCCGATTTCGGCGCCTTCGTGGTGGTGGCGGTGACCGCGTTCGGCGTGCTGTTCCTGGGCGGCATGAGCGGCCGGCATTTCAGCGCGCTGCTGGGAATGCTCGGGGCCGGGTTCGTGCTGCTGGTGCTGTCGTCGCCTTACCGCATGCAGCGCATCCTCGGCTTCATGGATCCCTGGTCCGATGCCTTCGGCAAGGGCTACCAGCTGTCGCACGCGCTGATCGCGTTCGGCCGCGGCGAATGGCTCGGCGTGGGCCTGGGCGCGAGCATCGAGAAGCTGCACTACCTGCCCGAAGCGCACACCGATTTCCTGCTCGCGGTGATCGCCGAGGAACTGGGCCTGCTGGGTGTCGTCGCGGTGATCGGGCTGTTCGTCTGGGTGGTGCNNCATCGGCCGCCAGGCGGCGTTGCGCGAACGGCATTTCCCCGCGCTCGTGGCGCAAGGCATCGGCATCTGGATCGGCTTCCAGGCGCTCATCAACATGGGCGTGAACATGGGGCTGCTGCCGACCAAGGGCCTGACGCTGCCGCTGATGAGCTTCGGCGGGTCGGGACTGATCGTGAACTGTGTGGCGATTGCCGTTTTGATCCGCATCGACTGGGAAAACCGCCAGCTGGCCAGGGGATTGAACGCATGAGCAAGACAATCCTGATCATGGCGGGGGGGACGGGAGGCCATGTTTTCCCGGGCCTCGCGGTGGCTGACGAGATGCGCGGCCGCGGCTGGAACGTCGTCTGGATGGGCGCGCGCAGCGGCATTGAAGCCCGCCTGGTGCCGCCGAAAGGCTACCCGGTGGAATGGATCCGCGCCGCCGCACTGCGAGGCAAGGGATTCGCCGCGAAGCTGCTGCTGCCGCTCAACCTTCTGATCGGGTTCTGGCAGGGCGCGCGGGCGATTTTCCGCATCCGGCCCGACGTTGTCCTCGGCATGGGCGGGTATGTCGCGTTTCCCGGCGGGATGATGGCCTCCTTTTTCGCGCGGCCGCTGGCGGTGCACGAACAGAATGCGATTTCCGGCCTCACCAATCGCGTGCTGGCCAGCGTCGCCGACAAGTCCATGGAAGCCTTTCCGGGCTCGCTCAAGGGCGCCGAATGGACCGGCAATCCGGTGCGCGCGGACATCGCCGCGATCGCGCAGCCCGCAGCGCGCTTCGCGGGCCGCAGCGGTCCGCTGCGGCTGCTGGTGGTCGGCGGCAGCCTGGGCGCGCAGGCGCTGAACGATTCCGTGCCGAAGGCCCTGGCGCTTCTGACTTCCGCCGAAAGACCCCTGGTGGTGCACCAGTCCGGCGAGAAGCACCTGGATTCCCTGCAAAGAAGCTACAAGGCGGAGAACATCCAGGGCGAACTGCTCGCGTTCATCGACGACATGGCGCGGCGTTACGCCGAAGCCGACCTCGTCATCTGCCGCGCCGGCGCCATGACCATCGCTGAACTCTCGGCGGGCGGCATGGCGAGCGTGCTGGTGCCTTTCCCGCACGCGGTGGACGATCACCAGAGCGCCAATGCGCGATTCCTGTCGGACCAGGGCGCGGCCATTCTCGTGCCCCAGGAAAAATTGACGCCGTCGGGCCTCGCCGGCCTCATTCGCTCGCTGGATCGCAAGGCGCTGCTGGCGATGGCCGAAAAGTCGAGGGCGCTGGGCAAGCCCGGGGCGGCGCGCGTCGTCGCCGACCGCTGCGTGGAGCTCGTGCTCGGGAAACCCGCATGAAGCACAAGCTCAGGCGCATCCATTTCGTCGGCGTCGGCGGCTCGGGCATGAGCGGCATCGCCGAAGTGCTGGTGAACCTCGGCTTCGAGGTGAGCGGCTCGGATCTCGCTGAAAATGCGGCGACGCGCCGGCTCGCCGCCCTCGGCGCGAGGATCATCGTCAAGCACGACAAGGCCAACATCGAGGGCGTCGATGCCGTGGTGGTTTCCACCGCGGTGAAGGGCGACAACCCCGAAGTGGCGGCCGCTCGCGCCAGGCGCATTCCCGTGGTGCCGCGCGCGCTGATGCTCGCCGAGCTGATGCGCCTGAAGCAGGGCGTGGCGATCGCCGGCACGCACGGCAAGACGACCACCACCAGCCTGGTGGCGAGCGTGCTCGCCGAAGGCGGGCTGGACCCGACCTTCGTGATCGGCGGCAGGCTGAACGCCGCGGGGTCCAACGCGCGGCTGGGCGCCGGCGAGTTCATCGTCGTCGAAGCCGACGAGTCGGATGCCAGCTTCCTGCACCTGCAGCCGGTGCTCGCGGTGGTCACCAACATCGACGCCGACCACATGGAGACCTACCAGCACGATTTCGCGCGCCTGAAGCAGGCCTTCATCCAGTTCCTGCAGAACCTGCCTTTCTATGGCAGCGCGGTGCTGTGCGCGGATGACCCGAACGTGCGCGAGATTCTGCCCTTCGTTTCCAAGCCCGTGGTGACCTACGGCACGCGTGCCGAAGCCATGGTGCGCGCCGAAGGCATCGAGCATGCGGAAGGCCGGATGCGTTTCCGGGTCACGCGCGCCGGATTGAAGCCGATGGAAGTCACCCTGAACCTCCCGGGACACCACAACGTGCTCAATTCGCTCGCCGCGATCGCGATCGGCCTGGAGATCGGGATTCCGGAACGCTCGATCGTGAAGGCGCTCGCCGAGTTCAGGGGCGTGGGCCGGCGCTTCCAGCGCTGCGGCGACATCGCTGCCGAGGGCGGTGGGCGCTTCACTCTGGTGGACGACTATGGCCACCATCCCGCCGAGATGGCGGCGACCATCGCCGCCGCGCGCGGCGCGTTTCCCGGCCGGCGCCTGGTGCTTGCCTTCCAGCCGCACCGCTACAGCCGCACGCGCGACCTTTTCGAGGATTTCGTGAAGGTGCTCTCCACCGCCGATGCGCTGGTCCTCGCCGACATCTACGCGGCTGGCGAGCCTGCGATTGCGGCGGCGGACGGCAAGTCTCTCGCCGGTGCAGTGCTTGCCGCAGGCAAGGTGAAGCCGGTCTTCGTCGAGGACATCGCGCGCATGGCCGAAGGCATCCGCGGCGTGGCGCGCGACGGCGACGTCGTGCTGACGATGGGCGCGGGCTCGATTGGCAACGTGGCGGCTCAACTTGCATGACGGCCGAGACGACCAGGTTCGAGGGCTTGCGCGGTGAACTCAGGCGGGACGAGCCGATGGCATTGCATTCGAGTTGGAAAGCCGGCGGGCCGGCGGACCGGTTTTTCGCGCCAGCGGACCTGGAAGACCTGTCCATGTTCCTCGGCCAGTTGCCCGAGGAGGAGCCGGTCCTGTTCGTGGGGCTGGGCTCGAACCTGCTGGTTCGCGAAGGCGGCTGGCGCGGCACGGTGATCCTGACCTTCGCGGCCAGCAAGCGCCCGCGCATGGAAGACGGGCTGCTGTACGCCGAGGCGGGCGTCGCCTGCCCACGGGTCGCGCGCTTCGCCGCCGACAACAACCTCGGCAGCGCGGAATGGCTCACGGGAATACCGGGCACCGTCGGCGGCGCACTCGCCGGCAATGCCGGCTGCTACGGCGGGGAGACCTGGGACATCGTCGAGCGGGTGGTGACGATCAACCGGCGCGGCCAGCTGCGCCGCCGCGCCGCCACCGAGTTCGAGTTCGGCTACCGCCGCTGCGAGCTGAAGACCGACGCCAGCAGCGACGGCGACGAATGGTTCGCCTCGGCGCATTTCAAGCTGCCCGAGGGCGACCGCGAGGAATCGCGCGCCATCATGCAGGCGCTACTCACCAAGCGCCGCTCGACGCAGCCGCTGCAGCTGCCGAACGCGGGTAGCGTGTTCCGCAATCCTCCGGAAGGCAAGACGGCCGCCAAGCTGATCCAGTTTTCCGGGCTCCGCAAGCACCAGATCGGCGGCGCACGCGTCTCGGAGAAGCACGCCAACTTCATCGTCAATCCGGGCGGCGCGGGGAGCGCCGCCGACATCGAGGCGCTCATCCTGCATGTGCAGGAGGTGGTCGAGGAGAAGACGCATGTCCGCCTGATTCCGGAAGTTCGCATCGTCGGGGAGGCGAAATGAGCGCCGCCGCGGGCTTCGGCAAGGTCGCCGTGCTGCTGGGCGGCAAGTCCGCGGAGCGCGAGATCTCGCTCCTGAGCGGCAATGGCGTGCTCAAGGCGCTGCGCTCGAAAGGCGTGGACGCGCATGCCTTCGATCCCTCGGAACGCGATCTGTTCGAGCTGAAGCGCGAAGGCTACGCGCGCTGCTTCATCGCGCTGCACGGGCGCGGCGGCGAGGACGGCACCCTGCAGGGCGCGCTCGAGGTGCTCGGCATCCCCTACACCGGCAGCGGCGTGCTCGGCTCGGCGCTCGCCATGGATAAAGTGCGCACCAAGCTGGTGTGGCTGGCGCGCGGCATACCGACGCCCGCGTACGAGGAGCTGAGCGCCGACAGCGACTTCGCCGGCGTGGTGTCGCGCCTCGGACTGCCGATCGCGGTAAAGCCGGTGAACGAAGGCTCGTCCCTCGGGTTTACCAAGGTCCGCTCCGCAGGTGAGATGGGCGAGGCCTTCGCGCTCGCAGTCAACTACGACGCGGCCGTGGTCGCGGAGCGCTTCATTGAGGGGCCCGAGTACACGGCGAGCGTCCTCGACGGCGAGGCGCTGCCGCTCATCCGAATCGAAGCGCCCCAGGGCAAATACGATTACCAGAACAAATACTTCACCGACGACACGAAGTACATCTGCCCCTGCGGCCTGCCCGCCGCGAAGGAAAAGGCGCTGCAGGAAGTGGTGTTGCAGGCGTTTCACCTCGCCGGCTGCGCGGGATGGGGTCGCATCGATCTCATGCTCGACGCGGCGGGCGATCCCTGGCTGCTGGAAGTGAATACCTCGCCCGGCATGACCGGCCACAGCCTCGTCCCCATGGCCGCGAAGGCCGTCGGAATTTCCTACGAGGACCTGTGCGTGAAAATCCTGGAGGGATCCCATGTGGGATAACCCCCGGCTGCTGAACAACACAGCCAATACGCTGATCGCGCTGGCGGTGCTGATCTTCGCCTACGCCGGTCTGCAGATGCTGCTGCGCTCGCCGCTGATCCCGCTCAAGGAAATCGTGGTGCGCAGCACGCTCGTGAACGCCGACGCGAGCGAGATCGAAAGCGCGATGGATGGCGCGGGCGGGAATTTCTTTGCCGTCGATCTTGCCGCATTGCGCGAGCGCCTCGAAAAGGTGACCTGGGTGCGGCGCGTGGACCTGCGTCGCGTCTGGCCGGACAGCCTGGAGCTGAGGCTCGAGGAGCACGTCGCGTTCGCGCGCTGGGGGGGCGGGGGATTCGTAAACACCTTTGGCGAGCCGTTCTCCGCGCCCCTCGCGGACGCCGCCGCGGCGAAGCTGCCGCAGTTCGCCGGCCCCGCGGGCAGCGAAGCCGAGGTTGCGCGGCGATATCGCCGCTTTGCCGGACTGCTTGCGCCGCTGGGCGAAAGCCCCGATCGAGTGGTCCTGACCGCGCGCTATGCGTGGCAGTTGCGGGCGTCCGGCGGGCTGAATCTCGAACTGGGACGCGATGGAGCCGAACCGGTGGAGCAGCGCCTGGAGCGTTTCGTGGCCGCCTATCCGGAATCGCTCGGCCGACTGCCGCCGCGCGCCGCAGGAACAGGTGCCGGCGCGCCGCGCCATGTCGATCTTCGCTATCCGAATGGCTTCGCGCTGCGCGTCGCCGGATGGAAAGGCTGAGGCATGGCCAAGGAAGACCGCAACCTCGTCGTCGGCCTCGACATCGGCACCTCCAAGGTGACGGCGCTGGTGGCCGAGATCGGGCCCGATGGCGTGCTGGCGGTACTCGGCATGGGCAACCACGAGTCGCGCGGCCTGAAAAAGGGCGTGGTGGTGAACATCGAATCCACGGTCTCGGGCATCCAGCGCGCGCTCGAGGAAGCGGAGTTGATGGCCGACTGCAAGATCGCTTCGGCCTTCACCGGAATCGCCGGCAGCCATATCCGCAGCTTCAACTCCACGGGCATGGTGGCGGTGAAGGACCGCGAAGTAAGCGCCATGGACGTGGAACGCGCGGTCGAAACGGCGAAGGCGGTGAACATCCCCACCGACCAGCAGATCCTGCACGTGCTGCGCCAGGAGTTCATCATCGACGGCCAGGAAGACGTGCGCGAGCCGGTCGGCATGTCGGGCGTGCGGCTGGAAGTGAAGGTGCACATCGTCACCGGCGCGGTGTCGGCGGCGCAGAACATCGTCAAGTGCGTGCGCCGCTGCGGCCTGGACGTGAACGACCTGATCCTGCAGCCGCTTGCTTCCGCGCGCGCCGTGCTCTCGGACGACGAGCGCGACCTCGGGGTCTGCCTGGTCGACATCGGCGGGGGGACCACCGACCTGGCGATCTTCACCCATGGCGCGATCCGGCATACCGCGGTGATCCCGATCGCGGGAGACCAGATCACCAACGACATCGCGATGGCGCTGCGCACGCCGACCGCCGAGGCCGAGACCATCAAGATGCGCCACGGCGTGGCGCTGCGCCAGCTCGCCGATCCGAACGAGATGATCGAGGTGCCGGGCATCGGCGACCGGCCGCCGCGCGTCATGTCGCGCCAGACGCTCGCCGAGGTGATCGAGCCGCGCGCCGAGGAATTGTTCTCGCTGGTGCAGCAGGTGCTGCGCGAATCGGGCTACGAAGAGCTGCTGTCCTCGGGGATCGTGCTCACCGGGGGCAGTTCGATGATGCAGGGCATGGTGGAGCTGGGCGAGGAGATCTTCCACATGCCGGTGCGCGTCGGCATGCCGCGCTACAGCGGCGGCCTTGCCGAGGTGGTGCGCAGCCCGCGCTACGCCACCGCCATGGGCCTGCTGCTCGAGGGCGCCTCGCAGCTGCAGCAGGGGCGCGTCGCAAAACAAGGCGGATCCGTCAAGGCGGTTTTCGGACGGATGCGCGACTGGTTCCAGAGGAATTTTTGATGGGCAGTGATACGTACGTCAACCGGCAAGGAGAAAACTATGTTCGAAATCGTGAATGAGCAGGCAGTAGGCCCCGTGATCAAGGTGATCGGGGTCGGAGGCGCAGGCGGCAACGCCGTCGATCACATGATCGAGCAGGGCGTGGAAGGGGTCGAGTTCTACGCGTTGAACACCGACGCGCAGGTGCTCGCCCGCAGCAAGGCGCGCAACCAGATCCAGCTCGGCACCAGCGGGCTGGGCGCGGGGGCGAAGCCCGAGGAGGCGAGAACCGTGGCGCTTGCGGACCGCGAACGCCTCGAGGAGACGCTCGCGGGGTCGCACATGGTATTCATCACCGCGGGCATGGGCGGCGGCACCGGTACCGGTGCGGGGCCGGTGATCGCGGAGGTGGCGCGTTCGCTGGGGATACTCACCGTGGCGGTGGTCACCAAACCGTTCACCTGGGAAGGCTCCAAGCGCATGAAGATCGCCGAACAGGGCATCGAGGAGCTCGCGCCGCACGTCGACTCGCTGATCGTGATCCTGAACGACAAGCTGGAAGAGGTGCTGGGCGACGACGTGACGCAGGAGGATGCCTTCGAAGCGGCCGACGACGTGCTGAACAACGCCGTCGCCGGCATTGCCGAGATCATCAACCAGCCGGGCCTCGTGAACGTCGATTTCCAGGACGTGCGCACGGTCATGACCGAGCAGGGCATGGCGATGATGGGCTCGGCGGTGGCGAGCGGCGTTGATCGCGCACGCATCGCCGCGGAACAGGCGATCGCCTGCCCGTTGCTCGAAGGCGTAAACCTGGCCGGCGCCCGTGGCGTGCTGGTGAACATCACGGCCTCGCGCAACAGCCTCAAGCTGCGCGAGACCAAGGAAGTGATGAACACCATCCGCGCCTTCGCGGCCGAAGACGCGACCATCATCTACGGCGGCGTGTACGACGATTCGCTGGGCGAGGAGCTGCGGGTCACGGTGGTCGCCACCGGCCTCGGCCAGCCGCTCGGCGTGCGCTCGCAGAAGCCGCAGCTGGTGGTGACCCAGAAGACCGGAACCGACAACCAGCCCGCGTACTCGAACTCGGCCATGGCGGGATCGCAGCCCGACTACAACGCGATGTCGGATACGCCTGCGGTGTTCCGCAAGCGCGATCGCGCCGCGCAGGTCGAGGCGTTGACCAACAGCGGCGTCGAGAAGTACGACATACCCGCCTTCCTGCGGAAACAGGCGGACTAGCAGGACACAGGCAGCGCGATCGCGGCCTGCGCTCCCACCCTTGCCGGGGGGGTGCAGGCCGTGCATCCTGCGACGCTTGGTAGAATCGCTTATCCATGCTCCGCCAGAGAACCCTGAAGACGCTGGTCCACGCCACCGGCGTCGGCCTGCATACCGGCCAGAAGGTCAAGATCACGCTGCGGCCGGCGCAACCGGACACCGGTGTCGTGTTCCGCCGCCTCGACTTGCCCTCGGCGCCGGAAATTCCGGCGCGCGGCGAACTGGTGGGCGAGACGCGGCTGTGCTCCTGCCTGGTCCAGGGCGAGACGAAGATCTACACGATCGAGCACCTGATGTCGGCGCTCGCGGGCCTTGGCGTCGACAACGTCCATGTGGACCTCGATGGACCCGAGGTGCCGATCATGGACGGCAGTGCCGCGCCTTTTGTCCTGCTGATCCAGCAGTCGGGCATCGAGGAGCAGGGCGCGCCGAAACGGTTTTTGCGCGTCAAGAAGCGCGTCGAGGCGAAGGAAGGCGACAAATGGGCGGTGCTGGAGCCCTACGAGGGCTACAAGCTGTCGTTTTCCATCGTCTACGACCACCCCGTGATCGAGAAATCGAACACCTCGCTGATGGTCGATTTTGCGACCACGTCCTACCTGAAGGAAGTCGCGCGCGCCCGGACCTACGGCTTCATGCAGGACCTGGAAGACCTGCGTGAATCCAGCCTGGCGCTGGGCGGGGGCCTGGAGAACGCCGTGGTGCTGGACGAGCACCGCGTCCTGAATGCCGAAGGCCTGCGCTACGGCGATGAGTTCATCCGGCACAAGATCCTGGACGCGATCGGCGACCTGTACCTGCTGGGTCGGCCCCTGCTGGCTGCGTTCAGCGCGCACAAATCCGGCCATGCCTTGAACAACCGCTTGTTGCGCGAACTGCTGGCCGATCCGGCCGCGGCCGAAGTCGTGACCTTCGAGCGTGCCGACGAAGTGCCGGCGGGGGTTGCCGGACTGTTGCGCCAGGGCTTCGCCTAGGTTTTTGCAGCGCGCGCCTTTTCTGGCGCAAGCTGATGATCTAAAAGATTTTTAAGGGCTGTTCGTGCAGCCGATTCCGGCATGCGCTGGTGCAGCGCCCGCAAGGCGTCCAGCGCTGTCCCGGAAAGGCGACGGGGTGCCCGCGCGATGGCTACATTTTCCGGCCCGGCAGCGGGTTGCACCCTCACGGAAACTGAATTAACCTGCGCCCCTTGTTGCAGGACAAAGGTCAATAAGGCCTCGGACAGCAGTTTCAGCTTGGCGGCCGCAGCGGGCGATGCGGCCAGTAGCACGAGCTGGCGGTCCTTAAGGTTGACGGCTCGTACCAGGCGGGCCAGCCCGGGTGGCAGAAAGTCAAAACAAAGCTTCGAGAGCGCGTTGATCTGGCGTGCTTTTTCGACGACCGGCTGCAAGCTGGCGTCCGACGCAAGCAGTCTGCCGACTTTGGAAGGTTGCACGGGGAAGCAGGATTCAGTGGAGGTGACGTGCAGGTTATCTTGATCTCCAGCCGGCTGGCAAAGGCTCGTTCCCTGACGCTGTCGTTGCGTCATGTGCTCGTCACGTTCGCGCTGGCGGCGTCGGCGCTCGTCTGCCTGACCGGCATCACGTACTGGTTAAGCCTGCGATTCGCGGTGGACCTCAAGATTCCGCTCGTTACGCAGCTCGTGCTCGCGACCCAGCAGGGCGAGAGCGAGCGCTCGCGCGAATTCATGCAGCAGAACCTGAACGCGATGGCCGTGAAGATCGGCGAAATGCAGGCGCAACTCTCGCGCCTCGATGCGCTGGGCGAGCGGCTCTCGGCGCTGGCCGGCATGAAGCCCGGGGAGTTCCGCTTCACCGAGACGCCGGGCCTGGGCGGCGCGCAATCCACCAGCATGCCGCCGCAGAACCTGACGCTGACGCAGTTCAACGAACAGGTGGCGCTGCTGTCGCGCCAGATGGAGAACCGCACCGACCAGCTTGGCGTGCTCGAGGCGCAGTTGTTCGAGCAGGCGGTGAAAAAGAAGGCCATGCCGACGATGATGCCGGTGACCGCGCCCTTCAATGCTTCCGGTTTCGGCTATCGCATCGATCCCTTCTCGGGCCAGCAGGCGATGCACGAGGGTATCGATTTCATCACCGACACGGGCACGCCGGTCGTGGCGGCCGCTGGCGGCGTGGTGCAGTTCGCCGGCTTCCATCCGCAGTACGGCAACATGATCGACATCGACCACGGCAACGACCTGGTGACGCGCTATGCGCACCTGTCGAAGGTGATGGTGAAGGAGGGCGACGTGCTGCAGCGCGGCCGGCGCATCGGCGACAGCGGCAGCACCGGACGCTCCACCGGTCCGCATCTGCATTTCGAAGTGCGCTTCCGCGGCGCGCCGCAGAACCCGAGCCGGTTCCTGCTCGCGAACAATCCCCAAGTACCTCTGGCAAAAGCGAAAGCGCGGTAGCCGGGCGCACGGCCGGCCGGTGCCGGCGTGTTAAAATCGTCGTTTTCGCGGGGGTTTGGCACGGGTTTCACAGGCCCACCCGCATCCCCGAATTCATGGACATTTTCCGCAAGATCCTCGGCATTCTATTCAGCATTCCCCGGAGAATCTTTGGCAGCCGCAATGAACGGCTGCTGAAGCAGTACTCGGGAGTGGTGAAGCTGGTCAACGCCCTCGAAGCAGACGTTTCGAAGCTGTCCGACGCCGCCCTGCAGGGCAAGACGGCGGAGTTCCGCAAGCGCTACGCCGAGGGCGCGACGCTGGACCAGCTCCTGCCCGAGGCGTTCGCCGTGGTGCGCGAGGCGGGCAAGCGGGTGCTTCGCATGCGCCATTTCGACGTCCAGCTGATCGGCGGCATGGTGCTGCACGACGGCAAGATCGCGGAGATGCGTACCGGCGAGGGCAAGACGCTGGTGGCGACGCTGCCGGCGTACCTGAATGCGCTGGCGGGCAAAGGCGTGCATATCGTCACGGTGAATGACTACCTGGCGAAGCGCGATGCCGAGTGGATGGGCCGGCTGTTCGGCTTCCTCGGCCTGACCGTCGGCGTCAACGTTCCGCAGATGGAGCCGGATGAGAAGCGCAAGGCCTACCAGGCCGACATCACCTACGGCACCAACAATGAATTCGGCTTCGACTACCTGCGCGACAACATGGCGATGCGCGTGGAGGAGCGGTACCAGAGGAAACTCACCTACGGCATCGTCGACGAGGTCGACTCGATCCTGATCGACGAGGCGCGCACGCCGCTGATCATCTCGGGCCAGGCGGAAGACCGCACCGAGATCTACTACCGCATGAACGACGTGGCCCCGCTTCTCACGCCGCAGAAGGAAGAAAAGAAGCAGGACCAGCCCGAGCCGCCCGGCGACTTCTGGGTCGACGAAAAGAACCACCAGGTACTGATGTCGGAGGCGGGCCACCAGAAGGCCGAGGAAATCCTCGCGCGCGTCGGCCTGCTGCCCGAGGGCGCCAGCCTGTACGAGCCGGCCTATATCAACCTGGTGCACCAGTTGTATGCCGCCTTGCGCGCGCACCACCTCTACCACCGCGACCAGCACTACGTGGTGCAGGACGGCGAAGTGGTCATCGTCGACGAGTTCACCGGGCGCCTGATGACCGGCCGGCGCTGGTCCGACGGTCTGCACCAGGCCGTCGAGGCGAAGGAAAAGGTCGCGATCCAGAACGAGAACCAGACGCTCGCCTCCATCACCTTCCAGAACTACTTCCGCATGTACGGAAAGCTCGCCGGCATGACCGGCACGGCCGACACCGAGGCCTACGAATTCCAGGAGATCTACGGCCTGGAAACCGTGGTCGTGCCGACGCACAACGAGATGATCCGCGAGGACCGGCTGGACCTGGTTTACCGCACCACCCAGGAAAAGAACAAGGCGATCATCGACGAGATCAAGTCCTGCCATGCGAGCGGACAGCCGGTACTGGTGGGCACGACTTCGATCGAGAATTCGGAACTCCTCTCGGCGATGCTGGAAAAGGAGAAGCTGCCGCACCAGGTGCTGAACGCCAAGCAGCACGCGCGCGAGGCCGAAATCGTGGCGCAGGCGGGGCGGCCGAAGATGGTCACCATCGCCACCAACATGGCAGGCCGCGGCACTGACATCGTGCTCGGCGGCAACGTCGAGCGCCAGGTCGAGATGGTGGAGGCAACCGAAGGCCTGGCGGAGCCGGAAAAGAAGGCTCGCATCGACAAGCTGCGCGGCGAGTGGCAGGCGCTGCACGACGGGGTGATCGGCGCGGGCGGCCTGCACATCATCGGCACCGAGCGCCACGAGTCGCGCCGCGTCGACAACCAGCTGCGCGGCCGCTCCGGTCGGCAGGGCGACCCCGGCAGCTCGCGCTTCTTCATGGCGCTGGAGGATCCGCTGCTAAGGATCTTCGCCGGCGACCGCATCAACCGCATCATGGTGATGCTCAAGATGCCCGAGGGCGAGGCGATCGAGCACAGCATGGTGACGCGCTCGATTGAGAGCGCGCAGCGCAAGGTCGAGGCGCGCAACTTCGACATCCGCAAGCAGCTGCTCGAATACGACGACGTCGCCAACGACCAGCGCAAGACCATCTACGCGCTCAGGAACGAGCTGCTCGAGTCCGACGACGTCTCGCCGCGCATCACGGACCTGCGCGCCGGCGTGGTCACGGACTTGTTCCGCCAATTCGTGCCGCCGGAAAGCGTCGAAGAGCAATGGGACATCGGCGGCCTGGAGAACGCGCTGAACGCCGAGCTGCGGCTGCAGCTGCCGCTCAGGGCCTGGCTCGAAAAGGAGCCCGAGTTGCAGGACGAAACCCTGCTCGGGCGCATCATCGAGAAGGCGGACGAGCATTACCGGACCAGGATTCCCGAGGCTGCCGTGGCTTCGTTCCGCCAGTACGAGCGCTACGTGACGCTGCAGATCCTGGATGCGCATTATCGCGAGCACCTCGCCGCCCTAGACCACCTGCGCCAGGGCATCCACCTGCGCGGCTACGCGCAGAAGAATCCGAAGCAGGAATACAAGCGCGAGGCCTTCGAGCTCTTCGGCTCGATGCTCGAGGCAGTCAAGCTGGAGGTGATCAAGACGCTGAACAACGTCGAGATCCGCGCCGCGGAGGAAGTGCCGCAGGTCGACGACAAGCCGCACGTGGAGAACGTGCGGCTGCAGCACGCCGACTACGATGACGCGCTCGGCGGCGCGCCGGACGCGGACGGCAAGGGGCAGGCCGCGGCGCCCGCGCCCACGGCGCGGCCCCAGGTCCGCCAGACCATCAAGGTGGGGCGCAACGAACCCTGCCCCTGCGGATCGGGTAAGAAATTCAAGCATTGCCACGGAAAGCTTTCGTAGGCGGGCAAGCGGATGGCCGTCAACCTGCCGTCGCCCGACCCGAAGTCGCTCTACCTCGTCCCCGGCGTCGAGCTGGGCGTCGCCATGGCGGGCATCAAGAAGCCCGGCCGCAGGGACCTGCTGGTGATGCGCCTCTCCGCGGGTTCCGCGGTAGCGGGCGTATTCACGAAGAACCGCTTCTGCGCTGCGCCGGTGCTGCTCGCCAAAAGGCTTCTTGGCTCGCCGGTGCGCGCCCTCGTGGTGAATACGGGAAACGCGAACGCAGGAACGGGCACGGATGGATTGAAGCGCGCCCTGGCGGTGTGCAAGGCGGTCGCCGGCGAAGCGGGGCTGAAGCCGGCGCAGATCCTGCCGTTTTCTACCGGCGTCATCATGGAGCCGCTGCCCGTCGAGCGCATTGCCGCCGGGTTGCCCGCCGCGGTCGCCGACCTGCGCGAGGACAACTGGGCGGCGGCAGCCGAGGCGATCATGACCACGGACACTGTGGCGAAAGCCTGCTCCGTGAAAGTGAGGCTTTCGGGCGGCGTCGCGACGGTCACCGGCATCTCCAAGGGCTCGGGCATGATCCATCCGGACATGGCGACCATGCTCGGCTTTGTCGCCACCGACGCCAGGGTTTCTCCCGCCGTATTGAAAAAGCTGGTGAAGTCGGTTGCTGACCGGTCGTTCAATTGCATCACGGTGGATGGCGATACCTCCACCAACGACGCTTTCATGCTGATCGCTACGGGCAAAGGTCCTGCGGCTTCTTCCATGAAGGATTTTTCCGTCCTGGAAAAGGCCATCACCCTGGTGTCCCAACAGTTGGCCCAGGCCATCATTCGTGACGGCGAAGGCGCCACCAAGTTCGTCTCCGTAACCGTGGAGCGGGGCCGCAGCGAGGCGGAGTGCCGGAAGATCGCGTACGCGATCGCCCACTCGCCGCTGGTGAAGACTGCGTTCTTCGCTTCCGACCCGAACCTTGGCAGAATCCTTGCGGCAATTGGCTACGCCGGCATCAAGGACCTGATGACGGAAAAAATCGACCTTTTTCTCGACGACATTCTGGTTGCCAGAAATGGGAGTCGAAATCCCTCCTACATGGAACCTGCCGCTCTCGCCGCGATGAAGAAGCCGGAATTCACCGTGCGCGCGGTGCTGAATCGCGGCAAGGCGTCGGCCACGGTGTGGACCTGCGATTTCTCCTACGATTACGTGAAGATCAACGCGGAGTACCGCTCTTGAGCAAGGAACTGGAAAAGATACTGGAACGGCTGGAGCAGATCCTGCCGCCGCCCCCGCCGCCCACCGAGTGGAAGGCGAGCATCGCGTTCCGCTGGCGCCGCGGCGCCGGAACTAGAAACCAGGGCTGGCTGCAGCCGGTGCGCCACGTGCACCGCATGAAGCTCTCCGACCTGCAGGGCATCGCCCCGCAGATCGCCAAGGTGGAGCAGAACACGCGCCAGTTCATGGACGGCAGGCCCGCCAACAACGTGCTTCTCACCGGCGCGCGAGGCACCGGCAAGAGTTCGATCGTGAAGGGGCTGCTGAACAAGTATTCGCCCAAGGGCCTGCGCCTGATCGAAGTGGAGAAGAGCGACCTCGCCGACCTGCCGGCGATCGTCGACATCGTGGCGGGGCGGCCGGAGCGCTTCCTGCTGTTCTGCGACGACCTCACTTTCCACGGCTCCGAGGAGGGCTACATCGCGCTCAAGGTCGCACTGGACGGCTCCATTTCGACGACCTCAGAGAACCTGCTCATCTACGCCACCTCCAACCGGCGCCACCTGATGCCGGAGTACATGCAGGACAACCTCGAGACCAAATACGTCGGCGACGAGATCCATCCCGGCGAGGGCGTGGAGGAGAAAATCTCGCTCTCGGAGCGCTTCGGCCTGTGGGTGTCGTTCTATCCCTTCGACCAGGACGAGTACCTGGAAATCGTCGCGCACTGGTTGAAGACGTTCGGCTGCGGAGCGAAGGAAATCGAAGCCGCGCGCGAAGAAACGCTGCAGTGGTCTCTCCAGCGCGGCTCGCGCAGCGGGCGCGAGGCCTACCAGTTCGCACGAGACTGGGCCGGCAAGCACGCGAAAAAGAAGTAGGTGATCGTCGACGTCGCCGCGGCGGTCATCGAGCGGCCGGACGGCAGCTTCCTGCTCGCGCAGCGCCCGCCCGGCAAGGTGTACGCGGGCTGGTGGGAGTTCCCGGGCGGCAAGGTCGAGCCCGGAGAGCCGGTCGAGCGCGCCCTCGAGCGCGAGCTGCGCGAGGAGCTGGGCATCGAGGTCCTGACCGCCTACCCCTGGATCACGCGCGTGCATGTCTACGAGCACGCCACGGTGCGCCTGAATTTTTTCCGCGTGACGCGCTGGCGCGGCGAGCCGCAGGCGCGGGAAAGCCAGTGCTTTCTCTGGCAGCGGATCGACGCGCCGATCGCCGAGCCCATGCTTCCGGCCAATGCGCCGGTCCTCGCCTCGCTGGCCCTGCCTCTCGAATACGCGATTACCGACGCGCAGGGCATTGGTGCGGCGGAGCAGCTATCCCTGGTCGAGGCGCGCATGAAGGACGGCCTGCGCCTGGTCCAGGTGCGGGACAAGGGGCACTGGGAGCGGGCGCGCCTGATCTACGTGGTAACGCGCATGGCTTCCGAATACGGTGCCAGGGTGCTCGTCAACGGCGGCCCGGCGGCCGACGGCATCCATCTCTCCTCGGCGCAGCTGATGACGATGAGGGACCGGCCAAAGGCAGGGCTCGTTGCCGCCTCCTGCCACACGGTCGACGAGCTGGGCCACGCCATGGCGATCGGGCTGGACTTCGCGGTGCTGGGCCCGGTCAATCCGACGCGCTCGCACTCGGGCGCGCCGGTCCTCGGCTGGGATGGTTTCCGGCGCATCGCCGAAGGCGCGTCGATCCCGGTCTACGCGCTCGGTGGGTTGCGCCCGGCCGACCTGGACGAGGCCCGTCGCCACGGCGCGCACGGCCTGGCAATGATCAACGGAAGCTGGAACTAGGTTAGGGGGCTTCGGGCTCGGATTCCTGCGACGGGTCCGGCGGCGCGGGAATCCGGTATTCCTCATTCGCCCAGGCGCCCAGGTCGATGGACTTGCAGCGTTCGCTGCAGAACGGCCGGGAGGGATTCTCCGGCGCGTACGGCGCCTGCGCGCCGCAGCGCGGACAGGGGACCGTCCTCACAAATTGCAGAAGGTCAGTTCGAAGCCGACGTCCCAGTCGGCGGTCTTGGCGCGGGTTTCCTCGCCGTTCTGCGCGAGGAAACGGATGTTGAGGACGTACTTGTTGGCGCTGATTTCCGGAACGCAGGGCAGGCCCGGCTCGAGGCGCACGCGGAGCATCTGCGCCGTCTTGCCGCCCAGCATCTGCTGGAAGGTGCCCAGGGGTGCGGCGAGGCTCTGCGCCTTGCCCGACTCGCGCAGGATGCGCAGGATGATGGCGGTGCCGTCGCGCAGGGGATAAAGGGGACTGGTCCAGGCGGCCAGCTGGCCAATACGTTCTTCGGCTGGCCGGTGCAGCCAGTAATGGTAGGAGGGCAGGTCGAATTCGCAGGCGCCGCCGGGAATGCCGGTGCGCTGGCGGATCGACATCAGCCACTCGTTTTCGCGCAGGTACTGGCCGATCCTGCCAGTCATGGAGAACAGCGCGGCCGATGCCTGCTCGATGTCGCGCAGCACGCCCGAGAGCGCCTCCTCGGAAATATCGGGGTTGTTGCGGAAGGACAGCAGCACCTGCTTCTGGCGCTCGAGTTCCTGAAGCAGGTCTGACTTGAGGTCAGCGCGGCCGGCCACTTCGAGGATCTCGAACAGCGTCAGCAGTGCGACATGGTGGTCAAGCGGGTCGGTGCGCGCGATGAAATGGCGCGAGCGCTCGAACAGATCCTCCAGCCGCAGCAGGGTCCGGATGCGCTCGTTGAGCGGATACTCGTACGTAATGACGGCCAGACGAAGCCTCGCCGAAGGGCGAAAATGCCAGAATTCTGAGTGATTTAGCCGCGCAACACAAATTCGGTTCTAGGTTGCGGCCAGCTTCAGGTAGGTTTCGTGCAGCTCACGGACCTGTTGCTGCAATGCGGCAATCGAGCCTGAATTGTCGATTACGTCGTCCGCGCCAGCCAGCCTTTTGTCTCTCTGTATCTGGGAGGCCATGATGCGGCGTATTTGCGGTTCCGGCAGTCCGCTGCGCTGCCGCACCCGGCTTATCTGCAGGTCCTCCGGGCAGTCCACCACGAGCACGCGCCCGACCCGTGCCCGGTGGTCCGGAGATTCGAGCAGCAATGGCACCACGTGCACCGCGTAGGGTCCCTTTGCCGCGGCGATGCGCCGGACCGATTCGGCGCGGATCATGGGGTGCAGCAGCGCTTCCAGGCGCTGCTTCTTTTCAGGGTCGGTGAACACCAGCTCGCGCATGCGCTTGCGGTCCATCGCGCCGCCGGCGTCGATGAACGCGCCGCCAAACAGGCGCCTTATTTCGGGGATCGCGGCGCCGCCAGCACCCGTGAGGTCGTGCGAGATGGCGTCGGTGTCCACCACGGTCGCTCCCAGCTTCTCGAACTCGTCGGCGGCCGCGCTCTTGCCGCTGCCGATGCCGCCGGTGAGGCCGACGACAAGCGCCATCACAAGGGCTTAAGGAAAGGAAACAGCGCCAGGAGTGGCGGGCCCCAGAACATCGCGCTGATGCCCGCGATCGCGATGTACGGGCCGAAATGGAACTTGAAACCCGCGTCCCACTTGCCCCGCGCGGCCAGCATCTGCGCGAGCCCGAACAGCAGCCCGACCACCGAAGACATGAGGATGACCAGCGGCAGCATCTTCCAGCCGAGAAACGCCCCTACCGCCGCCGTCATCTTGAAATCGCCGTATCCCATGCCGTCGACGCCGCGCACGAGCTTGTAGGCCCAGAATACGCTCCACAGGGCCAGGTAGCCGGCGGCGGCGCCGGTCACGGCATCGAACAGCGGCACGAAGGTGCCGCTCGCATTCAGCAGCAGCCCCGCCCACAGCAGGGGCAGCGTAATGTCGTCCGGCAGGTAACCAGTGGCGTGGTCGATGAACGCGAGCGCGATCGTGCACCAGATGAAGAGCGCGCCGCCGAGCGCCGCGAGGCCGAAGCCGAAATGCAGGGCCGACCAGGCGGCGCCCAGGCCGGCCAGAAGTTCGACCGCCGGGTAGCGAACGCTGATGGCGCCGCCGCAGCCGGCGCACTTGCCGCGCAGCGCAAGCCAGCTCACGATCGGCACGTTCTCTATGACGCGGATGCCGCGGCCGCAGCCCGGGCAGCGGGAACGCGGCACGAACAGGTTGTAGGGCTCCTCCTGCGGCGCTTCCTGGACCGGTGCATCGGGTGCCCCTCCGGCCATGATTTCGGCACAGTCGGCGCGCCAGGCGCGCTCCATCATCCTGGGCAGGCGATGGATCAAGACGTTCAGAAAGGAGCCGACGCATAGCCCGACGGCGAGGGCGGCCCACGGAAAGACTGCGGGCTGCGTGAACCAGCCCAGTTCCGACATCAGCTGGACCTAGACCGCGCCGCCCAGCTTGAAGATCGGCAGGTACATCGCCACCACCATGCCGCCGATCAGCGTGCCGAGCACCACCATGATGATCGGCTCCATCAGGGAGGCCAGGGCATCGACCGCGTCGTCCACCTCGGCCTCGAAGAAATCCGCGACCTTGCTGAGCATCGCATCGAGCGCACCGGTTTCCTCGCCTATCATGCACATCTGCAGCACCATGGACGGGAACACGTTCGCATTCTGCATGGCGACGGTGAGCGAGGTGCCGGTGGAAACTTCGGCCTTAATCTTGATCGTCGCCTGCAGGTAAACGTAGTTGCCCGAGGCGCCGCCAACCGAGTCGAGCGCCTCGACCAGCGGCACGCCGGCGGCAAACATGGTGGACAGCGTCCGCGTCCAGCGCGCGATCGCGGCCTTCCTCAACAGCGAACCGAAGACCGGCATCTTGAGGCTGAGCTTGTCCATGAAGATCTGCACCGCCAGGGAGCGCTTCCACGCTTCCATGAAGCCGTACACCGAACCGCCCATCGCGGGGAACACGATGTACCAATTGGCCACCGTCCAATCGGAGATGCCCATGATGATCAGCGTGGGAGTCGGCAGGTCGGCGCCGAAGCTTGCGAATACGCTCTTGAACGCCGGGATCACGAAAATCATGATCACCGCGGTGATCACGATCGCGACCACGATGATCGACACCGGGTAGAACAGCGCCGACTTGATCTTCGACTGGATGGCGAGGGTCTTTTCCTTGTAGATTGCCAACCGGTCGAGCAGGGACTCGAGAATACCGGCCGCCTCGCCCGCCGCCACCAGGTTGCAGTAAAGGGCGTCGAAGTACAGCGGGTACTTGCGGAACGCCTGCGCCAGGGAAGCGCCCGTCTCGACTTCGGTCTTGATCTCGATGAGCAGCCTCGCAACGGCGGGGTTGCTCGCGCCCTTGCTGACGATGTCGAAGGCCTGCAGCAGCGGCACGCCGGCCTTCATCATGGTCGCCATCTGGCGCGTGAAGAGCGCGACGTCTTTCTGGGACACGCTGCCACCGCCGCCCAGCTTCTGCTTCTTGATGCTGGTGACCGTGATGCCCTGGCGCCGGAGCGCGGCCTGGACCATGTTCTCGCCCGCAGAGCGCATTTCGCCCCGGACGGTCTTGTTTCCCTTGTCCTTGCCTTCCCAGAGGAAGGTGAACTCTTTGGGTCCACCCTTCGCAGCAGCTGCAGTTGCCATGTCCTGCTCCCTCCCCGATGTGGGGGTCAGGGCCGATTCTAGCGCCGAGTCAAGGCCTTGGCCAAACTAGGAGAAAAATCACGTGAATGCCGGATTTCACCCCGGATCGTCCTCCCGGGGCGTAGGCGGCCTGAACAGGCGCGCAGTCTTCACCGCCCGGCCCTGGGCGCTGACGATCTCCACCGGTACGCCGGCGATCTTGAGCGAAACGTTGGCCTCCGGGATGTCCTGCAGCTGCTCAAGGATCAGGCCGTTAAGGGTCTTGGGCCCGTCCGTCGGCAAATCGAGCGAGAGCGCCCGGTTCACCTCGCGCACCTGCATCGCGCCGTCCGCGGTCGCCGCGCCGTCCGCGTCCCATGACAGCGCGGGCACGGCCGAAGGCAGCGAGGTCGTGAACTTGCCGATGATCTCCTCGATGATGTCCTCCAGCGTAATCAGGCCCATCAGCTCGCCGTACTCGTCCACCACCAGCGCGATATGTTCCTTGCGCTCCTGGAAGAACTGCAATTGCGCGAGTACCGGCGTGGAAGCGGGGACGAAATAGGGCTCGGTGGCCAGTTCCGTGATTGCCTGGCGGTCGAGCGCGCCGGCCGCGAGCAGGCCCAGGGCCTTGCGCAGGTGCAGCACGCCGAGCAACTCGCCCTCGTGGTCGGCAAAGACCGGCAGCCGCATGTGGTAGGCGGTCGAAATCTGCCGTATCAGGTCCTCGGGCGGCGCCTCCAGCGTGATCGATTCGATCCGCGTGCGCGGCAGCATGACGTCCTGCACCGTCAGGTCGCCGAGGTCGAACAGGTTCAGCAGGATGGAGGCGTGTTTCTTCGGCAGGACGTGCGAGGACTCCAGCACGATGGTCCGGATCTCTTCGGGCGAGAGCGGCTGCGCGCCGTCCTCCTGCGGCCGGATGCGCAGCAACCTGAGCATTGGCTTCAGCAGGGCTTCGGTCGATACCGACAGCAGGTGCACGAATGGCGCCGAAATGCGCGCCAACATGCGCATCGGCCAGGCGACGAGCCGGGCGATCGCTTCCGCATTGTGCTGGCCGAGGCGCTTGGGAACCAGTTCGCCCACGATGATCGAGAAATAGGTGATGACGATCACCACGCCGGCGGTGGCGAGGATCCCGCTTGCCTTGGGTTCGATCCCCTGGTCCTGCAGCCAGAGCGCGAGCGGCGCCGCAAAGATCGCCTCTCCGACGATGCCGTTCAATAACCCGATCGACGTGATGCCGATCTGGATCGTGGAGAGGAAACGCGTCGGTTGTTCCGCGAGCCTGAGCGCCGCGCCGGCGAGCCTGTCGCCATGCGCGGCGAGCGCGGAGAGCCGCGGCTTGCGCGCCATCAGCAGCGCGACCTCCGACATCGCGAACATGCCGTTCAGCAGGATCAGGAAAACGAGGATCATGAGTTCCATGGCGACTCCAGCCTAGGTCCGACCGAGGACGACTTCGAGCACGAAGCGGCTGCCGATGCCCGCCAGCACCACCAGGATGAATCCGGTCAGGACCCAGCGCGTCGCGATGCGCCCGCGCCATCCATAGAGGTGCCTGCCCGCCAGCAGCACGGCAAACACGATCCACGAGACGATGGCGAACAGCGTTTCATGGTTGAAGCGCAGCGCGCGTCCGAACAGCGATTCGGAAAGGCTCATGCCGGTCGCCAGCGTGAGCGTGAGCAGCACGAAACCGATGGCGATCAGCATGAACAGGCGCCGCTCCAGGGCCAGCAGGGGCGGCAGGTTGGCGAACGGTCCCGCCAGCAGCACGCCCGGGGCCTGAACGGTGCCCGGCGCCGTGCCCTGATTGCGCGTGCGGTGGAGCAGGTGTTCCATGACCGCCATGAGAAACGCGTACAGCATGGCCGCGGCGAGCACGCCGTAGGCAAGAACCACCAGCAGCAGGTGCACCCTGAACTCGAAGGACGTCGTGGCGGGGACCCGCCCGGGGAACCACGCGGCCAGCGGCACGCACAACGCAGCGAGGCCGAGGCTCACCGGCAGGATGATCTCCAGGTTCACGTAAAGATTCTCGATCCAGCAGATCAGCACCACGACCCACAGCATCGACGAGAGCGCGATGGCGAAGCCGGAACGCGGTACCTCGGGCAGCGTCAGCACGCTCCAGATGAGCCAGCCGTGCAGGCAAAGCGCGATCAGGATTGCGCTTCTTTCCCAGGCCTGCAGGCCGCCCGGAGCACTCGCCTGCCTGCGCCATCGCGTGAAGAAGAAGTGCAGGGCGAGGCCAGCGTACAGGGCACTCGCGACGACGTGAATTACAATGTCGGGCACGCTTTGAGTTTAACACCCCCATGCTCGATAACCTGACCACGCGCCTCGCGAAGATCGTCAAGACGATCCGCGGCGAAGCGCGCCTCACCGAAGCCAACGTGCAGGATGCGCTGCGCGAAGTGCGCATCGCGCTGCTGGAGGCCGACGTCGCGCTGCCGGTGGTGAAGCATTTCGTCGACGCGGTGCGCGCGAAGGCGCTCGGGCAGGAGGTGATCGGCAGCCTCACGCCCGGGCAGGCGCTGGTCGGCATCGTGCACCGTGAGCTCGCGCAGTTGATGGGCGAGGCGAACGCGGGGCTCGACCTGGCGGTGGCGCCTCCAGCGGTGATCCTGATGGCCGGCCTGCAGGGCTCGGGCAAGACCACCACGGTCGGCAAGCTCTCCGTATTCCTGAAGGCGCAGAAGAAAAAGGTGCTGGTGGTTTCCTGCGACGTCTACCGTCCCGCAGCGATAGAGCAGCTGAAGACGGTCGCGGCGCAGGCGGAGGTGGAATTTTATGCTTCCCAGGCGAATGAAAAACCTGAACAGATAGCAGGAAAAGCGGTCGAGCATGCGCGCACCCACTATTGCGATGTGGTGATCGTCGACACGGCCGGCCGCCTCGCGATCGACGAACCCATGATGCAGGAGGTCGCCGCGCTGCATGCGGCGCTGAAGCCTGCGGAAACGCTGTTCGTGGTCGACGCGATGCAGGGCCAGGACGCGGTCAACGTCGCGCGCGCCTTCAGCGAGCGCCTGCCGCTCACCGGGGTCGTTCTCACCAAGCTGGACGGCGATTCGCGCGGCGGCGCGGCGCTTTCCGTGCGCCACGTCACGGGCAAGCCCATCAAGTTCGTCGGCACCGGGGAGAAGCTCGCGGGCCTGGAGCCGTTCCATCCGGAACGCATGGCCTCGCGCATCCTCGGCATGGGCGACATCCTGTCGCTGGTCGAGGAGGCGCACAAGCAGGTGGACGTCGAGCAGGCGCAGAAGTTTGCCGACAAGATGCGCAAGGGCAAGGGCTTCGACCTGGAGGATTTCAAGGAGCAGCTGCAGCAGATGAACAAGATGGGCGGCATCGCCTCGATGATGGACAAGCTGCCCGCGCAGCTCGCGGCGCAGGTCAACCCGGCGCAGCTGCAGGACACGCGCCAGTTCGCGCGCATCGAGGGCATCATCAACTCGATGACGAAGAAGGAGCGCGCCAACCCGGAAATCATCAAGGCCACGCGCAAGCGCCGCATCGCCGCCGGCGCCGGCGTGCACGTGCAGGAAGTGAACCGCATGCTCAAGCAGTTCGAGCAGATGCAGCAGATGATGAAGATGATGAAGGGCGGCAACCTGCAGCGCATGATGCGCAACATGAAGGGCATGCTGCCTGGCATGCGCTGAGGGCCGGACGCTGAAAAACGTCCTCGCGCTGTTGCCTTTCGTGTTCGCGCTGGTTGCCTTCGCCGCGCAGGCCCAGCGCGAGCCGGCGCACATCATCGAGGAACTGCAGAAGCTCGCCTGGCAAAGGGGTCCTGCCGAGGGCGCGCTTGGCGACAGGGCGAAGATCCAGGTCCCGAAGGGCTATTCCTTTCTCGCCGAGCGCGACACGCGCCGCTTCCTCGAGCTGATGGGCAATCCGCCGCGCGACAAGCACTACCTGATCGCGCCCTCCAACCTGGACTGGTTCGCGGTGTTCTCCTTCGACCCGGTGGGCTACGTCAAGGATGACGAGAAGATCGACGCGGATGCGCTGCTAAAGTCCCTGAAGGAAGGAGATGCGCCCGGCAACGAGGAAAGGAAGCGCCTCGGCATGGCCTCGATCTACACCGACGGCTGGCACGTGCCGCCGCACTACGATTCGGCGACCAGGCGCCTCGAGTGGGGCATGCGGTTGCGCGACGAGAAGGGCGGGCTGCACGTCAACTACACCAGCCGGTTGCTCGGCCGCAGCGGGGTCATGAGCGCGGTACTGGTCTCGTCGCCCCAGACGCTGAACAGCGACATCAAGGAATTCAATAGCGCGCTCGGCGGCTACAGCTACAACGCGGGCGAGCAGTACGCGGAATTCAAGTCCGGCGACAAGATCGCGGAATACGGCCTGGCGGCGCTGGTAGTGGGTGGTGCGGCAGCCGCGGCGGCGAAGGCGGGGCTGTTCAAGACGCTGGGCAAGTTCCTCTGGGTCATCGTCGGCGGCGTGCTGATGGGCGGCTGGGCCTTGCTGAAAAAACTATTGGG
>CXWL01004017.1_pt1 | contig 177829 bp, 165 predicted proteins | sample 590931 | NCBI WGS metagenome assembly CXWL01 (sample SAMEA3498368, study PRJEB10139) | groundwater metagenome | biome: water well; material: biofilm material | place: Germany | collected 2015-04-27
GCCAGCTCGGGCAGGCAATAGACGCAGCGCAGATTGCAGCGGTCGGTCACGGAGAGCCGCAGGCGCGCCGAAGCGCGCGATTTTGGAGAACCGCTCCGGGTCGAGGGTGTCGAGGCTGATGTTGACGCGGCGCAGTCCCGCCGCTTTCAGCTCTTTGGCGAGGCCGGCCAGCAGGACGCCATTGGTACTCAGCGATATATCGTTGATTCCCGGAATCAGGGAGAGGCGGCGCACCAGCGCCGGCAGGCCGGGGCGCACCAACGGCTCGCCGCCGGTGATGCGGACTTTTGACACGCCCAGGCGCGCGAAGGCGCCCATCAGTTCGACGATCTCGTCGTCTGTCAGCAGGTCGGCACTTGGAGCGAAGCGCGGCGCCAGCTCGGGCAGGCAATAGACGCAGCGCAGATTGCAGCGGTCGGTCACGGAGAGCCGCAGGTAGTCGATGGTCCTGCCGAAGCCGTCGTTGATCATGACGCAAGCCCTTTGGCCCGCTCGTAGTCCTCACGGGTGTCGATGTCCATAAACGAGAGGCCCCGCGGATCGACGCCCAAGACCTCGGATTCCAGCATGAAGCGTGTGCGCAAGACGTCGAAGAGGCGCGCAATCTCGAGTGAGTCCTCAGCGATCGCAGATCGGATCATGCCGACGCAGCTGCGCGTGTAGATGCCGCACAGCGGCTGGCGAACGTCCTTCCACACCGGGATGACGGCGTCGTAATCGGCGCGAGAGCGCCATAGCGCCTCGATGAGCTCGGGCTGGACAAACGGCATGTCGCAGGCGGCGACGAAGGCATGCCCGGTTTTCAAGCTCCGCAGCGCGGTGAAAAGCCCTCCCATAGGATGCCCATCGCAGCAGAGATCCTCGATGACGGATACTCGATCGTTTTTGAGAAAGGCGAGTTCGGGTACGTTCTTTGTCACGACCATAACCGAGGGAAGAACCTTCAGTAGAGAATTCACCACCGACTCGATCATGGTCGTTCCGCGCCAGTCGGCGAGAGCCTTGTTGGCGCCGAAGCGGCTGCTGCGTCCGCCCGCCAGGACGACGCCGGTCATTGCGGAGATCATTTGAGCCATCGGAAGGCGAGCGTGTCGCCGCGGCGGACGCGGTCTAAGCCTGCCGGCGCCAGCGCCAGGGCGTTGGCCCGCGACGCCATGCCGAGCATCGCCGATCCCTGAGGTCGGATGATGTCGAGTTCGTAGCCGCCGGGCGTCTGCCGGGCCCGGCAGAACAGATACTGCCGTCGGTCCGCCGGCTTGGGGTAGTCGTTGAGAACGGCGCCAGAAAGGTGGTAGCTGGGGTGTTTCGGCGCGAAGCCCTGGAGCCGTTCCAGAGCGGGGCGCACGAATTCTTCCAGGCAGATCAATGCGGCGATGGGATTGCCGGGAAGCCCGAAGACGAGCTTGGCCGGGGCGCCCGCGCGCTCGTGCACGCCGAAGAAGAGGGGCTTACCGGGCTTGATGGCGACCTTCCAGAAAATCTCGCGGACACCGAACTCGGCGAACACGGGCCGGGTGTAGTCGAAATCACCGACGGACACGCCGCCTGTGACCACGAGCGCGTCGCTGCGCTCAAGGGCGGGCGCAAGGGCCGCGGCAAGCGCCGTGGGCTTGTCGGGCGCGATGCCGAAGTTCTCCGCGGGCACGCCCCAGCGCGACAGTGCGGCAAGCAACGCCGGGCTGTTGGAGTTGCGGATGCGGCCGGGGGTCGGCTCTTCCCGATAATCCACCAATTCGTCGCCGGTGGCCAGGACGGCGACGCGCGGCCGGCGGACCGCCGCGACGTCCGTGATTCCTTGCGCGGCGAGCAAGGCGATGTCGTAGGGGCGAAGCAGCGCGCCTTGTTCGAGGAGCAGGCTTCCTTCGCGCACATCCTCGCCCCGGGCGCGCACGTGGCTGCCGCCGCGGGTCGCCTGCGTCATCCTGACCGTGCCCGGCGCGCCATCCCGTGTCAGCTCCACCATAACGACGCTGTCGGAGCCGCGGGGCAGGGGCGCGCCGGTCATGATGCGAACGGCCTCTCCCGGCTTTACGTTTGCGCTACCCGTCTGGCCCGCACGAACGGTTTCGAGAATGGTCAACTCCACGGGATTAAGCGGCGTGGCGTCCTTGAGGTCGGCGGCCCGGAGCGCGAAGCCGTCCATCGCCGAATTGTCGAAGGGGGGGAGGGCGACCTGGGCGCGAACGTCGCAGGCAAGGACCCGGTCGACGGACTCGGCGAGCGAGACTCTTTCCTCGCCCAGAACGGGCGAGTGCTCGAAGATCATCTCAAGGGCTTCATCCGGGCTAATCATGTCCTTCCTTCCCTAATCAGCCCCGGGGCTCGGAGCGGCATTAATGGCGCTACGCGTGCTTGTCGTCGGGGGGCGTTCGGTCCTCGCTGATGAGGCCCTTCATCCCCTCTTTGAAGGCGTTGAAGGATTGCCCGATGCCGCGCGCCGCTTCGGGGAGGCGTTTGGCGCCGAAGAGGAGCACCGCGATCCCGATGATGACGGCCAATTCCGTCGTTCCAATGGTGGGCATATGGTGTTCTCCGGTTTGTTACGCACGCAACGAAGCGGCCAAAGTGCCGCGGCGCCGCGCCAGACCACGGGACGCGATCAATTCCTGCGTGCCGCACGAGCAGTAATAAACGGAAAGAGTTTTCGTTCGCTTCAGGGCGAAGAGGAGGAGGTCGAGCGCGGCGAGGCCGCTGGCGGCCGTCGGACGCCAGAGCAGGTGCCGGGATTTGTCGCGCAGCGGGGTCTGCCCCTCGGCCGTCACCCGTTCGCTGTTCTCCGCGCACAGGAACAGTTCATGGATGTTGAGAAACGGCACGCCCAGGGCGTCGAGCTCGAGAACCATGCTTTCGAGGCGGTCCTTGTGCTCGGGGACCACCGGAATTTCGACGGCGACCTCATCGAAGAGGCTCATCGCGCGGCGCACGGGTGCTAGATCGTAGTCGCGAGCGGCCAGGTCGAAGCGTATCGCATCAAGGCCGGCGCGGCGTAGGCGCGCGAGCAGGTCGACTGTGGCGAGGTCTCCGTTGGTGTAGAGGTCCACGCGGGGCGCATTGGGCATGGCCTTTAAGATCGTGAGGAGGGCCAGCACGCGCTCGGGGCGAAGGAGGGGTTCGCCGCCGGAGAGCCCGACACTACGCAGACCGTAGCGCGCGACGATCGCGGCGGCTTCGGCGGGCTCGTCGATGGGTATGCCATGAACGACGGTCTCGTCCTTGCGCGGTTTCTGGTTGAAGCAGAAGAAGCAGTCGCGCGTGCACAGGCCGGTGACATAGAGATTGCTTCCCTGTCCCTCGAGACACGAGGCGCAGCCCGGCGGCAGGCGCCGCGTGTATAGCGTCAGGCTCTCGAAGTCGCCCTTAACGCCCTCGGCTCGCAATCGCTCGAGGCGTCCGCGCAGGGCCTCCACCCGCCCCGCCTCGGGCTCGTCGCCGGGCAGGGGCGTGGCGGCGCGCGCCGCCTTACGCGCATACCAGGACAGCTCGTCATTGTCGAGGGCTTTCAGACGCCCACCTTCGCCGGCGCAAGCGAGAAGCGAGACTGGAAGAACCGCAGCCGAGGCGGCTCGTAGTCGAAGCGCAGTCCGGGCAGTTCCGCGCGGCGCTCGTGGAGACGGGCGATGCCTTCGGCGACAAAGTCGAGGTGGGTCTGAGTGTAGACGCGGCGCGGCAAGGTCAGGCGTACGAGCTCAAGCGAGGGCCGGTGGTGCGCTCCGGACCCGTCGCGGCCGGCGGAGACGATGCCGCGCTCCATGGCCCGCACGCCCGTGGCCTGATAGATCCAGGCGGCCAGCGCCTGAGCGGGAAGCTCGTCTTGCGTCAGATGCGGCAGGAAGGCGCGGGCGTCGACGAACACCGCGTGGCCCCCGACGGGACGCACGATCGGCACGCCGCCCTCGGACAGACGTCGGCCGAGATACTCGACTTGCGCCACGCGGTGGGCGATCCATTCATCCTGCACCATCTCTCGGATACCCACGGCCAGCGCCTCCAAGTCTCGTCCGGCCATGCCGCCGTAGGTGTGCAGACCCTCGAAGAGCACGCATAGGTTCATCGCCTCCTCATAGAGGCCCTTGTCGCGCGTAGCGAGGAAGCCGCCGATGTTGACGTAGGCGTCCTTCTTGGCGCTGACTGCGATCGCGTCGACCAATGCGCACATATTAAGAAGAATATCTCGGACGGGGCGTCCTGCGTGTTCCGGTTCGCGGCGGGAGATCATGTAGGCGTTTTCCACGAGCCGCGCGCCGTCGAGCACCAGGCGCGCCCCGCGAGCCGCGCACAGCTGCGAGACCTGTCGCAGATTCTCCAGGCTGACCGGCTGGCCGCCGGCCATGTTCACCGGCGCGCCGATGACGACGTAGGCCAGGCCGTCCCGGCCGACGCGGTCCATCAGCGCCTCGAGCCGGCGGAGATCGACGTTGCCCTTAAAGGGAAGATCGGATCGGGGATCATGCGCTTCATTGACGATGATGTCGTGGAACACGCCGCCGGCCAGTTCGATGTGGGCGCGCGTGGTCGTGAAATACATGTTTCCGGCCACGGCCTGCCCGGGTTTGATCCAAGCGCGGGAGAGGAGGTTCTCCGCGCCGCGCCCTTGATGGGTGGGCACTAAATAGGGGAAGCCGTACACGTCGCTGACGGCCGACTGGAGGCGCTCGAAGCTTTCGCTCCCCGCGTAGGCCTCGTCTCCGATCATCATCGCGCCCCACTGGGCCGCGCTCATCGCGTTGGTGCCCGAGTCGGTGAGCAGGTCGATGTAGACGTCGGCGCTGCGCAGGAGGAAGGTGTTGTAGCCGGCTTCGATGAGGCGCGCGCGGCGCTTGGCCTCTGACAGAAGACGGATGGGCTCGATCATCTTGATTCGGTAGGGCTCGGGAGGCAGGCGGGAGGGAGTCGGCATGGATTGTCCGCGAAGCAACGAATCGGCCCGAGTTCGGGAATCCATTAAGCGTCGGCGAGTGTTTCTTTGTGCCAATTTGGATCGTTTAACGCGGACAGAATGTTGCATGCCTGAATGCTCGCGCATCACGTCCCGGAACAGGAGAAAGAAATCGAATGACGACCAGAACGGCGACGGAGAAGGATGCGGTCTCGATTCTTCAGTCGGTCAACAAGCGCGACGGCTCCTGCGTCGAGTTCGATCCCTCCAAGATCCGCTCAGCCATTGCCCGCGCGGGTGCCGCCTCCGGCGAGTTCGGCGACGAGGACGCCGGGCCGCTCACCGACAAGGTCATCAAGGTTCTGTCGCGCCGCTCCGGCGCGAACATCCTCACCATCGAGAAGATACAGGACGTCGTCGAGCAGGTGCTAATCACCGCCGACCACTTCAAGACCGCGCGCGCCTACATCGTTTACCGCGAGCAGCACCGGAAGATGCGCCGCGACCAGAAGACCGTCGTGGACGTCGAATCCTCGATCAACGAGTACGTCAACCGCTTGGACTGGCGCATCAATGCCAACGCCAACCAGGGCTACTCGCTCGGCGGTCTGGTCCTCAACGTGTCCGGCAAGGTCGTCGCCAACTACTGGCTCAACCACGTGTACTCGCCGGAGATGGGCACGGCGCACCGCGCCGGCGACATTCACATTCACGATCTCGATATGTTGGCGGGCTATTGCGCAGGCTGGTCCTTGCGAACGCTTCTTCAAGAGGGCCTCAACGGTGTTCCGGGTAAGGTCGAAGCGGGGCCTCCCAAACATATGTCGAGCGCCGTTGGACAGATCGTCAATTTTCTCGGAACATTGCAGAATGAATGGGCCGGTGCGCAAGCGTTCAGCTCCTTCGACACTTATATGGCGCCTTTCATCCGTAAGGACAAACTCCCTTATGGGGAAGTTCGGCAATGCATTCAGGAGCTCATCTACAACTTGAACGTGCCCTCTCGCTGGGGGACGCAGACGCCTTTCACCAACCTGACCTTCGACTGGGTCTGCCCCGAGGACCTGCGCGAGAAGCATCCGTTGATCGGCGGCGTGGAGATGCCCTTCGTTTATGGCGACCTTCAGGGCGAGATGGACATGATCAATCGGGCGTACATCGAGGTCATGACCGCCGGCGACTCCAAAGGACGAGTCTTTACTTTTCCTATTCCGACTTACAACATCACCGCCGACTTCCCCTGGGAGAGCGAGAACGCGGATCGCCTCTTCGAGATGACCGCGAAATACGGCCTACCCTACTTCCAGAACTTCGTCAATTCGGAGCTCAAGCCGAACATGATCCGGTCCATGTGCTGCCGTCTGCAGCTCGATCTTCGCGAATTGCTCAAGCGCGGCAACGGTCTGTTCGGCTCGGCGGAACAGACCGGCTCGCTGGGCGTGGTCACGGTCAATTGCGCGCGTCTCGGCCATCTGCATCAGGGCGACGAGAAGGCCTTGCTCGCCCGTCTCGATGAGCTCATCGACATCGCCCGCAACAGCCTTGAGATCAAGCGCAAGGTCATCCAGCGCCTGATGGACGACGGCCTGTTTCCGTACACGCGCCGTTATCTCGGCACGATGCGCAATCACTTCTCGACGATCGGGGTCAACGGCATCAATGAGATGATCCGCAACTTCAGCGGCGACAAGCTCGACATCACCGCCCCCGAGGGCCACGCGATGGCGGTGCGCTTCCTCGACCACGTGCGCGCGCGCATGGTCGCCATCCAGGAGGAGACGGGCCATATGTACAACCTTGAGGCCACACCAGCTGAAGGCACCACCTACCGTTTCGCCAAGGAGGACCGCAAGCGGTTCCCCGGCATCCTCCAGGCCGGCACGGCCGAACGGCCCTACTACACGAACTCCTCGCAGCTGCCCGTCGGCTTCACGGATGATCCCTTCGAGGCCCTTGAGCGCCAGGACGAGCTGCAGCGCAAGTACACCGGCGGCACCGTCCTTCATCTCTACATGGGCGAGCGCGTTTCCAGCGGCCGGGCCTGCAAGACTTTGGTCAGGCGCGCGCTCGAGCGCTTTCGCCTACCCTACATCACGATCACGCCGACATTTTCGATCTGTCCGACCCACGGCTATCTCGACGGCGAGCGGCCGTTCTGTCCGAAGTGCGACGTCGAAAGACTGGCGGAAAAGCAAAGGAGCGCCCAATGAACGAGTACACGCCGCGGCCGACTGTCGTTCTGGAAGACTGGGAACGCCAGCCGTGCGAGATATGGACCCGGGTGATGGGCTACCACCGTCCGGTTTCTTCATTCAACATCGGAAAAAAGGGAGAGCATTACGAGCGGCTTTTTTTCCAAGAGCATCCGGCCAAGCAGCGGCAGTGACATTCGTCTCGGCGGCCTGACGCCGCTGAGCACGACGGACTATCCGGGCACGGTCTCGGCCGTCCTGTTTCTGCAGGGCTGTCCATGGCGATGTTCATACTGTCACAACCCGCATCTGCTTCAGGCCGGTTTGCCCGCGCAAAGAGAGTGGGCGCAAGCCCTCGCCTTCCTGCGCCGCCGCGTCGGGCTCCTCGACGCAGTCGTCTTCAGCGGCGGCGAGCCAACCATGCAGGACGGCCTCGCGGATGCCGCGCGCCAGGCCAAGGAACTCGGCTTCCGGATCGGCCTGCACACTGGCGGGGCGTATCCAGAGAAGCTCCAGGAGATTCTCCCGCTGGTCGACTGGGTGGGTTTCGACGTCAAGTCCTCGTTCCAGTGCTACGACGCCGTCAACGGCGTTCCTGGAAGCGGGGCCAAGGCCGAGAGGAGTCTGCGTCTGCTCGTCGATAGCGGCGTAGACCACGAATGCCGGACGACGGTCCATCCCGAACTGTTCACCGAGGAAGGGCTCATCGCGCTCTCCGAGTCGCTGTTTGCTCAAGGCGCGCGCAGGCACGTGCTCCAGGCCTTCCGCACCGACGGCTGCCATGACGAGAAACTCAACGCGTCCTTTGATCCGGTGGCACTCTCCGGGCTGCTCAAAAGCGCGGCGGCGGCTTCTCCTAGAGTCGAACTGCGCGGCGTCTGATCGCGGCTGACGAGCTATTTCTCGAGCTTGGTGAGGGTCGGCTTGTAGCTCGGGTCGCGCAGGACGACCTGGCCTAGGCGCGCCTCATTGACGGACTCGGCGAGGATGCGGGCGGCCTCCTGCGGGGCGTGGAAGCCTGTGGAGTTCTCCGCTTCGATGAAGTCGAGCTTGAACTGCGCGGTGCGCTGGTAGCCGCGGGCGCGGGCGAGCACGGCCTCGGGCTTGCCGTCCTTCTGCGCCTTCTCGATATCGGCGATCAGGTCGATGACCGCGTCCATCGCGGTGTTGCGCATCTTGAAGGTGCGCTCCTGGATGTTCTCGACGCGGGCCTTGAGTTCGGCCTCGGGCATGTTGTGACAGGTCTGGCAGGCGCGGTTGACGTTGAGCATCGGGCTGCGCACATGGTGGTCGCTGATCTTCAGCGCGCCCACGCGCGTGTAGGGCATGTGGCAGTCGGCGCAGGCTACGCCGGAGCGGGCGTGGATGCCCTGGCTCCACAGCTCGAACTCGGGGTGCTGGGCCTTGAGCGCCGGCGCGCTCGAGATCTTGTGCGTCCAGTCCTTGTAGCCTTCTTTTTCGTAGTAGGCGAGGATATTTTCGACCTTTAGGCCGTTGTGCCAGGGATAGACGAGGCGTTTCTCCTTGCCCTTGAAGTAGTACTCGACATGGCACTGTCCGCAAACGAAGGAGCGCATCTCCTGGCGGGTGGCCATCTTATTGGGATCGTAGTCCTTGACTCCCTCGGCTGCTTTGAGGTTCTTGATCCCCTCGAGGAAGCCCGGGCGGGTGACGCGCAGTTCCATCGTCTTCGGATTGTGGCAGTCTATGCAGGAAACTGGGTGGTTGACCAGCTTGCGCGCGTCCTGGTAGGTCATGTGGTTCATGGCCTCGAAGCCCTTGGTCAGATCGCCGCCGCCGAGATTTTTGTACGGAACATAAATGGACGCGTGGCAGTGCATGCACGTCCCCGGCTGCTGCACCACCCTTTGGCGCTCGGTGAAGGTCTGGTCCTCGAGCATGAAAGCGTGGCCGCGCTCCTCGCGGAAGTCCTTAGAGAAGGCGTAGCCGGCCCACATCGTCTTCAGGCGAGGGTCCTCCTCGATGCGCGACTGCGCGACGAGTGAGCGCGGATCGGCGTCTGTCGGCGTGCGGGGCACGGCCTCGGAGCCGCCGAAGCGCGTGCGCTTCATATCGACGGTGCGCTTGTAGGCGTCGTATTGGAGGGGGAAGTTCTTACCCCAGACCGAAGAGTCCTCGACGGTCTCGTCGAGCTCAACGACGCGGAAGAAGGGATTCTTGGCCTCCTGCTTGCGCTCGAAGATGTTGACGAGCAAAGCCAGGGCCGCGATCGAGGCGACGGCGGCGACGACGACTCCTGCGGTCAGTGTCTTGTAGGTCTTGATGTGCTTTTCCATGTCGATTCCTCAGTGGCCCGCGCCTTGGTGGCAGCGCAGGCAGTCGAGCCTCTTGGCGTTGTTGTGCGGCCCGTCGATCGCCGCGACGATTGGAGCGTGGCAGCGGCGGCAGTTGTCGAGCGCGATGCCGCGGTCGAGCTGGGTGATTTTGATCGGCTCATGGAAGGTCTGGGTCGTGAAGTAATACGAGTGCCAGAATCCGTTGTTGGCCTTGACCATGTATTTGCCGATGAGATTGTGTGGAGTGTGGCAGTCGTTGCAGGCTGCGACATTCCGGTGCGGGGCCTTGACCCAGCCTGAGTACTGCTCGTTCATGACGTGGCAGTTGGCGCAGGCACGGGGGTCGTCGGTTAAATAGGAATAGCCCCGCGCGTAGATGAAAGTGTATACGGCAAAGCCCAGGAACACGCCGCAGCCGACGGCGAAGGCGAAGAAGAGGCGGCGGGTCGTCAGCTTCATGACCGTACATATTGTACCTTACGCATGGTCTCGTCTATCTTCGCGCATGCTGTCATTGCTGACATATGTCCCATTGAGCGGTTTCGGTTGCGGAGTCACAATACGAGAGCAAAGGGGGGCTCTATGATTCGATTCCCACCGCGCAGAATCCTTGTCGCGTTCGATCGTTCTCCGACCTCCATAACGGCCTGGCCACGGGCGGCAGCGCGAGAGGATGTTCGCGGCGTGACCTGACTTCGAAAAGGTTATCCACAAACTTATCGCGCGCTAAGTGTGGATAACTATGCCCGTTTGGAACTTATTTGTTCAGGCGGTGTCCTAACCGCATGAACAAAATCATTATGCTCATTGCAGCGCTGTCGTCTGCCACACCCCTGTCCGCTCAAGCTCCCGCTTCCTCCGATGCGACGTCCTTCACCTTGGCTCTGCATCGCAAAACCGCCAACGGCAAGAACATCATGACCTCGCCCTACAGCCTGCGCCAGGCCTTGGGCATGGCCTATGTCGGCGCCGCCGGCGCGACGCGCGAGGAGATGGCGCGCGGTATTTTCGCAGGGCCGTCGTTCGTTTCCGAGGAGTCGGCGCTCCGTCGTTGGCTCTCCTCAGGGGACGGATCGACGTCTTTGAAAATCGGGAATGCGCTGTTCATCAAACAAGGCTACGTGCTTTTGCCCAGTTTTCTGCGGACGCTCAAAGACGCCTTCTCGGCCGAGGTGTTCGTTCGGAAGTTCGGCCCGGCCGCCGTCGCCGAGATCAATGCGTGGTGCGCGGCGGCCACCAACGGCAAGATTGCCCGCATTCTCGATGAGCTTACGGAAGACCAGCGCGCGGTGCTTCTCAACGCCGTGTACTTCAAGGGCCGCTGGGCCACGGCCTTTCCGAAGGAAAAGAAGGAGGACAAATGGGCCGCAGTCCTGGGCGGACCATTGGAAGAGACGTTTTCGCCGACGCGAGGAAAACCTTTCGTCACGAAGCTGATGTCGGTCAACGAGAAATTCGAGTATGCCGCCGCGCCCGGATGGAAGGCGGTGCGCCTGCCCTACAAGGGAGACCGCTTCGCGATGATCGCGGTCCTGCCTGACGAAGGGACCACTATGGCCGCGTTCCGCGAGAAGCTCGACGCTGCATTTTGGCGGACCTTGAGGGGAAGCCTCAGCCGGCGCTCGGGGCTTGTCGCGATCCCGAAATTCAAATTCGAAGACACGTACGACATGATCGTGCCGATGAAAAAGCTTGGGATGAAGCGCGCGTTCAGCGCGGAGAAAGCGGATTTTTCAGTGATGTCCAAGCCAGAGGTCGCCGCGGAAAATCTCTACATCGGGATGGTCTTGCAGAAGACCTTCGTTGCGGTCGATGAAGAGGGAACTGAAGCCGCTGCCGTCACGGCCGTCGTCATGTCCATCGGCGCGGCGCCGAGTGAAGAGCCCTTTCGTTTCGTCGCGAATAGGCCCTTTTTATTTGTGATCGAGGAGATCCAAAGCGGAACGATCCTGTTCATCGGCGAGGTTCACGATCCGCGTTAGCGGTTAGGACGCGTTTTCGAACCGGCTCATGAGCTTGAAGGTGCCCAGCGTCCCCGTGCTGCGTCAGAACGTAGGGTCTCAGGACGTCGAAGCCAATTACGCCAAGATTAAGTCAAAGCTCGATGCATTCTGGAGATTGCTGGTACAATAGAGCAATGCGGCGGATACTTGCTCTGACTATGGTGTTGGCGGCCGGCACGGCCGAGGCCGTGCAGTTCCACGTTCCCTTATATCTGCCTCCTCATCGACTGGAAACGGATCAGACTTCAGGTCCCACCGCTTGGTTCGGCGGCGGCTACGGAGCCGCGAATGGTCCCGGCATGTCCCTGTCCGGTCCCGGGGGCTTTTGGGAAGTGGCGGGAGCCGTCGACGACGAATTGACCGTGAGCGGGCACGGCGGCGGTTTTCTTTTGACGGGCACCCTTGACCCATTTGGAAGCGGACGGCGCCGAACGACCGGCGGCGCGGGATTGCTCGAGGCGGATTTGATGTGGGCCCCGCGAGGGCGGGGGTCCTACCACCTTTACACCGGGCTTCAGGGGCACCTGACGGTCCTCGATGTGCGCGACGCGCTGCCTGTCAGTTTCGGCGGCGGCGCGGCGGTGCGCGTGGAGCCCGACACCGCGGCCTCGATGCTTGTGGGCGTTCCCTTCGGAGTTCTTCTGCCGATCGGGCTCGGCGGCGGCTGGTCGGCGCAATGGCAGGCCGACGTGACCGCGTTTCCGGCGGGAATGACCTATTTCACCTACGGCCCGGGCGGTCCTTCGGCTTACAGCGGCGCGCGTCGCATCGATTTCACCGCCGCCGCGGGAACGGGCACCCGTTTCAGCTACGAGCCTTGGCGTCTATCTCTGGAGGCGTTGGTCCGCCACGCGCTCGGTTTCGGCAACAACGAGCCCGTCACCCAGGGCTCGCTGATGCTCACCATCGGCGCGCTTTGACCGGAGCTCAAGCGGAGCGCGCTGCATGCTTTAATGCGGCTTCGCGGAAGACGAGGCCGTCCTTGCCCGCGTCCGCGGTCACGCGTGATCCGTCTTTTATCTCCCCGGTCAGCAGCATGCGGGCGAGCGGATCGATGACGAGCCTGGAAATCGCGCGTTTGAGCGGCCGGGCTCCGTAAGCGGGATCATAGCCTTCCTTCGCCAAAAGGTCTTTGGCCGAGTCGGTGAGTGCGAGTTCGACGCGCCGCTGCGCCAAGCGCTTGCGGACCGAGGCGAACTGGACATCCACGATGCGACGCAGGTGTTCCTTATCGAGACTTGAGAACTCAAGGACGTCGTCAAGGCGATTAAGGAACTCGGGGCGGAAGCGGCTTTTGAGCTCCTCTTTGGACGCGTTGGACGTCATCATTATAACGGTGTTGGTGAAATTGACCGTGCGCCCCTGGCCGTCGGTGAGGCGTCCGTCGTCCATGACTTGAAGCAGCACGTTGAACGCGTCCGGGTGCGCTTTCTCGATCTCATCGAGCAGGATCACCGCGTAAGGCCGTCGCCTCACGGCCTCGGTCAGTTGGCCGCCTTCTTCATAGCCGACATATCCGGGAGGTGCGCCGATGAGGCGCGCGACCGCGTGCTTTTCCATGTATTCCGACATGTCGACGCGGACCATGGCCTTCTCGGAGTCGAATAGGAACTCGGCCAGCGAGCGAGCGAGCTCGGTCTTTCCGACCCCCGTCGGCCCCATAAGCAGAAACACGCCGGTCGGGCGGTTGGGGTCGGCGAGTCCGGAGCGGGCGCGTCTGACGGCCTCGCACACGGCTTTGACCGCGGCGTCCTGGCCGATGACGCGTTCATGGATCTTCTCCTCCATGCGCAGCAGCTTCGCGGCCTGACCCTCGAGCAGGCGTTCTACGGGCACGCCGGTCCAGCGCGCGACGACGCCGGCGACGTCCTCTTCGCCGACTTCTTCCTTCAACAGCTTGCGTTCTTTCTGCAGTTCCGAGAGCTCTTTGCGGAGATTCGCCTGCTGCTTCTCCAATTCCGGCACTTTGCCAAAACGCACCTCCGCAGCCCGTGCCAGATCGCCCGCGCGCTCCGCTTTCTGCTCGTCGGCCTTGAGTTCCTCGACCTGCTTTTGAACCTCGCGCAAAGCGCCGATTAAGTCCTTTTCATTTTTCCAATGGGCCCGCAACTCGGCGGACGCACTTTTGAGGCGCTTGAGCTCCTTCTCAATGGTCTTCAAGCGCTCGGCCGAAGCCGCGTCTCCTTCTTTCTTGAGCGCGGTCGCTTCAATCTCGAGGCGGCGGATGTCGCGCTCGGCTTGGTCGAGCTCCTGAGGCAGAGAGTCGATCTCCATGCGAAGGCGGCTGGCGGCTTCGTCGATGAGGTCGATGGCCTTATCGGGCAGTTGACGGTCGGGGATGTAGCGCGAAGACAAAGTCGCGGCGGCCACTAAAGCGGCGTCGCGGATGCGCACGCCGTGATGAACCTCATATTTTTCCTTGAGGCCTCGCAGGATCGCGATCGTATCCTCTATGGACGGCTCATCGACTAGCACGGTCTGAAAGCGGCGCTCGAGGGCCGCGTCCTTCTCGATTCCCTTCTTGTATTCGTCGAGCGTGGTCGCCCCCACGCAGCGCAGCTCCCCGCGCGCGAGCATCGGCTTGAGCAGGTTTGCCGCGTCCATGGCCCCCTCGGCCGCACCCGCGCCGACGAGCGTGTGCAGCTCGTCGATGAAGAGGACCACCTTGCCTTCCTGGGCTGCGATCTCTTTGAGTACGGCTTTCAGGCGCTCCTCGAACTCGCCCCGGAACTTCGCGCCCGCGATCAACGCGCCGAGGTCGAGTGAGATGACGGACTTGTCCTTGATGCCCTCGGGAACGTCGCCGGAGGCGACGCGCTGGGCTAGACCCTCAACGATAGCGGTCTTGCCCACGCCCGGATCTCCGATGAGCACGGGGTTGTTCTTCGTGCGGCGCGAGAGGACCTGGATCACGCGGCGAATCTCGGCATCGCGGCCTATCACAGGGTCGAGCTTGCCGCGGCGCGCGGCGGCGGTCAAATCCCTTCCATATTTCTCGAGCGCCTGGTAGGTGGCCTCCGGCTCCTGGGAGGTGACGCGCTGCGAGCCGCGCGTTTGCGTCAGTGCGGCGAGAAATTTGTCGGGCGTGAGGCCGAGCTTGGCCAGCGCCCGGGCGCCGTCGCCGTCTGTGTCGAGGATTCCGAGAAGCACATGCTCGGCTGAGACGAACTCGTCTTTTAAGGATTTCATGCGCTCTTCGGCCTTGAGCAGCACGCCCTCGAGAGAAGTGGAGGCGTGGAATTTCCTGCCCGAGACCTGGGGTCTCTTGAGCAGAATCTTCTCGATCTCGACGGCGGCGGCGCGTGGTTCGATCCCGCCTTTCTTCAGGGTTTCCGGCACCACCCCCGCGTCCTGCGTCAGCAGTGCCATCAGCAGGTGCTCGGGCGTGAGCTCGGAGTGCCCGCGTTGCCGCGCGGCCGTCCGCGCGTCCTCAAGGGCCTCCTGCGTCTTCAGCGTCCACCGGTCGGGGTTCATATCTCGCCTCTATTTCAAGTGAGCCCGTAGCACAGGCTGTCGCTTATATTAATGCAACATACATGCCAGCGTGGAGCGGAAAAACGAAGGCCGGGCGGCTACGAACCGCTCGGCCCCTTGCTCCTCATAGGCGTGTTGGCTCAGCTGTACTCGTTTTAGTCCAGCTCGAATTCGTCGCCGTACTCGGGGCATTCGACTCGAGTGATCCCCTCGACCCGCAAGCGCTCTTTTAGCGCCGCGCGGTCGGAGGGGTCGCCGTGCACTAGGAAGATCTTGCGCGGGCGGGGGTCGAGCGACTTCATAAACCACATCAGGTCGGCCTGGTCCGCGTGGGCCGAGAAGGTATGCAAAGTTTCCACCCGCGCCCAAACCGAGTGCTCGAGGCCGAAGATCTTGACCTTCTTGGCACCGTCCTGCAAGCGCCGGCCGAGGGTGCCTTGGGCCTGATATCCGACGATGAGGATGGTCGTGGTGTCCTTGTCGAGGTTGTTTCGAAGGTGGTGGAGGATGCGCCCGCCCTCGCACATGCCCGAGGCCGACAGGATGATCAGCGGTCCCTTGCGATCATTGAGCTTTTGGGACTCCTGCGAGGTGCGCACGTAGCGGATGGCCTTGAAGTCAAAAGGATCTCCCTCCTTGGCGACGTAGTCCTTGAATTCCGGGGAAAACGAGAAGCCGTCGAGATGGCGGCTGAAAATCTCGGTGATGTTGATCGCCATTGGGCTGTCGACGAAGACCGGGATGAGGGGAATTTGGCCGCGGCGGATCATCTTCTCGAGCACGAAGATGATCTCTTGCGTGCGCTCGAGCGCGAAGCTCGGGATCAGAATCTTGCCCTTTTCGGCGATGGCGCGCTCGACGACCGTCTTGAGCAGCGACTCGACGCGGTCGATGGGGTCGTGGTTGCGGTCGCCGTAGGTGCTTTCAATGAGGAGATAGTCGACCGTCCTTGGCACGTCCGGCGGGTCCATGAGCAGGCTCTTGCGGCGGCCTAGGTCGCCGGTGAAGAACACGCGGCGAACGGCTTTCAAGGTCTTGATCTCGATTTCGATCATGGCCGAGCCCAGGACGTGCCCCGCGTTGTGAAAACGAAAGCGAACCTTGTCGTTTAAGGCGATCCAAGTCATTAAGGGTGTGGGCGTCAGCCGGGCTAGGCAGGCTTCGGCCTCCGCTTCGTTGTACAGCGGCTCGATCGTCTCCGCGCTGCCTTGGCGAGCATGAATTTTGTTGAAGAACTGAGCGTCGGCCTCCTGTAGTCGAGCCGAGTCCCGGAGCATGATCTGGGTGATGTCTTGCGTGGCCTCCGTGCAGTAAATCGGGCCTTTGAAGCCGCGTTTGACGAGAAGGGGCAGGCTTCCACAGTGGTCGACGTGGGCGTGCGAGAGAAGGACGGCGCTCACCTCGTTCGGATCGAAAGGGATTTCCCGGTTTTTGGCGATCGACTCCTTGCGGTGGCCTTGGAATAGGCCGCAATCGAGGAGAACGTTGATGCCCTCGGCTTCAAGCAGATGCCGGGAGCCCGTCACTTCGCCGACTCCGCCGTGGAAGCCTATCTTCATGGGTTGTAAGTGTACGATATGGCCGGATCACAGTTCATGCGCAATGATTTATAAGGAGTTTGTGGGATGAGAGACCGCTGAGAAGGGCGAGGCGGCGGCATGCTCCGCCCCGCCCTGAGCGGGGGGGTGCGGATAAGTTTAATTCCTTGATGAACAGAGTCAAAACGGGCACGTAGTCAGGGCGTCAGGCGTTGGTTCTGCTTTTGCAAAACATCCATGCGCTCATCGAGCACCGCCTCGAAGCGGCGCTTGAGTTCGATTCTCATCGTTTCGAACTCCGCGGCGCGCGCGACCTTCCGTGTATTGGAGTCGTATTCGAGGAAGTCGAGGATGGACCGGACTTCCCGTTTCGTGAGGGCTTCGTCCTGAAGCTTGACTCGAACGCGCATGCTTGTGACGTAAAATTCCCACCAGGCCCGGTTCACGTAAGGCGCGTTGATGGAGCGCGCGAGAGTATGGCAGCGCGCGCACGTCTGGGCGTAGACCTTGTATGCGAGTTTTTTGTCGGATGGATAAGTGGTGACGTCCACCGTGTCCGGGCCGAGATCGCTGTAGAACAGGGCGGCCTTGCGGCGTTCGGCCGAAACCTCGGGGAGCGCGGCGCTTGGAGACGGCGAGGGCGAAGCGTCGGTCGCTTGCCAGGCGGCGCAAGCGCCCATCAAAAGTACGGCTAACAGCGCTAGAAATCGTTGGTGCATGTCTTTGCCTGTGTTTATCGCGTCGTTCTCCCTTGTCTGCAACGAACCAGCCCTAGTCGGTGTCGGCGATGTATGGTCGAAATGTTGCATCTAAAGGGATCAAGACAACTTGGAGATATTATGATCGTATTCCCGCCAAAGAAGATTCTTGTTGCTTACGATATCGCGGATGCCTCCCATACGGCGTGGCGGCACGCGTCCGCGCTCGCCGCGAAATGCGGCGCGGCCCTGGACGTCGTTTACGTCGTTGCCTTGGAAATCAACGATATGTCGCTGCCCCCGTCAGGGTTGAGCGCCGCCGACGTTCGCGCGTTGCGCGCAAAAATCCGCGCGGTGGTCGGACCGGATTGCAAGATCACGATTGTACAGGGCGATCCAGCCGATCGCATCCTCGCTTTGGCTCGTCTTCGCCGCTGGGATTTGATCGTGGTGGGGACGCATGCCCGCAAGGGTGTGATGCGGTTCATGCTGGGATCGGTGGCCGAGGCCGTGGTTCGCGCCTCGTCAGTCCCCGTACTCATAGCGCGAGGCGCCGTTAGGCCGATTCGTTCGATTCTTGCGCCTATCAAGTTTACGCCCTACGCGGAATACGGCTTCGCCTATGCCGCCGCGGCGGCAAGCGTTTTGTCAGCGCGGCTGACGGCCCTGCACGTGACGGAAGATCCGATTTGGAGCGGCGATCCGCGGTTCTGGATGTCTAAACTGCTTAAGCGGTTGCCGGCGGAAGTTCTCAAAGCGGCGCGTCCAACGATAAAAGAGGCGTCAGGGGGGGTCGTCAGCGGAATACTCAAATCGAAAAGAGGGCACGATTGGATAGTCCTCGTCGCGCACGGAAAATCGCTCATTCAGGATGCTTTTTTGGGGACGACGCTAGAAAGGGTGCTGCGAAGCTCGTCGATTCCGGTGCTGTCCGTTCCCGTCGTGGGCAGCATGCCGTTCGTCATGCGCGTTGCCGGCGAGCGATAGGGGGATGTATGTTGGCGCGCGATATCATGCGCGGGATCATCACCTGTCCGGGCGCGGACGGCAGCCATGAATAAGGAAATGTCCGCGACCGAAGCGCTGATGCAGCTGCGCAGCGGCCAGCGCGTGCTCGTGGGATCGGGCGCCGCGGCGCCGCAAGAGCTCATCGAGGCTTTGGCGCGGCGCGCGCGCGGTCTTTCCGACGTGGAAGTCCTGCACTTGATGACGCTGGCCAAGGCGCCCTACGCGGCGCCCTCCTTTGCCGGACACGTTCGGCATAATGCCTTGTTCATCGGATCCAACACTCGTGAGGCGGTCGGGGCCGGATTGGCGGACTACACCCCTTGCTTCCTTCACGAGGTGCCAGGAATGTTCCGTTCCGGCCACTTGGCTCTCGACATGGCGCTGGTGCAGGTCGCGCCGCCGCGCGCCGGCTTCTGTTCTCTGGGCGTGTCCGTCGACGTGGTCAAGGCCGCAGTCGAGTCGGCGGCCTACGTCGTCGCGCTCGTCAATCCGAATATGCCGTGGACGGAAGGCGCGTCCACGGTCTCCGTCTCGGACATCGACGCATTCGTTGGCGGGGGAGGCCCCATCTTCGAGCTTCCAGCCCGCGAGTCCACGGCCGAGGCTTTGTGGATCGGGCGCTACGTGCGCGAGCTCGTAGAAGACGGATCCACCATCCAGGTGGGCATCGGCGCGGTGCCCGACGCCGTGCTTGCGGCGCTGGCCGGCAAGAAGGACTTGGGTGTGCATTCGGAGATGATCTCAGACGGCGTTCTCGATCTCGTCGCCGCGGGCGCCGTCACGGGTCGGGAGAAGAGCCTTCATCCAGGGCGCGTCGTCACCTCGTTCTGCATGGGCAGCCGGCGTCTGTATGACGCCGTCGCAGACAACCCGAAGTTCCTTTTTTATCCGAGCGATTATGTCAATGATCCCGCCGTGATCGCGCGCAATGAGCGCCTGGTGTCGATCAATTCGGCATTGCTGGTGGACTTGACCGGCCAGGTCGCCGCGGACTCCATCGGCGGCCGCCTTTACAGCGGCGTCGGCGGACAGGTGGACTTCGTGCGGGGCGCGGCCGCTTCGCATGGCGGGAAATCCATCATCGTGCTTCCATCGACGGCGAAGAAGGGAACGATCTCTCGCATCTCCTGCGCGCTGGCCCCGGGCACCGGAGTCGTGACGTCACGGGCGGACATCGACTACGTCGTCACTGAGTACGGCATCGCCAGCCTCAAGGCCAAGACAATTCGCCAGCGAGCCGTCGCATTGATACAGATCGCGCACCCGAGTTTTCGCGCGGCGCTTGCGGCTGAAGCCGAGAAGGCGGGCCTGCTGGACGCCGGCCACGTCCTGCCGCGCGACGGAGGGCGCTATCCAATCGAGTTCCAATCCCGACGGCTTGTCGGGAAGGTCGACTTGCTGCTGCGCCCTCTGGGACCCGCCGACGAGCGGGCCTTGAAGGATCTTTTTTACGCGCAATCGGAGGAAACGACCGCCCTTCGCTTCGGCATGCCGCTTTCGCGGCTGTCCGAGGCGCAATTCCAGGAGCTGGTGGCCATCGATTTCCGGACTTCGATGGCGCTTGGTGCCTTCCTCTGCGAAGGACGGCGGCGGCGCCTCATCGGCGTCGCGCGCTACCATGCGTTCGCGGGCGAGAGCGAGGCCGAACTAAGCGTCGCCGTGCGCGATGAATATCAGCGCAAAGGCGTGGGCGGCGCTTTGGTTCGCGTCCTGGCCGAGGTCGGCGTTGCGCGCGGCATCGAGTCGTTTCGCTGCGAGGAGCGCGGCGAGGGCATCCTGCGCCTGCTGCGAGGAAGTTTTTCGGAGGTACGAGAGCGCGCGGCCGCCGCGGGCGCGCGCCGTTCCTGGGTTCGGCTCGCGGATCGGTTTCTCGACAAAAATTAGAGTTGGGATAGCCGTCGTTGCGGCACGAATGTTGCTAGGCAGTAAGCGCGGAGCTTTTTCGCCCAGGAGGAATTATGCTGGCCAAGGACATCATGCGCAAGAAGGTCGTCTCGGTGGAAAGGTGGCTGACTTTGCCGGAGCTCGCGAAGATCTTTGAGGAGAAATGCATCAGCGGGGCGCCGGTCGTCGACGAGGTAGGCGCGATCCTGGGGGTAGTGTCCCAAACGGATCTCGTGCGCGCGCGTCGGGAAGTCTCCGTTGGCGTGCCATCCTACCATCGGGAGCTCGATGACACCGCCCGCGCCGCCGGCCTTCACTTCGAGGAGCTCGAACAGATTCGTGTCGAAGAGATCATGACCCCGGGAGCTATCTCTCTTGACGAGCTGGTTCCAGTGGAAAAGGTGGCAAAAGTCATGATCGATAGCCGCATCCATCGCGTCTTGATAACGCGCGGCGAGCGCCTGGCGGGGATCGTGACGACCATGGACTTGATGCGCGCCCTTGTCGTTCTCGCCAAGCGCAAGCCGGCGAAGCGTCCGCGATCCGCGGTCAGATAGTAGTTCCGGCGTCTGTGGTTCCCCCGGCGTCGGTCCGGTGGACGAACCGTTGCAGCTCCTTGACGCGATACGTTCGGGGGCTATATGAGTCGATTTCCGCCGAAGAAAATCCTCGTGGCGTACGATATGTCCGACGTTTCCCGAGCGGCTTGGCGGCATGCGTCCGCGCTCGCCGCGAGCTGTCGCGCGGCTCTGGACGTGGTCTATGTCGAGCCTTGGGAGATGGGCGCTGATCTGATGCCGCCCCCCGGCCCCATGTCGTGGCGGATCGCAGAGCTGCGCAAAAAAATCGCCCGCGCCGTGGGAGCAAAGGCGAGGGTCGCGATCCTTCAGGGCGATCCTGCCCGGCGCATCCTATCCTACGCTCGTCTGCACCGATCCGACCTCATCGTTGTGGGCACTCACGGCCGGAGCGGATTGCAGCGGGTGATGCTCGGGTCGGTCGCTGAGGAAATCATCCGCGCCTCGCCGGTGCCTGTCCTCGCGGCGCGCGGTCCGGTGCGTCCTGTTCGCGCGATCCTGGCGCCGGTGAACTTCACCGACTATGCGGAATACGGCTTGGGATACGCCGCCGGCGCGGCGTTAGCGATGAAGGCGGAGTTGACGGCGCTTCATGTGACCGACGATCCCGTCTGGGCCGGCAACCCGCACTTCCGTCTCGGCGACGCGTTCAAGCGCCTGCCCATGGAGGTGCGCCGAAACTGTCGTCTGGAAGTGGAAGTGAGCGTCGGGGAGGTGTCGGAAGGCATACTCTCGGCGCGCAAGGGCCACGATTGGATCGTGCTCGTCGCCCACGAGAAGTCCCGCATCAAGGACGCGTTTTTTGGCACAACGCTTGAACGCGTCCTGCGCATATCTCCGGTTCCGGTCCTTTCCGTGCCTTTTCCGCGCCGGGATACTCCCGCCAAGGAGGAACATGGACATCATCGATTGCCTGTGGGAAGAGCATGAGAGGCTGCGCGAACTCGTCCGCCGCGCCCGTCCGGTGTTTGACAATCCGGTAGATGAGCACGTCTCGGTCGTCGGCGAGGTTAAGCGACGCTTGTCAGCGAAGGACGAGATCTAAATTCGGCTCCCAGTTTATGCGCCAGTCGTTCGACGGCGGGAAGATCCACCTCCGGGAGATTGACGGCCGTCAAGGTCGTGTGCAGTCCGGCTTGGACGCATCCGGACGCGAACCGGCAAACGGCGTCAAGCCCCGCGTTCCCATAGCTTTTGTGGGGTTGGTGAAGCGTCAGCCACTGCCGCGGGTCGGCGGTGTTGACGCTTATGGAAACGGCGTCTACGTGCAGTCGCAATGCGGGAACGATGTCCAGCCCGTGGATCAAGCTGCCGAGTCCGACGGTGTTGAGGCGAATGCGGACGCCGGGAAAGCGTTCGCGAATCTTGCCGCTGAGCATGGCGATGGCTTCCAAGCGGTAGGTCGGTTCGCCGTAACCGCAGAAGACGATCTCCGAGGGATGATGTCTGACCGCAAGCTGTTCAAGTTCCGTCCAAATCTCGTCTGTGTCCGGTTCGTGCCGAAGCATCAAGTTGTTGCCGCAATAGGTCCATAGCCATGTTTTTTTGACGCAGAACGCGCAGGAGGTCGGACAACGGTTGGTGATGTTTAGATAAACGTTTCCAAACCAAAGGTAGGCGCAGCGGCTTTCGCGGGAGCCCATTCGCTTTCTGACGCAATGAAACGGCCCAGGCTCTTGAGTCGAGGATCAAGGCCGTTTTGTTGCTTACAAAAAGATCGTGGACACTCATCACCCCTCTGCGCTTAAGCCGGTCGACTTCTCCTCCGCCCCATTTTTGGTCATATGGGAAACCACTCGCTCCTGCGGGCTTGCTTGCCAACACTGTCGCGCCGAAGCGATCCTGCGCCGCGCCCCCGACGAGCTCAATACCGAAGAGGGCAAACAAATCATCGATCAAGTCGCGGCGATGAAGACGCCGATCCTGATTTTGTCGGGCGGAGACGCGCTCATGCGCGAAGACCTCGAGGAGCTGATCATCTATGGCAAGAGCCGCGGCCTGCGCATGGCGACGATTCCTGCGGCCACGCACTTGCTGACGCGCGAGCGGGTGAGGTCTCTTAAGGACGCCGGGCTCGATCAAATGGCCTTCAGCATCGATGGCCCCACCGCGGCTCTTCATGACGGTTTCCGCGGCGTTAAAGGGTCCTTCTCCAAGACTTTGGAAGGCGTCGCCTATGCTCATGAAGCCGGCCTGCCCCTTCAGATCAACACCTGCTTTGCGGCGTGGAACTACCCCTACTTGGAGGATCTTGTCACGCTGATTCGATCCTTGGGAGTCGTTTTTTGGGAGGTCTTTTTTCTCATTCCCATGGGGCGCGGCACGGCGATGCAAAGCCTCACGGCTGAACAGTTCGAAACCGTCTTCGAACGGATGCGCCGGCTCAACGATGAAGAACCTTTCATCGTGAAGTTGACCGAAGCCCAACATTACCGCCGCTTCGTCATACAGAAGGAGCGCGGCAAGGGCTCGGCCTCCGCCCAGGCAAACAGTGAAGTGCGCCGCGTCCTAGCACGGCCGCGGGGCGTGGGCGGCGCTATCGGGATGTCACCTCAGGCCGTCAATTCCGGCAAGGGTTTCGCGTTCATCGACTATCAAGGGAATATCTGCCCTTCAGGTTTTCTTCCCATCCCGGCCGGCAACATCCGTACGCACAGCCTGGCTGGGGTCTACCGCGACTCCTTGCTGTTTCAACAATTGCGTGATTCTCATCTACTAAAAGGCAAGTGTCGGCGCTGCGAGTTCTCAGTCATCTGCGGCGGTTCTCGCGCGCGCGCGTATGCGGTGACCGGGGACTATCTTGCCTCCGACCCGTTCTGCGTCTATGAGCCGGCTATGCGGCAGCCCATATGAGCGAAACGCTTCCAAGTCTGGATTTGACAGTGAGCGAGACGATCGAACGTTGGCCGGCGACGCGTGCAGTCCTGGCGTCGCGAGGGCTGGATCTGTGCTGCGGAGGAGTGCATCCTGTCGCGATGGCGGCTCGCGCGCATGGCGTCGATCCTAATATTCTGCTTGCCGAGCTTCGCGCCGCGGCGAGAGGCGGATCGGATTAAGGAAAGCTCGTGGGCTGCCAACGGGTTGAGCCCGCGCCAACGCGCTTAGCGCCCCCGCTGTGGCTGCCGATGCGCCATTTCGCGATGGCCGCAGGCTCCTTGGTCGTCTTCGCGGCCGGGGTCGCTTGGCGCGGCGGTGATTTGGTCGGCTTCGACTTCGACGCGCGTTTCGCGTTGGGCCTCGTTCATGTTCTTACGCTCGGCTGGATCGCGCAGACCATTATAGGGGCCTGGTGCCAGATGCTGCCCACGCACGGCGAAGTCCCGCTGGCCTTTCCGCGCGCGGTCGCCGTCGGCTGGTGGCTATTTGCGTTGGGTGCGGCTGCTTATGTCGCGGCGCTGTGGGGTGGCGTCGAACGCTACTGGGTCCCCGCGCTCGCCGCCGCGGGGGGGCTCCTGGTTGAACTCTTCGTCCTGGCCGTGACCCACGCGCGCGCGCGCAGGCGCGATTTGACCTGGGTTCACTTCTGCGCGGCGCTGGGTTGGCTGGCCGCGCTTGCGGCGGTCGGGACTCTGATGGCCTACGACCGTCAACGAGGTCTCGTCTTCCGAGATCCGGAGGGGGGGCTCATCGCGCACGTTCACATGGCGCTCATCGGTTTTGTCGTGACGGCGGTGTATGGCGCGGGACATCGGCTTATTCCGTGGGTGGCCATGGACCATAGTCGCTCGCGCTGGGAAGGACGCATGAGCTTCTTCTCCACCCAGGCGGGTCTTATGGGGATGGCGTTTGACGCGCTGTTCTTCGGTCGACGCCTGATGCCTATATGGGCCTGCCTGATCGGGGCCGGTTTTATCCTTTACGCCCTGCAGCTGCGGCCCCTGTTCAGCCGCAGAGCGGCGCTCGAATCTTCGGGGGCGTTGACGCTCTTGTCTTTTGCCGGCGGCGCGCTTTGGATGGGGCTCGGACTGGGGCTGGCCTTTGGTTGTTTCGACGACGTTTCGCCCGCGCGCGCCGCCTACGTGTGGACCGCGCTCATCGGCGGCATCACGCCGATGATCTTGGCCCAGCTGCACAAGATCGCGCCATTCCTCGTCTGGCTGCACATCTACGGCTTGGGCCGGAGGACGATCCCTAAGATCGAGGATTTGACCGACCGCGGACTTGCCTGGGTGGAGTTCGCGGCGCTGGCCGTCGCGGTGCCGCTGGGGGCGGCGGGCCTATGGTTAGAGCGCGGAGAGTTCGTGCGCGCGGCGGGGGCCGGCTTGCTGCTCTGCGCCGCGTGCTACGCCTGGAATCTCGGTTTGGCGCTGAGGTGCGCGCTCGTCGATTGCTGAGCACGCCGCGGCGCGCGGCGGCGGCCTTTTGCGGGCTGCAGCTCGGCGGGAAGATCGGCGACGGCGACGGCTGCGTTGGAGGCCATGATCATCGCGCTCTCGACGGCGTGCTCGAGTTCGCGCACGTTGCCCGGCCAGCGGTAGGCGCGCAGCGCCTGAGCTGCTTCGGCGGAGAACGACTCGGCCTTGCCGCCGAGCTTTTTCTTGGCCTGGCGCAGGAAGTGTTCGGCCAAGGGCGCTATGTCCTCGGCGCGGTCGCGCAATGGAGGCAGGTTGATGGGAAACACTTTCAGACGGTAGTAGAGATCTTCTCGAAACTTCCCCTCGGCCACGAGTCGGGACAGATCCTTGTTGGTCGCCGCGAGAAGACGGCCGGAGACCTTGAAGGGACGGTTGTCGCCGACGCGGCGGATTTCGCCGTCCTGAAGGGCGCGCAGAAGCTTGACCTGAAGGGCGGGGGTGGTCTCGCTGATCTCATCGAGAAACAGTGTGCCGTTGTTGGCTTCTTCAAATAAGCCGCGTTTATTGCGGTCGGCGCCGGTGAAGGCGCCGCGGACGTGGCCGAAGAGTTCGCTTTCCAGAAGGCCCTCGGGTAGAGCGCCGCAGTTGACGGGGATAAAGGCGCCGTTGCGGTGCGTGCTTTTATCATGCACCGCGCGGGCGATGAGCTCCTTGCCCGTGCCCGATTCCCCGAAGATGAGCACCGAGGCCTTGGTCGCGGCGACTTTTTGGACTAGGTCGAGAACTTTGCGCATCGGCGGGCCCGTGAAGACGATGCCGTCGAAGCCGTGCGCGACCTCTTCGCGCAGGCGCTCTGTTTGGCGGAGCATGCACCGGCGCTCCAGAGCCTTGGTCAGCGCGAGAATGAGCTTCTCCGGTTCCACGGGCTTGGTCAGATAGTCGCAGGCGCCGGCTTTCATCGCGGCGAGGGCGGTATCGATGGAGGCATGGCCGGTCATCACGAGCACCTCGACCCGGGGGTCTATGACTTTGGCGCGCCTGAGCACTTCCAGCCCGTCGATATCGCCGAGTTGGAGATCGGTCACGACCACGTCGTGCGCGCCGGAGGCCATTTTCGCGGCGGCCTCGGAGCCGGAATTCGCGACGTCGACCGCATGGCCGCGGCGCTGGAGCTCCATGCCGAGCACCGTGCTCAGCGAGAGGTCGTCTTCGACCAGCAGAATGCGGGTTTCATCCATGGCCATGGTGTAGCATATTCCCCGTAAAAGCCAGTTGGCCGGAATGTTGCCACGGTGTATTGATGTTTATCGCGCGTAAGCTTCCAGGCATGTGTCGAATCCATGCCCAAGATGTATGGCCGTTGTGTTGCTAAGCGACAGGTTGTGAGCGCTAACCGAAGGCGTCCAAACGGTGTCAGGGTGCCTGCGGACGAGAAGCGTGACTGGGCCTCTTTTGAGGAGTGTCCCTCGCCTCATGCCCTGCTTGATGGTGCGCCCTTGGCGGTGGTTATGCTTGATCGGAAGGGCCAGGTCACGCTTTGGAACAAGATCGCCGAAGAAATGTTCGGGTGGACGTCTGAAGAGATTCTTGGCCGCTTTCTTCCCATAATACCCGATTACATGCACGACGATTTCTGGGAGAATTTCAACAAGCTGATCGACGGAGGGCGCTTATCGGGATTAGAAAGACTGTGCTTAAAAAAGAACGGAGAGACCATTGATATCAGCATCGACGCGTCTCCGGTGAAAGATAAGAGCGGCCGCATCGTCTCGTTTATGGGGCTGCTGCAGGATATCCGCAACAGAAAAAATCTCGAGAAGGAGTTTCAGCAGGCGCAAAAAATGGAGGCGATAGGACGGCTTGCCGGCGGCGTGGCGCATGATTTCAATAACATCCTTACGGCCATATCCGGCTATGCAAGCCTGCTAGAAAAGAACCTCATCGACGGGGACCCCAACAAGGCGGACGCGCAGGAGATCCTGAAGGCGGGCGCGCGCGCGGCGAGCCTGACCCGCCAGCTCTTGGCTTTTAGCCGCCAACAAGTTCTCCGGCCGCGAACGATCGACTGCAACATGACCATCAGCGGCATTGAGAAGATGCTCAAGCGGCTGATCGGCGAAGACATCAGAGTGGTGGTGCGACTTGATAAAAAGCTCGGCAAAGTCATGGCCGATCCGGGGCAGGTCGAGCAAGTCATCATGAACCTGGTCATCAATTCCCGAGACGCCATGCCCGACGGCGGGACGATCTCCATTGAGACCGCAAACGTTGAACTGGACGCCGATTGCCTCCGAGCGCATCCAAGCTTAAAAGCCGGCTCCTATGTCTTACTTGCCGTCGGCGACACGGGCTGCGGCATGGACGCCAAGACCCAGGCACGCATCTTTGAACCGTTCTTTACGACGAAAGAGCAGGGAAAAGGAACGGGGCTAGGACTTGCGACGGTCTATGGGATCGTCAAGCAAAGCGCGGGGTTCATTATCGTCCACAGCGAGCTTGGGCATGGAACGGTCTTTAAGATCTATCTGCCTAAAACCCCCGATGAAGGCGTTGCCAAGGAGCGCGCGCGCCTGCCTGTTAATACTCTTCAAGGCGCTGAAACGATTATTTATGTGGAAGACGACGAAGCGGTCCGAAAACTCATACAACGCGCGCTCACCGAGAAGGGTTATACGGTTCTGGCTGCGAAGGACCCGATGGAGGCGATCGCGCTAAGCCAAGGGTTCAACGGCGTTATCCCGCTATTGTTGACGGACATGGTGATGCCGAAGATGCACGGCCGAGCGCTGGCCCAGCGCGTGTTGGAGTTGCGTCCAGAGATGAAGGTGATCTATATGTCGGGCTACACGGATCAGTCAGTCGTGCACAATAACTTCCTGGAAGAAGGGCAGGCCTTTATTCAAAAACCGATTTCATTGGATTCGGTTCTTACAAAGATCCGGCAGATCCTAGACAACGCTCCGGATGTCGACGACGAATAATAATCACTGCAAGCCGCTATTGGTCTTGTTGAATCCAAGCGACGAGGTCGGTCACCGTCAGGGGCTTTTCGAAGATGTGATCGATGGGCATTCCCTGGGTGTCGTCGGCGGTAAACACCGCGCTGATCATAGCGATGCGTATATCCGGCCTGAGGGCTTTGGCCCGGCGAGAGAGTTCGAAGCCATCCATGGGCTCCATTCTTCCGTCGGTCACCATGCAGCCGATCGGACGGGTGGCGAGCAATTTCAAGGCTTCTAAGCCGTTGGCGGCCGACAGAGTTGGATAGCCCGCACGCCTCAAGGACAGGCTCAGCATGGTGCGCAACGAGGCGTCGTCGTCGACGACCAAGACGGCGGGGCGGTTGTTCATGCAACCGTTACAGTTGCAATAAAACGGCCAAGCGGGCTATTTCTTCTTGGTCGGGATGCCGTAGGCCTTAAGCTTGCGCCACAGCGTGTTTCGCGCGATGCCCAGCTTCTTGGCGGCCGCGACTTGATTTCCGCCGCAGTCCTCGAGGGCTTGAAGCACTTGGCGTTTCTCGGCGTCGTCGAGGGTTCCCCGGTCGCGACTTTTCGCGGGGGCCGACGGCACGGTCTGCATCTCGGGAGGCAGGTCGGAGACGTCGACGGCCGCGCCCGAGGCCATGATGAGCGCGCGTTCGATGACGTGCTCGAGCTCGCGCACGTTGCCCGGCCAGCGATAGGCGCGCAGCGCCTCCACGGCCTCTGCTGAGAACTTTACGGCCTTGCTGCTTAGCTTCTTTTTAGCCTTGCGCAGGAAGTGCTCGGCCAAGGGAAGGATATCTTCTGTCCGGTCGCGCAGAGTGGGGAGATCGATGGGAAACACCTTGAGACGGTAGTACAGGTCCTCGCGGAACTTTCCCGCGGCCACGAGCTTAGAGAGGTCCTTGTTGGTCGCCGCGAGAAGCCGGCCGGAGACCTTCAAGGGGTGGTTGTCGCCGACGCGGCGGACCTCGCCTTCTTGCAGGGCGCGCAGAAGCTTGACCTGAAGGGCGGGCGTGGTCTCGCTGATCTCATCGAGGAACAGCGTGCCGTTGCTGGCTTCTTCAAACAGGCCGCGCTTGTTGCGGTCGGCGCCGGTGAAGGCTCCGCGGACGTGGCCGAACAACTCGCTTTCGAGCAAGCCCTCGGGCAAGGCGCCGCAGTTGATGGCCACGAAGGCACCGTTGCGGCGAGAGCTTTTTTCATGCAGCGCGCGGGCGATAAGCTCCTTGCCGGTGCCCGACTCGCCGAGGATGAGCACCGTGGCCTCGGTCGCGGCGACTTTTTGAACGAGGTCGAGGACCTTGCGCATCTGCGGGCCGGCGAAGACGATGCCGTCGAAGCTGTATTTATCCTTGACCTCTTCACGCAGGCGCTCGACTTCGCAGACCAAGCTGCGGTGGTCCAGGGCCTTGTTGAGCACCATGCTGAGCTCCTCGGGTTCCACGGGCTTAGTCAGGTAGTCGTAGGCGCCCGCCTTCATCGCCGCGACGGCGGTGTCGATGGAGCCGTGGCCGGTCATCACCAGCACCTCGACTCGCGGATCGCGAGCTTTGGCGCGCTTGAGCACCTCGAGGCCGTCGAGGTCGCCGAGCTTGAGATCGGTCACGACCGCATCGTACTCGCCGGAGGATAGTTTTGCCGTCGCTTCCGCGCCGGATTTCGCGAGGTCGATTGCGTGCCCGCGGCGCTTGAGCTCCATGGCGAGCATGGTGCCCAGCGAGAGATCGTCTTCGACGAGAAGGATGCGCGACTTGTCCATTTAGGCCTCGATACGGGGGAGCGTGACGGTTAGGGTCGTGCCGCGGCCAAGACGCGTTTCGACGTTGATGCGGCCGCCGTGCGCCTTGATGATGCGGTCGGCGATGGCCAAGCCCAGGCCCGTGCCCTGCTGCTTGGTCGTGCGGAACGGCTTGAACAGATCGGGACGGATGGATTCCGGGATGCCCCGGCCGGTGTCGGCGATCGAGAACCAGGCCGCGCCCTCGGCTCTGCCGGAACGAACCGTGACGGTTGCCTTGGCGTCGAGAGCCTGGATCGCATTGAGCACCATGTTCCAGACCACTTGGCGAATCTGATCCGAATCGAACGGGAACGGAGCCAGCTTCGCATCGAGCGCCAGGGACAGTCGTGCGTCGCGCACGAGCTCTTTGTTGGCGAAAGCCGTTTCCGCGATCTCGCGCAGCAGCGCGTTGAGATCGTGCTCCGCGCGATTTAAAGAGCGGGGACGCGCGTAAGAAAGAAAGTTGGTCAGGGCTTCGTTGAGTCGTTTGCTTTCGTGGCGCAGCACCCCGGTCACCGTCTCGCGGTCCTCGTTGGCCAGGGTTTTATCGGCCAGCTGCTGGGCGGCCATGACGATGGAGCCCAGAGGGTTGCGGATCTCATGAGCCACGACGGCTGCCATTTCGCCGATGGTGGCGAGAGCCTCGGAATGGGCGACGCGCTCCTCCAGGGCCTTGATATCGGTGAGGTCCACGCCATTGGAGATGTAGCCGCAAATCCTGCCGGTTTCGTCGCGCACGGCCGTGATGGTCAGGATCAACGGCACTTCGCGGCCGTCCTTGGCTTTATTGATAATTTCGCCGCGCCAGTAGCCTTTCTCGGGGTCGAGGATGCTGCGCCACATACGCTTGTAGAGCTCGTCGTTGGAGTGGCGCGATCTCAACAGGGCGGGGGTCTTGCCGATGGCCTCGTTTCGAGTGTAGCCGTAGTGGTTGGTGAAGGCCTCATTGATGTCGAGGATGACCCCTTCGGCGTTGCTGTAGAACATCACGTCGTTGGAGCGGCGGAAGCCCGCTAGGAGCACGGTCATGAGTTGTTGATCGCTATTATTTAGCAAGTGTTCCATTTTGTAGCATATTCCGATCAAAATTTCATTGGCAGGAATATTGCTACGATGTCCTGACGGAACATTTCGGCCATGGAGAGTATTCATTGAAACAAACGCAGAAACTCGCTCTCGCTACCAATCAGCGTCTGACCGTCATGGGCCGCATGCGCATGGCCGACTGGATCGAGATGCCCGAACGCGAGTTCGCGCGCGAGGTCGAAAAACTCGAGAAAGACCCGCTGTTCCAAAAGCTTTACTTCGGAGACGGGCGCATTCCCGGCGCTCTGCGCCGCCAGCGTTGGCCGGGAGGGCGGCTGTCGGGGTCCTTTTATGAAATAGACGAGCGCACGGCTGCCGGCGCCGGCGAGCGCGTGGGCGTCGAGGAGTTCGCTGAAGCCCGCGGCGCGGCCATGGCCACGATCAAGCGCATGGGTCAGGTCGATTTCGAGCGCTTTTTTCTCCATGGCGAAGATGCTTTGACTTTAGAGGAGATCGGACGCCGCACGAAGTTGAGCCCGGAGGAAGTGCGCAGTATCCACGATCTCGTCGTTGAGCTCGGCGCGCGTTCCGAGTTCGAGGGCAAAGTCGAGGTCCCTTCGGCCGCGCCCGGCCGTCAGGCGGCTTGCCTGGCGCGGATGTCGTTCGAGGCGGGGGAACCGGTCTTCGAGTTCTACGCTCCTTATTGGGCGCGCGGCTTGTATCAAGTCCGCCATGATCTCATCGAGCGTTGGAAGGCGGGGGGGCTGACGCCGGAAGAGCGGCGGCATCTGCCCGGCCTGCTCAAGCGCTTGGAGACTGTGAACTTGCGGCAAAGCACGCTGTTTCGCCTGCTCGAGATGGCCGCCCGCCTTCAATCCGATTATCTGCAGCACGAACGCGCCGAGGACATCCGTCCCATCAGCCTTCGCCAGCTCGCCAAGCGCCTAGATTTGGCGCCGAGCACGGTCAGCCGCGCGTTCGCGCGACGCTCCGTGCGCCTGCCTTCCGATAGGGAACTGCCGCTGATCGCCTTCGTGCCCGGCCGGCGCAGCGTCTTGCGCGAGTTGCTTGGCCAATGGCTCACCGAGAGCGTGGCCGTTACCGACGCCGCCTTGGCCGGTCGCCTTAAGTCGGAGCGCGGGATCAGTGTTTCCCGTCGTACGGTCAACGCCGTGCGCCACGAGCTCAAGGCGGTCAAAGGCCGATAGTGCTGGCCGTTTCGTTGCACATATAATATAGTTGTCATCGCGGGTCAAACGCGTGACAACTATGAAAATAATAATCCTAACGTTCGGACTGCTGGCGACGTCGTTGGCGGCGTCGGCTGCCGTCGTGACCCTGACGCCGTCCCCGGAAAGCCGCGTCCGGCTGGAGGGCGACTCGACCTTGCATCCATTCTGGAGCGAAGTCTCGAGCTTCACGGCCGTCCTGACGGTCGACGCGGCCGGAGCGACCGCCGCCGCCGTTTCCGCAGCGGTGTCGGCGGGCAAGCCCGTGACGTTGAGTGTGACGATCCCTGTCGCCAACCTCAAGTCGGAACACGCGGGCCTCGACAAGAACCTGCGCAAGGCCCTCTCAGTCGATAAAAATCCCGCCATCGTCTACACGCTTGAGAGCTACGAGGTTTTAGCCGGCAAGGACGGTCTTATGCTGGCGGCGCGGGGAAGTCTGAGCATCGCCGGCAAGACCCGGCCCGAGGTCCTCAAGGCTTCGGCGACGATCGTCGATGGCGGCTTTGTCGTCGATGGGGAGCAAAGCCTGCTCATGACCGATTTCGGCGTCAAGCCGCCGACGATGATGCTGGGCACGGTCAAGACCGCCGACAAGATCGTCGTGAAGTATCACCTCGTCTTCGAGCCGGTTAAACAGTAATTTGATGTCTAAAAGATGTGGCCGTTTTGTTGCCGATGAGATGTTGCCGCTAAATGGCCTGGAGGCGTTATGAACGTGACAAAAAAGATATTCGCCGCTGCCGCGATGATCGGGATGATGTTTCCGAGCGCGCAGGGCTTGGAGATCGTCAAGAACGAGAAGATGTCGGTGAACATTTATGGACGCGCGCAGATGATCGGCGTCGGGCAGGTAGGCGTGCCTGACCCGTACCGCGACAACGCCCGGGTGTACCTGTTCATGAAGCAGGCGCGGCTCGGCTTTAATGGCAACTATGAGGACGTCAAGTTCGAGTCCCAGTTCTCCTTCGGCGGCGAGAACACCAACGGATCGAACACCGACCTCGGCATGCTCGACTTCGTGGCGGACGTCCCCGTTCCGCCGCTCGGGAAGGACACCTCGGTCAAGATCGGCCAGTTTCGCGTTCCCTACGGCCGCGAGGGCCTTACCGACCGCGGCTACATGAACTTCGGCGAGCGCTCGATCGCGACGATGGCCTCTTACCAGACCCGCGACTACGGCTTGGCTCTGCAAGGCCGCAACACCGGCAACCTAGTCGGAACGATCGGCGTGTTCTCGGGCGGCGGGCGCAACGTGCCGCAGCGCTACCTCCCCGAGACGCTGGGAGTGCCGGAAGTCGTGGCGCGCGTCGGCTACAACGACGGCGTGGACGAGGACATCTATCACGTCAAAGGCACCGACATCGACCTGAGCCGGACGACGAAGGCTGCGTACCTGAACGGCCTGTTCATGCAGGACACGATCATCGGCCACGGCGTCGTGCAGAACCTGCGCACGATCGACAAGAACCTGCTGATCGACTCTAACTACAACCCGTTCATCATCGCGGGTCCCAACAACGCGGCGGGCACCACTGGCGGGGCCAACACGCTGCAGCGGGGGCGGACCTGGTTCGTCGGCGGCGACGCCGTCGTTCGCCATCCGCTGTCGAACGGCCACATCGTCGAGGCCGAGGCGCAGGTCGACTGGGGCGGCTTCTACAACCGCTACGGCGCGATCCATATCGCGTCGGCGCGTGCGCAGATGGCCTACCACGTCAAGCCGTACCAGATCGGCCTGCGCTACGCGGGACTGGCGCTCGACAAGGACGCCGGCTACATCAACGCCGGCGTCAAGCGGAGCCCGGCGATGGGCTCGGTGATCCACGAGATCACGCCGTCCCTGACCTGGCACATCAAAAAGCACAACCTCAAGATCGTAGCCGACGCCCCGGTGTATCTCAACATGCCGATGTTCATCGAAAACGGCGTGGGCACATACGTCTTCGCGTCCCAGCCTGGGCAGGTCTCCGTGCTCAACACAGGGGGCAACACCGTCATCCGTCGCGCCGTGGTCGAGGGCCGAATGATGTTCCAGTTCATGTTCTAAGCGGCACGCGTTCGGAGCCGGCGCTTGTCCCAGGAGAGCGCCGGCTCCTCTTAAACGGAGGCAGTCATGAATCTCATCGCGGCGATGCTTCTCGTTCTGCCACTCGTCGCCGCCGCCGGCGCGCCTGAGGTCGACATCCGGCTGAAGCGCTTGCCGAATAAGGCGTATGAACTGCAGGGGTCGTTTACGGTATCGGCGTCCTCGCCAATCGTCTGGAGGGTGCTCACCGACTATGAGGGCATCCCCGTGTTCGTTTCCTCGATGAAATCAAGCCGCGTGCGGGCGAGGCTCTCGGACGGCTCCGTGCTCCTTGAACAACAGGCGACCGGGGGAATGTTTGTTCTCACTAGGACCGTGACGGTGCTCCTGGACGTGCGACCGGAGCCGCAAAGGCTTGTTTTCGAGGACGTCGGCCGAGAGAGCTTTTGGAGATATGAAGGCGACTGGAGTACCGAGGCCTCTACGGCCGGCACGCGGGTCAGTTATCACCTCGTCGCCCAGCCTGATTTCGTCGCGCCCTCGATGATCATCAGCCGCGCGATGAAGAATGGAGCGCATGATCTGTTGGAGCAAGTGCGCGTTGAAATCATGCGGCGGGCGGGGCCCGCCGCTTCGGATCGGAGGCAATGATGATGCTTGACTATGCGCCCGTGTTCGCCGCCTTTTGCGTCGTCTTCGTAACGATCGCCTTTATCGTCTATTGCAGCAAGGAGATAGATGCTGAGGCAGATCGAGTTAAGAATTACCGCCTCTAGCGGTTGTGAGGAAAAACTCATAGCATCTAGGCCGGGCCCGGAGGGGCCCGGCACAGATGCAGCGAAGGAAATCCTCATAGCATCTAGGAGGGGAGCTCTCGTATAATAAACTCATGGCCCTCCGTTGCCGTATATTGTTGGTCGACGACGAGCCCGATAACCGCCGCGTTTATGGCGATATATTGGAAGCGGAAGGCTATACGGTGCGCCGGGTGAGTAACGGCCGCGAGGCTTTTGACGCGGCGATGGAGTCGCCTCCCGACCTGGTGCTCTCGGACGTCTCGATGGCGGGCGGCGACGGGCTGACCTTGCTGGCCCGGCTGCGAGCCGAGAAGTCGACGGCGCGCGTTCCGGTGGTCTTGATGTCCGGCGTGCACCGCGACGCCGAGGAGCAGGTCGAAGGTCTCGATCAGGGCGCCGACGACTACCTGCCCAAGCCCGTGTCCCCGGCGCTTATCCGCGCGAAGATCGCGGCGGTCTTGCGCCGCTACGGGGCGGCCGATGAGCTCGGCTCGGAGCTGAAAGCCCAGGGTCTAGTCATCGACGTGGCCGCGCGGACCGTGGTGGTCTCGGGCAAGTCGATCTCCCTGACGCGCAAGGAATTCGATCTCCTGACCACGTTCCTGCGCAAGCCGGGACGCGTGTTGTCGGTCCCTTACCTGCTGGAGACCGTCTGGGGCTACGATCCCGCCGATTATTCCGACCCCCATACCGTCGGCGTCCATGTCTCGACCTTGCGCAAGAAGATCGGCGCGAAGGTCGGCGCGCATATCGTCGCGGTGCCCAGCCTCGGGTACCGCTTCGACGCTTAAACGGCTGAGAAGGCCCTTTTTAGGGACAGGCCGAACACGCGCCGCGTGGAACGATACCGGCGCAGGCTCGTGGACCGGGCATCAGGATAAAGGGCGCGTCGAGGCTGGCGAAGCGGGCGCATTGTCATCGGCTCGGCGATCGGGGTCGTATCCTTCGACATTTCATCCTCCCAACGTCTGTGCGTCTTGAAAAGAGTATAGCCGGACTCGCCAAAGGGGGCATCAAGGACCGATCAAATGTCCTTCAAATCCTGATTGCATAAGAGTTAAGCCCGTTTCTGTTATCATGTCCGGCGTGAGTTCCTTGTCCGTCGTCATTCCCGCCTATAACGCCGGCGCCAATTTGAAGGCGGCCGTCGACAGCCTGTTGGCCGAACGTCTGACCGGCCTTGAGATCGTCGTCGTCGACGACGGGTCCACGGACGGAAGCATCGCGGCGATCGAGCGCCTGCCCGTGCGCTTGGTCCGGCGAAAGAACGCCGGCGAAGCCGCCGCCCGCAATGCGGGCGTGCGCGCGGCATCGGCGCGCTTCGTGACATTTTTGGACGCCGACGACTTGATCTCGCCCGGCGGTTTGGCGGCGCGGCTGGAATATTTGGAGAAGAACCTAGATGAGAAGGCGGTCGGCGGGCTGCCCCTGAGGCTGATCGATGAGCGCGGAAAGACGATCGCCGATGTGTTTGAAAAAATGTCCAACCGTTTGTCTTTCCCGCTGCGCTTGGACGCGGCCTTTTACCGCGCCGGCTCCTTTTTTCCTGTATCGTGCTCCCTTTATCTTTACCGGCGAGAGGTTTTCGATGAGGTCGGCGCTTACGATGAAAGCCTGCCGATCGCTCCCGACTGCGACTTTCATTTTCGCATGCTCAGCCGGTTTGCGATCCCGGTCTTAAAGATCCCGACATTTATCCGCCGCCTCCACGGAGGGAATCTGTCGCTTGCGGTTTCCGGCGCCAAGAGACTGTCCTTCCGTCCCGAGGTGGTCGCTGCCGTGCGCGCGATCAACCGCCGCTACGGCCTAGATCCTAAAGACATCGTGCCTTGGGAGCTCGACTACCTATGAAGACGGGAGCCGTGGTGATCACTGGCGGCGGCCGCGGCATCGGCGCCGCCTGCGCCGAGGCCTTCTTCCGCCTGGGACGTCCGGTGGTGATCGTCAGCCGCACCGCGCGCCAGCTCAAGGAGGCGGCGCGTAAAATCATCGGCTCCACTGGCGAAAAAAGAGTCCTGGCCATGCCGGGCGACGTGGGCGATGAGGCTTTCTCGCGCCGGGTCTTTGCCGCGGCGCGCAAGCGCTTCGGTTCCGTGGACGTCCTGATCAACAACGCCGCCGTCTTGATCAAGAAGCCATTTCTCGACACGTCCGCCGCGGAATGGGACTCGGTCATGCGCGCCAATCTCCGCGGCCCTTTTCTCTTCAGCCGCGAGTTCCTGCGCGCGGCCAAGAAGGGCGGCGTGATCGTCAACGTGGGCTCTTTGGGGGGAATCCAGGGAACCGAGAAGTTCCCAGGTCTTTGCGCCTACACGGTCAGCAAGTACGGCGTCACCGGCCTGACGGAGGCGCTGGCCGTCGAGGCCCGGCCGCTGGGCGTCTCGGTGTTCTGCGTGGCTCCGGGCGCGGTGGACACGGTCATGCTGCGCAAGGCCGCTCCCGGACTCAAGGCCGGGGCCGTGCCGGCCGACGTCGCGAAGGTCATCGCGGACCTGGTCTCGTCGTCTTCGCCCGATCTGTTGTCGGCCGCCATCATCCCCATGGATACGAATCGATGAATAAAAAAGCCTTCGTCACCCGGCGCATGGTTTTCAGCGCCTCCCATATCCTCCACGACGAGGCCTTGTCGGCCGAGGAGAACCGCCGTGTCTTCGGAAAGTGCAACAACCCGAACGGGCACGGCCACAACTTCGTCGTCGAGGTCACCGTGACGGGCCCCATCGATTCACGAACCGGGATGGTGTTCAACCTCACCGAGCTCAAGCGCGTGATGGCCGAGGTCATCGAGCAGGGCTTGGACCACAAGAACCTCAATCTCGACGTTCCCGCCTTCAAGAAGCTCATCCCCACGGCCGAGAACATCGCCGCCGTGATCTGGGACCTTCTTCAGGAGCGCCTGCCCAAAGGCCTGCTCCACGAGGTCAAGCTGGTGGAGACTGAGAATAATTCCGTGTCTTACCGAGGCTAGAGCTAAGCTCGAGGGCGCGCTTCGATTTTATCGACGCGTTTTTCGAGACGATTAAGCCGATAGTCGGCGATGATTTGCCGGCGATCCACTTTCCCAACCTGGCCTTGGGAATCTTCCACGATTTTTTGGAGATCCGATTTAAATTTCTTGAACTGATCGATGATACGGTCTTCAAAGACGTCCATGCGAGCGTAGACGCGGGTCACCTCTTTGGCTACGCGGTCGATTTTGCCATCTAACCTCTGGAGATCCGCTTTCACCGCTTGGACATCTGATTTCACCGCTTGGACATCTGATTTCACCGCTTGGACATCTGATTTCACCGCTTGGACGTCTGATTTCGTCGCTGGCTGCTTCATTTCGTCTTCATTGTACATAAAGCCTCCTTTTTGCGCCTGGGCCATAGGTCCCACCCCTTTATACGTTTGAGGGGGTAAAATTGTTCCCATTGAATTAGTATCATCACTAAATGATCGACGCCGATACGCCCCCGATCCAGTCCACGGTCGCGCGCGACTCCTCGGAGTTCCAGGCCAACGCGAAGCATCATGCGGCCCTTCTTCAGGACCTGAACGCGCGCCTGACGAAGATTCATGCTGGGGGCTCCGCCAAATCGGTCGAGCTGCATCGTTCGCGCGGCAAGCTGACGGCGCGCGAGCGCGTCGAGCGCCTGCTCGATCATGGCACTTATTTCCTGGAGCTTTCGGCGATGGCGGCCATGGGCTTGTACGATGATGAAGTTCCCGCGGCGGGCATGATCTCGGGCCTGGGCGTGATCAGCGGGCGACTGTGCGTGATCGTGGCCAACGACGCGACGGTCAAAGGCGGGACTTACTACGCCGAGACCATCAAGAAGCATCTGCGCGCCCAGGAAGTGGCGCTGGAAAACCGCCTGCCCTGCGTCTATCTCGTCGACTCCGGCGGGGTGTTCCTGCCCAAGCAGGCCGAGGTGTTTCCAGACAAGGAGCACTTCGGGCGGATTTTCTACAACCAAGCGTTGATGTCGTCGCTGGGCATTCCGCAGATCGCGGTGGTCATGGGCATGTGCACGGCCGGCGGAGCGTACGTTCCGGCTATGGCCGACGAGTGCGTGATCGTGCGCAATCAGGGCACCATCTATCTGGGCGGACCGCCCTTGGTCAAGGCCGCCACCGGCGAGGAGTCCACGGCCGAGGAGCTGGGCGGCGGGGACATGCACAGCCGCACCTCGGGCGTGACCGACCATCTGGCCGACAACGACGAGCACGCATTGCAGATATGCCGTTCGATCGTGGCCAATCTCAATGCGCCGCCCTTCGACATGGGCTCGGGGGAGCAACCTCTGTACCCGGCCGACGATCTGTACGGTCTGGTCAACCGGGATCTGCGCCGGCCGGTCGATCCCAAAGAAGTCATCGCCCGTCTCGTCGACGGCTCGCGCTTCCACGAGTTCAAGGCGCTGTACGGCCTGACCATGACGACGGGTTTCGCCAAAATCCACGGCCGTCCCGTCGGCATCCTGGCCAATCGCGGAGTCTTGTTCTCGGAGGCGGCGCTTAAGGGCGCGCACTTCATCGAGCTGTGCGATCAGCGCAAGATTCCGTTGCTGTTCCTCCAAAATATCACCGGCTTCATGGTGGGCAAGGATTTCGAGCAGGCGGGCATCATCAAGCACGGTGCTAAGCTCGTCCAGGCCGTTTCCACGGCGAGGGTGCCCAAAGTGACCGTGATGGTGGGATCTTCCAACGGTGCTGGCAACTACGCGATGTGCGGCCGCGCCTACGGGGCGCGCTTCCTCTTCACCTGGCCCAACGCGCGCATCTCGGTGATGGGCGCCGACCAGGCCGCGACGGTGATGACGATCATCAAGCGCGAGCAGCTCAAGCGCCAGAAGCAGGAGCTCTCCGCGGACGAGGAAGCCAAGATCCAGGCGCCGATCCGCGCCCAGTACGAGGCCGAGGGGCATCCTTATTTCGGCACGTCCCGTCTCTGGGACGACGGGATCATAGCTCCCGCAGACACAAGGCAAGTCCTGGCGATGGCTTTCGCGGCGGCGGCGCACGCGCCCATCGGCGATTTGCACCGGCCGGTTTTCCGGATGTAATGGGCATCTCTCACGTCAAAGTCGCCGCCGGGCCGGTGACCAAGGTGGCGCTCTCTCGTCCCGACGCGCGCAACGCGATGAGCGACGTCACGCTTCGCGAGTTGACGACGGCTTTTAAAGAGATCGCCAAGGACAAAGACGTCCGCGTCGTCGTCGTCACCGGCGAAGGCAAGGATTTCTGCGCGGGCGCCGACATCAATTGGATGAAAGCGTCGGGACAATTGCCTCCCGAAGAAGGCAAGAAGGACGCGCGCCTGCTCGCCGACATGCTTCAGGCCGTCGATGAGTGTCCCGTCCCTGTGATCGTGGCCGCGCACGGCAACGTGTTCGGCGGCGGTTTGGGTCTTGTTGCGGCATGTGATGTTGCCGTTCTATCTGACGACGCCAAAATGTCTTTTTCCGAATGCCGTTTAGGCATCATGCCTGCCGTGATCTCCTGTTGGGTGCTTCCCAAGATCGGGACCGCCAACGCGCGCCGCTATTATCTGACCGGCGAGGTCTTCGGCGCCGCCGCCGCCGTCAACATGGGATTGGCGCACGAAGCCGTTGCCGCCGCCGAGTTGGCCGCCAAGGCTGACTCCATGGTCGCGAGCATTCTCAAATGCGGCCCCAACGCCGTGCGCACGGCGAAAGCTTTGCTGCCCAAGCTCGCTCCTCTCGGTCTGCATCAGCGCATTGGCCTGACGGTGGAGACTTTGGTCCGTCTGCGCTCTTCCGCCGAGGGCCAGGAAGGCCTGGCGGCGTTCCTCGAAAAGCGGGCGCCCTCATGGACCCGGTAAAACCGCGGCCGGTTCCGCGTCTCGTCGAGGTCGGACCGCGCGACGGGCTGCAGAACGAGAAAAAATCGATACCGCTCGAGGCGAAGGTCGCCTTCATCGACGCGCTGTCGGAGACGGGGCTTAAAGAGATCGAGGCCGGGGCCTTCGTCAATCCCAAGTCGGTACCGCAGATGGCGAACTCGGAGCAGGTGTTCGCGCGCATCAAGCGCAAGCCGGGCGTGATCTATTCGGCATTGGTGCCCAATGAGATCGGCTTGGACTTGGCTTTGGCCGTGAAGGCCGACAAAATCTCCGTTTTCACGGCGGCCTCGGAGACTTTCAATCAGAAAAACATCAAGGCATCGATAAAAGAATCGATTGAGCGCTTCCGGCCGGTCGTGGCGCGCACGCGCGCCGCGCGCTTGCCCGTCCGCGGCTACGTGTCGACCGCGTTTTGGTGCCCTTACGAGGGCAAGATCGCGCCGGAGAAGGTCGTCGAGGTGGCCAAGATGCTCTCGGGCATCGGCGTCACCGAGTTCTCCATCGGCGACACGATCGGCAAGGCCTCGCCGGACGAGGTGCGCAGGCTGTTGTTCCTCCTGCTCAAGGCGGTGCCCAAGGACAGCATCTTCCTTCACTTCCACAACACCTTCGGCCGCGCGGTGGCCAACTCGATCGTGGCCTGGAAGACGTTCGGCATCTCCGGCTTCGACTCCTCCACGGGCGGCGTCGGCGGCTGCCCCTACGCGCCCGGCGCCTCGGGCAACGTCGCCACGGAGGCTCTCGTCTCGGCGTTCAAGGCCGCGGGGGGAGACACCGGGGTCGACGAGACCAAGCTCAAGGCCGCGGCGGCCGGACTGTTCGCTCATCTGGGTCGCCCAGTCGGCGCGCGTCCGCCTCGATCTTAGCCGAACCAGTATCTTGCGACCGGCTCTAAAAAGGACTTGAAAAAGGTCATTATTGGGGTCATAATTAATGTATGGAAAAAAAATCCTACAGCATCGCCAAATTGAAGGCCGGGCTTTCTTCGATCATCGGCGAAGTGGCCAAAGGCGGGGAAATTATCGTGACCGATCATAATAAAGCGGTCGCGCGCATCGTGCCGGTAAGCCGCATCCCGCCGCTTCCACGCGGCAATCTCGAGGCGTTTTTTAAGACGCCGCCCGTGAAGCTGCGGCCGGGAGGCATGAGCGCGGCCGCGCTCATCCGTGCGATCCGGGATGAAGAGTGACGGCTTATTATTGGGACACGTCGGCGTTGGTGACCTTGGTCGTCGATGAAAAGCGGAGCGAGAACGTCCGGCATTTGGCCCACAAGAGCGGCTTGCCGGGGTTTACTTCATTTTTCAGTTTGATTGAGATGGAGTCTGCCTATTCACGGCGGATTTCCGAGGGAACTGTAAAGAGTTTGGAGCTTCCGGAGCTGCGGCTGAAGGCGCAAAAGCTGGAATCCCTTCTTGGAATGCTTTGGCCGGACGAAGAGACTCTTCGGGACGCCCGTCATCTGGTCTTGGAGCAGGGCCTTCGACCCGGAGACGCTCTTCAACTCGCTTCGGCTCGACTGCTTCTTGGCGATAGTGATGAGGTGGTTTTCGTCTGCCTCGATGAAAAGCTCAATCAGGCGGCCCAGGCGGTCGGTCTTGCTCCAGCCTTATTAAGGTAAAATACCCGCAGTCCCCGCCATTCACAGCGCCCGTGGTGAAATGGATATCACGACAGCCTCCGAAGCTGTAAGTACAGGTTCGATTCCTGTCGGGCGCACCACTCTATCTCAATGCTGAACTCCACGTACAGACCGCGCGTCTGCCGAGCGGAGAGGAACCCGACTTCCGTGGGATGGCACTTAAATAAGAAATCTCCGCTTCCGGGTTTAGTTGCGGACGCCGCTACTGTTCCTTCAGGTATTCGCGCAACTCGAACACCCTGGAAATCTGTTTTCCGTCCCACTCGTAGATCATGTGCCGTTCCTGGCGGCAGTGGCCGAGGGCCGGAGGGCGGAACACGGCGGCGCACTCTCCGCCTTCGTGTCGGACGCTGTCGTAGGCGATCCCGTAGGAAGCCGCCTTCCGTAGCTTGAGGCCAAGCTCACGAGACGCTGTGTAGCTGGAGCGACTGTAGACCCTGGCAAACTGCTTAGCCATGCCACGTATGTCGTGAAGATCGGAGTCGAGATTGGCCGTCAGGGCTCGCATCTCCAGCCGCATCGGGCCCTCCTTGGTTTGCCGCATGAATTTTTCCCGGTGGAACTGGCTTTCCTCGATGGCCGTTTCGATCGCGCGGGCCGTATAGTAGACGCCGAAGCTCCCATCGCTAAACCGGCTGCCCTCGGGATTGCGATAGGCAAAGGCAGCCATGATGTAGGTGCCGCCCCGGCCCGTCACGCGATCTCCGGGGGGAACCAGACTGATCGCACCGATCTCCTGGCGCATCCGCTCGTTAGTCATCTGCTCCAACTGCTCGATGACCTCACGGTCGCCGGGATCGGTGACGCGGTCGAATAGACGTTCCTCCGGGTAGCGTGTAGGGATCATGCGCCAGCACGGCTTCCAGGAGACGTTCCTGACCGGGACGGTCATGCCCATCCGCCTCGCTGCGCGTCCAGATACTGCCGAACAACGAAGAGGTCGCTAACGTGGCCGGAAAGCATCCGATCGAGCGCCGACTTCCCGCCGAAGATGGGAGCATCGTTCGCTTTCTTGATCCAGGCGTCGGCGGCAACCTCTTCGGGCAGGAGGATGTTGATCGACTTAAAGATGCCGAGGATGTAGGAGATGCGTTCGAGGGTATCCATCGATAGGCGCCCCTCCTGATCCTGCTTCCACTTGAAGAACGTCGACCTGGCCGTGATGCCCAGCAATTTCATCTGCTCCTCTACGTTTAGATTCCAGCGTTCAGCAATCTTGAAGAACGTTCTCAGCGCCGGACCTGATGCGGTTTGTGGATCAACCTTGCCCGGTAGTGTTGCTGTATTCATAGTCTTCCCCCTGCGTTCGGCTCCATAGTTATTGTAAGTCCATTTATGGACTTTGTCAAGTGGTTTTGGACTTTTGTGAGTGCGCGCGGGCCCATTGAAATTCACTGGCAAGCGGTAAGTAGGCGGTCAAGTCGATTCCTGTCGGGCGCACCACTTTAATATGCCTGTCAATGAGGCTTGCCGATTGACGGCCGCGGGGCCCATTTCGCGCGCGTAATCGGCGAGGTTTTCGGCGGGTCCTCCAACATGTCTTCGGCTAATTGAAGACTCGCGTCGCAAGCCTGCTTGATGCCGGGGATGTTGCAGGTAAGGGAGTTCGAGGCCATGATTTTGGCGGTCTTAATCAAGGTCAAGTCGCCGCTGAAATGATTGCTGCCGCCGATCTCGATGGCCGTCATGCCGATAAGCCCGGGGAAAGACAAGGAAGCGAGGATTCTCGCGGGCCTAAAATCGAAGATCGCTTGGCCTAACGCGTCGACGGAGGCGATGGCTTGGGCTTGGATCGTCCCGGGTCTATCCGGAAATTCGCGGGTGTAGGGCACGTCATGCGCCACCGCCGAATAGATCCGGCCGCGAAGCTCGTAAGCTCGGGCCATGCCTATGTTCTGTCCCTTGGATTGGGCGAGGATTTCTTCGGCGACGGCCCTGGTCTGGGCGGTCCGCCACTCGGGCGGAAGCGATCGCAAAAGGAAATCAGACGGCGCTTCGCCGGCGGCCGGAACGCCTGTCAGCAACCGCGCGTCTTCCAGGCGGGCCCGCGCGCGTTTGGCGGCGGCCTTGGACCCGTCAGCTGTCCGTTGAACCCGATCCGACGGGTGAGGCGCGACTCGGAATAGATAAGCTCGAATGACGTATGGCCCGGGCAATCGGGGGGGCTCGCCCGGGCCGGCCACGTCGGCCGCGAAGCGTTCAATATCCTGACTCAGACGCCTTCTCGCGGCGGCGCTGCCGTCGGTTCCCCCGCGGATTAAGTTGAGACGCCGGGCAAGGGTGTTTAACCTCTCTCCGTGTACCGAGGGCGCCGGGGCGTCGGTCATGAAGGCATGCTGGATTTGTGCCTGTTGGCGTGCCTCGACGGCAGCGTCGTCGGCGAAAGAGGAAGGGGAAGATAGGAGGAGGAAAGCGCTGACGGCGGCGAATAACCCTCTTCGAGCGTCCACGCCTTAGTGTAAGGCCTAGGCCGGCAGTTATCAAGACGCTCATCAAAACGAAGGCCCCGCGCCTTGAAAGGCGCGGGGCCTTCTTCAGACGACGGGCTTAGTGAGCTTTGACGGCGGCGGGCTCGGGAGCCTTCGGGGCTTCCGCGACCTTGGCTTTGTGCGCGGCCTTTTTTGCCGCCTTCTTTGCGTTTTTCTTGGCCTTCTTTTCGACCTTGGTGTGCTCGGTCGCGACGTGCTCGGCCGTGGCATGCTCGGGCGCGGCGGGCGCGGCGGGCGCGGCGGGCGCGGCGGTCTCGGTCTTAGCCTCGGGTGTCTGCGCGAACAGCGGAGCGGTCAGGCCCAGTACGGCGGCGGCGATGATGAGCTTCTTCATGATGGTATCTCCTTTAGTGTATGGTGCTGCTGTCAATCGGCGGCATGCATGCGTAGCGACGAGTCGAAGGAAAGGGAGCATGAAAATTCCAAGCGGAGAATAGCATTTTTGCGTCCTCGCGGATTATCGGGGAGCCTGAGCCCATATTTGATATATTCATCTCCCGCCCGCGACATAAATAAGCTTTGGCCATCCTACTCAGCTGTCAAAACCTCTCTAAGAGCTTCGGCATCCGCCCGTTGTTTGAAGGCCTGTCGTTCGGGCTCTTCGAGGGCGAGCGCACCGGCCTCATCGGACCCAATGGCGCCGGCAAGTCCACGCTCCTGAAGATCTTGGCGGGAATGGACACTCCAGATGAGGGGAAGATCGCCGCCCGGCGCGGCCTGCGCGTCGGCTATCTGGCCCAGCAGGATCGCTTTGAGGTCGTGGGCGCGGGTTGGACCGTCCGCGACGAGCTCAACCGCGCCTTGCAGGACCTGGATTTGGAGGATTGGGAGATCGACATGCGCGTGGAGGCGGGCATGGCCGAGTCGGGCTTCGCCGACCCCGAGCAAGGCGTCGACAAGCTCTCCGGCGGCTGGCGCAAGCGCCTGGCTATCCTCTCGCAAGTCCTGCGCGAGCCCGACCTGCTTTTGCTCGACGAGCCCACCAACCATCTCGATCTCGAGGGCGTGTTGTGGCTTGAGCGCTTCATGTCGGGCCTGAGCTTTTCGTTTTTGACCATCACCCACGACCGGAGCTTTCTGCAGCGCGTGTGCAACCGCGTCATCGAATTAAACAAACGCTACGAGGACGGACATTTTTCAAGCCAAGGCAACTACAGCGACTTCCTGGAAAAGCGCGAGGAACTGTTCAGCCACCAAGAGACCCTTCAAACCACTCTCCAGAACACCGTCCGCGGCGAGATCGCCTGGCTGCGCAAGGGACCCAAGGCGCGCACGACCAAGCAACAGGCGCGCATCGACCGCGCCGGCGAGATGATCAGCGACTTAGCCGAGCTCAAATTCAGGAACGCCCAGGTGCGAGCCACGGACATCGACTTTGTCGGCACCCAGCGCCAGAGCAAAAGCCTCATTCGCGCCGTCGGCGTCGAAAAAAGCATGGGCGGCCGCAAGCTGTTCGGCCCACTCGATCTTATCCTCAGTCCCGGCGATCGGCTGGGCCTGCTCGGCGAGAACGGCTCCGGCAAAAGCACCCTGCTCAAAATGCTGGCCGGGACGCTCGCGCCGGATGTGGGCACGCTCAAGCAGGCCGAGCATCTCAAGGTCGTGACCTTCGACCAGCATCGCGAGCAGCTCGACATGAATAAGACCCTCAAGCGCTCCCTGTGCGAGATCGGCGAGCATGTCGATTACAAGGGAAGTCGAATCCACGTCTACGGCTGGGCAGAGCGCTTTCTATTTCGAAAGGAGCAGTTGGAATATCCTCTCAGCCGCTTGTCCGGCGGCGAGCAGGCCCGCGTGCTGATCGCGCGCCTGATGCTGCGCCCCGCGGACGTGCTTTTGCTTGATGAGCCCACCAACGACCTCGACCTCCAGTCGCTTGAGGTGCTCGAAAACAGCATGATGGAGTTTCCCGGCGCCTTGGTGCTCGTGACCCACGACCGCTATCTGTTGGAGAGGGTCAGCCAAAGCCTGTTGGCCCTTGACGGCAAAGGCCGAGCCGGCTTCTACGCGGACTTGTCACAGTGGGAAGCCGCGCGCGAGGAGTCCGATTCCGAGGGCGTCGCCCGCCCCGTCGCGGCGAGCGCTCCGGCGGGCTTGTCTCCCAAGGAAGCCAAGGAGCTGCAGAAGATGGAGGCCAGCATCAAGGCCGCGGAAAACGAGGTGGCACTGGCCCGCCAAGCCCTCGAGGATCCCGCCGTCGCAGCCGACGCCGCGGAGCTGATCAAGCGGCAGGCGCGCCTGGATGAGGCGCGCCAGGCGGTCGAAGTCCTGTTTAAGCGTTGGGGCGAGCTGGACCTTCGCCGATAGCGCGTAACTATCCTGACATTGAAAAATCGCGCTCCGAAGCTATAATGAGCGGATGAAGGCTCGTTCTGCGGCTTTACTGCTGCTTGCGTCCTTGGCGGCTTGCAATCCCGACAAGCCCATTCCCGTCACGAAGGAGATGCTGCTTCTTCGCGCCGCTAAAATCGGCGATTTAGAGGGGGTCAAGCTCCAGCTCGATCGGGGCGCGGATATCGAGACGCGGCATCCGGGCAACGGCTGGACGCCCCTGATGTGGATGGCGGTCAAGGGTCACGCGCCGGGCGTGAAGCTTTTACTCTCGCGCGGCGCGCGGATCGAGGCCTACGATTTGAAGGGGCAGACCGCCCTGATGACCGCCGCGCGCTGGGGCCGAAAGGACGGCGTGCAGGCCATGCTCGACTCGGGCGCGCGCATCGACGCTCAGGACTTCAACGGTTGGACGGCGTTGATGTCTTCCGCCTTCAAGGGCCAGACTGCGATGGCTGTTTTTCTGCTCGATCATGGCGCCGCCCTCGAAGCGCGAGACGGCGACGGGCGGCGGGCGCTGCTGTTGGCCGCCATGAAAGGCCATGGAGATACCGTGGAGGCTTTGCTTAACCGCGGCGCCGAGCCCGGCGCGCGAGGCCCCTTGGGCGCGACGGCGGCCGAGCTGGCCGAGCAAAGCGGCTACGACGACGTCGCGCGCCAAATCCGCGAGCATCGCAAGTCGTCCAAAGCCGCTTCCCTCTAGTTTCATTTTCATGGCGCGTCGGTTAAAGCTCGGCAAATCATTTTTTAGCGAACATTTACCGACGTGTCATTCTTTTTTCGACGACGCGGACTTATACTGTCGGCATGTCCGCTCAAGCGAGGTCGGCGCTGGCTGCGTTCTCGAATGCATTAGAAAAGGCGTTGGCCTGGTCTCTGTTGGCGGTGGGGCTGTATCTTGTGGCGTTCGTGGACATGACCGGGACCGGTTCCCTGTATTCATCGTTGGCAGGGCTGCATGAGAGCGCCCAAACCGCGGAGGAAAGCCCCAATGCGCTTCGAGCGATCGCCGTCTCGGCGCGGCCGCGCGAAAGGGCCGCTCCCGAAAACCGTCTTTTCGTCGTCGTCGATCGTGAACTCAAGGAGGCGGAGGTCTCGGCCTCGATCCCGGCCCCGGATTCCTTTGTCGGGTGGCCTGGCACGGGGCTCGCGGATTCCCCGGCCGATTTCAAGGCCGGAAAGAATTGGAAAGTGGGGCTGCGCGGGCGGCTGAGGAATTTTACGGTATACGGGCAAGGCGATCAGGCTTCGGTCGTGGGGCTTGCGACGGCGCAGCGCTCCTTTGCGTTGCCTCAGGCTGCGGCGATCGTTCCCGCTCGCGGCAGCGCCGCCGAAATCGGCGCGATGGAAGCGACGGCGCGTCCGGGTCTGCGCTCGCGGGTAAGGGGAGGGGGCGGATACGCCTCCTCCGGTTCGGTGCGCAACGCGCGCTAAATGCTATGAGGCTTTCCTCCGGGCCCGGCCTAAGAGGTCTTGGGCACGAACGGCGCGGCGTAGTCTTTTCCCGTGATCGCCACCGACTTCACCTCTGAGGCCTGGAAACGGCGGCGCTCGTCGGTGTCCTTGGGGATGATCTCGATGTAGGCCTCGCCCTTCATGGGCGTCAACTCGCGGTTGAACAGGTAGCCCACGATCGTTCCTCCGTCCTTGAAGGTGACGGTCACGTGGCCGCGGTAGTCGAAGGCCTCGTCGATCTGTTTGGCGACGTCTGGACGCAGGGTCATGTTGTCTCCTAGCCGATGAGGGCGGTCAGGCTTGCGACGGTCTTATCCCAGTCCCCGTCCGTCGTCCCGCCTTGGGCGAAATCCGCCCGTCCGCCCGCCGAGCCGCCGTTGGCGGCGGCGAAAGCCTTGGCGATCTTCGCCGCGTCCACGCCTTTGGACGCCAAATCCGCGGTGGCCGCGAGCACGAAGCTGAGCTTGCCTTCCCCGGGGGCGGCCAGGAAGACCAGACCGGAGCCGACCTCGGCCTTGATCTTATCCGAGAGATTGCGCAGACTTTTGGGGTCGGCGCCGTCCAGGCGTTGGGCGCAGACCTTCACGCCTTTGATTTCGACGATCTTGCGGCCCGCGTCCGCCTGGGCGGCGAGCGCTTTGGCCTTGAGCGCGGCCAGCTGATTCTCGAGCTGCTTGACCAGAGCTTCAGGGTCGGCTTTCCCGCCCAGGGAGGTGATGGCGGCGGCCAGCTCGCGCTGGCGGGCGGCGAGCTCGGCGCGGGTCTAGTCGCGCAGCGCCTTTTGGGCGGCCGCGAACTCCGACACCGCCCTGCCGGCGATCGCCTCGATGCGGCGCACTCCGGAGGAGGCCGAGGCCTCGCGCGTGATTTTGAAGGCCAGGATCTCGGCGGTGTTGTCGACGTGGACTCCGCCGCACAGCTCCAGGCTGAAGCGGTCCTTGGGGTCGTCCCAGCCCTTGGCGCCGATGAGCAGGAAGCGCGGCGTCTTGCCGTACTCCTCGCCGAGCAGCTTGGTGGCACCGAACTCCTCGGCCTTGAACATGGGGTGGCATTGGGGCAGGACGGGATGAGCGGCTTTGATCTCGTCGTTGACGATCGTCTCGATCTTGGCGATCTCCTCGGGGGTGAGCGCCTTGGGGTGCGTGAAGTCAAAGCGCAGCTTGTCGGGCCCGACGTAGGAGCCGGCCTGGCGGATGTGCGTGCCGAGCACGCGCTTGAGGGCCTCGTTCATGAGGTGGGTCGCGGTGTGGTGCGGCTTGATGCGTGCGCGGCGTTCGGCGTCGACGCGGGCGGCCACCTCGGTTCCGGTCGGAAGCAAGACTCCGCCCTCCAGGACGTGGACGAACACCTCGTTTTGCTTCTGCGTGTCGATGACGCGAGCTAGGACCTTGCTGCCGTCGGCGGAGATGATGTCTCCGGTGTCGCCGACTTGTCCGCCGCCCTCGGCGTAGAACGGCGTCTTGTCGAAGACGGCCAGGCCGGGCGCTGCGGCCAGCACTTTCGCCCTGGCTTCAAGCGCCTCATAGCCCGTGAACTCGGTTTTGGCCGCGCCGGCCACCAGCGCCGAGAGATTTTTCTCGCCCGAGCCCTTCCAGGAGGCGCGCGCGATGTCGGCGGCCTTCTCCGCCGCGGCTTTAAATCCCGGCTCGTTGACCGCGACGCCGCGTTCGGCGCAGATCTCCTTGGTCAGCTCGAAGGGAAACCCGAAGGTCTCGTAGAGCTTGAAGGCCATCTCTCCGGACAAGGTTTTGCCGGTCTTGGCGAGCATCTTCTCAAGCTCGCCTTCTCCGGACGCGAGCGTCTCCAGGAATTTGGCCTCCTCCGTGCGCATCACCGCTTGGACTTGGGCGGTGGCTGAGAGCAGTTCGGGGTAGCCGGGCGCGAAGATCTCGATGACCGAGGGCACGAGCTTGCTCAAGAACGGCTTGTCGCAGCCCATCATCTGCCCGTAGCGCGCCGCGCGGCGCACCAGTCGGCGCAGCACGTAGCCGCGCTCGACGTTGGAGGGGATGATGCCCTCGCTCATGAGCATGGTCGCCGCGCGGGCGTGGTCGGCGATGACGCGGTAACCCAGGGCATGACGCGGGTCGAGGGGGTCGGTGCCCAGCGTCTGCGAGGCTTGTTCGACGATGGGCCAGAACAAGTCGGTGTGGAAGGGGGACTTCTTGCCCTGGACGCAGAAAGCCAGGCGCTCAAGGCCCATGCCCGTGTCGATGCAGGGTCGCGCCAGGGGCTTAAGCGAGCCGTCGGTCTGGCGGTCGAAGCCCGTGAAGACGAGGTTCCAGATCTCGATGTAGCGGTCGCCGTCGCCGCCCACGATGTCGTCCTTGCCGCTGGCGAACTCCGGGCCCAGGTCGTAATAGATCTCCGAGCAGGGGCCGCAGGGGCCCGTGGGCCCCATGTTCCAGAAGTTGGTGTCCTCGCCCAGGCGCACGGCCGCGTTGGGCGCGCCGACCTTCCTCCACAGCTCGACGGCCTCATCGTCTTCCTTAAAGACCGTCGGGTGCAGGCGCTTGGGGTCTAGGCCCGCTTCCTTTGTCAGGTACTCCCAGGCCCAAGCCACGGCCTCGGCCTTGAAGTAGTCGCCGAAGGAGAAATTGCCGAGCATCTCGAAGAACGTCATGTGGCGCAGGGTCGTGCCCACGCGCTCGATGTCGGTGGTGCGGAAGCACTTCTGCGAGGAGGCCGCGCGCGAGAGGTCGGTCTTGAGGCCCAGGAAGTAGGGCTTGAAGGGCACCATGCCCGCCGAGTTGAACATCAAGGTCGCGTCGCCCTGGGGCACGATCGGCGCCGACGCCTTGAGCGTGTGCCCATGCTTGACGAAAAAATCGAGATAGCCGGCGCGCAGTTGGGAGCTGGTCTTCATGTGAGGGCTACTTGCCGTGGCACTTCTTGAACTTCTTCTTGGAGCCGCAATGGCAGGGATCGTTGCGGCCGACGTCGGGGCCGGTGTTGACCACGGTATCCGGCTTGGGGGACTTGCCGTCCACGAACAGCCAATGGGCGCCTTCCTTGCGGAAGCGCGCGATCTCATGGTGCTCGTAGTCCTGTCCGGCCTGGGAAAAGCGCGCCACGAAGTTCACCACGCCTTCCTTGTCCGCGGCGGTTCCGCCTTTGGTGGCGACGACCGACAAGCCCTTCCACGTCGAGTTCTTGGCCCACTTCTCGGAGGCCTTCCGGTCGAAGTCCGCGCGGCTTTCGGGGGCGTGCGACTTCTCCACGAAGTCGATGGCACCGGTGGCGTAACTGGAGTAGCGGGCGCGCATGAGGGATTCGGCCGTCGGGGCCGGAGTCTTGCCGGATATATAAGGTTCGCAGCACGCTGCGAACGCCTTGCCGGTTCCGCAGGGACAGTCGGGTGAAGTCATGAAGAGATTTTAACACATCTTCCGGCCTGGCGGCCGACGCGCCGGGGATAGGGCAATGTCCCGGCGCGTTGTCTGTTTTAGTAGACATCATTCTCTGAGGCTAGTCTGACCTTGGCCATTATTCCGGTTGGAAATGGCATAATGTCCGAATGATCACTAATCGAAGACATGTTTTTCTGACGTTGCTCCTTCTAACGGCCGCCGCCGCGCCCGTGCGGTCTCAGGGCCTGAGCGACTTGGGCGTCGGCGTCATCGTCGGCGACCCCATGGGCGGAACGGCGAAGCTGTGGCTCAACGACACGGTGGCCGTCGATTTCGGCGTCGGCCTCAGCGGAGACGCGGCGCTGTGGGGCGATGTGCTCTGGCACGCCTTCGACCTTTTGCCGCAGCCGCCCCAAGGCCGCCTGGGGATGTACGTCGGAATGGGGCCGCGCGTGGAGGCGGCCGATGACACCGAGTTCGGTCTGCGCACGATGCTCGGGCTCACGTGGAGGCTGCCTCGCCACCCGATCGAATTGTTCGCCGAGGCCGGCCCGGTGTTCCGGTTGACCCAGGGCGGGCATGTGGATGCCGACGGCGGAGTCGGCGTGCGCTTCTATTTCGGCAAGCGTTAAGCGTCAGTAAACTCTCGGTAAATTGAAAGCGGGGCCGGTTGACAGACTTGGGTGAGTCTGTTATAACATCAAAGTCCCCGCACAGCGCATGCGCAGAAAAATAAACGACTTCTTGGCCCGGCGCCTGACCGTTTTGATCATTCCTCAGACCCAGATGCAGCCCTGGCGCTGGCAATGCTCGACGGCCTTCTTCTTATTTTGCCTGACGCTGTGGTCGACGATGACCATCGCCGCCGGGATCGTCGTCGGGCGGCACACGGACTACTGGATCACCAAGGCCGATAATCAGGTCATGCTCACCAAGATGACGCGCTTGGCCCAGGAGATGACCCGGGCGCGCACCGCGCTCGACCAGGCTCAAAGCACCGACCGTCAGCTGCGCGGCTTGCTGACCATGGCGCACGATAACGACCCCATCGCGGCCGCCACCGGAGTCGGCGGGCCGACCTTGGCGGACCGCCTGAGCTTAGGCCGCATAATGGGCGGGGATGCCTCCGACATCCGCCAGGCCGATTGGCACCGCGAGATCGCCCGCCTGCGCAAGGACGCGGAAGGACGCCTGGCCAGTTTCCAGGAGATCGGTTGGTATGTGGGCAACCAGAAAAGCCTGCGCAACGCGACCCCCAGCCTTTGGCCCACCGAGGGTTCGATCACGTCGTTGTTCGGCTATCGGTTTTCGCCGATGCAGCGCGACGACGGCGAGACCGGCGAGTTCCACCCCGGCCTGGACATCGCCAACGCGGCCGACACGTTGGTTCACGCCACCGCCGACGGGACCGTTCGATTTTCGGGCTGGTCGCAAGGCTACGGGAACATGGTCGTCATCGATCACGGCTACGGCGTGAGCACGCTGTACGGCCACACCTCGAAGGCCTTGGTCAAGGTTGGAGACCGCGTGATGCGCGGGCAGATGATCGCCTACATGGGCACCACCGGGCGCTCCACCGGCGCGCACCTTCACTACGAGGTTTGGCGCCAGGGCCGTCCCGTCAATCCGATGGCTTACTTGAAGGTTCGCGCCGCTTCCGACCTGCTCAGCGACGCGTCCGGCGGCAGGAGAGGGAGAGGATAAAATGTTCGGAGACAAGACCGCCCGCGGCGACGCGCGCGAGGGAACTACACTCATCAGCGAGGAGGCCTTCTTCCACGGCTCGCTGGTGGCCAAAGGATCTTTGCGCGTGGAAGGCGGCTTCGAGGGGGACGTGACCGACGCCGTGGACATCGAGGTCGGCGCCAAGGGCCGCGTGATCGGCAATCTGGCCTCCGAGACGCTGATCATCGCCGGCGAGGTCGTCGGCGACGTGGTCGCGTCCCGTTCCGTCGAGATCCTCGCCAGCGGACGCTTGACCGGCGACGTGCGCACGCCGAAGCTCAAAATCGACGAGGGGGCTTTCTTCGACGGCTCCTGCTCGATGGGCTCCGGCGAGGACAAGCCCCGACGGCGCCGTGCGCGCGCCGAGTCAGAGGCCGCGCAGCCGGCCGATTCCATCACTTAAGGAGACGTCATGATCTCATTTCTTCGCCGCCACCAAAAAAGCATTTTCATTGCCACGATCACCGTTTTTCTGTCCGGAACGTTCGTGGGCATGGGGGGATACTGGTTTACCAGCCGCGACATGGACGGCGTGGTGGCCCGCATCGGCTCCGCAAAAATAACGACCGAACGCTTGTTCAACCGCGTCAACCAGTATGCCGACATGCTACGCTCCAAGGGCACCGAGGTCGACGACGCGATGATGGCCCGGCTCAAGCGCGAGATGCTCAACGAGATGATGATCGAGGAGATGCTCTCGCTTAAGGCCGACGAGCTGGGGCTGAAGGTGACCGACGATGAGCTCTCCCGCGACATCCGCGCCACGCCCGCCTTCCAGCGCGACAATCAGTTCAACCAGGACGCTTATTTCCAGCAGGTTCGCTCTCTGTTTCGCGAGACGCCGCAGGAGTACGAGCGCGCGCGCCGCAAGTCCATCAAAAGCGGGCGTCTTAAGCAGCTGATCTACCGCATGGCCGCTGTCCCGCCCTCGGAGGTCGAAGCGGCCCTGGCCGAAGCCAAGAAAAAGGCTCCGGCCAAGGAAGCGGCGAAGATCACCAAGGAGGCGGTCGCGCAGAACCTGCAGCAGCAGCGCGCCGTCGAGCTGATCAACTACTGCCTGCGCCAACTGTCCACGCAGGTCGAGCACCAGATCTTCTCCGACCGCATCGACGGGGGGGCGTGATGGCCATGAATTCGATTCTCGTCGTCGGTTCCGTCGCGCTGGACACCGTCAAGACCACCGCCGGCCAAAGCATCGAGGCGCTCGGCGGCTCGGCCACGTATTTCTCGCTGGCCGCCAGCTACTTCTCGCCCGTGAGCCTTGTCGGCGTCGTGGGCGAGGACTTTCCGCGCGAGCACCGGGGCACTCTCGAGCGGCGCGGCGTTGAGTTGTCCGGCCTGAAGGCCGCCAAAGGCAAGACTTTCCGCTGGTCCGGTAAATACGGCAAGGACGCCGCCGTCGCCAAGACCTTGGCGACCGACCTCAACGTCTTTAAGACCTTCCGCCCGACGCTCTCCGAAGCCCAGCGCAAGGCCCCGGTCGTCTTCCTGGCCAACATCGATCCCGATCTCCAGGCCGAGGTGCTAGCACAGATGAAGCAGCCAGCACTCGTGGCCTGCGACACGATGAACTACTGGATCGACTCCAAGCCCGCCTCGCTCAAGAAGCTTCTGGGCAAGGTCGATGTGTTCTTCTCCAACGACCAGGAGTCGATGAAGCTGACCGGCGCGCCCAACGCTCTTCAGGCCGCCCAGCTGCTGGCCGAGTGGGGGCCGTCGGTGATCGTCATCAAGAAAGGCGAGCACGGCGCGCTGATGAAGGTCGGCTCCAAGTTCTACGTGTTCCCGGCGTATCCGCTGGCCCGCATCAAGGACCCGACGGGCGCTGGCGACACCTTCGCCGGCGGCTTCCTAGGCTATCTCGCCTCTTCGGGCGCGCACGACGATGTCGGCCACCTCAAGCGGGCGATGGCCTACGGCACGACCATGGCTTCCTTCAACGTCGAGGATTTCTCGACCAAGAACATCGAGAATCTCGACCGCGAGGCCATCGACGAGCGCTTCCACGATCTGGCCGAGCGCATGAGCGTGCCTCGCGCCGACGACCTGCTCAAGAGCCGACGCGTCGTCTCGGTGTGATCCGTCTCTCGGGCCTGGGTAAGCGCTTCGGCGACTACGCGGCCGTCGAGGACCTCAACTTAGAGGTCAAGCCGGGAGAGATATTCGGCTTTCTCGGTCCCAACGGCGCCGGCAAGACCACCACGGTCAAGATGATGACCGGCTTGCTCCGGCCGACGGCCGGAACGGTCTTCATCAACGGGCTGGACATGGCGGCCGATCCGATCGCGGCCAAGCGCTCGATGGGGCTGGTGCCAGATGAGCCCTTCGTCTATCCCAAATTGACCGGGATGGAGTATCTGCGCTTCGTGGGCGAGCTGTACGGCGTGCCGTTGGCGCTGTCGGCCAAGCGCGCGCCCGAGCTGCTGGAGATGTTCGAGCTGGCGCCGTGGGGCGGCGAGCTTTTGGAGAGTTATTCCCACGGCATGCGCCAGAAGCTGGTCCTGGCCGGCATCTTGCTGCATGAGCCCAAGGTTCTCGTGCTCGACGAGCCGATGGTCGGCTTAGACCCCAAGAGCGGGCGGCTGGTCAAGGACATCTTCCTGCGCCTGGCTGAGCGCGGCACGGCGATCTTCATGTGCACGCACGTGCTTGAGATCGCCGAGAAGCTGTGCCATCGCATCGGGATCATGATCGGCGGCAAGATGGTGGCCTGTGGTACATTAGCCGAACTTCGGGCGCGGTCGCAGAAGGGGGGCGCCGATCTGGAAAGCGTCTTCTTGAGCCTGACCGGCGGAGCCGAATACTCCGCGCTGTTGCGCTATCTGTAGATGATCGTCACGCTTTTGCGCCGTCGTGCGCGCACCTCGGCCAATACCGTCTCGCATTGGACTGGCTACGAGTGGATGCGCAACGCGGCCTTCGGTTCCGCGGGCCTGGGCCTGTTGTACGGCCTGCATTTCGGCTTTCACCGGCTGCTCAAGTACCTCGCCGGCCTCGAGCTTATCGGCGTTTTATTATTGTGGAAGCTGACGGCGATGCTGATGATGATGACGTTTTCGATGGTCGTGATCTCGAGTCTTTTGACGGCGCTGACGACCTTGTACTACTCCCATGACCTGAAGTTCCTGATGAAGGCGCCGATCAGTCTGCGCGCGATCTTCCTCGACAAGTCGCTGGAAAGCGCTTTCTTTGCGTCCTGGATGATCGGCCTTATCCTGATCCCGTACATCCTAGCTCTCATGCGCGTGGAGCATCTCGGCTTGGGCTATTTGGCGGGCTTTATCGTTGCCGTTCCCCCGTTTCTGCTTTTAGCCGCGTCTTTTGGAATCGGATTTACGCTCCTCCTTTTGTATCTTTTTCCATCGTCGCGCACGCGCGACGTGGTTTGGGTTCTATCGAGCTTGTCGCTGACCGTGACCTACGGTCTAGTCCGTTTCGCTCAACCTGAAAAGCTCATTCGTCCAGATGCTTTGAGAGTCGTGGCCGAATATATCGGCTTTCTCCAGGCGCCCACGGCGCCATACCTGCCCTCGTGGTGGCTGGCCGAGGCTCTGCGCCTGGCCGCGAGTGGACACTGGGGCGGCTGGGGGCTGCGGACGGCTGCGCTGTGGGGGGCGGCCATCGTGGTTTACGGCTGTCTCGTGGCCTTGGCTGGGAAGATATACTTCATCGGCTACAGCGGCGCTCAAGAGGGTGCCTTGCGGCGTCGGGAACATCTCTTTAAGAGCCTTCTTGAACAGCGCATTCTCGGCGTGGGAACGGCGGCAGCCTTGCTCTGGAAAGAGCGGATCATATTTTTTCGTGATGTGAAGCATTGGTCCCAGATCATGCTGATCATGGGTCTGGTCTTCGTCTATCTGTTCAGCATTCGCCGCCTGCCGCTGGACTCTGTGGAGCTCAAAAGCCTCGTCTCCTTCTTGAATGTGGGCACCGCCGGCTTCGTGATCGCCGCCCTGGGCCTGCGCTTCACCTTTCCCGCTATCAGCCTCGAGGGCCGCTCCTGGTGGGTTCTGCGCTCGGCTCCCCTCGACGTCGGGAGCGTCATGCGCGAGAAGTTCCTCTTCTCCGCTATGCCCATGGCCTTCATGGCTTTGCTCTTGGGCGTCATGACCAATTGGATGCTGGAGGCGGACCGCTTCACCTCCTGGCTGTCGCTGGGCGCGCTGCTGACCATCGGCTTGGCGATATGCGCCATGGGCATCGGGTTCGGGGCGCTGTTTCCTCGCTTTACCGTGGAGAACATCCATCAGATCGAGTCGTCGGTGGGGGGCTTCGTCTATATGTCCGCCTGCTTATTCTACGTCGGGCTGACGGTGGCCGTGCTCGCCCTGCCCATGCAGATGCATTTTGCCCAACGCTTCGGCACGGGCGCTTGGAGCGGGCGCGTGGCGGCGTTTTGCGCCGTGGCCTGGCTGACGCTGAATGCCGTCGCTTTCGTCGTGCCCTGGAGTCTCGGACGCCGCGCCCTGGAGAATCATGAATAAATTAATGTTGGTCTTAATGCTGCTGCCCGCCTCCGCTTCCGCCGCGCCCCGGGTTGCGGTCGTCATCGACGACTTCGGCCTGACCTACCCCAAGGACGTGCCCGATGATCTTTGGATGAAGATCACGTTCCCTATCACTTATGCCGACATGCCTGAGTCGCCGAGGACGACGAAGGTGGCGCAGCAGATCACGGAGGCTGGACATGAACTCATCATTCATTATCCTTTCGATAAGTTCCAAAATTTGGTGCTGCCCAAGGACAAGGTCCTGCTCGAGGACTTAAAGAAAGTAACGGCGCTCCTGGAAAAAGCTTTCAAACAGATCCCAAATCCCAAGGGGCTCAACAATCATCAATCCTATCGCGGTACGATGAACACGCCGATGATGGCCGCATTCATGCAGTTGTACAAGCCCAAGGGGCTGTATTTTCTCGACAGCAAGGTTTCGACGAAATCCGTGGCCTATGCCGAGGCGAAAAAAGCGGGCATACCCGCGGCCGTCAACAGTATCTTCCTGGACGGCGGACATGAACCCAAAGGCCGGCATGCCAAAGATCCCAAGGTTTTAGCCGAGGCCATCGCCAAGGACAAGGCGCTTTGCGTGCGTTACCTACGCCAGGGCGCCGCGCAGGCGCGCAAGAACGGACAGGCCATCGCCATCGGCCACCACTATTACCACGGCACGTACGAGTGTCTCATCGACGAGGTCCCGAAGCTCCAGGCCGAGGGCATCGAGTTCGTCTTCGCCTCGGCGCTGACGCACTAAGGCGAAAGGCCTACGTATAATTGGACCGTTTAGCCTATAGGCTAAACAGGCGCCGACAAGTCATGCTATATAGGTGAGAAGTTTGCTGTTGCTTCTGGCCTTCCCCGCGTCCTTATTCGCGGCTGTCGTTGCGCCGACCCCCCAGCCTGCGGCCCCTCCGCTCATCATCGTGCCGGGCGCGCCAATGCAGCCCACCGCGCCGGTGATCCTGACCCCCGGACAGATCGTGGCACCTGCCACGCAGCCGCTGATCATCCCCCAAGCGCCCGTGATCCTGGCCCCGGGTCCTCTCATCACCCCGGCTTCGCGTCCACTGAGCGAGGCCGAAGCTTCGGCGAAAACGCTTCCCTCTCAAGAGGAGCTCAAGAATCTGGCCGAAGGACTGAGTGGGCGAGAGGACACCGCGCCGGATGAGCGCGCCTCGGGCGGGGCCTTCGACGGAAGCGCGGCGGAGCCGACGGCTCTGCTGGATATTTCTTATTTCGGCTCGGGGCCTTTGGCCCCAGACCTCTCCGAAGTGGAAAGCGCGGCCCGAGCCGTCATGGGCCATTTATTGCCGCGCTTCTATCGCCCGGTACCGGCGGTCTCCGAGTATGCCGACGAAATAAATCCGATGACCGGTCATATTTGGGTACCGGGACTTGGCCATCGCATCGAGATTGCGCCCGTCCCCGCCGATTCAAGCGGCGAGGTTCCCAGCGCCTTCGGCTTTCATCGCGGCGCGGTGCGCGTGCAGCAGAAGATCGAACGCTTCATGGAGTACAGCCACGAACTGGCCCATGTTCTTTTCGACGAGGCCGTCCATCCCACGATCCACTCGCTGCGTGCCTCGTACTCCGCCATGACCGAGGGCTTCGCGGTCGCCCTTGAGCAGATCCTCATCGAGCGTATGCTCGCCCAGCCAGCCGCGCTGCGCTTGTCTCCCCGCGATGCCATCGATCTCGCCGCGATTTCCAGAGAGCGCACCCAGTGGCTGGCCGCGGAAGATACGCAATATTCCGAGGGAATCTTATCGTGGCGCAAGGCTTATGAACGCGGAGGCGAAGCGGGAATGCTGACGTTTTTGTCTTCGTTATCCGGCCGCCGTATGGCGGACACTAAACGCTCCGATCCTCTGTACCAGCTGACGCTGGGCGATCCGACGCTTCTGTCCGCTTATCTCGGCAAGAACTGGGACGGGCGCCGGGAATTCGATGCGGTCACCGTTGAATCGGCGGGGCCCGAGGGTTGGCGGCGGCTTTTTGAGCGGACGCTTTTGGCGGACAAAAACTTGGCGGAACCGGTCGCCGTCGCCGCTCCATCGAAGGAATGGTGGAAGAAGGACGAGCTTAAGGCTCCTGTTTCCGTTGAGTCCGCTTTCGCGGCGGCGCGCGTCAGTCCGCGTGCAGCGGCGGCATTGACGCAGTTCCTGCTCGAGGTCATCCAAGCGCCGGGCGGCGCCAAACGGCTCTTCGAGGCGCCCGGCCTGAACCCGAAGCTCAATGCCATCGCCGCGGGAGCCGAGGCGCTCCCTTGGGANNGTGATTCTACACTATCCTCAAGGATAGTTGGAGAAGTCCCTAACCGAGGGACGGGGAACTTTTCGGCACCCACATCCCGGCCAGCAGTCCGGTCATCACGGTCTTGCCGTCTTTGGGGCCGCCGTCGAATTGGATTTCGATGCGGCTGAGCAGCTTGCCGTTGCGGAAATAGCCTTCCTCGTCGAAGCTGGCTAGGCAGGCGACCCGGTCGCCGGCGCGCACGACCTCGAAGAACTCGACGTTCTCGACGTGGGTGAAGAAGCCGACCAGCAGGTTGATCTCCTCTGGCGTCATGGTCAGCCTCATGTGATAGATGCACCAGGCCACGCTGCCGATCTGGGCTCCCATCTCGATCATCTTGAAGGGGGGAGCGATGGCGTCGTCTTCGGAGTAGCCGGCGCAGTCCTCGGGCTTCCATGTGTAGTGGCCGAGGATATGCTCTTCGTCGATCTCGTCGATCCCGTCGATGAAGCGCATCGGCCTTTGCTGCGGGACCAAGGCCAGGATTTGGTCGGGAGTCAGAACGCTCATGACGCGCTCCGGATCTTGAGCTTGCCTCCGAGAGACATCTCGCTGGGCAGCGGATAGTCGTCATAGCGGATGTTCTTGTGGCAGCCGACGTTGGCGTTGGAAACGGCCAGGATCAGGCGTCCGCCCGCGTAGACCTTCGCGTCGGCGCGCACGAAGGCGTCGCCGTTGATCTCGGAGACGGTGGTCCTTAAGACGGCGACCTCGTAGCGCACGTCGCGGTCCTCGGGGCGGATTTCGCCGAAGACCTCGACGCGTTCAAACCCCAAGGCGCGTCCCGTTCCGAGGTTCTTGCTCCAGGTCAGGAAAAGCCCGAGCAGCTGCCAGACGGCGTCGATGGACAGCACCGTGGGCTTGACGCCATCGTTCATCGGGTAGAACCATTCGAGCGGTCCGTTCTCGCGCGAGGCCGAGATGGCACCCTCCCCGGTCGCCTCGTCGCGGGACAGCCGCGCGACGCGTCCGACCTCGAGCATGAGCGCCGACGGAAGCAGCCCGACTTCGAGGTCGGGGGCGTCGATGAGCATCCCCTCGGAGAGTGCTACGACCTCGGCGCGGGTGAGGTGCTCCTTGGCGGCGAATTCGTCGTATCGCAGCTTTTTAAGCGGGCCGTCGACGCCTACGGGAGCCGGCGCCGGGGGCGCGGGCGCGTCGTCGACCCAGAAGGACGTGGCCGCCGAGACGTTGCCGATGCTATAGACTTGCACGCCGTCGACCGCGACGGAAGCCTTGCCGGTGATCATCGTCTCGCCGTCGCAGGTCTCGATCTTGGCGATGTCGACTGCGTAGACGATGCTCTTGTCGTAGGGGCGTATTTGGCCGAAAAAGGAGACGTTTTCCATGCCCATGGTCTTGTCGCAGCCGGCCAGTCCGCGCCAGGCCGCGAAAAACTTGAGGCATTGCCAAGCGGCGTCGATGCCCCAACAGCCCGGCATCACGGGATCTCCGAGAAAGTGGCAGGAGTAGAACCAATCGTCGATGCGGTTGTGTCGTACGGCCTCGATGCGGCCCGTGCCCGAACTCTCGTCCCAACAGACTCGGGTGACCTCATGGAAAGGCATGAGCAGGGCGCCGGGCAGGCCGGGCAGGCCGGCCGGAGCGTCGCTGAGCAAGCTTCCTTGGGCGAAAGCGAGAATCTCCTCGCGATTGAAGCTAGCTCTGTTCTGAAATTCCTTGAAATTCATGGACGGTGCAGGTGATTCTACCGCATCTAGGAAGCGATAGTGTCCACGTGGGCCGCGAAGATGAAGTCGCTTTCCGTCAGGCCGTCGATTTTGTGGGTCCACAGGGTCAGCTTAACCTTGCCCCAAGCGAGGTAAATGTCGGGATGATGATTTTGCCTCTCGGCGAGATCTGCGACCTTGTTCGTGAACGCGAGAGCGCCGCGAAAATCATCGAACGCGTATTCCTTTTCGAGGTGATGTTCGCCCGCGAGCGTCCAGCCCTTGCTCAATTTGCCGAGGAGAGACGTCAGCGCCTCGCCCTTCAGAGGCGGCACGCCGCCCTTGCACGGAACGCATTCTTTATTGGCTAGTTCGTTCATGATGGAATCATACCGCTTGCGAGGGCTCATGAGCAGCGGCGTTTGCGATGTCCGCCCGATCGAGCATGCCCGCCAACTGCCCCTCGCCGTCGACGATGACGATTTGCCGGAACCCGTGCCTCGCCAATAGCCGCTGAGCCTCGGTCAAGTCGTCTTCAGCGCGGCAAGTGACCACCGTGCCCGTCATGACGTCGTGGACCTTGGTTTCGACGCAGTCGAGCCCCTCGGCCACCGCGCGTCCGATGATGTCGCGATCGGTGATGATCCCGACGACGGTCTCGCCCTTGACGACCGGCAGACTGCGGACCCCGGCGCTGCCCATGATGTAGGCGGCCTCATCTAGAGTGGCGCCTTGCTCCACGGCTTCCACGTCGACGGCCATCAAGTCCTTGATCTTCATCGCGTGCCTCCTTTGAGCCCGGCATGATGCGATTGTAGAAGTCGCGATCGGGCCGTCGCCATGAATGGGGTGTAAATCTTTCTTTTACACGGCTTCCATTGCTCCGCGGCGGGTTCAACTGTCACTCTATCACCGGCCAGTGATGCGCAAAATAAATAATCATATCGCCGCGGCGCTCATCGCGGCTATTCTCGGCACGTCGGCCGGACCATGCCGCGCCCAGATAGACCCCGAGTCCCGAAGCCTTTTGCAGCTGGGCTTTAATTCGACCGTCGACGGGCGCGGGCCGCTGACCGGCTACGTCTATTATTATCGCAATTGGCCCCGGACTCGCGATCAAACGGTGCGCATGGCCCTAGCGCCGACCTACCTCGACGTGGAGCTGGGGCTAAAGCGCGCGCTCGGCTCCCGGGTCGATCTCGGCCTCGGGCTGGCGGGCGGGGGATTGTTCGAAAGCTACGCGGAGATTCGAGACGGCCGCTATCTTCGAGGAGAATCCTTCACCGGACACGGGGCAAAGGCCTCGGTCGCCGCCTACGCCGATTTGGGCAAATGGGGCCCGGCGCCTTTGGCGGGCATATTGCGCGGAGTCATCCGGCATGCGCGGTATATAAGGGATCCGGGGACCGAGCCTGGTTTTCAGACGCCCCGCCCGCAAACCGACTTCGAGATCCGGAGCGGATTGCGCTGGGGAGGCATGGAGCCGCTGATGCTGCCTCAGTTGGCCGGGGAGCTGTCGCTTTGGTATGAGGGCCGCCTGCGGACCGCCTCCGGGACCTACGGCTACGCCTCTGACCGCCGCATCGAGCCGCATTCGCATATGTTTTGGTCGCGGGCTTTGATGATCTACAACCTTCCGCGCGCCGAGCATCGCTTCTCGGTCCAAGCCGTCGCGGGCACCAGCAGGCGCTCCGACCGCTTCAGCGCCTACCGGCTAGGCGGAGTGCTGCCCATGGCCGCGGAGTTTCCGCTGTGGATCCCGGGCTACTACTACCAGGAGATCAGCGCCGAGAGCTTCGGCCTTTTGGGCGGGAGTTATTTTCTGCCGCTTAGCGCGGACCGTAAGACCTGGATGGCCTCGCTGACCGCCGCCACCGCCGCCGTCGACTATGCGCGGGGCTTGGAGGAGGGGAAAGCGTCGCGCACCGGCGTGGGGACGGGCCTTGCTTATTCGTCCAATGCCTGGCAGGCTCTTGTCGAGTACGGCTACGGCATCAATGCCGTGCGGGGACACGGCAACGGCGCCCACAGCATCAGCTTGCGCGTCCAGTTCGATTTCAGGCATGCCCGCTCGCCTCTCAGCGACGGGGCCCCGGGCATCCTGCGGCGGGGCCAAGCTTCCGGCATCATACGGCCCAAGTGATCAGGGCTTGATATAATCGCCCATCAGCGCGTTAGTCTTGACCCTTACGGCGGCCTCGCTGGCCGCCACGGTCCTCTTGTGGATATGTCTTGCCGCAAGCAGGCGGCATTTTCGCGGGGCACCCACGTCGCCCTGTCGCCGGCCCATGACGCTGATCAAGCCGGTGAAGGGCTTAGACGACGCCATGGCCGAGGGCTTCGCCGCGATTGTCGCCGCCGATCCGTTTAAGACGCTGCAAGTGCTCATCGCGATGGAAAGCGCCTATGATCCCGCTTATCGCGTCGCGACGGATTTCAAAGACGCTCATGCGGACCGCGACATCGAGGTACTCGTGACCGGCCCGGCGGGCCGGCGCATGGGCAAGGCGCACAACATGATCGCGGCCGCGGCGCGCGCCAAGAACGACATTCTCCTCTTCTCGGACGCGGACACGATCCTGTCACAGGCGCTGCTGGCCGACGCGGCGCGGGCTTTCGACGAAGGGGCGGGGGCCGTTTACGGCATGCCCTATCACGCGCAGGCCGTGGACGCGGGAAGCTGGTGGTTCATGCTCGCCTTCAACCATACTTTCTGCATCCCATGCGCCCTCACCCACCGGCTGGGGCAGTTGCGCACTTTCGCGGGGGCCTTCATGGGCTATACCCGCGAGGCTCTCGGCGCGGTGGGAGGGCTCGAGGTCATCGGGCACAAGATCGCCGACGATTTTTCCCTGGGCTTGGCCGCGCGCGCGGCGGGCGTGCGGCAGGAGCTGCTGCGCGTGCCGGTGCCGGTGTCCGAAACGGGGACGGGGCCAGTCGAGGCGGTCACGCACCTGGCGAAGTGGATGTCGATCATCTTCTGGACTTATCCGTCCGGGTGGGCGGTGCTTCCGGTGTTCAATGGGGCGATTCTGGCGGCAGCGGCGCTGGCCGCGGCCGCGGCACGGGGTGAGAGCATGAGCGCGGCGGGAGCGGCGCTGGCGGCGGCCCTTATCTCCCGGGTCATCGTGGCCTGGCGGCAGGACCGGCTTCTGGCCGACTACCGGTTGCCGCTGACCTCGTACTGGCGCCTGCTGCTGGCCGACGCCGGCTCCCTGATCCTGTGGCCCATGGGCCTGCGGCGCGTGGTGCGGTGGAGGGGTCGGCGCTACCGGCTTAATTTCGGGGGCCGCTGCGAGGTTGTGGAATAGACGCCGGCGCGGTGAATTTGTAAGCTAAGCCGCATGACGCGCTCCATTCTTGTCGTTGACGATGACGTGAGCCTTGTCGCGCCTCTCAAGGACGGCCTGGAATCCGCCGGCTACGAAGTAGCCATCGCTTACGATACGATTCAGGGGCTTCACCTCGCGCGCGAGCTCAAGCCCGATCTCATCATTCTGGACTATTATCTGCCCGGGGGCGACGGCGGCGCGGCGTACGACCGGCTGCGCGCGGCTGCGAGCACCAAAGACACGCCGGTGATCTTCTCGACGGGTCTGACGCTAGATGAGCTCAAGGGGAAGATCACGCCCGGGGCCAAGACTTTCTTCCTACGCAAGCCGGTCGGCTTCGGGAGCTTTTTGTCGGTGATCAATCAGGTGCTTGGTCCGGCGGTTCCGGACGCGACTGCGGCGGCGCATCCGATCCCGCCGGCGAAGTCCGCCGCGCGCAAGGTCAGCCGCCACGAGTTCCAAGTGCGGGTGACGTACGCCGACACCGATAAGGCCGGGATCATCTATTACGCGAACTACCTCAAATACCTCGAGCAGGGGCGCACGGAGCTGCTGCGCTCTTTGGGCGTGCGCTACCGGGACCTGGAGATCAGCCGCAAGCTTTTCCTTCCGGCCGTCGAGTCGCGCTGCGAGTACCTCTCGCCCAGCCGCTACGACGACCTTCTCACGATCCGCACTTGGATCTCCGAGTTGGGGAGGGCGAGCATTTCGTTTACCTGCGAGGTCGTCGACGGGGAGCGTGGCGACAAGGTGGTCGCGAAGGTCTATTCGCGCCACGCGCTGGTCAACGACCTGTGGCGCCTGACGCGCGTGCCCGCCGACTTGCAGGCCCTGCTGGCTCCGTTCATCGAGCCCGCAAAGTAAGGGCTATTGCTCCTGCTTCGTGCCCCGCAGCCACGACATCACGGAGCTGTATTTAGCCACAAGAGAAATGGCGAACATTGATGCGATCGCGATGATCGAGGCGACGAGGGAGGAGAATCCAAGCATCCCGATGCCGCCCGCGGCCATCGCGCTCGCGACCCAAAAAGCGGGCTCGCGCCATTGGGGTTGATTCATCTCTCCCTCGTCTTGATCCAAGGCGTTTTGACTGAAGCCCAGTGCGGCGCCGATGCTGATCATCAGGAGCAGAATGGCTGCGCCGGGTATTCCCGAGGACAACAAACCGGCCGCGCTGACGCCAGCGGCGACGCCCAGGGCCGTTGCGATGCCCATGCCTACTCCGGTGTTCAGCTTGATTCCCAGCGCCAATCCCACGGCGCCGCCGAGAACCGCGGCCAGGTGCGCCGTGATTCCGAGTTTGGCCAAAGCGGCCAATGGACCGACCGTCGGCGCGACCGCGGCTGCGGCGGGACCCGCCGCAAAGACCGAGGCCGCCAGGGCGAGGAAGGCTATGGCGGTCATGACCGCGGTGACGGCGAGGACCGGGATGGAGACGCCGGTTTCCGTGGCGGCCGCCTCCGTCTGTTTGCGGGGGACGAAAGTGGAGGCGCCGGGCATCAGCCTGGGTCGAGTCCGGGGCAATCGCGTGCTCATCGAAGACATCGTATTGACGGGGTTGATAGTCAAGTCTTCCGCGTTTTTGGCTCCCGTGTAGAGGCGCTCGATGATCGTTGCGCTTTGCTCCGGGGCTTGCTGGATCTGACCCATGCTGGCCGAGAGCGTTTGAATAAAGGAATGGGCGGCGGCTTTGCCCGCGGCTTTAGCTTCGGTCACCGTCTTGACGGGAGCCAGAGAACTCGTAGCAGATAGTGAGGCGGAATTGTTGACTCCCATGACCACGGGAGACTGTGTCAGGCCCATGACCGGGGTGAGCGTCGTAAGCGCGGCCGCCGTCGGCGCCAGCGTCGCGCTAGTCCCAAGACCGTTGGGCACGACGAGCATGCCGCCCGCGGGCGCTTGAGGAGCCGTGCGCGTTGCGGAGACCTGAGCTAGACCATGACTGGCAAGAACAGCGCTCGCGGCAAGGGCGCGGGCAAGGCGGCGAAAAGGGGGTTTCATTGAAGCCTCCATGTATTATGATAACCCAGGACCGGTTTGCGCCGTATGGGCTGAGTGGCCCCTTTATACCGACTTAATGGGCCTAACGCCATTTAGGCCTAAAGTCTTACGTGTAGGGAACGCCCGCGCCCTCGGCGGCGCCGAGAGTGAGCCCGCGCTCGCTGGTATACCACGACCAGCTTACCTTCACAAGTGCCTTGATCACGCAGGCCGCGGGGACGGCAAACAGCAGTCCGATAAAGCCGAACATCTCTCCGCCCAGGACCAGGGCCAGCAAAAAGACCATCGGATGCAGGTGCACCGAATGCCTGGCGATCACGGGCTGCAGGAAGATCTCGTCGGCTACGCGTATGCCGACGAAAAGCGCCACGACCTGCATCCCGGCCGCGAACGTGCCGAATTGGTAGAAGGCCATGCCTCCGCCGACCAACGCGCCCACCACCGCCCCTAAATAGGGCACGAACGAACTGATGCCTGAGAGCAAGGCGATGAGGAAGGCGTTGTCGACGTCGAGCATGACCAAGCCCATGAAGGAGGCCAGCGTGATCGCCACCGCCACGATGACGATGCCACGCAGGTAATTGCCCAGCGAGGTGTCGATCTCACTGAGCAGGTGGATCGCCTGCTCGACGAACCAGCTCGGGCAGACCTGGATGAAGCGCTCGATGCCGGCGGGCCCATCCAGCAGGAAGAAGAAGCCGATAAACGGGATGAGCAGCGCGTGGGCCAGCAGCGGCAGCAGCGCGAACAAGTGCGAGGGAAGCGTGCGCAGGGTCTCGATGGCCCCGCCCAGGGCCGAGTCGAGCACGTGCTGAGCGACATGAGGCGGCAAGGGCAGCTTCTTGCCGAGCTTGGCCTGCTGGACGGCGATGATCTTCTGCGCTTGCTGCATGTAGGCCGGCGCGTGCGCCTGCAGCAGTTCGGCTTCGTAGACGGCAAGCGACTTAAAGCCCGCGTAGACGCTCAGCCCCACCGCCAGCGCCGTCAAATAGCCCGTGACCACGAGCTGACCGCGGCGCAGGCCGCGCGCCTCGAAATAGGTCACCAGAGGATTGAGGATGTAGGCGAAGGCCGCGGCGAGCATGAAAGGGATCAGCACGTGGTGCACGCGGTACAGCGCGAAGAAGCACGCTCCCGCCACGATGAAGCCGGTCAGGAGGGGGACGCGCCGCTCTTCAGGCATTGTTGGCAAGGGCTTTATCGGCGTTGCTGCGGCGCAGGCGGGCCGAGAGCAGGCGCGCGAGATGGCTCATGATGCTTACGCCGATGCGCGGCTGCGCCAGGAGCAGGGCGTCGAGCTTGCTCTTATACAACAGGTGCAGGTGCGTTTTTTCCGTCGCCGTGGCCGTGGCCGTGCGCGGCAGGGACTCAAGCAGGGCCATCTCGCCGAAAAAGTCCCCGGGGTTGAGGGTGTACAGCGGGATTTGTTTTCCGTTGGCGCCGAGGCGGGTCAGCGCGACCGAGCCGCTGTCCAGGATGAACAGCGCTCGGCCGATATCGCCTTCCACGAAGATGACCTCGCCCTCGCGGTAGCTGCGCGAGTGCAGGGCCGCGACGAGTTGTCCGAGGTCGCGGTCGCGGACTTCTTTGAAGATGTCCAGCGAGCGCAGGAAGTGCTTCTTGCGCGAGAATTGCGGGTCGATGAACCAGCGCTTAAGCGCCTTCAGCGCGCTCATCTTAGCGGCGGAAAACCGACAGTCCGGCCGAGAGCAAAGTCTTCAGCGCGCTTCCCCAGCTGGAGCGAAGCGAGTCGCCAAAGGAGAGGACTTCCTGGTCCACGCGATAGGCGGCGACCTCGACGGCCTGGGCGGCCTGCTTAAGCTTGAGCATCGTGACCACGAACACGGCGATCATGACGGCCAGCTCAGCCACGATCAGGGCGAGACACACAGCGATGAAGGTCTGCATGGAGGCGATCCTATCAAAATTTGTACGATGACAATATGCCCGAAGCGCGCACCGATTGGTCGGCGACGATCCATCTGCCGAAAACCGATTTCCCGATGAAGGGAGATTTGGCCAAGCGCGAGCCCGAGTATTTGAAGCTGTGGGGGGAGCTGGGCTTGTACGCCCGGCTTCAAGAGCGCCAAAAGGGCCGCCCGTCCTTCGTTCTCCACGATGGGCCGCCCTACGCCAATGGCCACATCCACATCGGCCATGCCCTCAACAAAGTCCTCAAGGATTTGACCGTCAAGGCGCGCGCCTTGATGGGGCACGCCACTCCGTATGTCCCCGGTTGGGACTGTCACGGCCTTCCCATCGAAACCGCTCTTCTCAAAGAAATGAAGATGAGCAAGCGCGGCGTGACCGACATCCCCAAGTTCCGCCGCGACGCGGCCGCCTTCGCCGAGCGCTTCATCGGCCTCCAGCGCGAGGAGTTCCAGCGCCTGGGCCTGTTGGGAGACTGGGGGCGCCCGTACAAGACTCTGGCCAAGGACTACGAGGCCAAGATTCTGCGCGCTTTCCGGCTTCTGGCTAAGAAGGGTCATGTTTACCGCGGCCTTAAGCCCGTCTTGTGGTGCCCGACCTGCGAGACCGCCTTGGCCGACGCCGAGGTCGAGTACAAGGACAAGACGTCGGCGTCTGTGTATGTCGCGCTGCCGATCGTCGGCGGAGAGCTCAAAGGCGCTGAGATTGTCGTTTGGACGACGACCCCGTGGACTTTGCCGGCCAATCGCGCGGCCGCCTTCAACCCGACTCTCGATTACGCGCTAGTCAACGCGGGCAAGCGGCGGCTGCTCATGGCGACGGCGCGCCTGGAAGCAGCGCTTTCCGCCATCGGCGCGTCCGAGCATGCGACGGTCAAGACCTGGAAAGGCAAAGAACTCGCGGCCATGAATCTCCGTTACGTCAGGCCCTTCGGCGGCGAAGGACCGGCGGTGCTGGCCGATTACGTCACCGCCGACGACGGCACGGGGATCGTGCACACCGCCCCCGGCCACGGCGAGGCCGACTTCGCCACGGGGTTGAGGGAGAAGCTCGAGATCTACAACCCCGTCGACAACTCCGGCAATTACAATCAAACCGCTCCCGAGTTCCTGCGCGGCAAAAATATCCTCAAGGACGCCAACGCCCTGGTCCTGGCCGATCTGGCCGAGCGCGGCCTTTTGCTCGCCAAAAAGGACATCTCTCACTCCTACCCGCATTGCTGGCGCTGCAAGAATCCGGTCGTTTTCCGCACCACCGAGCAATGGTTCCTGCGCCTGTCCGAGGAACTGCGCAAGCAGCTGATCGCGCAGATCGACGCCGTGCGCTGGGTGCCGCCCGAAGGGCGCAACCGCATCGCGGCGATGGTGACCAACCGCCCGGACTGGTGTCTCTCGCGCCAGCGTGTGTGGGGCACGCCGATCACCGTCTTGTACTCGGCGAAAACGGGCGAACCGGTCCTCGACGACGCCGTGCTCGAGGCCATCGAGAAGAAGGCCGCCGCCGATGGGAGCGATTTCTGGTTCGAGCGTTGGGGGGAGGTCCTCAAGCCCGCCGACTGGCCGTTCCTGCCCAAGCACCCCGCTTTGGCCGACGGCTTTAAGCGCGAGTCGGATATTCTTGACGTTTGGCTCGATTCGGGCGTTTCTTGGTTGAGCGTTTTGGGCGAAGACGCGGTCGCCGATCTCTACCTCGAAGGCTCCGACCAGCATCGGGGCTGGTTCCAAAGTTCATTGGTCATGTCCACGGCTTTGCGCGGCAAGGCGCCTTACAAGGCGGTGCTCACTCACGGCTTCGTGCTCGACGACAAGGGACGCGCGATGCACAAGTCCGCGGGCAACGTGGTGGCGCCGCAAGAGGTCATTTCCAAATGGGGAGCGGACGTCCTAAGACTGTGGACGGCGCTGTCCGACTACAACGACGACGTGCGCATCTCCGACAAGCTGCTTGAGGGCCCCGCCGACTCCTATCGCCGCGTGCGCAACACCCTGCGCTACTTGCTGGGCAACCTGGCCGACTTTGACCCGGCCAAAGCCGTCGCCTTCGACCAGCTTCCCGACATGGAGCGCTTCCTGCTCCATCGCCTGGCCGCCATCCAAAAAGAGACGCTCGAGGATTATTCCCAGTACCGCTACCGCGCCGCTGCGCGCCGGCTCGTGGATTTCTGCGCCTTCGACCTCTCGGCCTTCTATCTCGACGCGACCAAGGACCGCCTCTACACCTTCAAGGCCGACGCGCCCGCGCGCCTGGCGGCGCAAACCGTCATGGCCGAGACGCTCGCGCGTCTGTGCGCGCTGATCTCGCCCATTTTGTCTTTCACCGCCGAGGAAGCCTGGCGTTTCTGGGCGAAGCGGCCCACCGACAGCGTGTTCTTGTGGGACCTTCCCGCGCCCGACGCGCGCTGGACAAACGCCGATCTGGCCGCGCGCTGGGAGAAGGCGCTCGAGGTCCGCGTCTGCGTCTCCAAGGCCCTGGAAGAAGCCCGGACGCGCAAGGAGATCGGCGCCTCTCTTCAGGCCCGGGTGGAGCTTTCCGCGCCGATCGACGCGCAGGCGGCGCTCAAAGGGGTCGACTTAGCCGAGTTCTTCATCGTCTCCGCCGCCGTCCTGTCTCCTTCATCCGATGGGACTCTTAAGATCTCCGTCGCCGCCGCCGCCGGTTCGAAATGCCCGCGCTGCTGGCGCTGGCAGGCCGATATCGGCTCCGACGCCTCGTACCCGGAGCTGTGCGGACGATGCGCGCGGCAGCTGTAGTCTTCCTGCTGGCGCTCGACCGCGCCACCAAGATTTGGGCCGTGTCGTCGCTCAAGGCGGTCGGGACCATCCCGCTGCTTCCCTTCTTCGACCTGACCTACGTGGAGAACACGGGCGCGGCCTTCGGGATGGGGCGCGGCGCCAACCGCCTGCTGACTTTTGTCTCCATCGGCTTGATCATCGCCCTGCAGAGGATGCGCCGGAACTGGCCCAAGGACGACGTGTGGCTGCAGTGGGGGGCCTTGCTGGTGACGGCGGGTGCCGTCGGGAACCTGTACGACCGGATCACGATCGGCTTCGTGGTGGACTTTCTGCACCTGCACCATTGGCCGGTGTTTAACGTGGCCGACTCGTGCATCACGATCGGCGCGATCATGCTGGCCTGGGGCCTGCGCGAGCCTCCGGCTAAATCCCAGCGCGGCTAGGCCGGGCCCGAGGGCACCTAGTTCTTGTTGCTGGTGATCTTGCTCAGGGCGTAGAAGAAAGCCGCGCCGGCCAAGGCTCCGCCGACCATGCCCATCGGCCCGCCCAGGGAGCCGAGCAGGATTCCGACCAAGGAGCCCTTGGCGCCGTTGTAGAGATGCTCGGGCGCCAGCCATTTACTGCGTCCCGAAGGAGTCTGATCAGGCTTCAGGTCCGGGCCCTTGACGCTGCCGTCGATCGTTTTCTTCTTTGCGTGCTCATCGTGCGTTGACTTGTCGTCGCCGGGCTTCTTGCCGTCGCCGCCGGCGGGAGGTAAAGCGGTCAGAGCGTCCTCGCAGGCCTTCTTTCTCCAATCGGTGGTGGGCGCATCGCTGCCGGCCGGCGCGGCGACGACGGCGCCGGCGGCATTATGACCGTCGACGACCGACTTGCCGCAGGACCGTCCATCGCCCTCGACGCAGCTGTTCAATGCCTTCAAGGCGGGCAGCGCCTCTTTAGATCCCGTCACCGGCGCTGAGGGCGCGGGCGATCCTTGCGCGCGGAGTCTTCCGCAAAAATCCTTTTGCTGCCATGCCTCCAGCTTGGCGAACTCTTGCGCATTGTTGGGGTCAGGGTACTTCTTCGTCCGTCCTTCTTTTTTGATCTTCTCTCGATAGAACTCAGTCGAATGTTCCAGATTCCCGTCGGCTGTAGAGCCTTTTTGCGATTCCAAGATCGCTTTGTAGGTGGCCAGCTCTTGGGGCGTCAGCAGCGCCATCTCCTCGGCCGTCAGTCGATCCGAGGCGCCTTCGATCTTCGGCTTGCCGGCATATTTGCTGCAAGCCTTCGGCTTCCAAGTCTCGCTCGTTTCAGTGGCGTTCTCTTTGTGCTTGCCGTTGAAAAAATTCGTGCAAAAGCGCTCTTGTTCCCAGGGCTCGAGACGCTCGAAGTTGTCTTCGGTGACATATTGCTCAAGAGGGTAAGGTGTGCGGCCGGCGATCTTTCTCAATTGCTCTATATTGATCTCGAGCATCCGGGGTTCGGACATGCCCTTAATGCTCGCCTTGTAGTCCGCGAGCTCTTTTTCCGTCATGAACGGGGCGAACTGCGCGCTCTGGTCTTTGGCCTCCGGTTCAAACGGGGGCTTGCGGTAGCCGGCGGAAGCATTGCGCTTATCTTGAAGAGTCTTTTGTTGAAGTGCGTCGCCGGCTTCGTTGGCGGGGTGACGCGTCGGTTTAGGAGGGGATTTCGTCGACACAGGCTCCGTCGTCGCAGTCTCCTTCGGCACAGGCGCCGTTGATACATTCCCTGTGGACGCAGTCCCCGTGCTTGCCGCGGGTTTGAGCTTTTTGGGCTTCTTGACCTTGGCCGTTGTGGTGGGAGCAGCATCGCTTAGCGTCGTCTCCGATTTTGGCGGGAGGACGAAGATCTGGGATCCCTCCGTCGAGAGCGAGGCGGTATTGCGCACGGCGTTAAAGTGCTTATCGCCTTGGACGACCTGCAAATCCTGTTTGACGTCGAGCTTGTAGTGGGACAGAGCCGTCGAATAACTCGTCAGCTTCGAGTCGATTGTCTCGGTTTTGCCTTTCTTTCCTCCTGCGTCGACAGGCGTCCTAGCGGATTTAATGCCGACGGGCTCGCCGGTCTGCGTGAGTTCATAGAGGTCGATCAGACAAGCGCCCGGCTTCGTGTTCTTGGGATTGCATTTCGCGGCGTCGGCGCGGCGGTAGTAGAGGAGACGATTCTTTGTCCCGTCGGAAAATCGGACCGTGGGCCAGTCCGCCCACGTCTCGTGCTTAGGAGCCCACTTCGCCGCGTCCTCCGCGACGGCGGGGGAGGCGGCGCATAGAAGTCCGACCAATAGCGCGGCGCGCGAGGTGCTCATAGAGGGGTTCTCCTTCATACGTAACAGAAATATAAGCCCAAAACGACAAAAGCGCAAGGCCTTTTAGACTGGGGAGCCTATAGGCCGAAAGACCTACTTACGATCGAGCAAGCCGACGAGTTCGATATGGCTGGTCTGGGGGAAAAGATCGACAGGCTGCACCCGGCGCAGAGTATAGCCGGAATGGGACAGGAAGCCCGCGTCGCGCGCGAAGGTGGCCGGGTCGCAGGAGACGTAGACCAAGCGCTTGATTTTCTTATCGGTTAGGAAGCGGCGCACCGGCTGGGACAGCCCGATGCGGGGCGGATCGACCACGACGCAAACCGAGTCGGGAAGCTCCTTGGCAAGCTTGGGCAGAACGGCCTCGGCGCGGCCGGCCTTGAAGCGGCAGTTGCTCACACGGTTGCGCTCGGCGTTGCGGTAGGCGTCGCTGATGGCGTCGCGGTTTTCCTCCACGCCGACCAGGCGCGCAAAGACGTCGGACATCCAAAGCGTGAGCGTGCCCACGCCGCAGTACAGATCCAGGCCGATGGGAAACTTTTTGCCGCCCTCGCGGACGGCGTCTTTGGCCGCGTCGTAGAGGACTTCGGCGGCGGGCGTGTTGACCTGTAGGAACGCGCCCGGTGAGGCTGCGAAGTGGAAACGCCCCAGCGTTTCCTCGAGCTCGCGCGCGCCCCAGAGGCGGCGCCAGACGGGGCCGAGCACGACCGAGGTGCGCTCGGGCTGAACGTTCTGATGCACGCCCACGATCTCGGGATGATGCGCGCGCAGCTGTGTCACGAACAGCTCGCGGTCGGAGAATTCCTGGTGAGTGGTGACTAGTGCCACCAGCGCGCGCCCCTCGGCATTGGTCCGGATATAAAGGTGGCGCAGCCAGCCTCGCCCGGTCTTGCCGTCGTAGAAGGTCCAGCCGCGCTCGATGGCGGCAGCCTTGACGGTCATCGCGATGCGCACCGAAAGATCGGGCTGGATCGGGCATTCCTTAAGATCGACGATCTCGCGCGAGCCCGCGGAGAAAAAGCCCATGCGCGGGCCGTGGGCGCCGGGCATGAACGGGATCTGGACCTTGTTGCGGTACCCCCAGGGTTTAGGCGCGCGCAAGGTTCCGAGTACGATTTTCTCGGCGTCTTGGAACTTGCCGATGCGCCCGACGCAGTCGACGACGACCCCGCGCTTGTGCTTGAGCTGCGCGTCGTAGGCCAAGTGCTGCCAGTCGCAGCCGCCGCAGGCCGGACCGGAGCGCGAGGGGGCGGCATGATGGGAACAGGGCGGGTCCACGCGCTCGGGGCCTGCGCTTAGAACCTTTTTAATCCGCGCCCGGGCAAAGTTCGACTTGGTCTCGAATATCTCGACCTCGAGCCGGTCGCCAGGGACCGCTCCCGGGATGAACAACACACGGTTGGAGCCCTCGGCCTTGGCGATACCGTCGCCGGCGGGAGCCATGCGCTCGACTTTGACCGTCAGGATTTCACCCGTTGCGGCGACCGGCGCTTTCTCGTTCACGACGAGATTGTACCAATTCCCCGATTAGGGGTGGGCTGTTATCGCGACCACGGATATTTGGCCTTTCTTCGGTCCGTAATGCCAGAAGATGCGGTAGGCAGCGGGAGTCTTGTTCTCGGCGTAGGCTTCAAAAACTTCTTCGCCGTTGGCGCCGGTCATAGAAGAGCTCGAACGTCAAGCTCACTCCAACTCGTCCTCAGCGTGTTTGGCATAGCTTGCCCGCTTGACGAGTTTACCTTCGCCTGCTTCCTTAAGCCCTTTGCGGACGGAGGCGAGGGCCTCTTTGTTCTTAAAGAGCCGTGGTCATGTCTGTCGTATAGCCTAAGGTGGGTTTAATGTCAAGGTGGGATAAACCCACAGCTTTGATGCGAGAGGCCGCTTGCGGCCGCCGAGCGCACCTGGATATTTTTGTAACATGGCGGGGTGCGAAGTCTTTTCTTTACCGTCGCTCTGCTCGCCGCCGCCTGCGTACCTTATACAGGCGAATTGCCGGACGACGGCCGCGGCCGGCCTTACCCCGGCATCATCGAAGGCGTCTATCCCGGCCTCGACGCCGGCGCGCAGGAAAACTCGGCGCTGCACTTCATGGTCAAGGCCTACGGCCTCGACACGGTGCGCGGGGTATCCGACACGGCCGAGGCGGCCTACACCCGGATCATGACCGACACCGGCCTGTACTCGTTCCAGCCGCGAGGCCTATATAAGATCGTGGTGTATGGCACGCAGGACGAGTTTTGTAAGAAGACCGGCCAGCCCGACTGGTCCGGGGGCGTGGCGGTGGGCAACGCGCTTTATACTTATGTCTCGCCGCGCATCGAGGCGGTGCTCTCGCACGAGATCACGCATTTGATCTGGTTTGAGTACATGGGCCGCGTCAATGCCGATCACCGTTGGGTCAACGAGGGCCTGGCCGTCTATCAAGAGAACAAGGCGCTGGGCAGCCGCGGCCAAGGCGATATGTTTTCCGCCCTGCGGGGCAACATGCGCGCGCAGTCGTTGCCCATGGATCAGATGATCCGCCTCGTGCCGGCCACCGAGCGCGCCTACGCGGTCAGCCTTTGGTACGCGCAGGCCGAGAGCATGGTGCGCTTCATGATCGAGCGCGGCGGCCGCATCGGCTTCTCCCAATTCTTGGGCGCGCTGCGCAACGGCAGGAACTTCGACCAGGCCGTGGCCGAGGGCTTTCCCGGCCAATGGCGCACGTTGGAAGAGCTCGAGCGCGATTGGAAGCGGAGCCTGCAATGAGCGTCGCACTTCCTCCCGGCGCGCGGCGCGTGGTCCTGCCGGTGGGCGGCATGCACTGCGCGGCCTGCGTCGTCAAGGTCGAGGGTGCGCTCAACGCGATCGAGGGTGTCAGCGCTGTCTCGGTGGACTTGCCCTCGCGCACGGTGGCCGTGGAATTTACGCCCATCGCGGGCAAGCTCGAGGTGCGCACCCTGCGCCGCGCCATCGAAAAGGCGGGCTACGACGTGCTGGGCGAAAGCGAAACCCGCGTTCAGGCCGAGTCCATGAGCTTGCTGGCCCAGCAGGCCGAACAGAGCGCGCTGATGACGCGCCTGCAAGCGGCTCTGGTCTTCTCCGCGCCGCTTCTTTTGGCGCATCCCCTAAACCTTTCCCCTTATACCGCGCTGATCCTGGCCGTTCCCGTGCTCGTGTGGGGCGGCTGGCATTTTCACAAGGGATTATCGAAGGCGCTCCTGCGCCGGCGCGCGGACATGGATGCGTTGGTGTCGGTGTCGATTTGCGCTGCGTTTCTTTACAGCGCCTATGTGGTCTTGTTCCCGGAGACGCTGCCGCCCGCGGCGCGCCAGACGCAGTGGGACGCGGTCAGCGGCCTGGTCGTGTTCGTGACCTTCGGCCGCTGGCTTGAGGCGCGCACGCGCGGCAAGACCAGCGAGGCCGTGGCCAAGCTCATGCGCATGGCGCCCAAGACCGCCCGCGTCGTTCGCGGCGGCGAGGAATTGGTGGTGCCGTTGGCCGAAGTCGAGGTAGGAGAGGCCGTGCGCGTGCGTCCCGGCGAGCAGATCGGCACCGACGGCGAGGTGACGGAGGGCCGCTCCACCGTCGATGAGTCTATGCTCACCGGCGAAAGCCTGCCTGTGGAGAAAGCGCCTGACTCGCGCGTCTGGGGCGGCACGCTCAATAAAAACGGCTCGCTGGAGATCCGCGTGACCCGCCCCGGCGATGAATCGGCGCTGGCGCGCATCGTCACGGCCGTGCGCGAGAGCCAGGCCACCAAGCCCAAGATTCAGCGCTTCGTCGACACGGTGGCGGCCTGGTTTGTGCCGGGCGTGCTGCTCTTTGCCGTGCTTGTGGCCGTTTCGTGGATCAAGTGGGGTCCGGAACCGAGGTTTCTCATGGCGCTGACCTGCACGGTGGCGGTGCTCGCCTCGGCGTGCCCGTGCGCGCTGGGCCTGGCCACGCCGTTGGCGGTGGTGGCCGGCATCGGCCGGGCCGCGGAGATGGGCGTTTTCTTAAGGAACGCGGAAATCCTCGAGGAGGTCGGCAAGCTCGACATCGTCCTCTTCGACAAGACCGGCACCCTCACCGAAGGGCGCCCGCGCGTGGCCGGGGCCATCACCTTGCGCGGCAGCGAGGACGAGATGCTGGCCTGGGCGCTGGCCTGCGAGGAACGCTCCGAGCATCCTTTTGCCTCCGCGATCGTCGCCCGCGCCAAGGAACGGAAGGTCAAGTCTCCGGTCGTCGACTCCTTTGAGGCCTTGCCCGGACGCGGCGTGCTGGTGCGCGTCGGCGCCCAAGCTGTGCGCGCGGGAAGCCTGCCGTGGCTGCGCGAGGAAGGCGTGGCCATTCCTCAAAACGACGCCGCGCGCTTCTCTGAGTTCGGCTCGCTTCTGGGTGTAGCGCTCGATGGCGAGCTTCTCGGCGCCTTCCAGATGGAGGATTCCCTGCGTCCGTCGGCTCCGGCCGCGGTCGCCGCGCTCAAGGACATGGGGCTTGAGGTCTATCTCGTCTCCGGCGACCGCAACGCCGCGGCCTACCGCGCCGCCGAGCTCGCCGGCATCGGCACCGTTTTCGCCGAGATCCGCCCCGAGGAAAAAGCCGGCATCGTGCGCCGCTTCCAGTCGGAGGGCAAGAAAGTGGCGATGGTGGGCGAGGGCTTCAACGACGCGCCCGCGTTGTCGCACGCGGACGTGGGCGTGGCCTTGGCCACCGGCACCGACGTCGCCGTCGAGTCCGCGGACATGACCTTGCTCAATCCCGACCTGGCCACTTTGGCCCGGGCGATCGCCTTGAGCCGCCGCATCCGTCTGGTGATCCGGCAGAACTTGGCGTGGGCCTTCGTGTACAATCTGGCGTTGATCCCGATCGCGGCCGGAGCGCTGTATCCGCGGTGGGGGATATTGCTGCGCCCGGAGTACGCCGGTGCTGCGATGGCGTTGAGCTCGATTTCCGTCGCCTTGAATTCGCTGAGACTGAGGAGAAAAGATGTCCAATAAGCCCTTGACCCACGGTTACAATCCCGATCTGGCCCTGTCCGGAGCCGATGCGCCCCTGCCGCCCATTGAGACCTGGCCCAATCAGTACAAGGGCTACGAGATCAAGATCGAGGTGCCCGAGTTCACCTCGGTGTGCCCGAAGACCAAGCTCCCCGACTTCGGCGTGATCACCGTGCGCTACCTGCCCAACAAGGAGTGCCTGGAGCTCAAGAGCTTCAAGTATTACATGCTCGGCTACCGCAACATGGGCATCTTTTACGAGAACGCCGTCAACCGCATCCTCGACGATATCGCCAAGGCCACCAAGCCCGTCTGGTGCGAGGTCACCGGCGTGTTCACGCCCCGCGGCGGCATGAAGTCGACGATCACGGCGCGGTATCCGCGCAAGGCGTTCGGTCCTAAATAAAAAGCCAACTGTTGGCGCCAACAGTTGAGGAACACGTTTCTGGCTGACAATAAGCGGTTGGCGTTCTGTCTTTTTGGGATCGGGGCCGTTCTTCTCTTTTGTCGATTAGGCCGTCCCGCTCTTTGGCAGGACGAATCTGAGACGGCATTGCGTGCCGTGTCGATATTGCAAACGGGCTTACCGCGCACGATGCTCGATGGAGTGCGCGTCACCGCTCAGCCGTCCTTGGCCGCTTATGAAGGCAACGTGGCGGGCGTGTGGACGTGGAACACTTGGCTGCCCGCCTATCTGACGGCGATGTCGTTTGCCGTTTTAGGCCGCACGCCATTCGCCGCGCGCCTGCCGTTCGCGTTGGCGGCCTTGTTGACGTTGTGGTTGTCTTGGCGTTTGTTTACAGAAGACGATAAGTCCAAGCACCCTTGGGCGGCGGAAGCCGGTCTGGTTCTGTTGACGTTGTCTCCGGCATTTCTTCTGTTTGCTCGTCAGTCGCGTTATTACGCCCTGACCGCATTGGGGACCGTTCTCGTCCTCCATTCTTGGCGTCGTCTGTTGGTCGATAAGCGAGGCGGAGTTATAGCCGTCGTCGTTTCACTTCAGATCCTGCTCCATTCGTCATTCGCGTTCTTCGCCGTGGCGCTGCTGGCTCTTGCCGCCGACGCGGCGCTGCGCTTCGATGAGTGCCGCCGCGGCGCTCGCTTTTGGAAAGTCGCCGCCGTTACCGTCGTCTTGTCCGTCCCGGTGTTTTGGTGCTTCCGCGTGTGGGATCGTCCGGGAAATCACTTATATGGTTTTGGCGAATCGCTCGAGTTCCTGAAAACTTTTCTTCTGTGGATTTCATTGTTCGCGCTCCCGGCGTTTTTACCGGCGGCGGCGCTGATTAAGAGACGCAATCCGGTCTTGGCCGCGGCGGGCTTCTTGCTTTTGTGCGGTCTCGTCGCGGAAGGTTCGTGGTCGCGGGCGGCCGCGGCGCTGACCTTTATCTGGATCGCCGCCCAAGGCTTTCGCGAATCCGCGCCGCGCGGCGTCATGAGTTTGCGGCGCATGTCCTGGCTGTGGCTGGCGGCCACGCTCGGTCTTTTATCCCNNCCGTGTCGGCCGCCGAGCCCTATGGCCGATACTTGATGGGAGTGTTCCCGATTTTGGCGTATCTCGGCGGACGCTGGCTGTCCGAGATCTCCGATGGGAAAGCGGCGCGAGTTTTGGCTTTGTCCGTCACAATCGTCGCCGTCAATTGGCTGGGCTGGATTCCGTTGAAGGCGGCGGCTCTCATCGCCGCGCCGCTCGAGCCGGTTCAATCCGTGTCCGGCATGATGCGCCGGCGCCTGCGCGATGTGCGGCCGCGTTCCGATCTCGCACGATTTGTCGGTGAATTGATCCGCGGGCCGGAAGGCTACATCGAGCCGGCCGCCGCCGCGATCAAAGCGGGCGGCGGGGGGACTCTCTTTTCGGACGCGGACAATTTGTCATTGATGTTCGCGGCCGGGACCGCGCCGATCTATCCAGATGAACTCACGGATCGCAAACCGGACTGGATCCTACCCTCGCCTTGGCTGCGCTTGGAACCCCGGACCGAAAGCGCGGTGATGGCGCTGATAGCCGACGGATACTACGAAGCCGTGCCGCTGACGGCCCCGCGACTTCTGTGGCAGAACAATCCCGATCCTTTATTCCGCGATTTCGGGCCCCAAGCCGGACCCCGTCCTTTCTTCCGCCGTCACCGTTGAGGGGCCCCTTGAAGACTCCGCACCCGGAGACTATACTCCCGGTGATGAAGCGATGTCTTGCGATTCTTGCGCTGATGAGTTTCTTTGGGGTGAGATCCTCTGCCGGGGGCGAAGCTCTCAGTATGGCCGAGTATCAACGGCTGTATCCGGGGGAATTCGCTTTAAGAAAATGTCTGAGTTCCAATCATGAGCAGTTCCTGACCATGGTCGAGGCGACCCTGCTGGTGAAGATGGCCAAGGACATCGATCTGATGCTTGAACGAGGTTGGGCGGACGAAGTTGGGCCCCGCGATCTTTTTCACGCGCATCTGGTTCTTAAAAGAGACAAGACCGCCGCTCAGGGTTGTCTCAACGTGCTGGAGGGCGACAATATTGAGATCCTCTATCACGCGCATGAGTATGACGACCGGCGCGATTCAAAGACGCGCAACATCGTCTCCGCGCGATCGAGCCAGCCCCGGGTCGCGCATCCTCGTCAATATTCCAAGGGCCCCTATACGGTTCAAGGCGAGGATTTGGACGGATGGTACGGCGTCAATGTCTATTTTGGCGATACCCCGGAAGACTTGGAACGGCATAAGAAATTTATTATCCGGGGCCCATATAAGATCGGCGGGCGCTACTTCGGGTTCCGTTCGCTGATAAGATAAGCGACGGCGTACCGCCCCTTGATAGTTTCCGGGATTCAGGGTATCCTTTAGTAGGAAAGTTAGAAATAGTAGGAAACTGGAGAAATATCATGGTGACGCGCATGAGGGAGAAAGGGCAGGTGACGATTCCGGCGGGCATCCGGGAGTCGCTCCACCTAGCCAAGGATTCCATTTTGTCGGTCGTCAAGGTGGGTGATGGGATTTTATTGACCCCCAAACCCTCCGTGTATGAGGCCGTTTCGGCAAAGTTCGTCAAAGCGGCTCAAAAAAAGGGGATTACCCTGGACGATCTTTTAAAGGATCTAAAAAAGCGCCGTAAAGTTTCCTAGATGGCCGTTCCCCAATATCGGATATTCTTCGATACCAGCGTTTACATCGCCGCCCTGCTTTCTCCTAAGGGCGCCGCAGGCGAGTTGCTGCGTTTAGTCGAGGGCGGGGTCGTTCGGATGGTGGTTTCTGAGGAAGTCATTATCGAGGTTGACAGGGTCGTATCCGGAAAATTCCCCGATCTCATCCAGGATAATCGCAATCTTTGGAAAAGTCTCGGGCCGGAGATCGCGCCGAATCCGACAGCCGATCAGGTCAAACCATTCTTGCTGAAGTTGGCCAAGGGCGACGCCTCGATTCTTTGTTCGGCGCGCTTGGCGAAGGTGCCGGCGTTCGTGACATGGAACACGCGTGATTTTATGCATCCGGGCGTTAAGACGCTCGTTGATTTCCCTATCGTCGTGCCGTCGGAGGGACTTAAACTTTTTAGAACGTGGATCGAACCATTTATCGGAGAGTGATATCGAATACGCATGCTGCGGCTGCCTGTCGTGAAGACTATAAGGTAGCATGACAGGATTATGACTTGATTCCGTAACATGGACTCGCTAGCATTTGATAACGCGCTCCCGACATGATAAAATCATCGCCAGCAGTTCGTCCTCGCCGTATATCGTGCCCAGTTGGCGCAGTGGTAGCGCGTTCCCTTGACATGGGAAAGGTCATAGGTTCAAATCCTATACTGGGCACCATTTTTTTTGCCCTTATACGATATGCCCACAACTGACATAGTCCATTCCGCCGACGTCAACTCGCAAGAGGCGCTCGACGCCCTGCGCCATTCCTGTGCCCACGTTATGGCTCAGGCCGTCCAAGAGCTGTTTCCCGGCACCAAACTCACCATTGGCCCGGCCATTGAAAACGGCTTTTACTATGACTTCGACTCCCCGCACCGCTTCACCGAGGAAGACTTCAAGGCCATCGAAAAGCGCATGCTCCAGATCGCCGAGGGCAACCATAACTTCGTCGGCAAAGAAGTCACTTATGATGAGGCCAAGACGTATTGGGCCGCGAAGGGGGAGACCTACAAGCTTGAGCTCATCGAGAGCTTCAAGGACCAGAAGCTGACCCATTACTCGCACGGGACCTTCACCGACCTGTGCCGCGGCGGCCACACCCCCAGCACCAAGGCCATCCGCCATTTCAAGCTGCTCTCCGTCGCCGGCGCCTATTGGCGCGGAGACGAGAAGAACGCCATGCTCCAACGCCTGTACGCCACGGCCTGGCCCACCAAGGACCAGCTCGTCGAGCACTTAAAGCAGCTTGAGGAGGCCAAGAAGCGCGACCACCGCAAGCTTGGCCCGGCACTCGGCCTCTTCAGCATTCAGGACCTGGCCGGTCCCGGGCTCATCTTCTGGCATCCCAAGGGCGGCCGCATGCGCCTGATCATGGAAGACTGGCTGCGCGCCGAGGCCATCAAGCGCGGCTACGACATGGTCTACACCCCGCATATCGCCAACGTGGACCTGTGGCATACCTCCGGCCACACCAGCTTTTACAAGCAGAACATGTTCGGCGAGATCGAAGTCGAGAAGGCCGACTACCAGCTCAAGCCGATGAACTGCCCGTTCCACATCCTGATCTACCAGAGCACCCTGCGCAGCTACAAGACCTTGCCCCTGCGCTTTGCCGAGCTCGGCACCGTCTACCGCTACGAGCGCTCGGGCGTGCTCCACGGTCTCATGCGCGTACGCGGATTCACCCAGGATGACGCTCACATTTTCTGCACCCCCGACCAGATCGAGGCCGAGGTCGAGGGTTGTGTGGACTTCGCGCTCACGGTTTTCAACACCTACGGCTTTCAAAAGTACGCTATGGAAGTCTCCACCTGGGATCCGGAGAAGAAAGCCGATTATTCCGGAGAGGCCGAGGAATGGGAGCGCGCCCAAGACGCCCTGGAGCGGGTGTTGACGCGCCGGGGAATTCCGTATAAGCTGTGCAAGGGCGAAGCCGCCTTTTATGGACCGAAAATCGACATGAAGCTTATCGACGCGATCGGCCGCTCCTGGCAGCTCTCGACCGTGCAGTTCGATTTCAACTTGCCGAAGAAATTCAACCTCGAGTTCGTGGGCAGCGACGGCAACCGCCACCGTCCGCTGATGGTGCATCGCGCGCTGTACGGCTCCATCGAGCGCTTTTTCGGGATATTGATCGAGCATTACGCGGGCAACTTTCCGCTGTGGCTATCTCCCGTCCAGGTCAAAATCTTGACCCTGACCGACGCCCAAACCGCCCCGGCCGAGGCGCTGGCCAAGACCCTCGAGGCCGCGGGCCTGCGCGTGGAGCTCGACGTCCGCCCCGAGAAGATCGGCCACAAGATCCGTGAGACGGCTCTTGAAAAGGTGCCGTACATGGTCATCTACGGGCCCAAGGACGTCGAAGCCGGAACCTTGGCCGTGCGCCTGCGAGACGGCAGGCAGTTCAACGGGATAAAACCCGAGGATTTCGTGGGGAAGCTGACCCAAGAGGCCTCGACCAAGCAAACATCCTCCGTCTGGGAATAAACGAATGAAACTGATTCTCGCCTTGCTTCTGCCGGCGCTCGCGGTCTCCGCCCGCGCGGCGCGGCCGGATTTCGACGCTCAAGCCGAGGAGGCGGCCTTCAACGCCGCCACGCAGATGTTCCAGGAGACCGGCCGCGACAAGCTCGCGGTGGTCCAGGCTTTCGAGAACTACGCCTCGCAGTTTTCGCGCTCGCCGCGCATCACCGACGCCAACTTCCTCATGGGCGAGGCTTATCTCCAGCACGCTCTGTCCATCCTCAAGGCCGAAGCCACGGCTAAAAAGAATTCTTCGGCGCGTCTTTTGGCGCCGAAAAATCCCGCGGCCGTCAAGGCGCTCCAGGACGCGCGCCGGGCCTATGAGTCCGTGATCAACGACAAGAAGTCGGGCTTGGCCTCCTCGGCGCAGTACCGCCTGGGCGAGGTCGCCTACGACGAGAAGGATTGGGAGAAGGCCGTCAACGAGTTCAAGGAAGTCGACCGCCGCCACCCCAAGGCCTACGTCAACCCCGAGGCCTTGATGGGCATCATCTACGCCGACTTGGCCCTCGAGCAGTTTTCCCAGGCCGAGGCCAACATCTTCCTGCTCGGCGAGACTTTCCCGACGTTCCTGAAGGAGCCGGTCGTGCTCTACGCCCAGGGCATCGTCTGCCTGCACAAGGGCGACTATGCTGGGGCTGAGCGCGCTCTCAAGGAAGTCAAGACCGCCGAGGCCGCGTACTACCTGGGCAAGACGTACCTGCTCTCCAAGCGCGCTTATCTCGCCGCCGCCGCTTTCGAGAACTTGATCCGGGACTATCCCGACTCCGACTTGAAGGAGGAGGCCCAGTTCTTCATCGGCGACTCGTTCTTCCTGGCCGAGGACTTCAACGGGGCGATCTCCAAGTACCAGACCTTCGTCGCGAAGTTCCCGGAAAGCCCGCTGCGCGTGTCCGCGCTGTTTCGCATCGGCTCTTCCTACTTCCAGAAGAAGGACTACGTCGAGGCGCGCGCCAACTTCCAGGCCGTGCTCGACCGCTACCCCAAGGACTTCTTCGCGCCGCTGGCCCAGTTCTTCACCGCCGAGTCGCACCTCATCGTCGGCCAGAACCGCGAGGCCTTGTTCGCGTACACGAAGGTGATCACCCAGTACCCGGACGCCGTCAAGATCACGCCCTTGGCCTACTTCAAGCTGGCGTGGTGCCAAAACCAAGTCGGCGACTACATGCAGGCCATCCAGACCGGCTCCAACTTCGTCGCCCAGTATCCCAACCACGCGCTGGCCAAGAACGTCTACCTTATCATGGCCAACTCGCAGATCGCCTTGAAGCGCTTCGTCGAGGCCACCTCCTCCTTCCAGCGCATCATCGACTTGGCGCCGTCCTCCGACATCGCCGAGCAGGCGCTGTTCTCGATCCTTAAGAACCAGTACGACCAGAAGGCCTTCAACTCGATTCTGACCTCCTACCAGTTCATCTTCCGCCACCTGCCCCCGTCGAAGTCGAAGTGGCGCTCGATGAGCTACCTGTACGCCGCCGAGGCCTACCTCGCGCTCAACCAGGTCGACGAGGCCGCGGTCATCTACGAGATGATTTTGAAGGTCTACCCGGATGATCCCGCGGCGTTCTACGCGCAGGACGGCTTGGCGTGGTGCCATTCGTATAAGGGCGAGGACACGCAGGCCCTCGAGTCCCGCCAGAAGCTCAAGGACATGATGTCGGTGGCCAACTCGTCGTTCTCTTTTAGCGGCATCAACGAACTCGGCATCGCCGATTCCATGTTCAACCAGAAGAATTACGAGGACGCCTACCAGCTCTACGAGAAGTTTGCGCGCGAGAACCCGACGGCGCCGGAGGCTCCAGCGGCCCTCTATCGCGCGGCGATGAGCTCGTATCACCAGCGCTTCTATACCCAGGCCATCGACCTGTGGAAGAAGCTGCTCGCGCAGTATCCGGCCTCCGCCGACGCCCCGATGGCGCGCTCGCAGATCGCCGACACCTTGTTCCGCGCGCAGAAGTATTCGGAGGCGATCGCCGCTTATCGCGAGATCTTAGCCGCCGATCCCAAGAGCGCGACCGCGCCGATCTCTCATCTGCGCATCGCCCAGGCCGCCTTCAACGCCAAGGACGACGCGGGCGCCATCGCCCAGGTGCAGGAATTGGTGAACGCGTTCCCGGCCGCGCCCGAGTCCAACGACGGCCTGGACATCCTGGAAGGCGTGTTCGACCGGAGCAAGGGCCTGGACTTCAAGGCCAGCCTGCGTCAGATCGTGGCGGCCCAGCCCGGGACGCCGATCGGCGGAGAGGCTCAGTTCCGCCTGGCGCGCCGCGCCTTCGAGAACAAGGACTGGACCACGGCCGCCGTCGACTTCCAAAAGTTCTCGGTGGACTTCACCAACCACCCGGAACTGCCTAAGGCTCAGTTCTACCTGGGCGAGAGCTTCTTTAATATGAACAAGTGGCAGGACTCGATCCCCGCCTTCGAGCGCCTGCTCAACAACTTCGACAAGTCCGAGGACACGCCGTTGGCCGTCTTCCACCTGGCCAGCGCTTACTATAATTTGGAAAAGTTCGAGGAGGCGATCCGCCATTACTCGCGCCTCATCGAGGATTATCCCACCTCGCCGTACGTCCCGCCCGCGCAGTTTAACCTGGCGCTGGCGTACAAGAAGACCGGCAAGCTCGATATGGCGCAGTACTCCTATCAGAAGTACGTCGCCAGCGCCAAACCCAACGACGCCCAGGCGCAGAACGCGATGTGGGAGACCTACCAGATCCAGCGCGACCGCAAGGATTTCGACGGGGCGATCGCCACGCTCGAGCAGATCAAGAACACCAGCTCTGGCGACGCCGAGTTGGTGATGGAGGTCATGTACCGCATCTCCGAGGTGTACACGGTCGCCGGTCGGCCGGACGAGGCGCAAGCGACTTGGACGAAGATGCGCGCCATGAAGCCGGCGTCCTCGGCTTTCCGGCTTCAGGCCCTGGCTAAGATGGGTGAGGCCGCCGAGAAGGCGGGCGACAACGCCGCCGCCGCGGACGTCTACGAGGACTACGCCCGGGTCGCGCCGAAGGACATGGCGAGCAAGGCCGCGCAGCGCGCCGCGATCCTTCGCAAGAGCGCCGGAGGCGGCAAATCCAAGGCTTCCGCGGTTCCGACTCCCGACGTGGACGACAGCGTCCCGCCCGAGGAAGGCGGGACCTCGGTGATGCCCTCCGATGAAAAGCCGGTGAAAGCCGTGAAAAAAGTCTCGACCAAATCCAAAGGCAAGAAAGCCGCCACGCCGCTTCCAGGAACATCCGATACGCAGGATAATTGAAACATAGACGCGAGGAGACACGATGGGCGCCCTAAACCTACTGCCGATGCTGCGCGAGAGCTTCACCCTCATCATCCTGTTGTTCTGCTCTTTCCTCTCCATAAGCTTCGCCATCGAGCGCTGGTGGTACTTCCGTTCGGCGCAGGCCAGCCCCGACGACGTCCTGGGCCACGTGCGCAAGAGCCTGGAAGGGGGCAAGACCGACGCGGCCGCCGCCTATTGCCAGAAGCATCCCTCCGCGGTCGCCGCGGTCGTGGCCTACGGCCTGCTGCATGCCGCGCGCGCGCGCAAGGACCTCGAGGAGCTGCTGCTGACCAAGCTTAAGGAAGAGCGCATCAAGCTTGAGCGCTTTCTGGGCGTGCTCGGTACGCTTGGCAACATCTCTCCCTTCATCGGCCTGTTCGGCACCGTCGTCGGCATTATCAAGGCCTTCCGCGACCTGGCCGCTTCCGGCACCGGCGGACCTGCCGTCGTCGCCAAGGGCATCGCCGAGGCGCTGGTGGCCACGGCCGCGGGCCTGCTCGTGGCCATCCCGGCGTCGATCCTTTACAACTACTTCATGCGGCGCTTGAAGGTGATCACGGTGGACATGGAAGTCGCCTCCGCGCGGCTTTTGGTGATGCTGGGAGCGAAATAACTCAGGAGAGAGCATGGCCGGCGCGGCGCAAAAAGACGACGAACCGATCACGCAGATAAACGTCACCCCGTTGGTGGACGTGTGCTTGGTGCTTGTCATCATCTTCATGGCCGTGGCACCCATGGCCGTCACGCTCGGCATCAAGGTTCTCGAGACCCGCTCTTCAACGGCCGAAGGCAAGACCTCCGCCGATGAGAACGTCAACATCCGTATCACCCAAGACGGCTCGATCTCCATCAACGGGGTCAAGACCGACGGGGTGACCTTCCGCGGCATCCTCGCGGGCGCCTTGGCCAAGAGCAAGGACAAAATGGTGACCGTGACGGCCGACGCCAAGAACAAGGTCGGCATCGTCGTCGAGGTGCTCGACGTGTCCAAGCAGGCCGGCGCGCTCAAGCTCGCCATCATGAAAGCCGACGGAGGAGCTTAAGTGGCCGCCTCCAATATCGATTCCGAAGATCCGATCACCGACATAAACATCACGCCCCTGGTGGACGTGTGTCTGGTGCTGGTCATCATCTTCATGGTCACCGCCCCCATGTTCTCCGACCCTCCGATCAAGGTCGATTTGCCCTCGGCCCACACCCATGAAGGCGAGGAGTCCGAGAAGATAACGCTCACTTTATCCAAAGACGGAGAGTATGCCATCGACGCGGAGAAGTTCTCGGACCCGAAGATTCTGGGGGAAGCGCTCAAGGACAAGCTGGCCCAAAGCGAGACGAAGATGATCATCCTGCGCGCCGACAAGGAGGCGCTGCATGGACAGCTCACCGATTTGATGGCGCGCGCCAAGGATGCCGGCGCCCTGTCTTTGACGATCGCGACGGAACAATTGAAGTGAAAGGAGGGTCATAGAAGTCGTGCAACAAGTGCGCTTACCGGCGTCGGCGGTGGTCTCGCTCGCGGTCCACGCGGGCTTCTTGGTCTTGTTCCTGGGCCTCGCCAAGGAGGCGCCCAAGGAGGCCGCGCGCATCGTCGAGGGCGTGGACCTGCTCATCGCTCCCGCCCGCCCGAAACCGGTGGCCGCGCCCAAGCCGCAGCTCTCGACCATGGATTTCCTGAAGATGGCCTTGCCCTCCGCCCCGCCGCGTCGCGCCGCGCTGGCGCAGGTGGACGTGAAGATTCCGGACCGCAAGATGGCGCTGGCCGAGGCGCCGAAACTCGAGGACAGCAAGCGCAAGCTGGCGCCCAAGCTCGAGGCTCTGGACTTGGCGCGTTCGCGCGTCGACGCCGCCAAGATCGATGTCACGCCGCAGACCCGGCGCAGGGCGGCGGAGACGTTGGCCGCCCTGCCGGTGCTGCAGGACGTGGGCCGCCGGCGCGTGAAGAATCTTCCCGAGGCCTTGGCGCTCGAGGATCGCCGGCGCGAGGCCACGGCGATGGTGGGAGGAGCGCTCGACGCGCCGGCTCCCACGATCCGCCGCCAAGTCCTGGCCGCGGCCGCGGTTTTAGCCGAGCCCGAGCGGCAGCCCGCCGCGCGCGCTGCGGCAAGGTCCGGGCTGTCTTCCTTTTTGCCCGAGGCAGTCGAGCTTCGCCCGCGCGGCGGGGCGGCCATGGCCGCGCGCGTGGCGAGGATCGACGAGGCGCCGAAGCTGGCGCGCCGCCAAGCCGCGGCCGCGACCGACGCGCCGAAGAAAGGCATCGACATCGAAGGGCCTTTGGCCAACCGCAAAGTCACCAATTCCGCGGTCCCGGCCTTTCCCGAGTGGGCCCGGCAGCAAGGCCTCATGGAAGCGGAAGTCGCCATTCGATTTACCGTCGACGCCGAGGGAAACGTCATGTCCGGGATGCGCGTGGAGCGCACCTCGGGCTACGGCCGTCTCGATCGTTTGGTCATGGAGTCTTTGCGTAGCTGGACATTCGCCCCCGCGCCCGGATCCGGAGCGCAGTGGGGTGTGATCACCTTTCGTTTCGTCCTGGAGTGAACATGAAAATCGCCATCATCGTCTTAACTGCCGCCGCGACCGCCGCCCAAGCCGCGGCGGCGCCGGCGTCTCCTGCGCCCGCCGCATCCGGGGGCATGCCCGCTGAGGTCGTCATCAAAGCCGAAGCGGCGGGAGCCAAGCTCAACGACACCAAGCCGCCCCTGCGCATCGGCATCGATCCCTTTGAGACCATCCGCCCGGCGCTCAAGCCCGACGAGAACCTTTTGCTCGCGGTCTCGCCGCTGACGGTGTCTTGGCGGCGCACGCACCCCGAGTTCCTGATGGTCGACCGCATCATCCAGCCTTGGCGCACCACCTTCAGTCAGCGCTCCGGCATCGGCTTCCGCGTCAAGGAACAGCTTGAGACGCTGCTGGGCCTTAAGCTCGAGTCCAAGGAAGCGCGCAAATGGGCCTGGAGCCTGACCATCGCCGACGAGGAAGGCCGGGTCTTCCATAACTACACTGGTTCCGGCGATCCGCCCGAGGAGCTGTTGTGGACCGGACAGAACGACCAGGGCGAATGGGTCCGTGCCGGCCGCTCGTACTCGGCGGTGTACACGTTCACCAGTCCCGACGGCTCACCTCGAACCACCGTGGGCAAGCCGCTGCTCTACAAAGGCATCGTCCACCAGGAGGACACCGGCCTTCACATCAGCCTCGACTCCTCCGCCCTCTTTGGCAACGGCAAGACCGCCTCGACGCTGCAAGCGCCGGCCGGCCCCGACCTGCTGCGCTCGGCGTCCGACGTCGTCAAGCGCAAGTTCTCGGGCATACCGATCTCGGTGCGGGTTTTCGCCAATACCAAGGAGCTGGGCGAAGCTCAGGCCAAGACGGTGTCTGATTTCCTGCTGAGGGACTTGATGGTCGCCGCCCGCCACATCAGCGTGGACTCCTCTCGCGCTCCGTTCTCCGATCAGCGCGTGGAGATCGTTTTACTTAATAGGTAGTCCAGACCAGCCCTTTGGTGTCGGTGTGGGTGCAGTCGACCCAGATGTTGCCGTAGGTCTGGTCGCCGGGCGCGCTGTCGTATATCCAGCCGCCAAGGTCTTGAAAGCCTCCGGCCACGCTACCTTGGAACATCGACGAGGTATCACTGTGGTAGTTGGGAGTCTTGCTCGTCGGAATGCTGGTCATGTACTTGCCGCCTAGCGTCAAAGCCGCGGAGTTGGAGGGGTACTGCCCTTCCATGTCGCCGTAGTAGATGCTCATGGCGCTGCGGATAGCGCCCAGATTCCCGCGCGAGGCGCCCTCGCTGGACTTGCGGATGAGCTCGGCGAACTTGGGGATGGCGATGGCCGCCAGGATGCCGATGATGGCCACGACGATCATCAGCTCGATGAGCGTGAATCCGCGCGGCATTCGTTTTCTGGGCATGGGCTAGTTTATATTCTGCCTGCCGTCGAATCAATAGAAAATCCGTCACACGGACACCCCCCTAAAAAAACACCGAAAATAGGACCTCAAATCCCTATTGACGCGGCGTCCGACTTTGCTATGTATCAGGCATGGCCAAGACCATCTACAGCTTCGGTGAAGCATCCGATGTTCGAGCGGTGTCGCGGCTGGACCGCGACGCGGCTCGCGCGCTTCTAGGCGGGAAGGGAGCGGGGCTTTTTGAGATGTCGCGCATCGGCCTGCCGGTGCCGCCGGGATTTACGGTCACCACAGACGTCTGCCGCGCCTACTACGCGCGGCGCAACGAGAAGGGATTTACGCGCCACGCCATGCGCCACCCGGATCGCTCCGATAGTTCCTTGGCGCGGGCGGTCCTCAAGGAGTTCGTCGCCGCGGTCGGCAAGCTCGAGAAATCCACGGGCCGGTGCTTCGGCGACAAGAACAATCCGCTGCTCGTCTCCGTTCGCTCGGGCTCGAAGTTCTCGATGCCCGGGATGATGGACACGATCCTCAATCTTGGACTCAACGACAAGACCGTACGCGGCCTGGAGGCGCAGACCGGAAACCCGCGCTTCGCCTGGGACTGTTACCGGCGCTTCATCGCCATGTTCGGCAACGTGGTCAAGGGCATCGACAAGGATCATTTCGAGGCGGCCCTGCGCCAGGTCAAGGCGCGCGCGGATGTGCAGAGCGATGCCGATCTCTCCACGCAGGCTTTGCAGAAGTTAGTCGAGATCTTCAAGGACATTTATAAGGAGCACGCGGGCTTTCCGTTTCCGCAGGAGCCCGCCGATCAGCTGCGCCTGGCGGTCACCGCCGTATTCGAGTCGTGGAACAACCCGCGCGCCTTCGCCTACCGCAAGCTCAACCGCATCCCCGACGACCTGGGCACGGCCTGCACGGTGCAGGCCATGGTATTCGGCAACATGGGCACCGACTGCGCCACGGGCGTGGGTTTTACCCGCGACCCCGGCACGGGCGAGCGCCGCTTCTACGGCGAGTTCTTGGTCAACGCCCAGGGAGAGGACGTGGTCGCCGGCATCCGCACGCCCCGCCCTTTGCGCGAGCTCTCGCGCGCGATGCCCAAGACTTACAAGCGGCTTCTCGACATCTCGACGAAGCTCGAGAAGCACTACGGCGACGTGCAGGACATGGAGTTTACCATCGAGAAGGGGCGGCTGTTCATGCTCCAAACTCGCACCGGCAAGCGCTCGGCCATGGCCGCTTTGCGCATCGCCGTCGACATGGTAACCGAGGGGCTCATCACTCCCGAGCAGGCCGTGATGCGTCTGACACCGGAGCAGCTTGACGAGCTTCTTCGCCCCGTGTTTGAAGAGGCCGCGAGCGCTGCCGCTGTGGTTCTGGCCAAGGGCCTGCCCGCCGGGCCGGGTGCTGCCACCGGCCGGGTGTACTTCGACGCGGATCGCGCCGTGTCCGAAGCCAAGAACGGCCCCGTGATCCTCGTTCGCCCGGAGACCAATCCCGACGACATCCACGGCATGGCCGCGGCCGAGGGCATTTTGACGGCCACGGGCGGCATGACCAGCCACGCGGCCGTCGTGGGCCGGGGCATGGGCAAGGTTTGCGTCGTGGGCTGTGCCTCGCTTGAGATCGACGAGCACGCCCGCACGATGAAGTTCGGCGGCGAGACATTAAAGGAGGGGGACTGGATCTCCCTCGACGGCTTCAAGGGCCGCGTGCTCGCGGGGCGCGTGGAGACGCAGCCCTCGGAAATCTTGGAAGTGCTGTTGGGCAAGCGTCCCGCCGCGAAGTCCGAGCTGTACCGGCGCTACAAGACGTTCATGGCTTGGGCCGACGACGCGCGCACCCTCCAAGTGCGCGCCAACGGCGACACGCCCGAGGACGCCAAGACGGCCACCGCGCTGGGCGCGGCGGGCATAGGGCTTTGCCGCACCGAGCACATGTTCTTCGGCGAGGACCGCATCCCGAAGGTGCTGGCCATGATCTTGGCCGATTCCGAGGGGGAAAGATATGAGGCGGTCAAAGCGCTTTATCCCCTGCAGAAGGCCGACTTCAAGGCCATTTTCAAGCAGATGCGCGGCCGCCCGGTCACCATCCGCACCATCGATCCGCCCCTGCACGAGTTCCTGCCCCGGACTTGGGAGGACGCCGAGCGCGTGGCGGCTCATCACGGCTTTGACGCCAAAAAGCTGTGGACCAAGACCCAGGAGCTCAAAGAAGCCAACCCCATGCTCGGCCATCGCGGCTGCCGCCTGGGCATCACCTATCCCGAGATCACCGACATGCAGGCGCGCGCCATCCTCTCGGCCGCCTGCGAGCTCGGGCGTGAGGGCATCGTCGCCGAGCCGGAGATCATGATTCCGCTCGTGGGCCATGCGACCGAACTGCGCCACCAGAAGCGCCGCATCCAGATGGTGGCCGACGAGGTATTCAACGAGAACGGCACCTGCATCAGGTACCAAGTCGGAACCATGATCGAGGTTCCTCGCGCGGCTTTGACCGCCGGTGAGATCGCCGAAGAGGCCGAATTCTTTTCCTTCGGTACGAATGATCTCACTCAGATGACGTTGGGTTACTCTCGTGACGATTACGGTCGTTACATCGGTGAATATCTAGAGATGAAAATCCTAGAGGTCGACCCCTTCCGCACTCTCGACCGCTCCGGCGTGGGGCGATTGGTGCGCGTGGCGACCGAGGAAGGCCGCAAGACCCGCCCCAAGCTGAAGGTGGGCGTGTGCGGCGAGCACGGGGGGGACCCCGCCTCGATCCATTTCTTCCATGACGCGGGGCTGGCCTACGTGTCCTGCTCGCCTTACCGCGTGCCCATCGCGCGGCTGGCGGCGGCTCAGGCGGCGATCGCGTCGAAAGCTTTGGCCAACTGATTTTTCAGTCGGCGCGATATATCTTAAAGCATATGGAACTATTCCCGGGAATAGTTCCATATGGTTAAGCATATAAGCGTTCCGGGGGCGGCGCGACTGCTAAGACGGCGACGGCCTTGGGACATCCGGCCAAGCAGGGACTTTGGTTTCGCCGAAAAAGGAGTTCGCGTTAAGGTGCTTTTGGCAGAACTTGCGAAAGGCGTAATCCTCTCCTCGGAGAAGAATCCTCGTTTTCTCGACTAGAAACTCCCAGGTCCGGGGTAGACCTTCTCGAAGCAGCATTTTGCCCAGGTATTGCCGCGCCGCGTTTGAGGACAGCAGCCATCTGACATCGCGATAGTACGGCTGATGCTTCCACTTGAGATACTCCAAATCGCGAGAGCTTAGGGAGTTGGTATGGACGTTGGCGAAGAAGCCGTTGTAGCGGCTGAGATCACGGTTGACGATATACCCGCGCGCGTCGAGATCTTTGGTCAGTTCGGTGCCGGGATAAGGGGTCAGGATCTGGATAAGATAGGAATCGATGGCCCAGCGCCGCATGAAATCGAATTGGCCCAGGATATCGGCCTTGGTGTCCTCGGGGCTGCCGAGGATAAACCCGCCCATCACCAAAATGCCCCTTTCGCGCAGAGCCCGGAGCACCCATTCGGTCTTCTTAACGATGTCTCCTTTCTTATAGTAAGCCAGATTGCGGGAGGTCACGTTCTCGATGCCGAGAAAAATCATCCTAAAGCGCGCTTGAGCGATCTTGTCGAGCAGCCATTCTTGTTGATAGAGCCCGGCGACATAGCCTTGCGCGGAAAAGCTCAGGCCCGGCAGGTCGGCGGCGATGATCGCGTCGCAAAGCGCTCCGAAGCGCTTTTGGTCCAGGGATAGATTGTCGTCGACAAAGAAAAGATAGCGCGTGCCCAGCTTATAGGCGTTGCGCGCGTCTTCGATGACCCTATCGATTGGAAAGGCCCTATAATTAAGCCCTCCATAATGCCGCGTGATGCTGCAAAATGTGCACGGCATAGTGCAGCCGCGCGAGCTCTCGATATTATCGAAGGGGCTTCCGAGGATATGATAGCCGCCCCAGATGCGGTTGTCGCGAGCAGGCAGCGGGAGTTCCTCAAGTCTGGCCAAGCTTCTTGGATTATTATGGACAAAACCATCCGCCTTGCGATAGGAAAGGCCTTCAATCTGCCCGCAATCCGCGCCGCGATTGAGGCAGTCAACCAACTCGCGGAAGGTGAGTTCGCCTTCTCCGCGCACGATATAATCGAAGTCCGCCTCCGGATCGAGCGCAATCGAGTGATAATCCATGGAGGCATGGAAGCCGCCCAATGCGATCTTGACCTTGGGATCAATCGAGCGGACCAGGGCCGCGATCTTTCGGGCCGTATAATACTGGAACGTGATGGCGCTGATGCCCACCAAATCCGGCTTGCAGAGCTCCATCGCCTGTCGGATTGCCCCTGGAACATCGCTCTGACGGACCATCAAGTCTCCGACCCGCACCTGCGCGATATCCTGGATCATCGCAGAGAGCATGCTCAGGCCCAGATGAGGGCTTGTCGATATCCTGGGAAAAAGCGGCTGAGTGGTATCGGGACTGCTTAACAACAGAACTTTCATGCCGGACACATGTTTAGGAGTAAAATTTGGTTTCATTGGGTTCCTTCTTCTAGACTCATTTAGGTTTTTATCTGATGAAACGATCCGCGCTTAAAAAATGGCCTCCCTCGTTGCCTTGCGGCAAGTACGCGGATAATGCGACTCACGAAGCCAAGCTGTTGATGATATTGGGCGCCGAAAGACTTTCAGCTTTGCAAAAGGCCTTTGGAGGCCGAAGAATCTGGATACCCAAGAACGGTAAAGCCTCGGCCTGCGGGACATGCCGTCGGCGAAATGAATGCATTCGCTCATGGCATGCGAAGGGGTATTCCGTCTCGCGCATCGCGGCCAACCTCGCTATATCCACGAAATCCGTCTACCGGGTGCTCCGGGGCAGGAAACCGAAACTGGCCTAATCGTATCGCATCACGCCGCGGCGCTCCATTCTCAAATACTCCGCAAACGAGAATGGCTCGCCTGCCGTCGAGGCAATATAATGATTCGGTGTCAGCCTCAAAATCGCCGAGCTCCACTGGAACGGATGTTATCGTGGTCGGCGGTGGTCCCGCAGGGCTAGCCGCCGGAATTCACCTATCCCGCGCCGGCTATCGGACGCTCCTTGTGGAAAAGGGCCAATTCGGAGGCCAAGCCGGACGAATCGATTGGATTGAAAACTATCCAGGCTTCCCGGCGGGGATCAAGGGCGCGGATTTGATGGCGCTTTGGTTGGCTCAAGCTCGCCGATGGGGACTGAAATGTCTTCGGGCGCAAGTCAGCGGGCTCGTGCGACAAAGCAGTTTTTTTAGAATCATCCTGCCAAACGGTCGCCGACTGCGCTGCCGCGCCGTTTTGTGCTGCGCGGGGGCGGAATTCAAGCGCCTGGGTCTATCGGGAGAGGACGGGTTCCTGGGGCGTTACGTTCATCATGCGGCCTTCGATGAGGCGCCACGTTTTCGCAACAAGGTGGTCGCGGTCGTAGGAGCCGGGGAGGCCGCGCTTCACCAGGCGCTGCTGCTCGCTAAGTTCGCCAGGCGCGTGCACCTGCTTAGCCGGGGGCCGACCATCAAGGCGCACCGCCTGCTTAAAAGCCGCATGACGCGTCGGCCGAACCTGATTCATAGTCCCAATATGACGGTAGAAAAGATAGATGGTCACCGCAGGCTGGAACGTATCGTAGTTAGGGACAGGGTCAGCGGCCTCCACAAGAGCTTGGATGTGTCCGGTCTTTTCGTGCTGATTGGAAAACAGAAATCAACATTTCCGAGCGGAAAGGCAAAGGGGCCGGGTTATTTTGTGGCAGGCGACGCCTCCGGCGATATTTGCCGCCAGGTGGTTGTGGCGGCGGGCAGCGGCGTGCAGGCGGCCATGGAATGCATTCGGTATCTTGAAGGGTGGAGTAATCCCCATGAAAATTCTTGACAAACGCGAGCACCCAGGGCTTGCCACTCTTTATCTTGCGAGCTTAAGCGGTGAAGATCGTGTGGTGGAATTTGTGGACACAGTGGAACCAGGGATCGCAAAATCAGAAAAATGGGTCATGATGATTTCCACGCAAGTCGGCTGCCCCGTCGGCTGTCGAATGTGCGATGCCGGTGCCCTGGGGTATTTCGGAAACCTGAGGGCCGAGGAGATGCTGGCTCAAATTCGGCATATCATCGCCGCCAATCCGCAATTGAATCCGCTCCGCCACCCCAAATTGAAAATCCATTTTGCGCGCATGGGAGAGCCGTCCCTTAACCCCGAGACCCTTAAGGCGTTGAAAATCCTGGCCGAGGAATATCCCCATTCCGGGATCATCCCAAGCCTGTCGACGGTGGCTCCCCAGAGTCCCGCCATCGAGCCGTTTTTTGAGGAGCTCATGAAGATCAAGGATTCTTCCTTCCCAGGAGGAAGATTCCAATTGCAATTTTCTCTCCACTCGCTGGACGAAGGAGCAAGACGCGTTGTCGTGCCTATAAAGACTTGGGCTTTGGAGAAAATCGCGGAATATGGCATGCGGTTCGTCCGCCCAGGAGACAGAAAAATCACGCTCAATTTTGCCTTAGCTCAAGGAGAGGGGATTGACGCGGCCAAAGCGCGACGGTTGTTTTCGCCCAAGCACTTTCTCATCAAGATCACTCCCATCAATCCGACCCGGACGGCGGACAGAAACGGAGCGACTCGTCTTTGGTCCAGTGCGCCCGGCTCCATTGCGGCTTGCGCGGACAGCCTGCGCTCCGGGGAATTTGAAGTCATTCTGTCCCCAAGCCTTCCCGAGGAGATCTCTGCCTCTACCTCCTGCGGCCAGCTTTGGTCCGAGGATCTGCAGCAAAGAGCAGACGCGATGGCGCGCAATTGCAAGCGCGAGGAAACTTGTTATATCACGGCCGGCAACCTGGGGGAACGATCCAGATATTGGCAAAAAGAAATAGCCGGTTATCATAAACACAACCTAAAACTGAATGCCCCCAAAGCCGGGCTCCTGGTCGTGGATATGCAGGAGTTTTTCCTCAGCCCTCGCAGTCCCGCCTATCGACCGCAAGCCCGAGCAGTTCTAAGTCATGTGGGGGACTTGGTCAAGAGCTTCCGGCGCGCCAATAGACCGGTCATTTTTGTGCGTCATGCCCACATGGACCCGCTCCAAGATGGCGGAATGATGCGTTTCTGGTGGAAAAAGGTTTGTGTCGACGGTACGCATGGGGCCCGAGTCGCTCCCCTGCTCGAAGCTCGTGAGGATGAAATCCTCCGCAAATGTCGCTACAGCGCCTTCTCCGAGCCTCGCCTGGAGAAAACTCTGCGCGCAAAAAGCGTGGAAAACCTGGTCGTTGCCGGCGTCATGACCAACTTGTGCGTGGAGTCGACCGTGCGCGACGCTTTTGACGCCGGATTTAAGGTGTGGACTGTTCTTGACGCCACGGCGGCTCATACGGAAGAGCTGCACCTGGCTTCGCTGAAATCCCTCGCGTTTGGTTTTTCGTCTATTCAGACAACGCGAGAAATCCTGGAAGCGCTTGATGCTTCGACAGAGGCTCCGATCACGGTGGAAAAAACGCGGCAAAAACGCTAGAATCATGCCTTCGGCCGGGCTCAATTCCGGCCCCGGAGGCATATCATGGCTATCAAAGTCGGCATTAACGGTTTCGGACGCATCGGGCGGCTGGTCCTGCGCGCCAGCATGAAGAATCCCGACATCCAGGTCGTCGCGATCAACGACCTGACGGACGCGAAGATGAACGCGCACCTGTTCAAGTACGACTCGACCTTCGGCATCTACCCCGGCACCGTGGAAGCCGCGGGCAACGACCTCAAGATCGACGGGCGCGTGATCAAGGTCTTCGCCGAGAAGGAGCCCGCCAAGCTTCCTTGGTCTTCCGTCGGCGTCGAGATCGTCATCGAGTCCACCGGCTTCTTCACCGACGCCGAGAAGGCCAAGGGTCATCTCGTCGGCGGCGCCAAGAAAGTCGTGATCTCCGCACCCGCCAAGGGCGAGGACATCACCGTCTGCATGGGCATCAACAACGAGCTCTACGACCCGGCCAAGCACACGGTCATCTCGAATGCCTCCTGCACGACCAACGCGCTAGCACCGCTGGGTAAGGTTCTCGACGAGGCTTTCGGCGTCAAGTCGGGACTCATGACTACGATCCATGCCTACACCAACGACCAGAACCTGCTCGATCAGCGCCACAACGACATGCGCCGCGCCCGCGCGGCCGCGGTCAGCATGATTCCGTCTTCGACGGGTGCGGCCAAGGCCATCGGTCTGGTTCTGCCCCAGCTCAAGGGCAAGCTCAACGGCACCTCCATCCGCGTGCCCGTGCAGGACGTGTCCATCGTCGACTTGACCGTCGTGGTCAATAAGACTGTGACGAAGGAAGAGGTCAACGAGGCGTTCAAGAAGGCCGCCGCTTCCGGCAAGCTCAAGGGCTTCCTGCAGTACAACGAGGACCAGATCGTCTCCCGCGACGTGATGGGTAACCCGCACAGCTCGGTCTTTGACGCCACACAGACCGACGTCATCGACGGCACGCTGGTGAAGGTGTTCGGCTGGTACGACAACGAGTGGGGATACTCCAACCGCGTCGTCGATCTCGTGGCCTACATCGCCAAGAAAGTCGGCGTCGCGGCGTAAGACGTGAGCGGCAAGAAACGGCACGCCACGATCATCGGCGTTCCCCTTGATTACGGCGCCTCTAAGAAAGGTGCCTCGGGGGGACCCGCCGCCGTGCGCCGCGCCAATCTCGTCGAAGGGCTGGAAGCGCTCGACCTCGAGGTCGCCGACGCCGGCGACCTCGAGGTGCCCAAGATCGCGCCCGTGGCCAAGGGCAAGCTCAAGAACGGCGCGGCTATTCTCAAGGTCTGCCAGAATCTGGAGAAACAGACCTACGAGGCCGTAACCAACGCCTCCACGCCGATCACCCTCGGCGGCGACCATTCTCTGGCGGTGGGTTCCGTGTCGGGAGTGGCGCGCGCCTTTCGCGACAAGGGCCGCAAGATCGGCTTGATCTGGGTGGACGCCCACGCCGACATCAACACGCCCGACTCGTCTCCGACGGGCAACGTGCACGGCATGCCTCTGGCGCATCTGTTGGGCATGGGCCACAAGGATTTCGCGCGCCTGGGCGGATTTTCGCCCAAGATCGACCCGCGCAACGTCGTGCTCCTGGGCGTGCGCGACGTCGACCGGGCCGAGGCCGTCAACATCCGCAAGTCCGGCATCCGCGTATTCTCCATGCAGGAGATCGACCGTTTCGGCATGGGTGTGGTGACCGAGCAGGCCATCGACATCGCCAACGACGGCACCGCGCGCTTCCACGTCTCTTTCGACATCGACTCGGTGGATCCGGGCAACGCTCCGGGCACCGGCACCATCAAGCGCGGGGGGCTGACCTACCGCGAGTCCCACCTGTTCATGGAACTGGTCGCCGACAGCGAACGCATGGTCGGCCTCGATCTCGTTGAAGTCAATCCGCTCGAAGACACTCAGAACGCGACTGCCGTGCTCGCCTCCGAGCTCATCGCCTCGGCGATGGGCAAGAACATCTATTAAGGACACCATGAACCCGAAGCCCGCCCTCAAGCTCAAGCGCGTCCAAGACCTGACCGTCAAAGGCAAGCGCGTCTTGGTCCGCGTGGACTACAACGTGCCCATGAAGGGTGCTAAGATCGAAGACAACGCCCGCATCCGCGAGACCATCAAGACGCTCGAGTACTTGATCAAGGAAGGGGCCAAGATCGTGCTGATCGCTCACCTGGGCCGTCCGAAGGGCAAGGCCGAGCCCAAGTACAGCCTCAAGCCCGTGGCCGACGAGCTCTCCAAGCTCCTGAAGAAGCCCGTCGCTTTCGCCGCCGACTGCGTCGGTCCCGTGGCGGAGAAGGCTGTGGGCGCGCTTAAGTCCGGTGACGTGCTGTTGCTTGAGAACCTGCGCTTCCATGCCGAGGAGGAAGCCGACGACGCGGCGTTCTCCAAGGCCTTGGCCAAGCACGGAGACTTCTTCGTGCAGGACGCCTTCGGCGCGCTGCATCGCGCGCACGCCTCGACTTCGGGCGTGACCAAGTTCCTGTCCGGGGCCATCGGCTTCCTGGTCCAGCGCGAGCTTGAGTTCCTCGACCGCGCCATCGGCAACCCGACGCGCCCGTTCCTGGCGATCATCGGCGGGGCCAAGGTCTCCGACAAGTTGGTCGTGCTCGACAAGCTGCTTGACCGCGTGGACGCGCTGCTCATCGGCGGGGCCATGGCCTACACCTTCCTCGCCGCGCAGGGCATCAACATCGGCAAGTCGCTGCTCGAGAAAGACCAGATTGACGCGGCCAAGTCCATCATCGAGAAGGCCTACAACAAAAAAGTCGAATGCCTGCTGCCCGCCGATCACGTGATGGTGCGCGAGATCAAGGCGGACGCGTCCACGACGATCAGCCAAGCCATGGCCATTCCCTCGGACATGATCGGCGTCGACGTCGGGCCCCACACCATCGAGTTCTTCCAGGAGCACATCGCCAAGGCCAAGACCATCTTCTGGAACGGCCCCATGGGCATCTTCGAGATCCCCGCCTTCGCCGAGGGCAGCACCGCGATCGCCAAGGCCATGGCCGAGGCCACCGAAAAGGGCGCTATCACCATCGTCGGCGGCGGCGACAGCCTCTCGGTTCTGGCCAAGACCGGCTTGGCCGGCAAGATGAGCCATTGCTCGACGGGCGGGGGTGCCAGCCTGGAGCTGCTCGAGGGCAAGGTTCTGCCCGGCTTGGCCGCGCTGGCGTCCTAGGGCGGGAAAAGGTATAATCGAGTCAACATGTACCACTTTTTACTGACGATCCACGTTCTCGCCTGTCTGTTCATGGTTCTGTTCGTGCTCCTGCAAACCGGCCGCGGCGCGGGCCTGTCCATGTTCGGCGGGGGGGGAGACTCGCTGATCAACACGCCCAGCGGTTCGAGCTTCATGAAGAAGTTCACCGCCGGCCTGGCCGCGACCTTCGCGCTGACCTCGCTTTTCTTGACGCTGCTCTCCGACCGCACCGGCATGTCGAGCGTGACCTCCAAGGCTCCGGCCCAGGCCACGCTCCCCGCTCCGGCGGCCGCTCCGGCCGCCGCCCCGGCTCCTTCTCAGGGCGCGGACGCGGCGTATAAGCCTCTGGCGGCCGATGCGAAGAAGGCTGCGGCCAAACCCGCGGAAAAGCCTGCGGCCAAGCCGGCCGAGAAACCGGCGGAACCGGTCAAGAAGTAAAGTCGCAAAACCCGACGCGCGGGTGGTGGAACTGGCAGACACGTACGCTTGAGGTGCGTATGCCCGAAAGGGTTTGGGGGTTCGAGTCCCCCCTCGCGCAAGATTTAATAAAACCGCCGGTCTCTTATTTGGAGACCGGCGGTTTTTATTGAGTGCCATTGCAAAAAGCCATGGGTGCTGTTACAACGAAACTATGGATGTCAGGGATTACATAGCGGTTGACCAGGAGATTTGTCACGGGAAACCCTGCTTCAAGGGCACCCGGGTCATGGTTTCGATCGTCTTGGAGCTTCTTGAAGCGGGAGAAGATGACAAGGAAATTTTAGCAGGTTACCCGCAACTTACTTCTCAGCACATCAAAGCGGCGCTTCATTATGCGGCTGAAGTCGTAGATTCCGAAAAATTCATGCCCACCCATTAATGCGTTTTCTTTTGGATGAAAACGTGCACATTGCGGTGCTCGGTTTCATCCAGAAATTGAGCCATGATATCGTCCGAGCGCCGCTCGGCATTCGCAATGGGGACATCATCAAGCGTCTCCTTCAAGGGAGTCACCCAAGCGCTCCAGATGTTGCTCGACAAGGTTCCTGTCGGCCAGTTTCAAGGCGCGACATTCGAGCTGACCTCTGACAACTTCATCCGCCGCCAATAACGTTTAGCGGTGCCGCGGATCAATAAGAGACATCGAAGCGGCGGCGGGCGTAATCGGCCTTGGTCACGGTGACCAGGCCTCTCAAGGTGTCGCCCTTGGAATCGAAGGCCACGTCTCCGATCATCGTGCGCAAGTTGGTGTCGCGCAAAGCCTCGATGATTTTCCTGCGGTCGGGCCCGGCCTTGCGCAGAGCGGCCAGGGCCACGCGCGCGGCCTCGTAGCCGTAGTGATCCGAAGCGCGCGGCGGGCTTGACCAGCGTTTTTGATACCGCTCGAGGAAGTCAGACGCGCTGGGCAAAGCCTCCACCGGCACGCCATGCACCGTGACATAGGCGCCATTTGACGCGGGTCCCGCGGTCTCGAGAAATTCGGGCGTTTTGACGCCGTCGCCGGCCATGAACACGCCCCGGTAGCCGGCGATGCGAGCCTGCTTGATGAGCAGGCCGGCTTCGACGGAGAGGCCGCCGAAGAACACCGCGTCGGGATTGTCGGCGCGGATGACCCGAGCGACCGGACTGAAGTCCTTTTCGCCGAACGCCACGGTCTCGAGATGGGTGACGGTAGCACCCTTGCGCTTAAGAGCCGCTTGAAAGGCCTCGACGAGACCCTGCCCATACGGCGTGCGATCGTGGACCAGCACGAAGCGCTTCAGGGACAGGCGCGTGGCCGCGTAATCAGCCGCCACCTCTCCTTGAACGTTGTCGGCCGGCGGCAGGCGGAAAACCACGTGCTCGCCGTTCCAGCCGGGCTGATCTTGCTGGAGCGTCAGCAGTGGCGCGGTCGCGGAGGGGGTGATCATGGCCAACGGCGCCTGCGCGTAGACGCGCGAGGCCTCGATGGCGCAGCCCGAGGTCACGTGTCCGATTACCGCGAACACCGCGGGATCGTCGACGGCTTGGCGGGCGACGGCCGAGGCGGTGAAGGGATCGTTCTTGTCGTCGGCGACGACGACTTCCACGGCAGGCAGGCCGCCGAGTGCGGTCTCATCCGCGACGGCCATGCGCACGGCGCGCTCTATGCCCTGGCCTTCGGCGGCCATCGCGCCGGTGAGCGGGGTCGCGACGAACAGGCGCGCCTTGCCTCCGCCCGAGCGTGAGCAGGCGCAAAGAAGCAGCGCCGGAAGAATCCATCGGGCTGGGGTCACAATTTCTAGTGTAGCGAAAAAGTTAGTATCGTTGCTTAAGGCTGCGCGCTATGATCAAACTTCTCGACGGCGTTTATTGCTGGTCCACCTTCAATCCGGAGAAGAAGTTCAATTTCAACGGGCATATCCTCAAGACGGAGGCGGGGACGGTGATCGTCGATCCGGTGCCGTTCTCCGCCGACGACAACGCCTACATCGAGGCCGCGGGCCTTAAGCCCGACGCGCTGGTCATCACCAACCGCAACCACCTGCGCGACCGGGACGCCGTGCTCAAGCGCTGGAAAATCCCGACGATCCTCCATCAGGCCGAGGTCGCGGAGGCCGGAATCGCGGCCGAGCGGACGGTCAAGGACGGAGATGTGGTCCACGGCCTGGTGTGCGTGCATCTGCCCGGAAAATCGCCGGGCGAGATCGCTGTGTACTGGTCCGACCGCCGCCTGTTTCTGCTGGGCGACGCTTTGATCGCGCCGCACGGCAAGCTCAAGACCGTCCCCGCTGAGAAGCAGGACGATCCGGCCGAGCTCAAAAAATCCTTGGAACGGCTGCGTACGTTCGACTTCGATCATATACTTGTCGGCGACGGCGACCCGATTCTGCACGACGCCAAAAGCGCGGTCGTGGCGTTTCTGAAAACGGCATGAGGCAGTTCTCCTGTCGGATCTATGGAGTCCTGCGCGAGGGGGAGAAGGTCCTGCTCACGCGCTCGCATTTCAGCGGCTCGTCCTTCATCAATTTCCCGGGCGGCGGAGTTGAAATCGAAGAAGCGCCCGGCGACGCCTTGCGTCGCGAATTTATGGAGGAGACCGGCCTGACGGTGCGACTGGTGCGGACGCTGTTTTCGAGTCAGGAGTGCCATCTCTCCACGAAAGCTCCGATTCAGATCGTCTCGACGTACTGGCTTGTCGAGCGCATCGACGGGACGCTGCGCAAAGGCGGCAACGGCGACGACGTGTTGGATCTGATCTGGGCCGATCCGGCGACCTTGCCCGTGCATGAGATGTTCCCGGCCGAGAAAGAGTTCGCCGCATTGCTTCCGTCCCTTTTGTGAAACGAATCCTGATGCTGGCCGTCGTGTGCCTGGGCCTTCGAGCCTCGGCGGGTCCGCCCGGTTCAGCCGATGAACATGCCGCCGCACCCACGGGATTTCCGGGTGCGTATCTCTCGATGATCTCAAAGGCGCTGGAAGCCGATCCCGCCTATGGCTCGCGGCTGCTGGATTCCTTCGAGCTCCATCTGCGCATCGTCGCGGCCATGACGTCCTCATATGCCGTGGTCGATTACTTCGAGGTCTCGGTGCTGGGCGCTGGGGAGTCCTCGCGCGCCGAACTCAAGAACAAGCTGGGCAGCAAGCCCATGGAGACCCAGCGCGCGGCCGCGCTTCTGCTTGCGCACGCGATCGCGCGCCCGGAGCAGTTCCATGAGATGCTCGAGGGCATGGAAGCGCGCAAGGCGGGCCTGGGCAAGAACGCGGCCGTCCTTATGCGCGAGCTCAAAGGCGCCGGAGACAAGCGCATGATCAACGCCTTGCGCGCGCAAGGCAACAAGGATCCGGGGCCCGCCGCTCTCATCGCCAAGCGCTACGCCAAACTCAATAAGCTCTTTGACGGCCCAGTCGACGCGCAGCCAGAAAAGAGCAAAGAGTCGCCGCCGTCCCGGACTCGCGCCATCGCCCCCGCGCAGTAAGTTGAGGCAGGGGGCCACAATCTGGTAGAATCTCCACGCCGGGCCTGTAGCTCAGCTGGGAGAGCGCCTGCATGGCATGCGGAGAGAAGGGACTCCGATACAGGTTGAAGTAGTTTGATATAGTCGGATTCTCCGTCGACAACTCGGATGTGGCGCTATGTTAGGCCATGTTCGAGTTTTCTCGTTTCGGATGCCGTTTAGACACCCAGATAGACACCTGGGTGGACACCACGCGAGGAACGGTGAAATTATCGTATCGACGTCTTCCCGTATAACTATGCCAGTCTGAATGCGGTTCCAGGGCCAATTTTTCCCAATTTTTCCCATTGACATGCTATGAAAGGAGCATTATCCTGGGGGAGTGAAATTCGTAATACTTGGCCAAGCGTAACCCAATGACGACACCAGCCAGCGGCTCCCCCAAACCCCCGCTCGGTTCGCAGGCGGGGCTCATCTTGGTCGTAGACGATGAGGAGAAGTTTAGGAATGTGCTGTTTCAATCCCTGACGGATACAGAGTTTAGGGGCGTCGGAGTCGCCAGCGCGGCGGAAGCGCTTGATGCCGTCAAGAAGTCTCATCCGAGGACCATTCTTCTCGACTGGACACTGCCGGGGGGAATCAATGGATTGAACCTTTTGAAGGCTCTCAAGGCCGATCCTGGGGCCAGACATATCCCAGTCATCATGATCTCCGGCCTGCCGAGGAGCGAAGCCGAAAAACTGGCGATCCTGAAGGCCGGCGCGGAAGGCTTCTTAGCTAAAATCGATTTGACGACTCAGCGCGAGAGCTTCCTCGAGTTGTTGCGCGGCGCCGTCGCGAAAAATAAGTCGCCTTCGACATGGCGGCTGGTGGTCGTCGAGGACGATATCGGAGTCCAGACATTGATCCGATTTGCCTTGGAACGAAGGGAATTCGAGGTTCACTTTTCAAGCACCGGGGGCGAGGGCTGCCGGCTGGCTCGGGACCTCAAGCCCAATCTCATCCTCCTTGATATGGGCTTGCCCGATATAAATGGGGTCGAGGTCTGCAGGATTCTCCGCGCGGACTCCGAGACGAAAGGCATCCCCATCCTTGCTATGACCGGCCTGGATCGGACGGCGGGTGTTTTTGAAAGCGCCTTCAAGGCAATCGGCATCGAGGACAACCTTCCCAAGCCTTTTGGCGAGAATGAACTGCTCCTGCACATATCCCGATTGCTGAAACGCATTCCCTCAGAGCAATCCTGCGGCGATCTTCTCGCGCGTGGGAGAGTCCGTATCGATGTCAATCTTAGATGCGCCTGGGTTGGGGAACGTCTGATCGAAAGCCTCGGCCATAAACAATTTGATTTACTTCACGCCCTAATGACGAATGCAAATGGGCTTTCCAGGAAGCAAATCCAGTCTCACGTCTGGGGCGAAGGGGAAACCTCCACGAGCATGAGCATGACCATTCTCCGACTGCGTGAAACGCTGGGATTTAACAAGCACGAAGGAATCATCGCGATTCCTCACGGCTACAAGCTCGTCGGCTGAGTCGTTCCCTCCTGGGGGTGTTATCAACTGTTATCAAGTGTGATTGACATTTCCGGCTTGAGGGGTTATAGAGGTGGTGGCCACTGCTGGGCGTCGTTGCCGCGGCAGGCCGCCGATGGCTTCAACAGACAAACAGTCTTCGCCGCAGAATAATCCTCTCTGGCCTGGGCGTCTTTTCGCGGCGGCCTCCGTAGCGATCACGATGACGCTCTCCGCTGGCACACTGAGCGCTGAAGCCGCGACGATCTCCTGGACGGGCGCTTCTGACAATAATTGGTTCAACTCCTTGAACTGGTCTCCGGCGCAAGTCCCAACATCTGCCGATAATGCCATCATCGATTTGAACACAACGGTCTCCGTCGCGGGTGGGACTTCCGTGTCTTTTGCGGCTCTCTCCCTCGGCGATGCCGCTGCGAATTTCTCGCCGACCTTGTTGTTATCAGCCGCGGAAAATACGAACGGTTCGATAACCATCTATCCCCGTGCGAAGCTTCAACAGGATACGGTCCAGCGGAGCACGTTCGGTGCTGTGACCGTGATGCCGGGGGGCATGCTCACGCATACCGCGAACTCTACGGCGCGCTCTTTCCTCATTAATCTGAACGTGACCGGGAATTTTGACCTTCAGGCCGGAGCGACGATCGCGCTCAACGGCTTGGGCTACATGGGCGGCATCGGTCCGCAAGCTGACCCCAAGAACGGAGCGGGGCCTGGTGCGGGCTCGTATGACGGCACCGGTAGCGGCGCGGGGCACGGCGGCGCAGGCGGCCGTTCAAGCTCGGGACTGGCGGGCGGCGGCAGCTATGACAGCGCGACAAATCCAACCGATCTGGGTTCGGGCGGAGGTGCCGCGATCACCGCCCCGGGCGGCGCCGGCGGCGGCGCGGCGATGATCACGGTGGGAGGAACTTTCTTTCTCAACGGCCTCATCGACGCGCGCGGCGTCGATGGCGCGACGAGCATAAACGCCTTCGGCTCAGGCGGCGGGGCGGGAGGGACGGTCAACCTGACGGCGGCGACGTTCAGCGGCACCGGCATGGTTCTAGCCGACGGCGGAGTGGGAGGTCCTGGGAGCAGCGGTCGAGGCGGCGGGGGAGGCGGTGGAATCCTTGCCTTCGCGGGCTGCAGCAGCACGACGCTCTCGATCGGAGTGAGTGGTGGTTTGAGCGGTGGCGCGGGTGCTACAAGTGGAAACGTTGGGGCGCTTCTGCAATCTTCGCCGCCGAACTGCCCGTTTCCGCCGATCATCCCGACCGGCTTTGCCATCACGGCAGTCGAGGCGCGTTCCATAGCGGCATCCTGGAACCCGGTCGCCACGGCGAGTTCATATCTTCTCCAGGCCTCTACCAACGCCGTCTTTGCGGGGGTCGTCTCCTCGAATACGGCGGCTACCTCGGCATTGCTCGCTGGGCTTCTTCCAAACAACATCTACTTTGTTCGTGTGCAGGCCGCCAATGCCTTCGGCAACTCGGCCTTCACGTCCGCCGTTTCCACGCTGACCCCCACTTTGGTGGATGATGCCGATGACCTGATCGTTCCCGCCGGATTTACCCACACTTTGGCCGGCACCAGGTCCTACAACAACTCCGTCGTCATCGACGGCACGCTCCTTGTCTCCTCCGTGTCGGGGGCCTTAGAGCTATCCGCCCCAATAGTCAGGATCAACGCGGGTGGGGTTCTCTCCGCCGATGGCGCGGGTTTTGGCGCCGAAGCCGGACCTGGGCGCGGCGAGGCTGGGGGAGGAAACCAGTTCAATAATTTCGGCGGCGGAGGAGGAGGCTATGGCGGCTTTGGAGGGCTCGGACGCGGCCTGCGTCTCGGGGGGGCGGGGTACGGCGCTCTTACGCAGTTGCAGGAGTCCGGCAGCGGCGGCGGAAGCGCCGGGGGCGTGGGTGGAGCGGGCGGCGGCCGTATCAAGATTACAGCGGGCACCTTGCTGTTGGACGGCCGGATATCGGCTAACGGCCGCAACGGTGGTGAAGCTCCGCCCGAGGCGACCTTCAAAATTCCGAGCGGCGGCGGCGGTTCCGGCGGCGCGATCATGATTTCCGCGTCGAGCCTGCAAGGGGCAGGAATAATCGCGGCAAACGGGGGAGATTCTCCCGCCCAGTACGGCGCCGGCGGCGGGGGAGGCGGCGGACGAGTGGCCGTTACGTATGGCTCGACCGGGTTCACCGGCCCCATCACAGCCATAGGAGGCAGCGGCTTCCAGGCCGGCGGAGCGGGGACGGTCGTATACGGCGGCGAGCTGCGCATCGAGAATGCAGTCCAAGGAGCGAGTACGACCATCCCCTCCGGTACTTACAGCTTCGACTCAATGCGCGTCGCCACGCACGCGGTCGTGGAACTGACCTCTGCTGCCGCCGTGACGGCGACGACACTCGTCGTCCAAGGTTCGAACCTGCTCAATCTCTTCACGGGAAGCCTTGACGTCCAGCAGGCGACCTTACTGCCCGGAGCCCGGCTTCGTTATGCGGGCGGCAGATTTACGGCAACCGACATGAGCGTCAGCACGGCCGTCGTCTTCACCCTGAACCGGAATCTTTCTCTGTCACAGTTGAGTGTGCTTGGCGGAGGGCTCATCACGCACGACTTAGGCGTTGCGGGATTCGATCTTTCGATCTCGGGCAACCTGACCGTCGCGGTAGGCGGCGCAATCTCAGGCAACGCCGTCGGACATCCCTCCCTGCAGGGGGTGGGCGCCGGCTACCTCGTCAACGCCGGACAGTTCGACGACCAGGGCGGCGGCGGGGGCGGCGGCTACGGCGGCTTGGGCGGGGCGGCCGATCGTTTCCACGCTGTCAGCGGAGCGGCCTACGGCTCTCTGACCACGCCCACAGATTTAGGCAGCGGCGGGGGCACGGCTAACGGCAACGCCGGTGGAGCGGGCGGCGGTAGATTGAGAATCTCAGTCGGGACACTGCAACTCGACGGTCGCATTTCCGCAAATGGCGGCAATGGCTCTGACTCGCCGCCCAGCTCTACCTTTAAGATCGGTGGCGGCGGTGGCGCGGGCGGTACGGTGTGGATTTCGGCGGGAAGTATCCAGGGCACTGGTACAGTTTCAGCCGATGGCGGCAACTCCGTGTCCACGGGGCGAGTTGGAGGTGGAGGCGGCGGCGGACGCGTGGTGGTGACCTACGGCTCAAACGCCTTCAGCGGCGTGGTCACTGCCTACGGCGGTAGCGGAATCCAGAGTGGCGGGGCGGGGAGCGTGGTTTACGGCGCGGAACTTCGTATCATCAACCTCGTCCAGGGAGCCAGCACCACCATTCCTTCGGGAACCTATAGCTTTGATTCCGTGCGTATGGGAACCGGCGCCGTCGTCGAACTCACACCCACAGCGGCGCTGACAGCTGCAAGTCTCGTTCTCCAGAACTCGGGACTCATCCGGCACTACACGGGTACGCTCAACGTCCCGCAGATCGAGCTTCAATCCGGCGCCTCCTTCCGTTACTACGGCGGCGCGTTGACGATCACGGATTTCGTGATCAGCTCGGCCTCCGTCTTGGCGCTCAACACGGCCATGCGCGCGACCAATGTGACGGTTCGCTCGGGAGGGCTCATCACGCACGACTTACTCAACGCCGCTTTCGATCTGGCCGTGAGCGGAACCCTTACTCTCGAGCCAGGCGGGCGAATCTCCGTCGACGGTGCTGGCTTCATCTCGATGATCGGTGCCGGGAGCGGCTACGCCAATAACGCGGGTCCCTTCGACGGCAATGGCGGCGGCGGCGGCGCGGGCTACGGCGGCCTTGGCGGCGGCGCGGACTCCTCTCGCCCCACGAGCGGCTCAGTTTACGGCTCCATAACCCAGCCCCTGGAGCTCGGCAGCGGCGGCGGGACCGGCAACGGGAATGCGGGCGGCGCTGGTGGCGGTCGCCTCAAGATCGGCGCGGGGACGCTCGTGCTCAACGGCACGATTTCAGCCAACGGCCGCAACGGTTCTGACGCCCCGCCGAGGTCCACTTTTAAGGTCGCGGGCGGCGGCGGTTCGGGCGGCGCCATCCTGATTACGGTCGGAAGCATTCAGGGCTTGGGGGCCATATCGGCTAACGGCGGTGCCTCGATCTCCCAAGGTCGCTCCGGCGGCGGTGGCGGCGGCGGGCGCATCGCTCTCTACTACGGCACCAGGTCCGGCGCTTGGACGACGGCGGTCAGCGGCGGCTTGGGGCGTTTCAACGGCAAGCCCGGCACCATCCTCGACAACGCGCAACTCGTGGGCTTCGACGCGACGGCCTCGAGCGCCACGGTGGCGGCATCCCAGATGACTCAGCGCCTTGAATCCACCCAGAGCTTGAGCGAAACGGTCGCGGCGCAGCTCATGAGCTACGCCGGGGCTGTCGCTACCGGCACCGCGGCGGGAAACTTCAGCCAAGCCGATATCCGGCTTGTCTTGGTCAAGACAGGCTCATACGCTGAGCGCGGTTTTTTCCGTGGCAACTGGAAGCTCGACCTCTCGGCCATCACCTCGCTGTCCGGTGAATGGGAAGGCATGGCCTATCTTGCGCTCGATGAGCCGCGCAGGCTCATCCTCAAGGGCGTCATGAAGGGCCAGGTTCGTGGCGTCATCGACGGCACCCTCACTGAGTCGTCCTTGGGCAGCGGCGTCTTCGACCGCCTCTCAATCGCCTGCCGCGTCGTGCAAGTGGACGCGGCTGCGGGAGTAGGCGACATGTACATCAATGGTTCCGGCCAACAGACCGACAGCGCCCAATATCCCGGCACGAGTTTGACGGTTCTTCAGACCTCGCAAAGCGGGCAGGCCTCGGGCTATTACTCGACCGCGCTCGATGTCACCTTTACCTTCCTGCGCGTGAACCAGCCTGGACATCCATACCAGGGCGAAGGCTTTTTCGTGACCTCTTACAACTCGTCGCTGGGCTCGGGCAACGGTTGGGCGTATGCCGTCGCCTATGACCAAGCCGCGCGCTTGGGCGGATTCCTCGATCTGGCTTTGCGCGGCCTCATGGAGGGGGCCATGACCTTGGCCAGCCCGCGAGCGCTGCTACTGACGCTGCAAAATCTCGATGCGGGTCAGGCGTTCGAGCCGCAGCTTGCCGTCGACTGGGAAGGGCCTAATGCCGTGGACCCGGGCACCACGGCCACTTTCTCAATCACCTTGCGTAACGACGGCTACGCGGTCGCTCCCGGAATCTCGGTCGTCGCCGTTTATCCCGAGAACAGCGACTTCGTCTCGGCTTCGGACAACTATGTCCTCTACAACATCGCCAACTGGCCGCAGGGTGTCCTAATCCACAAGCCCTTCGTGCGTTGGGATTTCGTCGAGGTTCCTGCTCGCAGCGTGATTCGGCGTTACTACCAGGGATTCATCCGCTTTCCTTCCCCGGGCGCTCCGTCGGCGGGCACGAGTCTTGGCGGTGAGGTACAGCTTGTAACCAAGTCGTGGGCTGACCAGGTATTTTCTGGATATCCGATCAACGGCGCCCCATAAGTATGAGCAATAAACGCTTGCAGCCAATAGGAGTCATTGAATGACGAAAATACAGTTTGCCGGTCTCTTCGCGGTCGTGAAATTGTTCGCACCAAGTGCTGGCTACTCCGCGGAATGCCGGCTGGAAAATATCCGTGAGATTCAAGCTAAGGGAATCAGCGCATGGCACCCGGTGTGGACTCCTGATGGAGATTCGATTTTGTTCGCCAACTTCGAAGACTCCGGCAAGTTGCCGATCTATATCGGGAATATACACGCCGCAAAAAGCAAGTTCTTGGCCAACAGCGTCGAAATCCCATACGACGGCTATGGCTTTTCACCGGATGGGAGCAAGGTGACGGTGGATAAAATCGATTGGATCAAAGAGGGCCGAGGCAAGAAGCGCCGTGTGACTGCTAGCGTACTTGATATTCGCACTGGCGCTATTGAAGCGCCGACGAAGACCTCGGAATCTTGGGAGCCAGTAAGGTTTCAAAAGGATCGAGAGGCGCGTACGAGTATTCCCACATACAAAACCACAAAAGATGGGTTGAAGGCGTTTTTCGTGCGGAACGGATCATTCTACCTGCGCAATCAGAACGGTATCGACAAAAAGGTTGCGGTAGCCATCCCGGGACGGATATTGAGCATGGATTGGATCCCGGACGACGGGGCGCTCGTGGCCTGTGTAGAAACGGAACGCAGTGGTGAACCGGAGGCCGATGTGACGGCCGCGGACCTATTCATCATCAACCCTGAGAAAAAGTCGGTGACCCGTCTGACTAAGACTTCTGAAGTTGTCGAGTACGATCCTCAGATTTCTCCTGACGGTAAACGAATTGCCTTTCTCGATCTCCAATCCGAGGGCTTGAGCCGGCTAATGGTGGGCGATTTGAAATGCGATGTTGTAATGACTCCTAGCCGAGTGGAAAAAATATGAGGAATCGAATAATGTGCAAAGTCTTTATGGCCACAGCACCTGTCGTATTGCTTCTGGCGGCATCTGCCGGAGCGGCCGGAGACGGGAAATGGGTGAAAACTAATAAAGAACTTCTACTCAAGGACAAGAAGGGATCAATTTCTGAAAAATTCGTAATTGGGCGATCAGAAAAAAATCTCGAATACCATCCCGAGCAAAAGTTCACAGACAAAGTATTTGTTTCAACGGATGGCGGCGTTAGTTCCGATGGTAGATTTGCATGGATTCTTCGGGATGAAGCGCGTTGGCTTGTGAGCGGCGATAAGGCGACCATTTCCCTTAAATATTTTGACCAGAGCGGAGAGATGCTATGGGAAAAAAACACGGCAATGAAGGTGAATCTTAATCGGAGTGGTGATGCCGTGGCGGTGCTCGAAGGCGAATTGAAATGGATAGCGGTAAACGAACATCGGAATGGTCCAGGGTATCCGAAAGTGTATTCAAGTAGTGGTGAATTGCTTCTTGATTTTGGAGATTGTCGTGCGAATGAGCCCCCATTTTTCAGTGGCAATGGGCGATATGGAGCAGTTCTCTGCGACTCTGTCGGTTCTCAAACACGAGCCATTCTTTTCGATTTAACTAAGAAAATCAAAAAGGAGATTTCACATCCAGCCAGAGTGGGCGTCGGAACACGAGATGACGGTGCATATGTGCTGATAACGTCTTATCAGAAATATGATTCGGTGACAAAAAAATACGGCGAGTTCGTTACAGAAGAAATAGCTCATGGCCGAATTGAGTAGAAGTCCGTTCCGGATTGGGCGGCTACTGTTGCCGATATTCATGGCAATGGTGGACGTCGCGTCTGCTCAAATCGCCCCGCCATTTAATAATAGTCAAATTTCTAGCGACTTCGGCCCGAGAAATCTAATCAATAAATTCTTTCACGGCGGTTTGGACTACGCCGCACCAGCGGGTTCAACGATCGAGTCAATTGAACCAGGTGAAGTTATCGCGGTTAGAGGAAATGATGGTGATCCGGGCGGCTGGCGCATGGCTATCAGTGGGGACCAGACGGGTCGCAATTTCCACTACATGCACATGTTTGCGAATGGGGCAGGTGTCGGCACGGTGTCGGGCGACTTCCAAATTGGACGAGACGCCTCCACGGGGCGTTACTTTATCCAACGGATTTCAGATGGAAGGATCTTTATCGGTCAGCATCAGGCTCCAGGGCAGCCGCTCATTCGCGGAACATCAGCGGTCGCACGAGACGCAATAGGGCCGGTTGGAGCCTCTGGCGCGGCGGCAGGACACCCCCACGTGCATCTCCAGTTAGGAACTTCCGGCGGCGGAGATTTGGATAATCCCTTCATCCTTGTCCAGAGTGCAGCCGTCAATTGCTCTGTAAACATTTCAAAGCCACCTTCGAATGATTATGTGATTCAGGTGAATGAGGAGTCTAACTATTCCTTTCGCTTCGTCGTGAATTCTCTTGCCGGTCTTAATTTGGATGCCGTGCAAGTCTCGCTGGATGGGATTTCGCTTTCCGCTCCGAGTGACTTCCAGTTGCCGAAAGTCGCCTTCCGATACGGTGGCAGGGCGGGCGAAAACCGTACAACGAGCGCGGCCACCCCCACAGGAGAGAGTGTGGGAAACCTGCCTCTAGCTCTGGGTGCAAACGTGGTGTTTCTAGTCAGCCCGAGATCGAACGGAGTGGATGAATTCGTCATTGATAAGCTCGACCTTTCCGGTTTGTCCGAGGGTGTGCATACGCTCTCGATCAACGCGTTTACAGTTTTGGGGCAGCCGTCTCCCTCCGGTGGAGTGTCTACAACGTTCATCGTGTCACGCACTCCTCCCCAGCTCACAGTGAAAAGCGGTCAGGGTGTTCTTGGGCACGGTGCCATTACTGCGGATACATGGATAACCATCACGGCGCAGAAGACAGTGGCGTCCGTTAAATACATAGATGTCTATAAAGATGGCGGCGCAAGTCCCTATAAGTCCGCTTCTGCCGCCAGCCTGAGCGGGAGGTTCGACGGAAAGGCGTGGTACTGGGTCCGGGCTTGCGACACTGCAATCAATTGCATCGACCAAGCCTTCGGCATATTCGGACCGAATGATACCCCGCCGCCTGCTCCGCCTCCCCCAGCCCCGCCGTCCCCGGGGAAGCGATTTCCGCCTCCGGGTTATCCGCCTGATCAGCCCCCACCGACACCACAGCCGCCATATCCTCCGCCTTCTCCTAATCCTACACAACCGCCTTGTCTATTGGCGTCCGCCAACCCAGCTACAGGTGTCGGCGGCTGCCTTCCGATACCGCCGGCGCCGAATCCTCCGGGCGGACCGCCTAAATGGTGCAAGCGCTATCCTAACGGCTGCCCCAAGCCGCGCTACTTCGTTCCTCACGACCCGAACCAGATGTTCGGCCCGACCGGCCCAGTGACCCCGGGTCAGATGATGACCTATACGATCGAGTTCGAGAACGAAGGGCAGGGAACGGCTCGCGGGATATATGTGACGGACACTCTGCACCCGGCTCTAGACGAGAGCACCCTCGTTCTCCGGGACATGTTCCGCGTGGACTTCGCCGGCAACACCTCGACGCCCGCGACTTTCTCTTGGTCTTTCGATCCTCAAACGCGCACCGTGACGGTCATGTGCGGCGACGCGATATTCCGTCATGGCGGGCGATTCGTGCTTGAGGCGCGTTTGCGTCCCGACACGGCTCAGGGAACGGTCATCAACAACCAGGCCATCGTCTACTTCCCGAACGCGCTGGAAGCAACCCCGACCAACACCATCGTCTCGGCCGTTCCCTTGCCCACGCAGTTGGCCTATGAGGGCGCTTCCAGCGGGACATACTCTGATACGGTCGAGTTGGCTGCGCGCTTACGAGCCGGGGTCAATCCGGTTTCGCGACAGCCGGTCAGTTTTGATCTCATCGGATCGACCAGCTCGGGAATCACGAGCGCGTCCGGCGTCGCGTCCAGCCTAGCCGTCCTTCTGGTGCCTGCGGGTGGGTACCAGGTGAGCGCCCAGTATCCCGGCGACGGCTTCTATTATCTGCCGAGCGCAACGAACGCCAGCTTTACCCTGCAAAAACGCAATGTCTTGCTCGGAGCGCCTATCGCCGAAGCGCGCTCGACCGAGACGGCGCATGTTCTCGTAACGCTGACGGACGATCTGGAGCGGCCGCTCGATCGTCAGGGCGATGAGCCCAAGACCGTCCACCTGGAGCTTCTTGATGAAGCGGGTGTAGCCACGCCGTTGGGCTCGACTCTTCTGGCTGGCACCTCGGTTCAATTCGGTTTCACCCTGCCACAGCCGATGCGGCTCTTGTGGCTGCTTCGCACGCGGTTTGACGGGGACTCCCGGTACTCGGCGGCGGTCAGCAGCGGTCAGCTGCATTTGATCGACGACCTTCCACCTTCCGTCGCCATCAGTTCACCTCGTGAAGGGCAGACTTTTACTGGTTCGGCGGCCATCCCTATCCAGTATTCCGTGCAGGACAATGCCGACCCATCGCCGTTCAGTGCCGCCTTCCTGGTCTCCGCAGACGCGTCGCAGGCTGTCCCCGTGTCGAACGGCGGCATGGTTGCGGCCTCAAGCCTCTCTTCCGGATTCTGGCGTTTGCGCGTTGAGGCCAATGATTGGGCGGAGAACGCCGTCTCGACGGCGACTGGCCTGTTCGAAATACTCTCCGATGTGTTGCCTCCGAGGACGACGCTTGCGGTTGGTTCTCCAGGATTCGGCGTCGATCCTATTTTTGTCGCCTCTACGACGCTGTTGAGTTTGACAGCCTCAGATGACAGCAGCGTTGCCGGCGACGAGACCGGAGTAGGCGTGGCGCAGACTCTGTATGCCGTGGATGGTGGAACGTCTGTCGTTTACACGACCCCGTTCACGTTGCCGGCCGAGGGGGCGCGCCAGCTCGCGTTCTATAGCGAGGACACGGCTGGCCATGTGGAGGCTGCGCAGACTCGAAATCTAATCGTGGATGCCGCTCCGCCGCAAACGAGTCTGTTGCTCAACGGCTCGATCATCTCTGGAACCTCATTTACGGCCACGACTGCCGACTACCTTGGCTTCGCATCTACGGATGCCGTCGCGGGTGTCGCCGAAGTGCGCTACACCTTGGACGGTGCGACGGTCCCCGTGGTTTTCATTTCGACCTTCAGCCTCTCTGTCGGTACGCACGTCGCGAATTTCTTCGGCGTGGACAGAGTCGATAATGAGGAGAGCGTTAAACAAACATTCATTAAAGTCCTGCAGTCGGACGCGACGGCACCTCTTCTCGCCTTGACCCCCGCGCATGGCAGCACGGCGACCATGCCCTCGCCCCTTCTCGTCGCGGCCTATTCCGATGCCGGGCGGGGAGTGGACGCTGCGAGCGTGCGGCTCTCCCTCGACGGAGCGGACGTGACCACTCTCGCGTATGTGACCGCCTCCTCGGCCGCGTTCACTCCAATCTCCGATTTAGCGCAGGGCACTCATACGGTCTCCGCCTCGGTGTCGGACCTGGCGGGCAACGGGGCTTCCGCCTCCGCGGTATTCTTCATCGACGGCCTGCCGCCGCTGAGTTCCCTGCTCGTCAACGGCCTCGCCGCCGGCAGTACGAGCCTCGTCATCGCTTCGGCCGACTCACTGGGCTTCTCCGCTATCGACGCTGGAACCGGCGTCCTTGAAACGCTCTTCTCGGTGGATGGCGCGACCGAAGCAGTGTTCATCTCGACCTTCACGCTGTCTCCCGGCGGCCATGCGCTTGCCTTCCGCAGCCGCGACCATGCAGGCAATACTGAGGCGGCGCAGACCGCCTCGATCGCCGTAACGAGCCCGTCCTCGGACACGACACCGCCGCTCCTGCGTCTGGATTTCCCGGGCGGCGCGGCTTTGGGCGTCGAGCAGGCGATCGGCGGCGTGGTCAACGTGCGGGGCGCAGTGTCGGACGCGAGCGCACTGACTTGGATCTTAGAGGCGGGGCCGGGCGCTTCGGCCACAAGCGGCTTTACGACCGTCGCCTCCGGCGTGGGCAACCTCTCGGGCCTCATCGCCGCCTGGAATACGACCGCGGTCTCCGGCTACCAAACCTTGCGCCTGCGCGCGACCGACGCCTTCGACAATTCAGCCTCGGTGACGGCGACGGCCTTCGTGGGCAACCCCGTCTTCACCTTTGCCATGGGCCGCAAAGACTCGAACGTCATCGTCAATAAGATCAAGAATCCGACCGGCATCGCGGTCCGCTCGGACGGACTGATCTGGGTGGCGAGCACCGCCGATGAGGACGAACTGCTCCTGCTTACCTCCTCGGGGGCCGTCGTGGCCGAAGTGGACGGCGAGGACGGCCATGGACACGGTCACGGGCATGGGCATGGCCATGGGCACGACGACGGCGCGGACTTCAAGAACCCTCAGGGCCTCGCTCTCGATAGCGCGAACAACCTCTACGTCGCCGACAAGGGCAACGATCGAATCGTCAAGCTCTCGCCCGACGGCTCCCAGGTTCTGCTCCAGATCGCCAGGCTCGACCGCCACGGCAAGCCCAAGCCCGGCTCGGAGCCCGGCGAGCTGCGCCGGCCGCAGGACGTGGCCGTGGACTCTAACGGCGACATCTACGTGGCGGATTCGGGCAATCGCCGCATCCAGGCCTTCGACTCGTCGGGCGCCTTCCTGCGCCAGTTCGGTCAAGGCGTTCTCCTCTCAACCTCGGAGGTTCGCGGTATCGCGCTGACCGCGGAGGGGCTTTGGGTCTCGGACAAGGAGCAGGAGCGGGTATTTCTGTTCAGCCGCGCGGGAGAGTTGATCAAGTCCATCGGGGACGCCGACTCGGTCGTGGGCGAGATCTCGCGCATGCGCGGCCTGACTTCCGACCGGCACGGTTCCCTCTACGTCGTCGAGCCCAACCGCGACCGCACGCAGAAGTTCGACTCGCAGGGCAAGGGACTTCTCTCATTTGGAACCAAGGCTCAGGCCACCGCCGCCGAGAGGGCCGCCAAGCGCTTCATGACCCAGCCTATCGACGCGGCTGTCGCGCCGGACGGCGCTCTTTGGGTCACGGACACCGGCCGCGACCGCGTCATTCGCTACACGCTGCCCACTGGCGGCGGCTACGGCGTGGCGGCTTACTCCACCGGCGGTGGGTATATATCTTCTGCGTCGGTTGATCCGGCCAAGCGCATGGTGGATGCCCGGGACGGAGCGAAGGTTGAACGTGATGATGGCGCTGGAGTCTTGGTACCCAAGAGCGCCTTGTCTGCCGACCTTGAGATCACGGTGGATAAGGCCGATGAGAATCAGGACAAGGCGCAAAAGATCGCCAAGCGCCAAAAAATGAAGATCCAGCCGGTTTCGGAGGAAGTCCAATACGGCCCCGAGGGGACGATGTTTAACGCCGCCGTCACGCTCACCGTGCCCTATGACGCCAATTTAGTCGCCGCGCAAGGCATTGAGGAAAGCGAGCTCAAGCTCTATTACTGGAACCCGACATTCAAGGACTGGCAAGCGCTGCTGTCGACCGTGGACAAGCAGAATAAGACGGTGTCCGCTCAGACAACCCATTTCTCGGACTATCAGGTTCAAGGCCCCGGCGGCGGGATAGTCGTTGCCGCCGCCATCGATGAGTTCAGCCTGCGCGACGGCTACGCCTTTCCAAATCCGTCGCGAAACGGCGCGGCCGTCACGATCCGCATCCAGCCCGGACTTGCCGATTCCATTGAAGTGCATGTCTACGACGTGTCCGGCCGCAAGGTCCATTCATCGTCGAACTTCCGTTTCAGCGTTCTGGACGATGGCAACGGCAAGGGCAACCAGAATACCTACGACCATGTTTGGGATGTCTCAGGAATCGGCTCGGGCGTCTACACTTTCGTGATCACGGCCAAAAAGGCCGGGCAATCGGATATCCGCAAGTCGGGGAAGGTCGGCGTCATACGCTAATGAGAACGCTCACGCTCGCCATACTGTTCAGTTTCGCTTCCCAAGGCTCTTGGGCGGCCGAGACGGCGTCTTTCCTCAACATAGGCGTCGGCGCGCGGGCATTGGGCATGGGCGGGGCTTATACGGCGTTGGCAGACGACGCCAATGCGCTTTATTGGAACCCGGCCGGGTTGTCCAAGCTCGAAAAACGCGAGTTCACGGCCAGCCACGCCGAGATGTTCGAGAGTACACGGCTCGATTTCCTGGCTTATGCCCATCCGACCAGTCAGGGGACATTTGCCGGTGGGCTGACCTACCTCAGTCAAGGCAAGATCGAGGGGCGCGACAGCCTGGGGCGACAGGCAGCGGGCTACGACGCCTCGGACGCAGCCTTGAGCTTTGGCTATGCCCATAAGCTTGAGGTGGCCGACTTGGGTGCAACGATTAAGTATCTTCGCAGCCATATCGGGTCCACAGAAGCCCAGGGCGCGGCCGTGGATGTCGGTGCCAAGCGCACGTTTGAGCAACTGAGCGTCGGCGCGGCGGTGCGTAACCTCGGCCCAGGCCTCAGGTTCGCTGACCAGCGCAACGACCTGCCATTGCGTCTGGCTACGGGGGTGTCCTACAAATTCGCGGGAGGCCATGCGATGGCCGCGGAACTGGTCAATGGACCACGCGGCGCTGGCACGGGCGGCTCCATCGGCGGTGAGTTCCAGGCCGTCAAGAATTTCTTCCTACGTGCGGGTTATACGACTCAAACGACAATCACCGGGGGCTCGGGATTCGATGTGGCGCGCGGGGTTACTATGGGCTTGGGCTTGCGCAACGAAAAGTGGAGCCTCGACTACGCCGTGCTTCCCACGGGAGAGCTGGGACGCTCGCACCGATTTAGTTTTGGCGCCCGATGGTGAGTGTCCTGAAAGCTGAGATGTATCCAGTCAGATGCGAAGTGCTGACCCGGGCAAGACCTGACAGCCCGGTAGCGAGGGGCCGGAGTAGGAGAGGCAACTTTCCTGCTCTAAGCGGTCCGACAACCTCCGCCCTGGGCGGGGAACGCGAAGAGACGGGTCGTAACACGTGTGAACCTAGGCGTAGCCTCGTAAGCCCGCACCGGAGAAGACGACCGTGTACCATTGTCGGGAAGTCAGCAGTTCTCGTCGAGCGTCAGGGTTGGGCGAGGACTTCTCCCGGGGCATCAGGGGCGACACGTCTCGATGGAGCATCACGGAACAGGAGAGACCCGCTGGATCGAAGTGGCCTGAGACCTATAAGCAAGGAAAGCGAAATGGTCGAGGGGATTCGGCGGGAGTCCGACAAGGCCGTAGTAGTGATGAAGCCAAGGACGAATAACCTTGGAAGAGCGAAGGGCCTTGACCTGAGCGACGTGCTTTCAAAGAGGGAAGGATCGGAAGATTGGCGATGAGCCTATCAACTTCCGCGCAAAGCGTCCTGGAACTTCAGACGGCACTAGCGAGAAAGAGCAAGTCCGAGCCGAGCTTTCGCTTCACGTCCTTTCGCCACACCTTGTCGTACAGGGAGGTGCTGAAAGAGGCGTGGCGGAAAGTCAGGGCGAACAAAGGAGGCGCGGGGGTCGATCGGGTCACGTTGGCCGAGATAGAAGCGGCGGGCGTGGATCAGTTCCTGAACGACCTGGAGACAGAACTGCGTCGACGAAGTTACAAGGCCCAGCCGCTGCGTCGGGTTTACATTCCGAAGGCGAACGGGAAACTTCGGCCTCTCTCGATACCGACCGTCAGGGATCGCGTCGTCCAGCAGGCGGCTCGCATGGTCATCGAGCCCATCTACGAGGCGCTGTTCTTTCCGAACTCGTTCGGGTTTCCGGATCTTCCAGATGCGAAGGCCTTCGCCGAGGATTACGCGCAAAACATGCAGCAGGATGGATGGAAGTCCATCACTGAATAGCGACTTCACCGCATCGCGTGGCTTCGTCGAGGAGATCTGCATCCACAAACGGCACTTCCGCGTCGACCGCTATAAATTGTTCGAAGCGCGTTGGAGTCATCACGTCGCTATCTCATCTTCACACCGCGATTTTTAGCGCCCAGCAGTTTGCGGGAGCCTACAGTCAGAAGGGTCAAATAGGCCAAGAAGATGGGAAGACGCAGGAGAGTTTGCGCAAAGGGAGTGGAGATCATTTCGCTCATCGTTTCCAGTCTCGGGTTGACTACCATGCGTAGGAGAAAGGCACCAAGTCCAATTGACATGCCATACTCATAGAGATAGGTGAGAGCGACGATGACCCACAGGCCCCGCAAGAGTCGTCTCCAGAATGAATCTGTATCGACGACGTAGCTGGCCGTCAAGAGAGGTATAAACCAGCCGATGTATTGCGGGCCGTAACCTGGACCCAAGGTCGGAATCGCGATCATAAGAAGGGCTGTTGTCAAAAGAATGTCTCCTGTTCGCCCCGTGCCAGTCAGAGCCTGTCGTCCCGCTAAAGCTGCAGCGCCCGCAAGAAGCGCTGGCGAAAGCTTTATATAGAGGGGGGTCAGCGGACCCAATAAACCGGTAAAGCCGAACCAACCCGCTTGGGAGCGATACGCCAGTACGTTCTCAGCAATCTCCACCGGATTCCGGAGATATAAAACACCCACCCCCAAGGCGGCGGGCCCCAGGACCAGGATAAGGCCGGATAGGCATCGACGAGAGTCAAGCCGCAGCAGTCCTGGAAGCAAGAGCGGGGTAAGGATGAGGGGAACGGTTTTAGTCAAAACTCCAAGCCCCAAGAATAGGCAGGCTTTGTGCCAGTCTGAGTGTCGGCGCCCTTGCTCGTATACGGTCAGATAAAAGGCGAACAGCAAGACGAAGAGAGCCACTAGAGCATCGAAGCTTCCGTGCTGGCAGGTGAGAAGAATCGAGGCCGGATTGAGGGCCAGTCCCAGCAGAAGCGGGAAGCCGAGGGCGGCTGTTGGAAAGAGTCGTTTGAGTCCACGATAGAGAACCGTCATGACCAGACAGTCCGTCGTAATCAAGAATATTTGTATCGTGCGGAAAAATGGAATATGAATCCAGGTGTATACCTTGAGCAAAGTCCATAAAATTCCGCACCAGAGAGGCGGCCAATTGAGGTACGGCGTCTCGACATAGGGATTGCCGCCCGCCTTGAGGACGAGGCCGACGTCGAGCCAGTGGCGGAAGTCAACAGAAAGAGCGAGCTTCGGCACGATAGAGAGAAAAGTCAACCGGGCCAGCAGGGTCGCGCACAGAAGGAACCAAAGCTCTCGCTCGGTATTTTTCAACCGACGACTAAATTCCCGCATGGCTAAAAGACTGTATCACAATCTCGCTACTCGTTCATGTCAGGCATCGACTGACCAATCCCTTCGTCGGAGCTGGCAAAGATGGATAACATGGATTTCTCCGCCCCGCCGGGGCGCGCGGACCGGTCCGCGGANNAGCTCCTCCCTGCCGATTGGTTGGCATGGGACCCGAGAATTCCACTTCCCACGGCGTGGTGGCCGGAAATATTTCGGCTCGTACTTTATGCACCGTCTTTCCGTCCTCTCCTCCTAAATATCCTCCGGTCTTGTTTTTCATAACACCTCACGCTCAGACGGCCAGGAGCGAGTGCTGCCGCGGCTGCGGCATAAACGGTCACCCTCTCGCAGAAACTGAGAAATGGCCTAGCCTTGCTAGCTCCACTTTCTCAGTCGGCCCGACCGCGTCGGGGCCGCCAGCTCGGCTGCGCCGAGGGCGGTTCTTCGGGGGACCCCCATTTAATCCTCGCCGCTTCAGCGCTCCTCGGCCATCTTCTACCCTCCGGGCGGTCGAGAGGTGGTTATGAAAAATAAGACCTGCGTGAATGTCGGAGAGAACGGGAAGGCGGTGACAGCGCTTGTAGCCAACGAAGCCACGGCGGCTTTGATGGTGAAAAGAGTGCGCGTGCCGCTGTACCGCGTCGTGCTGGACCGGACGGGGTCGCTGGTGAAGGAAGGCTCGGCGGTAGTGCCCCAAGGCTCGGAGGCCGCGATGTTGTTCCGGCAGTTCCTGGGCGACGTGCCCGAGGAGGAAACCCGGGGCGGTCCGTGGGCGACTTGCCCAAAGGAGATCAACCATGCACATGCTGTGAAGGGAAAACAGCCGGCTGAAACGCATATGTAAGTCTAGGGCGGCCTGGTAGAACAGGCACCTCGCGCGCACCCGCAAGTCCAAGGCGAAAAAAAAGGCGGCGACACAGAGAAAGTATTGGTGGATTCGGCAAAAGATGTGGGGCCAAAAGTTGGCTATTGGCGCGGAAATTGTCAACGAAACGACCCGCTCGTTCGATTACTGAGTGCGGGCTCAATGCGGGCAGCGCGGTATCCAGTCCGGAAGAGGTGGTCGGAAAACACTCGGCTCAAACGAATATGTAAGTGCAGGGAGGCCTGGTAGCCAGTCAGGGAAAACTCGGGGCGCATAGCCCCACCCGCCCGCACCCATACTCGGAAACTCGCACTAAGACAGGGGGAAAGTATTCATGGAAACGCCGGAAACTCAGGAGTCCGGAGGTAAGGAAGTCCGCGGAGGCCGACCGCCGAAGATGATTGTGCTTACGGCAAATCTCACGATCACGGACATGGAAACCCTGCTGCGAGCCGGGATCAAAATGATGAAGCAGACGGGCGAAGACGTACCGCGCGACCGGCTTATCTCGGAGGCGATCCAGCTCTACGCCAAGAGCATGATCGCTCAGGAGTAGCCGGACCAGTGACGAGGGGTGTCCGACAGGGTGTCCGACGTGTCGGACAGGGGTCTCTGAAAGCGGTGTGAGGGAAAGGTCATGTTTTTGCTGATTAAAATGCCCACCTCTCAATCGGCTGCGCCGATTTCGCCTCCCGACCACTCACTCCCAACCATACTGTTGAGATTGAGTGGTCGGGAGGGTGGTGGGCAAAGACAGTAAAAAATGAAGTGAGTGAAAATTAGAGAAAAGAAAAAACAAAAACAGAAAAGGATAAAGAAAAACAAAAACAGAAAAAAGAAACGACAGAAAAAGAGAACGGACCGGAAGGACAAAGAAGCGGGAAGAAGCAGGGGAATGGAACCGATGAACGAGATAAATATGACCGGCAAGAACCAGGAAATTCCGCAGACGCCGAGGGACTTGAAGGTCCTGGCGGCGTTGGAGATTTGGGGCGTACTGGGCATCGGTCAGCTTCACGGGTTGGCTTCCGCGGAGGGCTCTGCGGAGGAAAAGTCACGGCTCTTTTTTAATGAGACGGAGCGTTCGAACTATTCTACGCGGCTCTTCAAGAGGCTGCGCAAGCTTGAGGCCGCGTTCTATATCAGCGGTCATTTCTTCCTCAATCATCCCAAGCTGTTTACCTTGGCGGAGCGAGGCCACGATCTTTTGAAGCGGCGGGGCTTGGCGCGTATGCCGGGCTATCGGGACTCCATTGATGAGGCGCTGGTAGACCACGAACTGACAGTCAATGCGGTGGGACTCGTAATGAGCGAGCTTCTGGGCCTGACGATCCGCACGGAGCGCGAGCGCTTCAAGTGGCTGGGCCGCGGCGGCCGCGGCCCCTCGCCCGAGCGTGGAATCTCCGATCTGTGGGTCGTGGACCCAGTCCAGCCGAAGGCAATCGAAGTCGAGATGCACCAGAAGTCGGAGAACCGATACGAGGAGATCTTCGAGGCCTACCGACGCAAGATGCCGGACGGTGGCGCGGTCCTCTATCTCACGGCCTGGCCTTCGGGCGTGCGTTGCATCCTGAGCCACGCACAGACCTTCCGCGCGCCGTTTATCTACGCCTGCTCTTTGGCGGAGTTCCGTCGCAGCGGGGGGCGCGCACTTTTTCAGAGCGCGACAGTCGAGGACGGCCCGATCAGCTTGGCGCCGGGTGCCGCGCGAGAGGCGTTGATCGCGCGATAAGTGTCCTCTCCGTCTTCGTCATCTTCTCCTCACTGTTGGCTGGTTTCGGCCTGATGAAGGAGCTATATCCCGCAACGTCTTGAGTTCTAAAGGAGGCCACATCGAACAGAGATTGCTGAATGTAAAGGAGTTGTCCGCGTACCTATCGATGCCGACGGCGACGATCTACACGTATATCTCGACGGGTAAGATTCCATCGGCATGCGTTCGGAGGATTGGGAGATCTTTGAAGTTTGAAAAGACAGCCGTGGATGGCTGGATCAGCGGTGGGAATCCAAATAGTCTCGCAAAATCTTCTCGATAGTCCATGAGAGGGTTCGTTCCCATTTATGGGCAAGCGCTGCGAGGTCCTGCTTGATCTCGGGAGTGGTGGCAATCGTCAGAATAGCCGTCTTCTTGCCCTGACGCTGCTTAGTCTTGTAGTCGATTATCTTCGCCACATGACCATTCTACAAGATATGATGAGTATTGATAATATATGATGTCTTATGATATAAACATATAAACTGACATGGCGATCTTCAAAAAACAGGGCGTCTATTGGATCGACTACTACTTCCAAGGCACACGGAAGCGGGAGAAAGTCGGCACGTCCAGGAGCCTCGCCGGGAAAGTTCTCATCAAGCGTCAAGCGGAAATTGCGGAGGCGCGGTACTTCCCGGAACGCCAGAGGCAGGCGGTGGCTTTCCGAGGATTCTCTGAGAAGTATTGGAATCGCCACTGGCAGTACCTTCAGGGCAGGGGTGGGCGCTATCTCCGCGAGAGGTTGGAAAAGACGTTCGGTGAAAAGAATCTTTCCGCTATCACGGTTGCGGAGGTCCAAGACTTTTATAACGCAACGCGGACTGATACCTCTGTTGCGACTGCCAATCGATATTCCGCTCGACTCTCGCACATGTTCGAGAAGGCCCGACTGTGGGGGGACTTCTTTGGGGTCAATCCCGTAAAGGACTTGGAACGAGGCCGGGAGGACGGCGGGCGCGTCCGCTTCCTTACCATGCCGGAAATTGGCCTTCTACTTGCAGCCGCCCATCCGAGGATTGCTCCTATTCTCACCTGTGCCCTTCACACGGGCATGAGGCGTGGCGAGATTCTGGGACTTCAATGGGAGAACGTAAACCTTGAGCAAGGGGTGCTCTATATTGTAAAATCAAAATCAGGAAAGCCGAGGGAGATTCCGATTAGCCCTCAACTCGGGGGGTTGTTGTTGTCCCTCGGCCCCAGGAAAGCCGGTCCGATCTTTGAAATTCCGATCATTACCCTGCGACGAATGTTCGACAGGGCAATTAAAGCGGCGAAGGTAACGCCGCTTCGGTTCCATGATTTGCGCCACACCTTCGCGAGTCACTTTGTTATGCGAACTGGCGACCTTCCATCCCTTCAGCAGTTGCTTGGTCATTTCTCGCTCAAGATGACGCAGCGGTACGCGCATCTAGCAAAGGGGCATCTGGCGTCTGGAATCCAGTTATTCGCGTCTGCCATGCCTGTCCTCTCCGAATCTTCGGATCAGATGGACACCCAGGCAGACACCAATCCGATTTTGAAGCAGTGACATGCACTGAAAAGTGCATAAAAAATAACGTTTTCGGGCCTGTAGCTCAGCTGGGAGAGCGCCTGCATGGCATGCAGGAGGTCAGCGGTTCAATCCCGCTCAGGTCCACCAATTTCGGCCCCGATAAGGGGCCTTTTTTATGGCGACATTCGCGGCGATGGCCTTGGCGGCGTCTCTTTTCCTTCCGGCCTTTTCCCAGGCCGCCTCGTTGCTCGAGGATCAACGCGCGGAGATGGTCAGGCTTGGCGACCATTATGAAGTCCAGAATCTTTTCTTCCCGAACGCTCCTTCACGCGAGGGGATGATCCGCATTTCGGCCACGGCGCGCCAATTGCGTGCGGCGGGGTACACGCTGCGGCTGGACAAGGCGGATATGCCGCCCGTGTTCATCGGGCGCGACGGGCGCGTGCATGAAGTCGGCGGCCCGGTTTGGGACGGGGTGCTGACCAAGACCTGGCTTCTGCATCGCGACAAAGCGCGCAAGTTCCGAAGCGATGTCATGACCAAGATGCGCCGCGTCGCGTCTCAGGCCGATCTGGGCAATGGGCCGGCTCCTGAATCGGCCGGCGATGACGGCCGGCCGAACCTGTCCGGTCGCAACGCCAAAGAGATGGCCCGATTGCGTGCGACTATGGCCCACTCCGAGAAGGCCAATGTTCGGGAATCCGCAGAACCGGCGTCAGAGAACTCCGTGCCGCAGCCCCGGCCAACGAACGCGTCGCCCTCGTCATCCGGACAGCCTCCGGCAACACATGCCGCCGAAAGCGGAGCCGCATCCCAATCGATGGAGCATGCGCCCGCCGGCTTGGATTCTTCCAGCGGACAGGGAAGCGTGCCGCGCGTAAAACCTTCCGCATCCGCTTCAATTCCAAATCCAGTACTCGAGCATGGCGAAACGAGCGGCGGATCGTCCTCTGGCCGCTTTGGTTGGGATGTGCTCAAGTCTCACGGAACTCGTCGGTGGTGGTGGCTCCTGTTGTTTGCAGTCCTTCTGATCCTGCTTGGGAGAACCTTGCGGCGTTCGTGATTCGCTGTTAAACTCGGTCTATGTTTGATCGAATCGCCATAAGCTGGAAGCTCGTGAAAATGTCGCTTTCTGTTCTGGCCGCCAATCCGAAGCTGCTTCTCTTTCCGGCGGCCACGGGCACTTTGACGATCGTGATCGGATTACTATTCGCGGCTCCGATCGCCTTCCAGCCCACCCAACATTCCTACGCCAGCGCGGAACATTGGAAAAGCGTCGGCAACAGCCTGATCGTGACGACGGAACCGACGGCGAGAGACAGGGCCAAGGGCCGGGACCGCAGCATGCGCCTGAGCGGTCAGGGGATGAGTTACTTCGTCCTGTTCTATTTACTCTCGCTTTTTCTGGCGACGTTCTTCAATGTCGCTTTCGTGCACGAGGTCTTTGACGCTCTCGATGGCAACAACGTCTCCGTCGCCGAAGGCTTAACCTTCGCTCTTTCGAAGCTGATGCCGATCCTGCTTTGGACTTTGTGCGCCGGCGTCGTCGGTCTTGTCATCAAGGCTTTGGAAAAGAAGCTCGAGAAATGGCTTGTCCGTTCTATCGGTCTCGCTTGGAGCGTCGCGGTGATATTCGTCGTGCCGGTGCTGGTCGTTGAGGAAGTCCCGACCCCGCTTGACGCCTTGAAGCGTTCGGCCGCCCTCATCCGTAAGACCTGGGGCGAGGCTTTGGTCGGTTACGCCGGTTTGCAGCTTGGCGCGATCGGTATGGCTATCAGCGGCGTGTGGCTCATAGGCATGGCGGTCTTTATCCGTCAATTTACGGACGCTGCCTTTCCTTTCGTTGTGATGTTCTTGACCTGGCTTATTGCGGCGGTGGCCTTCTCCTACGCTATGGGCGTCGCCGAGGTCATCTACCTCTGCGCTCTTTACCGCTTCGCGACCACCGGTCAATTGGTGGGCGGTCTTACTCCGGAGACGGTGAAGGCCGGCTGGCGCTTAAAATAGCCTGAGGACGCTGTCGCCCTAGCGCGCTGTCTGATCGGGCGCATCGTCGAGACCGAAGCCTATTTGCCCCGTCGTTTAAACGCCTGATTATGTTTTAGAATGCCGGGCATGGAACGGTTCAAGCGTTTCGCGACCGTATTTTTGTTCGGATTTTCGGCGGGGATGCCCCTGCTGCTGACCATGTCGACGTTACAGGCCTGGATGGTGGACGAGAAAGTCGACCTGACCGTGATCGGCCTGTTCTCCCTTGTCGGACTGCCCTACACGCTGAAATTTCTTTGGGCGCCGCTCATGGATCGCTATGTCCCACCCTTCCTGGGCCGTCGCCGCGGCTGGATGCTGGTCGCACAGCTGGGCATCATTGCGACGATCACAGCCATGGCGTTCTCGAACCCGGGCGCCTTTCCCATGGCCATCGCGGCGTTGGCCGTGGGTCTTTCGTTTTTCAGCGCCAGCCAGGACATCGCCATCGACGCCTGCAACACCGAATCGCTCCGGAGCGAGGAGTACGGCCTCGGCTCCGCCCTGTACACCAACGGCTACCGCGTGGCCATGCTGGTCTCGGGGGCGGGCGCGCTGATCCTGGCCGATCATATGAGCTGGAAGCAGGTCTATCTCATCATGGCCGCCGTCATGATCGTCGGTGTCTTGGCGACCTTTTGGGCCAAGGAGCCGGAGCTTGCACCCGGACGCCCGGCCGATCTGTCCCAGGCGATCATCCTGCCCTTCCGGGATTTCTTCAGCCGCCGGGGCAGCCTCGAGGTGCTGGCTTTCCTAGTCCTCTATCGCATCGACTACAACCTGACCATTGCCATGACCACGCCGTTCGTGCTCCAACTGGGCTTTACCAAGACCGACATCGGCGTGGTGACCAAAGGCTACGGATTGGCGGCCTTGATCGCGGGCTCGCTGATCGGCGGTGCGATGATGATGAGGATGGGCCTCAAACGGTCGCTCCGTATCTTCGGCATAGCCCAAGCCGCGTCGGGAACCGCCTATATGGTCTTGGCCCGCATGGGTCACGTCTACGGAATGATGGTGACCGCCATCGTCGTGGAGAACGTCTGCGGCGGCATGGCCGACGCGGCGCTGGTGGCGTTTATGATGAACCTGTGCGACAAGCGCTTCACGGCCTCGCAGTTCGCCCTGATCACGAGCTTCATGGCGCTGTCGCGCTACGTCGCCGGCGCGCCCTCGGGATTTCTCGCCAAGAGCCTCGGTTGGGAGACTTACTTCTTAGTCTGCGCGCTGGCCGGCATCCCGGCCCTGTTGATGCTCTTTACGCGCTACTCTCGCTGGGAGCTCCCTGAACAGGCCTAGTCCGGCCGGGCCCGAGGGGCCCGGCACAGATGCGATTGAGGAAAGCCTCGTAGCATCTAGTCCCAGCAGACGGCGCCGTCATGAAGCGCCGTGAGCAAAGTCGGGATCGGGCGGGCGCGCAGGTTGGCGTTGATGAAGCCCGCGGCGGGGCGGCTTTGCCAAGGGCCGTTGTAGCAGGAGCTGGTGGAATTGCGCCATTGCGCCTGCACCTTGCTGACCACGCCATGGCCCGCGAGGGGGGCGCTGATCCTCGAGCACAGGTCAGAGATTTCCTCGCCCGAGGTCGTGTTCCAAGCTTGAGGATACGCCGGATTGTCGCCCGGAGTCGGGAAAGGGTCGGTGATCGCCTCGATCACCTCGTGCGAGGAGACGATCGTCTGGCCGTCGAAGGCGTTGCTGGTGCCGCCGCAGCGGCTGTTGCAGGCCGGCATGACGCCGTAAAAGATCGAGGCGCCGGCGGCCGTCTTGAAGCCCTGGTGGTAGGCGCAGAATTGCTGGCACGAGCGCCGCCCGTCCATGTCGATGGTATGACCGGAGGGGAAATACACCATGTATAGACTATTGTCGTCGGCGGCCGGAAGCTTCCCGGCGGCGATCTGAGCGACGAGCTCCTGGCGGATGCTCTCATCGGTCACCTTCTTTGAGTCCTTTGCGGGCTTGATGGTGATCGCCCCATTGAAGGTCCCCCGGCCGATCTTTTGGTTTGTGCCCGGGCGGCCGTCGACGGCCCGAAGATTGGTGTTGTACTCCGAGAGCCAGTCCATATAGACGCTGTCGAGCATGTTGGTCAAGAAGGCGCCGATGCCGGACTGCGTCTCGGCGGCGACCTTGTCGCCCCAGAAGATCGCGTAGACCTTCGCGTTGGAGATCACCGGACCGCCGTAATAGACGAGGTTGCCGCCTTTGGCGCCGTCTTTCAGGGAGCCGACTTGCGCATCATCCATGCGATAAATTTCATTCGCTCGCGCGGAGCTGGGCAAGGCGAGATTGGCGAGGGCGGCGGCGAGCAGAAGACCGATTAGTTTCATGGAAGCCCCCTTGTTGTCGAGCAATGGAGTCACGCGAATTATGCACTAATGCCCGACGCGCCGTCTAGGAGAAAATGGGCCCAAAAATATTTAAATAATGCATATAAAACAAATATTTTTTAATTTAACAAATCGCAATCATTCAGATGTTGACAATGCAAATTCCCGGTCTTATCCTTAACCTAGTAAGTAATCGTTTGGCTTTTATTTGGTCGCGCACGGACGCCCCCCGTGGTATGATCAAAGCGAGAGGTACGACTCCCATGGATGAACTTCGAATCGTTCAGCTGACAAAAGAGATGGTCGCCGAAGAGCTGAGGCTCATGGGCGATCCCTGTGCCGCTGCCGCCAACGTGGTGCGCAAGACTTTGTACGCCGCTTTTTCCTCGCCGACCCCGGGAGACACCTCCTCGGAAGTCGTCATCGAGGATGCGGTCAAGGGTGCCATGACCGCGCTCCTGCTGGCCGACCACAGCATGACGCGCGGCGCGATCCTGGTGCTTGAGGCCGTCATGGACGTCGCCGCCAAGCGCGAACTCGATCCCACCGGCAGCATGCGCGCCGGCCTCAAGGGTTTGGCCGATCTTCGGCGCTTTATTGATCCCGCGCGCATCGACGACATCCGCCTCGAGATCTCCGCGCATTACATGGGCGCGGGAGAAGTCTTCGCCGAGTACCTGAAGCAGGTCCAGTCCGTCAAGGCCTGACCGGCCGTCGCCTTGCGCCTGAGCGCGGGGTCTGCTAGGATGAGGCGGTGACCGAGCATAGGCGAGGAAATGGTCGCATCTATCGCCGCAGGAGGCGACCATGCTCGCAGTACTTCTCGCGATGACCGTTTTGCCCGCGCCCGACCCGCTGATCGACCTGAAAGCCGCGATCCCGGACGCCGTGCTCGACATCCGATACGCGACCGAGGACAATCTCGCCGGACGGCCGCTGTATCCTTTTGCCGCCGCTTTCCTGCGGCGTTCGACCGCCGATAAACTGGTTCAGGCGGCCGCCGTTTTGCGCGAAAAGAAACTGAGGTTGGTGATCTATGACGCTTATCGGCCGCTGTCGGTCCAGAAAGAGCTGTGGGCGGCCAAGCCCGATCGCAGATGGGTGGCGGATCCCTCTCGCGGCGGGTCGGCGCACAATCGGGGTGCGGCCGTGGATGTGTCTCTGGCGGACTTGCGGGGTGAGCCTCTACTCATGCCCTCGCGCTTCGATGAGTTCGCAGAGGCCTCGCGGCACGGTGCGCCGGGCGTTCCGCCCCAGGCGCGGCAAAATGCATTGACGTTGAAAACGGCGCTCGAGGCCGCGGGGTTTAAGTCCCTGGCCGAGGAGTGGTGGCACTATTGCGATCCGGACGCGAAGGCTTGGCCGCTGCTCGACATCCCTTTCGGCGAGATCGCGCGGTGAGCCGCGCCGCCCCCGAGTCGACCGAGGCCGAGGTCGCCGCCAAGATCGCGGCGGCGCGCCGGGCTGCTCACATTTGGCGGCGGACGACGATCGCCCAGCGCGTGAGCGCCCTTCGTTGCCTCTGGCGCGCGCTCGCCGCCCGCCGCGTGGAGATCGGCAGCGTGGTCCATGAGGAGACCGGAAAGCCCTTAATCGAAGTCGACCTCATGGAGCTGGGCAGCGCAGGGCAGCTGGTGGACTGGATGACCTCGGCCGCGCCGCGCGTTCTGGGCGACAAGGCCGCTTGGAAGCCGTGGTTCTTCCTCAATAAGCGCGCCTACGAGCGGCGCGTGCCGGTCGGAGTCGTCGGGCTGATCACCCCGTGGAACATGCCGTTTTTGATCCCCTTCGGCGATGCGTTTTCCGCGATGCTCGCGGGCAACGCCGTCCTCTTGAAGCCCTCGGAATGGGCGACGAAGACCGCGCTGTGGCTTGAGGACGCCGTCGCGTCGACGTCGCTTCTGCCCGAGGGTTTGCTGTCCGTCGTCCCGGGAGGCTCGACATCCGGCGAGCGCGTCCTCGACGCTTCGGACATGGTGGTCTTCACCGGCTCCCCGCAAGGCGGCCGCGCGGTCGCCGCGCGAGCGGCGGCGCAGCTTAAGCGCGCGATCCTCGAACTTGGGGGCAAGCACTCGATGATCGTCTTGGCCGACGCCGCGCTCGAGCGGGCGGCCGCGGCCGCGGTGTGGGGCGCTTGCGCCAACGCGGGCCAGGTGTGCACGGCCGTGGAGCGGATCTTCGTCGAGGCCTCGGTTTACGACCGATTCGTCGAGCTTCTGCGCCCGCGCGCGGCCGCGCTGCGCCCGCGTTTAGACGGGCGCCAAGCGGACTTAGGGCGACTCGTGCTGCCGGCCCTGTACGAGCGCGTGCGCGCCCAGCTCGAGGACGCGCGCGCCAAGGGCGCGCGCGTGATCGGCGGCGAGGCCCAAGACGGTCCCAACCGCCTCCTGGCTCCCGCGCTGGTGCTCGACGCGCGCATGGACATGACGGTGATGACCGAGGAGACCTTCGGGCCGGTGATCCCCGTCATGAAAGTCGCCCGGGCCGAGGACGCGGTGGCGCTGGCCAATGCCGGCCCCGAAGGGCTGGCCGCCAGCGTCTGGACGTCCGATCTGGCCAAAGGCGAGAGCCTGGCCGCCGCGCTCGACGCGGGACTTGTCGGAGTCAACGAGCCGGCAAGCCATTACGCCTTTGGCGCGCTGCCTTTCGGCGGCATGAAAGGCAGCGGTCTGGGCCGCCGGCACGGAGAGGAAGGTCTGCTCTCCTTCACCCAGGCCCAGTCCGTCGTCGTTCACGAGTGGCCGGCCGCGTCGGCGGACCCGTGGTGGTTTCCGTACGGGGAGCGTAAAGCTCGCTTCCTACGCCGCGTGCTCGGCTTGCCGTGATCCTCGGCGTTCACGCCTCGGTCCGACGCGGCTACGCCGCCGCCTTGGAGGAGGCCCGCGCGCTGGGCTGCTCCGCGCTGCAAATCCTTCCCTATCCGCGTCATCATGATCCTTCGCCCGAGGAACTCGCCACCTTCAGCGAGGCCAGGCGTTCGGCGGGGGTGAAGGTCTTGCTCGTGCACTCTCGCTTCGTCCCCAGCCTGGCCTCCTCGAACGCCGACCGCCGCGCCCGCTCCGTTGAGCATCTCGCCAAGGAGTTGTCGCTGACTTCGTCGTTGGGCGGGGATGCCTATGTCATCCACGGCGGCGCCTATTCTCCTGACTCCGATCTCGCCGCGGGCATTGGTCATTTTGTCGATTCCGTGATGCGCGCCGTCGACGCGTCCGGATGCGGCACGCCGTTGTATCTGGAGAACGTCCCCGGCGGCGGCCGCCGCATGGGGGGAAGTCTCGAGGAGTTGGCGCGGCTTCAGGACGGCCTCAAGCCTCGCCTGAAAAACATTGGGGTGTGCCTCGACACGGCCCACGCCTACGCCGCCGGCTACGATCTCGCCACGGTCGAGGGAACGCTCAAGTTCATCGCGCGCGCCCAGCGCCTACTCGGCTTCGACGCCGTGCGCGCCTTTCATCTAAACGACACGCGCTCCCTGCTCGGCTCGCACCGCGAGCATCACGAGCATTGGGGGCGGGGGCGTCTGGGAAAGGAAGGGCTCAAGGCTTTGCTTGATCGGGAGGAGTTCGAGACCGCGGCCGGTATATTGGAGACGCCGAAGGAAGGATTGGAAGCGGACCGCGCGAATCTGCAGTACGCGCAAGGACTTCGGCTCGGCTCCTAAATGTTGACGACTAAGCCTTCGCGCCCGACGCTGACTTCGAGCTTGTAGCCCTTCGCCGCGACCCGGGCCTTGGCATCCTTGTCCATCTTGTCGAGGGCGGCGTCGTCGTAGCGGGCGTCCTGATGGACGAGGACCAGCTTCTTGACGAGGTTCTTGCCCGCGAAGTCCACGGCGGCGATGAAGTTGGAGTGCCCGGTGTTCTTGTTCTTTTTATAGTCCTCGGGCGTGTAGCGGCCGTCGTGGAAGAGCAGGTCGGCGTTGCGGCAGGCGGCGCCGATCTTCTCGTCGTAGTCCTGCAGGGCGGTGGCGTTGTCGCCGTAGAGCTCGCTGTCGGGGCAGTAGACGATTTTGCGGTCGTCGGCCTGGAGGATGTAGCCGAAGGTCGTGCCCGGGTGGTTGGCGTAGAACGCCGAGAGCCGCACGCCCGGCAGGATCTCGTAGGTCTGCTCCATCAGCTCGTAGAACTCGATCCGGGCCGGAGGCATCGCCGCGCCGAGCGCGGCCTTGAGCGCTTGATCAAAAGGCTTGTCCGGGTCGGAGGCTCCGCTGACGTGAAGCGTGTACTCCTTGTCCCGCGCGCAGGAGAACGTCGCCAGTCCTTCGACATGATCTTTGTGAAAGTGAGTCAGGAACAGCCACAGCACCTTGGGTTTGCCCGGGGTCGCGAGGTGGACGCCGAGCTTTTCGATGCCCGTGCCGGCGTCGAAGACGAAGTGGTGAGAGGGGGTTTCCACCGAGACGCAGGACGTGCGGGTTCCGTAGCGCGCGGACGCCGGCGTCCCATCCGGAGAGGCCGAGCGGCAGCCCCAGACCGTGGCCGTGACCGCGGCGCGAAGCGTGGCCGTGGTACCGGACGACTGGCGCGGGGCTTTGTTGCCCTTGACGCCGATGGAGGCCAGGATCTCGATGATCTTCTGGGCGAAGAGCTCCACTTCGTAGGGCTTCTCGATGAAGGCCTCGGCGCCGTACTGGGCGGCGCGCTGCTTTTCGGCCAAGAAGGATTTGCCCGAGACGATGACGGCCTTGATCTTGGCGGTGGCGGGGTCGGATTTCAGTCGATGGAGAAGAGTCAGGCCATCGAGGCCCGGCATCAGGATGTCGAGGATGACGAGCGCGGGCTTTTCGGCCCGGATGATTTCCTCGGCCATAAGGCTGTCGTTGATCAAGGAAATGGAATAACCCTCGTCCTTGAGCAGTTCCAAAGTGAGGCCCCCAACGATGGGGTCGTCGTCAACGACGATTATTTGAGTGGCCAAGAGCGCCGCTATTCTATAATAATTCCATTGATGCGCATCATCGCGGGCGGCAGCCGGGGGCGTTGGTTCAAGGGAGTTCCAAAAGAGCTCCCCGTGCATCCGATCTCGGCCCGCATCAAGAAGTCGGTGTTCGACATACTGCGTCCGCGGCTGGAAGGCGCGCGCGTGCTGGATCTTTACGCCGGGACGGGCGCCGTCGGCCTCGAGGCGCTTTCGCGCGGAGCTAAGTCCGCGTTTTTCGTGGACCGGGACAAGCGCTGCCTGGCGGTGATCGAGGAGAACATGAAGCGCCTGGACCTGGCCGCGAAGGGTAGGGCCTGCTACGGCGACATTCTTCAGGATTTGTCCTGGATACCGTTTCGCGCCGGCACGTCGGATTTCGACATCATCTACATGGGCCCGCCCTATCGCGACGCCGACAACAACATGCTCGCCTACTCGACGCCGACTTTGGCGCGCGTGGCCGAGGCGAATTTGCTGGCCCCCGGCGGCTGGGCGCTGCTGCAGCGCTATAAAAAAGAGAAGGTGGAGCTGCCGCCCGGCTTGGAGCGTTTCCGCGAGGAGCGCTACGGCGACACTGACGTGGAGTTCCTGCGCCGCCCGGCGCCCTAGCGTGGAGATCTCCTACACCCGATACCGGATCTATCGGGAGTGCCCCTGGAAGTACAAGCTTCTCTTCGTCGAGGGCCGCCGCATACCCCTCAACCCCAAGTCGTCTTTCGGATTATCCGTGCACCGCGCGCTGGAGACCTGGCTGCGGGGCGGGGAGAGGACGATCGATTCCATCCACGAGGCCCTGCGCGCGCGCTGGCTGCCCCAGGGCTACCCCGACGAGGCCACCGAGGCGCGCTGGTACTCCAAGGCCGAGCGCGTCCTCTCGAGTTTCCACTCAGAGGAAGAATCCCGCCGCACACGCACGATTGGAATCGAGAAGGAGTTCGTCTGGACTTTGGGCGAGCATGAAGTGCGCGGTATGATCGACCGCATCGATCAGGGTCCCGACGGGGCGTATGAGATCATCGACTATAAGACCGGCCCAGGTGTTCCAACGGCCGCGCAGGCGGCAGCCGATCCTCAGATGCGTTTTTACGCTCTGGGTGCTAAGCTCGGCCTGGGGCTGACGCCGGCGACGTTGACCATCGACTGCGTGACCGCCGGCGAGCGCGTCTCGCTTCCTTATGACGGGGAGGGCGAGGATGCTTTGGCCGCCGACATCCGCGCCGCGGCCTCCGGGATCGCGGCCCTTATGTTCTCTCCCGACACGTCCTTCTGTCCTCGCTGCGACTTCAGCAAGGACTGCGCTTACTCCGTCGCCAAATAGCGCTGTTGCCGTAGGCCTTTCGGCCTGTCCTATCATGCCCAGTGCGGCTGCAGGTCAGCCAGGGAGTGAGGCCCGGAGATGCGCTGACTGTCCCGAAAATAGACCTTTGGCGATTTCACCTGTCGCAAAGCGGCTTAATTTTACCGGCTTCGTTAATCGCGCAGATAGACGAGCATGCCCGTCAAGCCCGCTCCCACCAGCCAGGTCCAAGTCGCGCCGGGTGTAAAATACGAGTACGCCATCAATACGCCTCCCAAAGCCATGATTTGGAAATGACCGGTGCGCTTGCCGTAAGTAAAGGCCACGAAGCCGATCGAGGAGAAAAGGAGGCTTGCGAGCAGGCTGCTTGCGCTTAAGTCCACTCTGAAGTATAGCGGGCCGCGGCGAGCTGTCAATAGCGCCGAAATCATTCTTATCCCGCTTTGCCAGCCCGGCCCGCCGCTGAGGCCGAAATAAAGCGTGGAGATACGGCTTGATGTTGCCGATCCACACTACTGGAGCCTTAAGCCAGTCGGCTCCGCGGCTTCCGGGATCGCGGCCCTTATGTTCTCTCCCGACACGTCTTTTTGCCCGCGCTGCGACTTCCGCAAGGACTGCCAGTGCTCCGTCGCCAAATAGCGCTTTTTTGGTAGGCCTTTCGGCCTAATTTACATTGGGAAATAAGACACTCCCCGCCGGTTGCGGCGTCGGTTACCCTTGGAGTATGAGAATAAACTTGGGTCTGAGCGCCGTTGTTTTGATGACGTTTGCCGCCGGTACGGTCGGCGCGAAAAATTCCGCGGGTTCGGCCGATTTACAAAATGCCGAAATTCAGGCGCAAGCGCTCATTGACGAGACTTTCGAGCTTCGCATAACCCAAGCCATCGTTAGGATGACGTCGAAATTCGTCGAGCGTAACTCCGGCCCTCAGGAGAAGGAGAGCGTCGCACAGGCTGTCATGCAGTTTGCCGCAGACGGGTTCAAGGCATCGATGCTCCGCGGCGAGAAGCCGAACCGGTCTGTGGAGTACACGCTAGACGACGAAGAATATACCGACGACGGTCTGCTCTTTCTAGGTATGTGGGAAGATGGACTGAAGTATCAAGAGGGATTGAGCGAGGCCGAGTTGCTGCGTTTCCTTGCAATCAGGAGGCGGAAGAATGGGTTGCCGCCGCTCACCGTCCAGAGCAATGGAAGTTCGGTAAAGCGCAACCGCCCCGGGCAGGCCCAGTTTAAAGTGAAGGACGGGGAAGGGGAAGTTACCTTCCGCCGAAAGTAACTTAGGTTTTTACGTCGGCCTGGCGGCGATGGGGCACGTCGCGCAGTGAGGAACGGTCGCGCACGCAGTTCTTGCCGTCGTACTTGGCCTGATAAAGGTTCATGTCCGCGCGGTGCAGCAGGCCCGTGGGCGTCTCCTTGCCCGTGCCGTCGAGGGTCGCCACCCCGACGCTGATCGTGGCTAAATAGCCGTTCTTGGCGATGCCGCTGCGCGCTCGGCCGGCGATATGCAAGGCGGTCGCGGCGTCGGCCCCGGGCATGATCACGACGAACTCGTCGCCTCCGTAGCGGCCGACTATATCGTCGGAGCGCACGTTGGCGGAGATGGTTTCTGCCGTTTCCTTGATGACGCGGTCGCCGAAGAGATGGCCGTGGCTGTCGTTGATGCGCTTGAAGTCGTCGATGTCGATGATCATCAGCGACAGCGGGGTTTTCTGCGTCACCGTGCGCTGGATCTCGAGCTCGAGCACCTCATGCAGGTAGCCGTGCGTGAACGTGCCGGTGAGGCCGTCGGTGACGGATTTAAGATGAAGCTCGTCGATGCGCGCCGACAGGATGCGGTTGTTGACGCGCTGCCGCTCCGAGCGCAGCCCGATGACGTACCCGAAGCCCATGAACGCGGTGACCGTGCCGATGCCCATGTAGGCGTAAAAAAGAAAATTGTAGTCGAGTTCGTGCAGCACCCAGACGTTCTTGAGCACCGGGTCGGCCAGCCAATAGCGCATGATGAAGGCGCCCAGAGGCGAGGTCAACCCCAGCACGAAGCCCGCCGCCGGATAGAGGTAATAATGCGGGATCGACAGCAAAGTGGCGCCGATGTCCTCATGATCGCGCAGCCGGCGCCGGGGGGTGCTCACGGCAGCGCCTCCGGGGTCAGCGACCATAGGACCCGGGCCGGGCTGGCGAGCTCGAGGGCGACGATCGTGGCGGGCGTGATCTCGAAAACCGACTTGCTCAGCAGTGCTGCGACTTCGCCGATTTGCGGCTGATGGCCGATGGCCAGAACTTCGTCGACCTTGGCGGTCCGCGCGAGGAGTTCGGCGACGACCTCCTCCGCGGGACGCAAATTGTCGAGCGGGAGGAACGTCACGGCTCCGGAAGCGGGAGCCAGGACGGCGGCGGTTTCGGCGGCGGTCTGGGCGGCGCGAGTCAGCGGCGAGTGCAGGATCAAAGTCGGGGCGCCGCCGCGGCGCGAGAGCTCGGCGGCCATGCGCCGCGCGTCGGCGCGGCCCCTGTCGGAGAGGGGGCGCAGGGCGTCTTTAGACACGCCGGCCTCCGACGGGGTCAGCGCGTGGGCGTGTCGCATCAAATAAAGCTTCATGAACGACGAGACTACCAAATTAGACGTAGCGTCAGGGGTACAGAGGCACTCCGCAGCGCCGGAAGTCCTCATCAAAACCGAATATCCCGTCTAGACCCTCCGCCTTCACCGTCGCGATGACGGTCGCGTCGGTAAAGCTCAGCTTCTTGTCTCGGAATCTGCGCAGAGTCGCGACGGCGGCACGCTCGAGCACCTCATCGGCGTAATGCACGGCGGACCATATACGGCTTGCGAGAAAGCCCTCGGCGAAGCGGACGGCCGCGTCTTGCCCGTATCTCGCCGCCATGAGGGTCACGGCCTCGGCAAAGACGAGGTTGTTGGTGGCTAAGCGCGTGCCCGGCGGCAGGCAGCGGAGGAAATCCACGGCTCGGGCATGGAAGGGATCGCGAGGAGAGCTCAAGGCCGTCATTGCTCCGGTGTCGACAAAAAGCTTCATATCGTCCCGCCTCTTTTCTTCAGGGAACTCCCGTAGATGTACTTGTCGTGGTTGAGCGTCGAGTCATCGGGACCGCCGTCGGTCGGAGCGCCGAATGATCCGATGAGCTTGAGCAGAGGATCCTCATTCCAGTTGAGCTCGCCCTTGAGCCCGGCGTCGATGCCGTAGGTTTTTTCCACCGCTTCCCGGAGCAAATGGGAGACGGTCGTTTTGCGTCGCTGCGCGAGCGTCTTCATCCGTCCCAGCATCCTTTTTGGAACCGTCAGCAAGGTCTTGGTCATTTCCATGCCCTCAGTATATCAGGATATATCCGAGGCCGCCAGGTCCAATCGCGGCCTTCTTATCCACTATACGATCGACCCCCCCGAAATGTTCCCATAGCCGGGGGCGGCTAAAAGAAATAGTCGAAGGAAGACCAGAACTTTTCGAGTAGCCGCTCCACCCAGGGCCGGCGGCGCCAATCGGCGAGCGTGATCTCGCGCGCCCCGGCCACGCCGCGCTCGAAGCGGGCCTTGAGCTCGGCTGCGAAGGCCGCATCGCAGGTCTGCAGGTTCACCTCAAGGTTGTGCCGCAGCGAGCGGTGGTCGAGATTATAGGAACCGACCGCGCACCAGCGACCGTCGACGACCACGGCCTTGGCGTGCATCATCGGCCCCTGCCATTCGAAGACGCGCACCCCGCGCGAGAGCAGAGAGTCGTAGTGGGCGCGCATCGAGTGCCACACCGAGCGGATGTCCGAGCGTCCGGGCACCAGCACGCGCACGTTCACCCCGCGGCGCACGGCCTGCGCCAGCGAGCGCCGGATGCGCCAGTCGGGGATGAAGTAGGAGTTGGCGATGGCGACGTCGGTCTTGGCGGCGCGCAGGGCGTTGACGTAGGTCTCGCGGATGACGAAGCGGCGCAGCAGCTCGTGGTTTCCCACGATCTTGACCGCGGCGGTTCCGCGCGTGAATTCGGGATGGCCGAAAGAATCGAACCAGCGGCCGGTCTCTCCGTGCCAGACCGCGCGGAAAAGACGGTCGAGATCGTAGGCCGCGGGACCCTCGACGCGCGCGTGGGCGTCGGGCCAGTCGAGCCCGCCCGCGGACTTGGGCGCGTGGTCGTCGCAGAGGTTCATCCCCCCGACGAAGCCGACCTTTCCGTCGCAGATCAGGATCTTGCGGTGCGCGCGCTTGTTCCACGACCAGCGCGGCCGCCAGGGTGCTACGGGGTGATACTCGAGGATCTGCACGCCCGCGTTGCGCATCCGCGTCTCCATCTCGGGCGTCAAGTCGAGCGACCCAATCGAGTCGTAGATCAGGCGCGTGCGCACCCCGCGCTTGGCCGCGCGCATGAGCAGCTCGGCGAAAGTTCGGCCGGTTTTGTCGCCGCCGAAGATGTAGGTCTCGAGATTGACCGACTCTTTGGCCGCTTCGATAGCGGTGGCCATGGCCGCGTAAAGCGTCTCGCCGCGGACAAAAAGCGTGAGCTTATTGCCAGGGACGTATTCCTCGAGATCCCAGGTGAAATCGCCGGAGCCCGGCTTGGGCCGGCGCAGGAGTTTTTGAACGGCGGGCAGGCGGGGAAGCGCCATGCGGCGATGGTACCAAGATCAGAGCAGTCGGAGGAACACTTCGACGGAAATTCCCGCGTCGGCCAGAATTCCTTTTAGTGTCCAGCGGCTCAACTCATCATGAAGGGGCACGATCAAAGTGTTCTCGTCGGATTCGCGGTGCAGTTTGACGTGACTGCCGCGCTGTCCTATGACGCGCCATCCCGCGCGCCGGAGAGCCTTGATCGCTTTCGCCCCTGAAATCAGGGGCGGCTTCACAGAGTGACGCTGAGGACCTTTTGCTTTGAGGTGGGTTTGAAGTTCTTTTCGCCGGCGTCGAGATACAGAAGGATGGCTTCTTTGATGTTCTCGACGGCTTCAGCTTTCGTCTTGCCCTGGGACCAACATCCTTTTAGCGACGGGCAGCGGGCGACGTGAAGGCCGTCTTCGCCGGATTCGACGACGATCTTGAGCTTCATAGACATAGTTTAGACCCCCGAGCCGCGCTTTGCAAGGCACGCGGTTTCTACTTCATACGATTTAACCCCAGAAAATGTTCCCTCGGCGTAACTGCTAAGATAATGTCCGGATGGCCGGTAAAGAACATTTCGAGAAGCTGCAAACCCTCATCGACCTCGAGCGCGAGGCCGAGAAGGCCGAGAACCTGCGCGAGCTGCGCAAGTTTCCGGTGTCCCAGCGCGAGGCGCGGGGCAAGACGGTCAGCGGGCTGATCGCCGACGGCGTCGAGGGCGGCATGGGCGGGATGACCATGATCACGCTCTCGCGCGCGCCCAAGGGCGAGGAGTTAGCACCCTTCCACGCGATGAACGCGGGCGACAACGTCCTGCTCACGTTTCCACCCAAGACCGAGCCGCTGTCGGTCGAGGGCACGCTGTACAAGGTCGACGAGTACCGCGTCACCGTCGCCATCAACTCCGCCGGTCCCGAGGAAATTCGCGGCGCCTGTCAGATCGACTTGCTCGGCTCCGACGCGACCTATCAGCGCATGCGCAAGGCGCTGGTCACCGTGGCCGAGGCCAAGCGCACGCGACTGTCGACTTTGCGCGAGATCTTTCTGGGCGAGGAGGCTCCGGAGCGGGTCAAAGTCCCCAAGGTCCTCTGGTTCAATAAGAACTTAAATGAGTTCCAGCAAACCGCGGTCAAGAACGCGCTGGCGGCCCAGGACGTGGCGCTGGTGCACGGCCCGCCCGGCACGGGCAAGACGACCGTGCTCGTGGAGATCATCCGCCAGCACGTCGCGCGCGGCGAGCGGGTGCTTGCCACCGCGCCTTCCAACATCGCGGTCGATAATATTTTGGAGAAGCTCATCGGCCTCGGCCTGCGCGTCGTGCGTCTGGGACACCCGGCGCGCACGCTCGAGAGCCTGCGCCACGGCAACCTGGCCGCGCAGATCGAGGCGGACCCCGCTTATGAGGAAGTCAAGGAGCTCGACGCCTACCGCGAACGCATGATCGTCCGCAAGTCGCGCTTCGGTCGCGCGATCTCCCAGCTCGGATATGAAGAGCGGCAGGTGCGCGAACGCGAGGTGGGCCGGCTGTGGCGGCAGGCGCGAGACCTCGAGGCCGACATCGCGCGCGGCATCGTGGCCGGCGCCCACGTCGTGCTCGCCACGCACGCGGGGATGTCCAAGCGCTACGTGAAGGGAGTCTTCGACTTGGTGGTGCTCGATGAGGCCTCGCAGGCCAGCGAGCCGCTGTCCTGGGTGCCGCTGACCTTGGCGCGCAAGACCGTGTTCGCCGGCGACGCCAATCAATTGCCGCCGACGATTTACTCCAAGGAGGCCTCCGAGGGGGGCTTGTCCGTGACTTTGTTCGACCGGCTCAAGGACATCCTGCCTGGCTCCGCGCAGACGCTTCTGCGCGTGCAATACCGCATGCACGAGGACATCATGCGCTTTCCCTCGGAGGAATTCTACGAGGGAAAGCTCATCGCCGATGAGTCCGTGGCCAAGCACGTCGCCGCCGAGATGCCCGGCGTCTCGCCTTCGGATCTGACCAGCCGCCCGGTGACTTACGTGGATACGGCCGGCGCCGGGTTCGACGAGGTCTGGAACGAAATGCTCGAAAGCCGCGAGAACAAAGGCGAGGCGGAGCTGGCGGTAAAGCTCATGCGCCAGCTGCTCGAGGCGGGCATGAAGTCCAAAGACGTGGCCATTCTCACGCCGTATGTCGCGCAGGCGAAGCTCTTGAAAACGATGGTGACGGAGAAAGGTCTCGAGATCGGCTCCGTCGACGGCTTTCAGGGCCGAGAGAAAGAGGCGATCATCTTAAGTCTCGTGCGCTCCAATGAAGCCGGCACGATCGGCTTTCTCTCCGACATGCGCCGTCTTAACGTCGCCATCACGCGCGCCCGCCGTTGCCTCATCGTCATCGGCGACTCGGCGACCATCGCGCGGCACCCCGTCTACGCGCGCTTCGTCGCGCACGCCGAGAAGCTTGACAGCCATCGCTCATCTTATGAGTGGCTCGGCGCTTAGCGCCGCATCCGACGCTTAGGCGCCCGATAATCGCTCGTTTTGAGCGCTAAGTCCGGGAACAATTTCGACCCCTAAATCGTCTAGTAGACGAGAGCCGCCGGGACCGGCGGCCATAAAGGGGGAGAAAATGGAAAACCTGCCGAAGCTGGACGCGCGCGTGAGACCGTACCAGGACGCGTCGGACCGTCCCACGAAGTTGATGGCCTTCGCCGAGCTGATGATCGCCGATTCGTTCGTGATCAAGGGCATTCGGGTGCTCAAGAAGGCCGAGCCGGGCAACGACGAGCCCTTCGTCGTTTTTCCTGCGGAGAAGGGTCGGGGGACCTCGTCGGACCGCTGGTTCGATCTGGCCCATCCGGTGACCGCCGAGGCGCGGACCGCCGCCATCGGGCTCATCATGGAGAAGTATCACCAGGTCATGACCGGCGGGGGGGTTCCGGCGCGGGTTTGACCCCGCGTTCATGTCCTGCGGATCATAATCACCCGCTCCAGCCAAGGTGATTATTGCGTGGAGGATATAAATATGGGTTCAAGCCAAGAGATGGTCGAAGAACTTCAGCGGCTTCTGGCGATGCCCGAGCCGATCGATGAGGCCGCCCAGGCGGTCGCCGCGTCGGGTGCTTGGGGGCGTTGGAGTCTGGATCGGCAGATATGGTATCTGCGCAAACATTCAGACATGAGCCAGGCTGAATTGTCGCGCAAGTCCATGATCAGCCAGGCTCGGATCTCGCGCTTGGAAGCTGGGGCGGACATGAAGCTCAGTACTCTCAAGACCCTGTGGGCTCCGTTGGGCTATCAACCGCTCATTATTCCTGAGCCGTTGGGGCGAGAGAGGCAAGGACGTCCGCACCGGAAGTGCTGGAGAAAGCGCCGCGGGCTGAGTCCATGATGTCGCAGGCGCCATAATCACCTTCGTAGCGAAGGTGATTATGGCGCGCAGGCTATACGATGGTTTAAGAAGGTCTTGATGCGCATTAGAATACACACTATACTAATGGTGTGAAATATCAACGAATGAACATCACCTTGCCTCAGCCGGTCGTCAAGAAATTGGCGAAGATCTCGAACAAAAGCGAGTTCATCGCAATCGCCCTCACCGAGCGCTTCAAGGCGCTCGAGAAGGACGAGTTTCGACGCCGCCTGATCGAAGGCTACAAAGAGGCGGCGCGGGATCGTGACGATGAGAAGGACGCGGGGGCGGATTGGTGATCAGGCGCGGAGAAGTCTATTGGGTGGATTTTCGCGGCGCAGTCGGTGCGGAAATCCGCAAGGTTCGCCCGGCGGTGGTGGTGTCCGACGATGGGCACAATGAGTATATGGCCACCGTCACCGTCGCTCCGTTGTCGTCTTCGACCGCGTCGATCAAGCCGCATGAGGCGGCCGTTCCCGAGGGACTGATCGGGGACGGTCGCCGCGTGCGCGTCAAGACGCATCAGCTGCGCGCGATGGACAAAAGCCGTTTTGGAAAGAAAGTCGGCGTCCTCCCGGTGGGGGCGATGGACGCCGTGGACGCGTCTTTACGGATTCACTTAGGCTTGTAGGCGTTCGGCGCGCTTGTGCGCCCACCATTCGTACACGGCGGGGAGCACCGACAGGATCACCACGACGACGATGACTTGGTGGATTTTCTTGTCGATGTCGGGGACCATCGAGGCCAGGAAGTAGCCGCCGAGAATGGTCGAGAACACCCAGAGGATGCCGCCGAAGATGTTGTAGGTGACGAAGGTCTTGTAGTCCATCTGGGCGGCGCCGGCGACCGCGGGCGCGAAAGTGCGCACGATGGGCACGAAGCGGGCGAGGACGATGGTTTTGGCGCCGTACTTCTGATAGAAATCATGGGCGCGCTTGAGGTGCGCGCGCTTGAAGATAAGCGAGTCGGGGCGGTTGTACAGCGTCTCGCCGGCTTTGCGGCCGATGAGGTAGCCGACCTGGTCGCCGATGATCGCGCATAGCGGCACGATCGTAAGCAAGGCGCTCAATGAGAGATGCCCCGTGCGGGCGAAGATCCCGGCCGTAACCAGCAACGAATCCCCGGGCAGGAAGAACCCTAAGAATAGTCCGGTTTCGGTGAAAACGATCGCGGAGATCATCGTCAAACCGCCCCACTGGACGATGGCTTTGACGTCGTGGACTTTTTTGAGGAGATCGAGGAGTTCGTGCACGTTATGAGGATAGCAAAATAGGTATAATCCGGCCATTCTCTAAGACGTGCGCAAGCCAACTTGACACCGAGCTCACGCATCCTCGAAACGACTCCGGCGCCGGCCGATTTGGCGGCCCTGCGCGCCCGATTGCGCGACCTTCGCCGCGGCTTTTCCCATAACGCCGTCTCCGTTCCTGCGTTGATGCCCGAGCAATTGGGCGATCCCGCGTTCCGCCGCGAGCATGGGGTGCGCTACGCCTACGCGACCGGAGCCATGGCCAACGGCATCGCCTCGGAGAGCCTCGTCGAGGCGGGGGCCAAAGCGGGCCTTCTCTCTTTCTTCGGCGCCGCCGGCCTGGCTCCCAATCGCGTCGAGGCCGCCATCGACCGGCTGAAGTCGTTGGGCGAACTCGCCCATGGCTTCAATCTCATCCACAGTCCCAGCGAATCCGACCTTGAGGAGGCGGTGTGCGACCTGTACCTGCGCCGCGGCGTGCGCTTAGTCGAGGCCTCGGCCTTCATGGGCCTGACCCCCGCGATCGTGCGCTATCGCCTGCACGGCATCCAGCGAGGCGCCGACGGCCGCGTGGAAGCGCCGAACAAGGTCGTCGCCAAGGTGTCGCGCGTCGAGGTCGCCGCGAAATTTCTCGCCCCCGCGCCGGAGGCGATGCTCCGCGAGATGACGGCCGCAGGACTGATCACCGAGGAGCAGGCGCGGCTGGCGGCGGACGTGCCCATGGCCCAGGATATCACCGTCGAAGCCGACAGCGGCGGCCACACCGACAATCGCCCGCTGGTGGCCATGTTCCCGGCCATGATCGCGCTTCGCGACCGCCTCCAGGCCCAGCATCGCTTTAAGAATCCCGCCCGCATCGGCGCGGCCGGCGGGATCGCCACGCCCGAGGCGGCGGCCGCCGCCTACATGATGGGCGCGGCGTACGTGCTCACCGGTTCCGTCAACCAATCCTGCGTCGAGTCCGGCACGTCCGACAAGGTCCGCGCGATGCTGGCCGAGGCCGGCCAGGCCGACTGCATCATGGCCCCCGCCGCCGACATGTTCGAGATGGGCGTGAAAGTCCAAGTGCTCAAGCGCGGGACCATGTTCGCCCAGCGCGGCGCCAAGCTCTATGAGATTTGGAAGTCATATGATTCGATCGAGACGATTTCTTTGCCGTTGAAGGCCGCCATCGAGCGGGACATATTTAAATCGACGTTGGAGCAGACTTGGAGTTCGACTCGGGAGTATTTCCTCAAACGCGATCCTTCTCAAGTCGAGCGCGCCGAGAAAGAGCCGAAGCACAAGATGGCTCTTATTTTCCGTTCCTATCTCGGCCAGGCATCGCGCTGGGCCAACGCGGGAGTTCCCGATCGTGTCCTTGATTACCAAGTTTGGTGCGGCCCGGCCATGGGCGCTTTCAACGAATGGGTCAAAGGCGGCTTCTTGGAGAAGCCCGCCGAGCGCGGCGTCGCCGTGGTGGCCCGTAATATTTTGTACGGCGCGGCCGTGCTGACGCGCGCGCACTTTCTGCGCTGCCAAGGCGTTCCTCTTGATCCCGACGCGACCCGCGTCGAGCCGTTGACGTCCGCCGCGCTCGAAGGCATCCTCGACTAAAGAGAGATCATGTCCAAAAAAGAAGACAAGTTTCCTGAGTTCGTTCCGCTGGCGATCGTCGGCGTCGGCGGGGTGTTTCCGAAGGCCAAGAGCCTGCGCGAGTACTGGGCCAACATCAAGAACAAGGTGGACGCCATCCAGGACGTGCCCGCCTCGCATTGGAGCAAGGACGCCTATTTCGACGCCGACCCCAAGGCCGCGGACATGGTCTACGCCTACAAGGGCGGATTCCTCGAGACCTACGATTTCGATCCCTCCGAGTTCGGGCTCTCGCCCAACACGCTTGAGGCCACCGATCCGGCCCAACTGTTCGGTCTGGTCGCCGCCAAGATGGCGTTGGCCGACGCCGGCTATCCCATCGACAAGGACACCTGGGATCGCACGCGGGTCTCGACGATCCTCGGCGTCACCGGCGCCCTCGAGATCGTGATCCCTCTCGGCGCCCGCCTGATGCACCCGCAGTGGCGCAAGGCCTTGGAGGACGCGGGCGTACCCAAGGAGCAGGCCGACGACGCGATCGCGCGCATCTCCGACGGCTTTGTGCCCTGGCAGGAGGCCTCTTTCCCCGGCCTGCTCGGCAACGTGGTGGCCGGACGCATCGCCAACCGCTTCAACTTAGGCGGGACCAACTGCGTGGTCGACGCCGCCTGCGGAAGCTCTCTGGCGGCCCTGCACATGGCGAGCTTGGAATTGTCCGCGCGGCGCGCGACGATGGTGATCACCGGCGGCGTGGACACCTTCAACGATATCTTCATGTACACCTGTTTCACCAAAACCCCGGCGCTTTCACCCTCCGGTCACGCCAAGTCCTTCGACGCCAAGGCCGACGGCACCACGCTCGGCGAGGGCGTGGGCATGGTCGTGCTCAAGCGCCTCGACGACGCTCAAAAAGACGGCGACACGGTTCACGCGATCATCCGCGGCATCGGCTCGTCCTCCGACGGGCGCGGCAAATCCATTTACGCGCCCAGCGCTGAAGGACAGACCCGCGCGCTCAAGGAAGCCTACCGCGTCTCGGGAATCAGGCCCGCGACGATCGAACTCGTCGAGGCGCACGGCACGGGCACCGCCGTCGGCGACGGAATCGAAGTCGAAGCGCTGGCGGCCGTCTATCAAGAGGCTGGACTCCAGGACGTTGATGAAAATACCAAGCGCGATAGCGCTTGGTGCGCCTTGGGCTCGGTTAAGTCCATGATCGGCCACACCAAGGCCGCCGCCGGTTCGGCGAGTCTAGTCAAGGCGACGATGGCCCTGCGCCACAAGGTCTTTCCGCCGACGTTGAAGGTGACCGAGCCGCATCCAGTTCTTGCCGGAGGCCAGACGCCTTTTTACTTGAGCATGGAGAAACGGCCTTGGATGAGCCCCGCCGGCCATCCTCGCCGTGCGGCCGTGTCGGCATTGGGTTTTGGTGGAACGAATTTCCATGCCGTGCTGGAAGAGAGTAATTCGATTAAGACCGAAACGGATTGGGAGGATCAGGAGATAGTTGCCTTGTCGGGGAATTCCGTTTCCGAGATATCGGCCAAATTGGCGCCGTGGACCGCGGCAAAGCCGTGGGACCAAGTCCGTATTGACGCCGTGGCATGCCGTAAATCTTTTGACGTTAATGCGCTTGTGCGCATGGCGTTGGTGCTGGAAAAGGGTTCCGATTACGTTGCCGTTGCAAAAAAATCCGTTTCTCTTCTTTCTTCGAATGCCGGTAAGTCGTCGTGGTCTTCTCCTGAGGGAATCTATTTCGGCTCCGGCAAGCCCGGAAAACTCGGAGTGCTGTTTCCCGGCCAAGGCGCGCAGTACGTGGGCATGTCCCGCGACCTGGTGTGCGCGTTTCCGGAATCCTTCGGGGCGCTGGCCGAGGCCGACGCGTCTTTCGAAGGCATGCGGCGTCTGTCTGATCATATTTTCCCGCAGCCGGCATGGAAGCCGGAGCAGGCGGAAGCTCAAGAGAAGTCCTTGCGCGCGACCGAGGTCGCCCAGCCCGCGCTCGGCGCTGGGGCTCTGGCGGCCTGGCGAGCCTTGGCGCGCTTCGGCGTGAAGGCCGACGCCGCCGCCGGCCACTCCTACGGGGAGCTCGTGGCCCTGCATTTGGCCGGCCGTTTCGACGCCGAGACGCTTCACGCGCTGTCGCGCCTGCGCGGTTGCCTCATGGCCAAGAATGATGGGGATAAAGGCTCGATGTTGGCCGTGGCCGCTTCATTGAGCGATGTCGAGAAGGCCGTCGCCGAGGAAAAGCTCGACTTGGTCGTCGCCAATCGCAACACACCGACGCAAAACGTGCTGTCGGGCTCCACCGGGGAGATCGAGCGCGCCGAGAAGGTCTTGTCGGCGCGCGGACTGAAGGCCGTGCGCCTTCCTGTTTCTGCGGCGTTCCACAGCGCTCTGGTGGCTCCCGCGCTTGCGCCCTTCACCGCGGCGCTCAACAAGATCGCCTTCGCCAAGGCCGCGCTGCCCGTCTACGCCAACACGACGGGCGAGGTTTACCCCGAGGAAGCAAAGAAAGCGCTCGCGCTTCTGGCCAATCAGCTTGCCAAGCCCGTGGAGTTCGTCAAGCTCGTTGAGCGAATGCATTCTGACGGCGTGCGGACTTTTCTCGAGGTCGGCCCGGGCGCCCGCCTGACGGGATTGGCGGGTCAAATCCTCAGGGACAAGGATTTCACGGCTCTCGCCGTGGATTCCTCCAACGGCAAAAGAAACGGAGTGGCCGATCTCGCTCGGGCGTTGGCGCAGTTGGCGGCGCTGGGATACGCGCTCGACTTGACCGGCTGGCAGGGCGGGGAGCAAGGACTCAAGGATTGCCGTCCCAAGCCCAAGATGTCGGTTCCGCTGACCGGCGCGACCTACCGTTCCACGCCCAAGAAGAATTTTCCCAAGAAAGAGTACGCGTCGCCGGCGGCCATGCCCGTCTCTCCTGCCGCCGCGCCGACGGCGGACACGGGCCTTCTCGGCCAAGCCCTGTCCGCCGCGCAGGCGAGCATCGACGCGATGACCAAGCTGCAAGAGCAAACCGCCGCTTTGCATCTTCAGTTCCTGCAGGGTCAGGACTCCGCGCAGCGCTCGGTTCAGGCTTTAGTCGAGCAGCAGCAGGCCTTGTACGCGCGGCTGTCGGGCGGCGTTCCAATGGCGACGCCCGCCTTCGTTCCGGCTCCGGCTCAGGTTCCAGTTCCAGCGCCCGCGGCGGTTGTCATCGCCGCTCCCGTTACTGCGCCGGCGCCGGAACTTCCAAACCATGATGTTTTGTCGACTCTCACGGCCGTGGTTGCCGAGAAGACCGGCTATCCCGTCTCGACCATCAATCCGGATATGGACCTGGAAGGCGATCTGGGCATCGACTCGATCAAACGCGTGGAGATATTGTCCGCCGTGTCGGAGAAGCTGCCCGGCGCTCCCAAGGTGAAGCCCGAACATCTCGGCACCTTGAGAACGCTCAAGCTTATCGCCGCTTATTTGTCGTCGGGCATGACGCAAACGCCCGCGCCGGCCGCCGCGCCCGCGCTTGCCGCGGGCTCCGAGCCGATCTTGCCCGTCCTTCTGTCCATCGTCGCGGAGAAAACCGGCTATCCCGCCGACACCTTGAACCCGGACATGGATCTCGAGGGGGATTTGGGCATCGACTCCATCAAGCGCGTCGAGATCCTCTCCGCCGTGGCCGAACGATTGCCCGGCGCGCCGAAGGTCAAGCCCGAGCATCTCGGCACACTGCGCACGCTCAAGCAGATTGCGTCCTACTTGTCGGCGGGCATGACGTCCGCGCCGCCTGCGCCGGCGCCCGTCGTTCCGGCGCCCGCCGCCGCGAAAGCCGTCGAGGAATCCTGCGCGATCGCGCGCTTGGTTCCGGAGATGATTCCGCTCGCTCCGCGCGACGCGTTCCCGCTCGAGAAAGGCGCGACGATTGCGGTCACGCGCGACTCGGGCTTGGATGCGGCGATCGTGCGGGAACTCGCCTCCAAGGGCTTTAAGGCCGAAGTCGTGTCGATGGACGACGGCGCGCTGCCCGCCGATTGCGGCGCGCTGGTCGTCGTCGCTCCGGCACGGCCCGCGGCGAAGGGCTGTCCTTGGACGGCGGAGTCCGAAGCCTGGCTCAAGAAAGCCTTTCGGCTCGTGCAGGCGGCCGGACGCTCTTTTCAAGAGCGCGGCGTGCGCGGACGCGTGATGACCATCACGCGCTTAGACGGCGCGCTGGGCTTTTCGGGCGGCAAGGACCAAGATCCGATCTTCGGCGGCTTGGCCGGGCTCATGAAAACCGCGGCGCGCGAGTGGCCGGGCGTGGTGTGCCGCGCCGTCGACGTCGATCCGGCGCTGGGGCCGGACGTGGCGGCGCCTCTTCTCGTCAAGGAGATGGGTTTCGACGGGCCCGTCGAGGGCGGGCTGAGCGACGCCGGCCTGAAGGCGGTCGGCCTCGTGGAGCGCGCGCCGCAGCCCGGACGCGAACCGCTCAAGCCCGGCGACGCCGTGATCGTGACCGGCGGCGCGCGCGGGGTCACTGCTGCGTGCGCGCTGGCGTTGGCTGAAGCCTTCAAGCCGTGCCTTGTTCTCGTCGGACGCAGCCCATTGCCCGGCGCGGAGGCGGCCGAATACGCCTCGGCGAAGACGGAAGCCGAGCTGCGTTCGGCCATCGCCAAGGCCGAGAAGTCTCTGGCCCCGAAGGCCATCGGCGAAAAGGCCAAGGGCATTCTGGCGGCGCGCGAGATCCGGGAAACGTTGGCGAGCCTGACGGCGGCCGGCGCCGAGGCGCGCTACCGGGCCGTCGACGCCCGCCAACCGGCCGCGGTCGAAGCGCTCGTCGCCGAGACCGTCCGTGACTTCGGCCCAATCCGCGGCTTGGTCCACGGCGCCGGGGTGCTGGCCGACAAAGCCATCCTCGACAAAACCGCGGCCCAGCTCGACGCCGTTCTCGACACGAAACTCTCCGGCTTGCGGAACTTCTTGGACGCGCTGGCGCTCTCGGATCTTAGGCTGCTCGCGTTTTTTTCCTCTTCCACGGCCCGTTACGGACGCGTGGGGCAGTCGGACTATGCGCTGGCCAACGAGGCCATGAACAAGGCCGCGCAAGTCCTGGCCGCACGCCTTCCCTCGTGCCGCGTTGCCTCGCTTGGCTGGGGTCCGTGGGACGGCGGCATGGTGGACGCCGGTCTCAAGAAGTTGTTCGCTGCCGAGGGCGTGGGCGTCATCGGCCTTCGCGCCGGCGGAGATCATTTTATCGCCGAGACCCGCTCCTCCGGCCCGGCCGAGACCGTGGTGCTCGCGTCCCTTCCCGGAGCCAAGGCCGCGCTTCCTGTCGTCTTCGAGCGCGACCTGACGCTCCAGGCGTATCCGTTCCTGGAGTCCCACGTCCTCAATGGGCGCGCGGTGTTGCCGCTGGCGATATCGGCCGAGTGGCTGGCGCACGCGGCTCTGCATGCGAATCCGGGCCTCGTGTTCGTCGGCTTCGATGATTTGCGCTCGACCAAGGGCGTGCTCGTGGCGCGCGATGCTTCCACGACAGTGAAGGTTCACGCCGGTGCGGCGCAAAAGCAGGACGGATTGTTCGCGGTGGCCGCCGAATTGCGCGGCGCGGGCGGAGCCGTGCACGCGTCGGCGAAGATTCTGCTCGCCGCCAAACGTTCCTCCGCTCCGGCGCCGACCCTGCGCGTGTCCGGTCCGGCTTACGCACGGACCATGGACGAGGCCTACCGCGAGGTGCTCTTTCACGGCCCGGACATGCGCTTTCTGCTGTCGGCTCCTGTGTGCGGTCCCGAGGGCATCGTCGTGGAGTCCAAAACCGCCCTGCCGCCCGCGTCCTGGGTAAGACAGCCCATGCGCGACCGTTGGCTGTCCGATCCCGCCGCGATGGACGCCGCGTTTCAAGCCATGATCTTATGGACGGAGGCCGCGATGGGCGCGCCGTCCCTGCCCAGCTACGCCGTCCGCTATCGGCAGTATGCCGAACGCTTCCCCGAGGGCGGCGTGCGCATCGTCGCCAAGGCGGCCGCGCGCGCGCAGGGATTGGCTGGAGCGGACATCGAGTTCCTCGACGAACGCGGTGGGTTGGTCGCGAAGCTCGAAGGCTTTGAATGCGCGGTGGACGCGTCGTTGTCCGCGGCGTTCCGCCGCAATGTCATGGAGGAAGGAGCCGTCGTCGTCAACTGACGGTACCGTCAGTTGGAGGCCACAGGAGAACTATGAAGAACATGATTCTGATCGCGCTCGCTCTTGGCGCTCTGTCTTCGGCCGCTTGTCGTGAGCGCAAGGCCGAAGAGCGGCCCGATTACGAAAGCACGCGAAGACATTCGGAGTCCTCTCATCAAGCGCTCGACAAGGAAACGAAGGGCTATTGATGAGATGGACGACTCTCGCCGTTTTAGCCTCCGCGCTGGTCTTTTCCGCCTGCGGCGGCCATAAGACGGTTAAAGCGTCCGCTTCGAACCTTGAGGCGGTGAAGGCCCGCGCCGAGGCCGCCCCGCGCAACGAGGTTCAGGACCGCCGCGCCAAGGTCCTGGGCGTCGACCCCGAGGGCTGCACCTGGCTTGAAGGCTCGGCGTCGGTCGCCGTCGGCCCGCAGGACACGCGCCATCAGACGCGCGCCGCCGCCATGGAGCAGGCGCGCGCCGCGGCGGTCCAGGATTTTCTGGGCGTCGAGGTGAAGTCGAAGTTCATGGACTTCCAGCAGGAAGGGCTGCGCAAGCAGTCGCGCTTGACCGAGGACATCCTGCAGACCACGCGCAACGGGCGCATCGTCAAGGAGCAAATCCTCGAGGAAGGCTATCGCGACGCGCCGGATTGCCCCGGCTGCCTGTACCGCATGCGCCTGAAGGCCTGCGCGGTGCCCCGCGACGCGAACGGGGATAAGGACTTTCATGTGGACCTGCGGGTCTCTTCCCAGCGTTTCCTGCACGGCGACGAGGCCAAGATCTTCGTCACCGCCACGCGCGACTGCTGGATATATCTATACGATATCTATGATCTCGGCCTCCGAGATCAGACCGCGCTGATCATGCCCAACGAGAACGTTCTCGAAAAGCGCCTGAAGGCCGGCGAGACCTGGGAGTATCCCGACGCGGAAGCCAAAAAATCAGGCATGCGTCTGGTCGCCGAGCTTCCTCAGGAAGGCGACGACGTTTCCGCCGAGACCATCCGCGTCGTCGCGGCCAAGGCCGCCCTGCCTAAATCCGTGACGAACCCCGCGGACGGCGGATGGCTCGGCGTGCTGCGGCGCTTGATCCGGACCCAGGTCGAATGGGCCGAGGACGCCGAGGCGTACACGATCTACAAACGGTGAGTCAAAAACCGGAGCCGATCGCCGTCGTCGGAGCGGGGGGGATCTTCCCCGACGCGCCGACTCCCGACGCCTTCTGGGAGAACCTCGTCGCGCGCCGCTGCGCGGCCAAGGAAGTTCCCGCCGGACGCTGGGCTGTTTCGGCCGAGAGAGTCTTCGATCCTCGTCTGGGCGCCGCCGACAAGGTGTACTCGAAAAAAGCCTGCTTCATTGAGGGCTTCCGCTTCGATCCCTCGGGCCTGGCGCTCGACGCGGACTGGGCCCGGTCGCTCGATCCGGCGTTCCACCTGGCCCTTCACTCCGGGCGCCAAGCCCTGGCGGAGGCCAAGCTTTCTGCGGGAGACCGCGCGCGCGCCGGCGTGGTCATGGGCCAGCTCGTCCTGCCCACCGACGGCGCGGCCGCGTGGTCACGCGAGCTCCTGTTGCCCGTCTTCGAGAAAGAGTCCCTGGGCCTGCCGCCCGCGCGTCCGGGGCACAGGGCCAACCCCGCCGACCGGTTCCTCGCGGGGCTGCCGGCGGGCGTGGTGGCCAAGGCCTTCGGCCTCGGCGGCGGCTCGTGGACTTTGGACGCGGCCTGCGCCTCGTCGCTGTACGCCTTGAAGTTCGCGGTGGAGGAACTGCGCGCCGGCCGCGCCGACGCCATGCTCGCCGGCGGCATGAGCCGTCCGCAAAGCCTGTACACGCAGATGGGTTTCTCGCAACTGCGCGCCCTGTCCGCCTCGGGCGTGCCCGCGCCCTTCGACGCGGGCGCCGACGGCTTGGTCGTGGGAGAAGGTGCTGGTCTGTTCGTCTTAAAGCGCTTAAGCGACGCGCAACGCGACGGCGACCGCATCCGCTGCGTCATCTTGGGCGGCGGCTTGTCCAACGACGTGGGGGGCAGCCTGCTGGCGCCCAACACGGTCGGCCAGCTTCGCGCGATGCGCGCCGCCTACATGGAGACGGGACTCTCGCCTTCGCAGATCGACTTCGTCGAGTGCCACGCGACCGGCACGCCCACGGGCGACCCCATCGAGGTGGCCAGCCTCAAGGCCCTGTGGGGCGAGCGCGGCTGGACGCCGGGGCAATGCGCTTTGGGTTCGGTCAAGTCCAACATCGGCCATCTGCTGACCGCCGCGGGCTCGGCAGGCTTGATGAAGGTCTTGATGGCTTTCGAAAAAGAGACTTTGCCGCCCAACGCGAATTTTAAGACCGAGAATCCGCACGCCGGTTTCGGCGGCAGTCCCTTCCGCGTCCAGATCGAGGCCGCTCCTTGGGCGCGCCGCGACGACAGGACTCCGCGCCGGGCGGCGCTCTCCGCGTTCGGTTTCGGCGGGATCAACGCCCATCTCATCGTCGAGGAGGCGCCGGTGAAGTCCGCGGCGCCGAAATCCTCGCCTCGCCGTTCCGCCGCGCCGCACTCGCCTGTGGCCATCGTCGGTATGGACGCCCGTTTCGGCGGCTTATCCAATCTTCGTTCTTATCAAGAAGCCGTCTTCGCCGGCGTCGAGCGGGACAGCGCTTACCGCGAGGACCGCTGGTGGGGCGTCGACGCGCCGGCCGGGTTCAAGGGCCGGTTCCTCGATGGGGCGGGCTCGGACGCCGCCGCCTTCCGCATTCCTCCCAAGGAGATTGAGGAGATGCTGCCTCAGCAGCTGCTGGCGCTGCAAAGCGCCTCCGCGGCGATCTCGGACGCGAAGCTGTCCGAGGAAGGCCGCGACCGCGTGGGCGTGTTCCTGGGCGTGGCTTTTGACATGGCCGTCACGCATTACGACTTGCGCTGGTCGATGGACGCCTCGGCCGATGCCTGGGCCAAGGCCAAAGGCTGGTCGCTGTCGAAGGCGGAGCGGACGGCGTGGGTGGAGTCGCTGCGCGAGGCCGCGGGACCGGCGCTGACCGCCAACCGCGTGATGGGCGGCTTGGCTTCCGTCGCGGCCAGCCGCGTGGCCCGCGAGTTCCGTTTGGGCGGTCCGAGCTTCACCATCTCGGCGGAGGAGAACTCAGGCCTCAAGGCCCTGGAGGCCGCGGTGCGTGCGCTTCAACGCGGCGAAGTAGACGCCGCTTTAGCCGGCGCGGCCGATCTGGCGGGAGAGGCGCGGGCGCTGGCCGGCGCTCACGCGCTCAAGCCTTTCTCCGCGGCCGGCCGCTGCCGTCCCTTCGACGCCTCGGCCGACGGCGCGGTGCCGGGAGAAGGTGCTGCGACGGTGGTTCTCAAGCGGCTTGAGGACGCGCTGCGTGACGGCGACAGGATTTACGCCGTGATCAAGGGCTTGGGTTCGGCCTCGGGCGGCGGGGCCGACGACGCCTCTCCGACGGCGGAGGCGTGCGTGGAGGCGCTGCGGCGCGCCTATGAGGACGCGCGTATTGATCCCAGCACGGTGGGCCTTTTGGAGTGCCACGCCTCCGGCGACGCCAAGGAAGACGGCCGCGAGGCGGCCGCGATGGTCGAGTTCTTCGGCTCCGCCGAGGCTTCGTTGCCGTTGGCGCTGTCTTCGTCGAAATCCGTCATCGGTCACGCCGGGGCCGCCGCCGGCTTGGCCGGCGTGGTTAAAGCCGCTCTGTCGTTGTATCAGGAAATTCTGCCGTCGGGCCCGGAGATCGGCGAGCCGATTCCCGCGCTGGCGGCCGCGCGCAAGCGCTTCCATTCCCCGCGCCGCGCGGCGTATTGGCTGCGCAACCGCGCCGAGGGGCCGCGCCGGGCGGGCGTCACGTCGATGGGCGTCGATGGCGGCTGCGTCCACGCCGTGCTCCAGCAATTCGAGCGCGAGGACGCCGACGCGCGCGTCGACGACGAGCGCCGGCAGCCTTTGGGCGCGCGCGCCGAGGCCCTGTTCGTCGTGGAGGCGCAGGATCCGGAGGGGCTGCTGGCCGGCCTGCGCGCGCTCGGCGATTGGACCGCCGGTGCTGATCCTCGCGACGGTATCGAGGCACTGGCCCGGCGCTGGTGGATCAAGCGCGGATCGTCTCCGGACGCCGCTCTGGCCTGCGCGCTGGTCGCGCGCGACTGGAAGGAGCTTTTGGCCCTCGTGCGCCAGGCGTCCGATTCCCTGCGCGAGAACCCCGAGCGGCCGCTGCCCTCCGACCGCGCGTGCCTGACGACGCGTAAGCCGCTCGGCGGCGACCTGGCTTTCGTGTTCCCCGGCTCGGGCAATCAATATCTGGGCATGACCGCCGTGCTGGGAGCGCAATGGCCCGAGATCCTCCGCCGCCTGGATTTGGAGAACGGCCATTTGCGCGACCAGATGACGCCGCAGCGGACGGCCCCCTGGCGGCTGTCCTTCGAGCCGGGCTGGGAGGCCAAGGCCGACGCCGAGCTCAACGCCGACTATCACGCGCTGATCTTCTCCTCCGTCTCGCACGGCACAGTGACCAGCGACTTCCTGCGCTCGCTGGGCGTGGAGCCCAAGGCGGTCGTCGGCTACAGCCTGGGCGAGACGGCGGGGCTTTTCGCCACGCGCGCTTGGACCGCGCGCGATGAGATGCTGCGGCGCATGAAGTCCTCAAGCCTGTTTGTCAGCGACCTGGCCGGGCCCTGCGATGCGGCGCGGCGCTTTTGGCGTCTGCCCGCCGATGAGAAAGTCGATTGGGTGCTCGGCGTCATCGACCGCCCCGCCGCCTCGGTGCATCAGGCCATGAAGGGTGCTGAGCGCGCGGCCCTGCTCATCGTCAACACGCCGTTTGAATGCGTCGTCGGCGGCTACCGCTCCGCCGTCGAGAAGCTGGTGGAGGGCCTGGGCTGCGTGTTCCTGCCGCTGCAGGGTGTTTCGACCGTGCACTTTCCGGCGGCCAAGCTCGTCGAAAAGCAGTACCGCGATCTGCACTTGTTCCCCACGAACGCGCCGAAAGGCATCCGCTATTACTCCGGCGCTTTCGGTAAGGCCTACGAGCCCACTCGTGAGTCCGCCGCCGACTCCATCACCACGCAGGCCATCCGCTCGGTGGACTTCGCCGCCTTGGTCAAGGCCGCCTACGAGGACGGCGTGCGCACCTTCGTCGAGCTCGGCCCTCAAGGCTCCTGCACGCGCATGATCGGCAAGATCCTGGGGCCGCTGACGCACAACGCGCGCGCCATCGACGGCCGCGCTGGAGACGACGTCTCCGGGGCGCTCAAGCTCCTGGCCTTCCTGATCGCCGAGCGGATTCCCGTCGACATGAAAGCGTTGTATGGCGCGCGCACCTTCTGCTCCGGTCATCAGCCCGCGCTTGCCGTCCCGGCGCAGTTCGTCCGGATCCCTCTCGGAGGGCGCTTGTCGAAGGTCGGCTGGACGCCGTCACGCCGTGAGCCGCCGCCGCCCGCCCGGCCGGCTCCGCCTCCTCCGCCCGTCGCGCGTCCGATCGCCGCGCCCACGGGGGCGATCGCGCGCCGTCCGGCGCCGGTTCCGACGACGGTCCCGCCGCAGGCGGCGGGGAGCATGGCCAAGGCCGCCGAGCTCACCGCGGCGGCCCATCAGATGTATCTTAAGCTCGCCGAGAACTTCTCCGCGCTGCAAAACCGGAATCTCACCGAGCAAATCCGCATGGTCAGTGGGCAGGCCGTCTGCGCGCCCGCATACTCACTGCGTCCGGACGCAGTGAGTATGCAGCCCTCCCATCCCGTGTTCATGGACCGCCGGGCCTGCCTCGAGTTCGCCGCCGGAAAGATCGGCGACGTCTTGGGCGAGGCGTTCGCGCACGTCGACGCCCATCCCACGCGCGTGCGTCTTCCGGTGGAGCCATTGATGTTGGTCGACCGTATCCTGAGCGTCAGCGGCGCGCCGAACTCGATGAAGTCGGGATCATGTAATACCGAACACGACGTTCTCCCTAGCGGCTGGTATTTGGATGGCGGACGTATTCCGACATGCATCGCCGTTGAGGCAGGGCAGGCCGACTTGTTTTTGTCGGGCTATCTCGGCATCGACACCCAAACCAAGGGCCTTGCCGTTTACAGGCTCTTGGACGCGATCGTGACGTTCCACGATCATCTCCCTCGGCCGGGCCAAGTCATCAAGTACGACATCGCCATCGATGGTTTCGGACAGCACGACGACATTTGGCTGTTCTTCTTCCGCTTCGAGGGAAGCGTCGATGGCAAACCGCTGCTCACGATGCGCAAGGGCTGCGCGGGTTTCTTCACGCAGGCCGAGTTGGCCAAGGGCCGCGGCATCGTTTTGACCGACGCTGAAAAACAGGCGGTGCCCGGCAAGCGTCCTGCCGATTGGAAGCCGCTGGCGACCTTCGAGAAAAATATTTCTTTGACCGACTCTCAGTTGAATTCCCTTCGCTCCGGCGATCCGGCCGCCGCTTTCGGTCCGCAGTTCGCGAATCTTCCGTTCGTTCCCGAAACCTTGCCCTCCGGCCGCATGAAGCTCGTCGACCGGATCCTCGAGCTCGATCCCAAGGGAGGGCGTTTCGGACTGGGCTTGGCCGTCGGCGAGATGGAGATCCATCCCGACGACTGGCACCTCGTCTGCCATTTCAAGGACGACAACGTCATGCCCGGGACCTTGATGTTCGAGTGCTGCCTGCACACGCTGCGCGTGCACTTGATGCGCATGGGCTGGGTGGGGGAGAAGGGCAAGATCTGGCACGAGCCCGTGCCGGGCGTGGCCAGCCAGCTCAAGTGCCGCGGCCAGGTCTTGGCTTCCACGAAGAAGGCGCGCTATGAGCTGCACATCAAGGAGCTTGGATACGAGGCCGATGGGACGCCGTTCTGTATCGCCGACGCATTCATGTTCGCCGATGACAAGAACATCGTGCAGATCACCGATATGTCGGTCCGTTTGTCCGGCGCACGCCGCGCGGCGATCGAGGCATTATGGCAGGGACCTTCCGGCGCGACGGTCCGCCGTCCCGCGTTGTACGGCCCCGACAAGATTTTGGCGTACTCCAACGGGAAACCCTCGGAAGCCTTCGGCGCGCCGTATAAGCCATTTGATCATGACCGCATCATCGCCCGCTTGCCCGGACCTCCCTACCAGTTCCTCGATCGCATCGTGGAGACGAAGGGCGAGCCGTTCGTACTCAAGGCCGGCGCCTCCGCCACCGCCGAGCACGACGTTCCTCGTGACGCCTGGTACTTCGCCGAGAACGGCCAGCCGACCATGCCTTTCGCCGTCCTGCTTGAGGTGGCTTTGCAGCCTTGCGGCTGGTTGGCGGCTTATTGCGGCTCGGCCTTAACAAGCCCCGTTGATTTGTCTTTCCGTAATCTCGGCGGCGATGCCGTTCAATTCGTTGACATCGGCCCCGACATCGGCACGCTCGTCACCAAGGTCGTTATGACCAAGGTTTCTCAGTCGGGCGGGATGATCATTCAGAACTATGACATGGAGATGCACGATCTGTCCGGCCGTTTGATTTATAAAGGCAAGACCGAGTTCGGTTTCTTTACCAAGGACTCGCTCGCCCAGCAAGTCGGTTTGCGGGGCGCCAAGCCGTTCGTTCCCGATATGTCCGGTCGTCCGTTGCCGTTGACCGGCGGTCTGCCCGCCCTTCCCGGCCCGAAGCTATTGTTGCTCGATTCCGTCGAACAGTTCGATGGCGCCGGTCCTAAGAACCTGGGCGCTCTCATCGGCCGCCGCGCCGTCAATCCGAAGGAATGGTTTTTTGACGCGCATTTCTATCAAGACCCCGTCTGCCCGGGCTCGCTGGGCCTGGAATCCTTCATCGAATTGATGAAATGCCACGCCCGCGACCGGTGGCCCGGCGTAGGCCGCTTCGAGAACATGGTCTTGGGCCGCGCCCACAAGTGGTTGTACCGCGGCCAGTACACGCCCGCCAACAAGGCCGTAGAGGTACAGTGCTGGATCACCGCCGTCGACGAGGCCGCCAAGACCATCACCGCCGACGGCTATCTCAGCCGCGACGGTTTGGTCGTTTACGAGATGCGCGATTTTACGCTGAAGGTTATCTCATGATTTGCCCATGAAATATTCCAAGGTCCGCATGGACGCTTTGTCTTATGAGCTGGCGCCCAACGTGGTGACCTCTTCCGAACTCGAGAAGCGAGTGGAGCCCGTTTATAGGGCGCTGCACTTTCCGCTTGGGCAACTCGAGGCGCTGACGGGTATCCGCGAGCGGCGCTGGTGGGACCCGGGCTTCAAGCTCTCCGAAGGCGCGGCGCGGGCGGGGCAAAAGGCGCTGGCGAAGGCCAACGTCCCGGCCTCGGCGCTGGGCGCTTTGGTGTACGCGGGCGTCTGCCGGGAATCGTCGGAACCGGCGACGGCCTGCGCGGTGGCCGCGCGCTTGGGCGCGGGCAAGGACTGCGCGGTGTACGACATCTCCAACGCCTGCCTGGGCGTGCTGTCGGGCATCGTCGATTTGGCCAACCGCATCGAGCTCGGCCAGATCAAGGCCGGACTGGTCGTCTCCTGCGAGTCGGCGCGCGAGATCAACGAGAGCATGATCGCCTCGATGATCAAAACGCCGACGATGGATCATTTTAAGCTCTCGATGGCGACGTTGACGGGCGGCTCCGGTGCTGTTGCCGTTCTGCTCACAGATGGGTCGTTCGGTGCGAGAGGGCACCGGCTCTTGGGTGGAGCGACCCAGGCCGCGGCGGATCATTGGGACCTGTGCCGTTGGGAGCAGGACTTCATGCGTACCGACGCACCGGCCGTACTCAAGCACGGCGTCGAGCTCGCGCGCGGGACTTGGCGGCGCTTCACGGACAATCTCGCCTGGAGCGCGAACGGTATAGATAAGACGATTTGCCATCAAGTCGGCGGACCGCACCGCGCGGCGGTGCTCAACGCTTTCGGCGTCTCCGAGGACAAGGACTATTCGACGTACGAATTTCTGGGCAATATAGGCACCGTGAGCCTGCCTTTGACGGCGGCGCTGGCCGACGAGAGGGGTTTCCTCGACAAGGGCGACAAGGTCGGCTTTCTGGGCATCGGCTCGGGACTCAACTGCATGATGTTGGGATGGGAATGGTGATCAGTACGACGTTGTATCCGTTCAAAGGCCGCCGCCTGGACCTCGGCGGCCATTGGATGCATTATCTCGATGAGGGTCAAGGCGAGACCGTTCTGATGGTGCACGGCAATCCCACGTGGTCCTTTTACTTTCGAGAGGTCGTCAAAATGTTGGCGCCGACTCATCGCTGCATCGCGCCCGATCACATCGGCATGGGCTTGTCCGATCGGCCGGATGATTCCCGCTATGATTACACGTTGAAGTCGCGCGTGGACGATCTCGAAAAGCTGATGGAGCATGCCGCGCCGAAGGGTCCGGTCACTTTGCTCGTCCACGATTGGGGCGGAATGATCGGCATGTCCTGGGCGGCGCGCCACCCCGAACGGATCAAGGCCATCGTGGCGTTGAACACGAGTTGTTTCAGGCTTCCTCCCGAAAAGAATTTTCCCGGTACGCTGACGCTGCTGCGGGGATCTCTCAGCGGGATCCCGATTCGACTGTCGCGCTTGGCTCGGAGAGTGGTTCTCGATACCTGCACGACAAAAAAATTAGCTCCCGAGATCGTCGAAGGATATCTATCCGTCTGCGACGGCTGGAACGAGAGTCGGGCCGTGCATCGCTTCGTTCAAGATATTCCGTTGTCTCCAACGGACCCGGCTTGGGACACGGTCGTTGAGACAGAAAGCCGGCTCGGGGTCTTTCACAATACACCCATGCTGTTGTTGTGGGGGATGAAGGATTGGGTGTTCGATGAGGCGTTTCTCAACGGCTGGATCGCGCGTTTCCCGAAGGCCGAGGTGAGGCGTTTTCCCGACTGCGGCCATTTTCTTCTTGAAGACGCGCCCGCGGAAGCCGTGACGCTGATTCGAAGCTTTATCGGCCGTCCTGTCCCCGCATGACCGCGACGGCGATCGGCGCCGACATCGGCTCGCGATTTTTGGAGACGGCCCGCCGCTTGGGTCCGCAGCCCGCGTTGATCGACCGCTGGGGGACGACGACTTTCTCGGAGCTGGGCCGGGACGTGGAGCTGCTGGCCAACGGCTTTATTCGCGCCGGTTTGGAGCGCAATCAGCGGGTGGCGGTGATGATCCCGCCGTCGCGCGATTTTTTCGCGACGACCTTCGCCTTGTTCCGCGCCGGGGCCACGCCCGTGCTCATCGATCCGGGCCTGGGGTTCGCCAATATGGGCCGCTGCCTTGCCGAGGCCGCGCCGGACGCTTTCGTGGGCTCGCCCAAGGCGCACTTGGCGCGGTTTTTGGGGAGATGGGCGCCGACGGCGGAGCTTAAGATCTCGACAAGCTCGTTTTGCGGCCTGCCGACTTTGGGGGAGATGCGCGAGCTGGGCGGGCGCTACGCGTTGAAGCTTCCCGCCGTGTCCGTGGACACGCGAGCGGCCATTCTGTTTACCTCCGGCGGCACCGGCGCGCCCAAGGGCGTGGTCTATGAGCACTCGATGTTCGCCGCGCAGGTCGAGACGCTGCGCGCCATGTTCGACATCAAGGAGGGGGAGAGGTCTCTGGCGACGTTCCCCTTATTCGGGCTTTTCGATGCGGCGCTGGGCATGACCGTGGTGATTCCCGACATGGATTTCAGCCGGCCCGGCTCGGTCTATCCCCTGGCCGTCATCGAGCCCATGCAGGAGCACGGCATTCAACAACTGTTCGGCTCGCCGGCGCTGCTCGACGTCGTGGGCCGCTTCGGCGAGCGTCACGGCATCGCCTTGCCGAGTCTGACGCGCGTGATGTCGGCGGGCGCTCCGGTGTCGGCGCGGATTTTGGCTCGATTTGCAAAGCTGCTCGAGCCTGGCGTGCTCATCTACACGCCCTACGGCGCGACCGAGGCCTTGCCCGTGGCTATGACCGATTCGCGAGAGATCTTGGGCGAAACCGCGGCCATGACGGCAAAAGGCGCCGGCATATGCGTGGGGAAGCCGGTTTCGGGCGTCGAGGTGGAGATCATCCGCATCGAAGACTGCCCGATAAAGACATGGTCGAATGATCTGCGCCTGCCGAGGGGGAAGATCGGCGAGATCGCCGTCAAAGGTCCCATGGTGACCGGAGAGTATTTCCGGCGCGTCGAGGACATGGCCAAGGCGAAAATCGGTGACGGAAAAGCCTTCTGGCATCGCATGGGGGATCTCGGTTATTTCGATGAGCAGGGGCGCCTGTGGTTTTGCGGACGTAAAGCCCATCGGGTGAATGAACTGTATACGATCTGTGTCGAGGGAATTTTTAACGTCCATCCTGCTGTCAAGCGCACGGCCATAGTAGGAGTAGGAAATACGCCCGTCTTATGCGTGGAAAAAGAGAAGGATACGGCAACGGCGGACGAGATATTAAAGACAGAATTATTGAATCTTGGGCAGAGACATGAACTGACCAAAAACATCAAAGACATCCTCTTTCATCCGAACTTCCCGGTCGACGTTCGGCATAACGCCAAAATCTTCCGGGACAAGCTCGCCGTCTGGGCAGCGGGACACATGCGATGAGGGCTTTGGTCACCGGCGGCGGAGGCTTTCTAGGCGCGGCGCTGGCCCGCAAGCTGCGCGAGCGCGGCGACGAGGTGCGCGTGTTCGGCCGCGGCACGTATGCCGACCTCGAGGCGACCGGTATCGACTGCGCCCAGGGAGACATCACCGACTATGAAGCCGTGCTTGCGGCCTGCGACGACCGGGACGTCGTGTTCCACGTCGCGGCCAAAGTCGGACTGTGGGGCAGCTTCGAGGATTACTACGCGGTCAACGTGGGCGGCACGAAGAACGTGCTCCACGCCTGCCAGGAACAGGGGGTCATGAAGCTGGTCTTCACCGGCTCGCCCAGCGTGGTCTTTGACGGCGGCGACGTGGCCGGCGTCGACGAGAGCGCGCCCTATCCGGACAAATTCGACTCGCATTACTCGCGCACCAAAGCCCAGGCCGAGGAGATGGCTTTGGCCGCCGACTACGACAAGCTCTCCACGGTATCCCTGCGCCCGCATCTGATCTGGGGCCCCGGCGACCGCCATCTCCTGCCGCGCGTCGTGGCCAAGGCCCGCGCCGGGCGCCTGTACCGCATCGGCGACGAGAACAAGCTCGTCGACACGATCTACATCGATGACGCCGTCGAGGCCCACATCCTGGCCGCCATTCAGCTGTCGCCTTTGTCCGAGATCGCGGGCAAGGCGTACTTCCTGTCTTCCGGCAGCCCGCGCCCGATCTGGGAGATCGTCGACCGCATGCTCGCCACGGCCGGGCTGCCGCCGGTCAAGCAAAGAATCCCCAAAAGCTTCGCTTTTCTAGCCGCCGACGCCTGCGAGGCGGCTTGGCGGCTGTTGGGCCTGTCTTCGGAGCCGCCGCTAACCCGCTTCTTGGTCAGTCAACTTACCACCGCCCATTGGTTCGACATCTCCGCCGCCAAACGCGAGCTGGGCTGGCAGCCCAAGGTCAGGATGGAAGACGGGATGGAACGCGTCGCGCATTGGTTGAGGGCCGCGCGCCCGTTCGATTAATGAAGGGAGTACTGGGGATCAGCCATGGGACCGCTCGGGGCTTCTTCGCATGTCATCGTGGCTCGGACCAGAACGGGGTGCAACTGCCTCTGGGCATCCTTGTACGGAATCATAAAATAGACCAGACTGGGCGTTCCGATCGTCAGATCCAACATCTCGGGAACAAAATGTCGGCCTTCGAATTCGACGGATCGAGCGGCATCATCTTCGACGAGCAGAAAATTCTCTGCTGATTTCTTGTACTTGAGATTTTGCGCCTCGACGATGTTCGTGCCGGCTAAGGTCACGGTCGTCCGAGCGGTGAAAATCCCGTCCTGCAGCTCGCCCTGGATCGAGAGGAAATCTCCGGCCGTGCAGCTCAGGCTTTCGGCAAAAGCGGGCGCGGCTGCGCCCAAGAACAGCGTTATCGCGAGGATTGCCGTTGATCGCTTCATGATTTAAGAGTAGCACGAGGCTATGCTCCGGCCCCTGAAGCGAAAGGCCTAGGGAAGGGGTATTTAAAGGCCTACGACACTTAGGCCCTTTGCGGCTTGAGCAGCGAGGCGGCGATGGACGCGCCGAGGGCGGCGGCGATGAAGGCCAAGGACCAGAGAGTGGGCATGTGATAGTGCTCCTGGGCGACCATCTTTAGGCCCACGAAGATCAGCACGACGGAAACGCCGGTCTTTAAGTAGTGGAACTGGTTCATCGAGCCGGCGAGCAGGAAGTACATGGAGCGAAGACCCATCACCGCGAAGATGTTCGAGGTGTAGACTACGAACAGATCCGAGCTGACGCCGAGCGCGGCCGGGATCGAGTCCACCGCGAAGATCAGGTCGGAAGCCTCGATGACGATCAAGGCCGCGAACAGCGGCGTGGCGTGCAGAACCCCGTCGATGCGCGTGAAGAAACGGTGTCCGTGCGGCGATTTCGTCACCGGCAGGAAGCGGTGCAGAAGGCGCAGGGCGGCGTTGTTGCCGGGCTCGATCTCGTCGTCCGCGTTCGAGAGGAGCATCTTGCCGCCGGTCCAGACTAAGATCGCGCCGAACACGTAGAACATCAGATGCGAGGCCGCCAGCAACGACAGGCCCGCGAAAATGAAGATGAAGCGCATCGCGATCGCTCCCAATATGCCCCAGTGCAGGATGCGCGGCTGATTTTCGGGGGCGATGTTGAAGAACGAGAAGACCAGGATGAAGACGAAGAGGTTGTCGACCGACAGCGACTGCTCGAGGATGTACGCGGAAAGGAACTGCAGGGCCTTGTCGTGTCCGTAGACGAAGAACACCGCGCCGCAGAAGGCGAAGGCCAGCGCCCACCAGATGGCCACCATGATCGCGGCTTCGCGCACCGCCATCGCGTGAGATTTCTTTTGAAAGACGCCCAGGTCGAGCACGAGCATCACGCCCATGATGAGAACGAAGCCCGCCCAGAGCCAGGTGACTGCCATCGCCTGTAAATTCTAACATACGAGGGCTTGATCGTGATATTCACCGACGGCGCGTGCTCTGGAAACCCCGGCCCGGGAGGGTGGGGCTGCGTCGTCGCCACACCCGAGGGCCGCGTCTTTGAGCTGACGGGGCGGGCCGACGCCACGACCAACAATCGCATGGAAATGAGCGGCGTGATCGCGGGGCTGCGCGCGGTGCGCGCGATGCCCGGCCCGGTGCTCGTCAACACCGACTCCACCTACGTCATCGGCGGGATCACCCAGTGGATCTCGGGGTGGAAGCGGCGCGGGTGGATGACCGCCGCCAACGAGCCGGTCAAGAACGAGGACTTGTGGCGCGAATTGGACGCGCTGGCGGACGAGCGCCGCAAGGGCGGCCTCCAATGGCGCTGGGTGCGCGGCCATGACGGCCACGACGCCAACGAGCGCTGCGACAAGCTGGCCGTGGCGATGACCCACCGCAAGCCCATAAGCCTCTATGACGGTCCCCTGCTCTCCTACCCGCACGGGTCCTTGCTTCCTTCCCAGCCCCAAGCCTTGCCGTCGCGGCCTCAAGAGCGTAAGCCGCGTGTCGAGGGCGGGTCGGCGACTTATCTTAGCCTTCTTGAGGGCAACCTGGAGCGTCACCAGACGTGGAAGGAGTGCGAGGCCCGAGTCAAAGGCCGCTCCGGCGCGAAGTTCAAGAAGGTCCGCTCCGAGGATGAGGAGCGCGCGATCAGGAAGGCTTGGGGTCTGGGTTAGGAGCCGGCGCCGTCAGGCGCGACTGCCGCCACAGCCAGAGGTTAAAGACGTGCGAGCCGATCGCCGCGGCCCAGACGAACCAATCCAGACGCTCGATCGCCGTGAGCGCCACGATCAGGTAGACGTAGTCGCGGCTGGCGATCCGTTCGATGGTGACCGCCAGCGGCCCGCGCTTGTCGTCGGGCACTCTTAGGACCAGCCACCACACGGAAAAGCCGCAGGCCAGGAAGCCCGTGACTAGAAGCGCGCCCGGCAGCATCCAGTCGCGGCCGGGGTGCAGGCGGGCGACGCCGATGGGCAAGGCCACGAAAGTCGCCAGATGGGCGAGGTAATCGGCCGAGACGTCGTATTGCGCGCCCCAAGGCGTGGACAAATGCTTAAGCCGGGCGAGCTCCCCGTCGCAGCCGTCGAGCAGGCAGCAGAACCACAGCACCAACGCGCCGTAGAACTGCATGGACGCGCTGGGAAGAGACAGCCAATACGCGCCGAGCAAGCCCAGCGCCAGGCCGGCCGTCGTCACATGATTGGGCGTGATGGGGAAAGGAAGCATGGCGCGCGTGAGCGCAATCGACAGCCTGCGGTCCAAGTGCGCGATATAGCCGTCGGTGTCCTTGACCATGCGCGAGTACAGCGTGTCCGCCGCGCGGGAGGCTTCGGAGCCCTTGGCGTCGAAGAAGGCTCCCGCCGCCGCCTCGGACGCGGGCTGGGTCAGCGCGGCGGCCAGCACGTCTTTGGGGGCGCGCGTCCCGGCGCCGACGGCGCGCGGCTTGCGGCACAGAGCGGCGACCGGGCGGCCGGACAAGAGGCGGCGCGCGTCGCTGGCTTCCGCGGCGGAGACGAAGGCGATCAGGCCGCCCTCGTCTGGAAACGACTCGGGGTCGACGGCAAGCAGTGGAAGCGAGGCGTCGAGAGCGGACGCGCCGTCCTTGTCGCCGACGGTGGGAACGCCCGCGGCGCGCAGCTGAAAAGACCATTTGGCGAGAAAGGCATCGTCGGCGCCGGCGATCACGATGCGCTCGACGGGAAGCTCCTTGGCGGCGCGGACGGCGGCGCGCACCGACGTGGGCAGGCCCGCCACCAGCGGCGCGCTCTTCGGCGCGCCGAGCAGGACCTGCCAACGGCCGGAGATGTCGATCATAGAGCCTGATTTTAGCGTATTTGCTAGAATAGTCCCAGATGCCGGCGAAGCCCACTTTGTTGCGCCGCTTAAGCGGCGTGCTCCTGCACCCGACCTCCCTTTCCGGTCCGCGCGGGGGAGCTTTGGGCAACGAGGCCCTGCGCTTCGTTGATTTTCTGGCCGACTGCGGCCAATCCTGGTGGCAGATGCTGCCGGTTTGCCAGCCGGATGAGACCGGCTCGCCTTACGCCTCGCCCTCGATCTTCGGAGGTAGTCCCGCCCTGATCAGCGTGGACGTGCTCGCCGCCGAAGGCCTGCTTAAGAAAGCGGAGCTGGGGCAGTCCAAAATGAAGGCCCTGCGCGCGGCTTTCACCCAGTTCCGCCGCCGCGCGGGACGCGAGGAGCGCGAGGATTTCGAGGCTTTCCGCGTTCGCGAGGCCTGGTGGCTGGCCGACCACTCGCTTTTCTTCGCGCTCAAAGACGCCAACAACGGCCGCCCCTGGACGGATTGGGACGAGCGCCTGCGCCGCCGCGAGCCCGCGCGGTTGGAGGAGGCGCGCGGGCGCGTGGCCGAGGAGCTTCGCTTTCATGAGTTCGTCCAGTGGCTGTTCGCCCGCCAATGGGAGGCCGTCCGCCGCCATTCCCAGGTCCGAGGCGTGGGGCTCATGGGCGACGCGCCGATCTACGTCCGCCACGACAGCGTCGACTGCTGGGCCCATCAAGAGCTCTTTTTTCTCGACGACATGGGACGGCCCAGCGCGGTCGCGGGCGTGCCCCCCGATTATTTTTCCGAGACCGGACAGCTGTGGGGGAACCCGCTGTACCGCTGGGACCGCCACCGCGAGGAGGGATTCGCCTGGTGGATGGCGCGACTAAAGAACTGCGCCGCGCGTTTTGACGCCTTGCGCCTTGACCATTTCATCGGGTTCCGCAATTATTGGGAGATCCCTGTGGGAGAGAAGACGGCGGTGGCGGGGCGCTGGGTCCAAGCGCCTGGCGCCGAGTTCTTCGAGACGGCGCGCCGCGAGGTGAAGGGGCTTGAGATCATCGCCGAGGACCTCGGGGCGGTCACGCCCGAGGTGATCGCGCTGCGCGAGAAGTTCTCATTTCCGGGCATGCGGCTGGCGCAATTTGCCTTCGGCGGCTCGGAGAAGGATTGGCCGCAGGCGTGGCCGGAGCATTGTGTCGGCTACACGGGCACCCATGATAACGATACCACGCGCGGCTGGTGGGAGGACGACGGCACGCTCAACGCGGGCCGCTCGGCCGCCGTTGCGGAGAAGGAACGGCGCACGTTCCGCCGCGCTTTGGGCCGGGAGCCGGAACTGCCCTCCTGGGACATGACGGCTTCGGTGTGGCGCTCTCCCGCGCGCACGGCGATTGCACCCATGCAGGATCTCATCAACGTCGGCGGCGAGGGGCGCATGAACCGCCCCGGGACGGCTGAGGGCAATTGGCGTTGGCGCATGGACGCGGGCGCCTTGACGACGCGCCTGAGCGGTCGCCTGGGCCTGCTGACGGGCGCGACCGCACGCGCGCCGGAGGGTCAATGAGTGCTGGCGTAGTCGATCACCACGGCTCGGCCCTGTCCGATCTCGACCTGCATCTGTTCAATGAGGGCACGCACGTCCGTCTTTACGACAAGCTCGGGGCGCATCTGGAGACGCGCGCGGGCAAGGCGGGCACGCGCTTTGCGGTGTGGGCGCCCAACGCCAAGAAAGTCGCAGTCATGGGCGATTTCAACGGCTGGGCCAAGACCAAGCACCCGCTTAAATCCCGCGCCTCCTCCGGCATTTGGGAGGGTTTCATCCCGGGAGTGGGCAAGGGGGCGATTTACAAGTACTGGATCTCCTCTCATCACGGCGGCCACAAGGCCGAAAAGGCCGATCCTTTCGGCTTCCGGCACGAGGAGCCGCCGCGCACCGCCTCGGTGGTCTGGGACCTCGACTATGAATGGGGCGACCAAGAATGGGTGAAGCTGCGGCACACGCGCAACACGCTGGCCGCGCCGATCTCGGTGTATGAGGTCCATCTCGGCTCCTGGAGGCGCGTGCCGGAGGAAGGCGACCGCTGCCTCACCTACCGCGAGATCGCGCCCTTGCTGGCCGCGCACGTCAAGAAGCTGGGGTTTACGCATGTCGAGCTGCTGCCGGTGATGGAGCACCCCTTTTACGGGTCTTGGGGCTACCAGACCACGGGCTATTTCGCGCCGACCTCGCGCTACGGCAGCGCCCAAGACCTGATGTTCATGATCGACCATCTTCATCAAGAGGGGATCGGGGTCTATCTCGATTGGGTCCCGTCGCACTTTCCCACCGACGCCCATGGCCCGTCTTATTTCGACGGCACGCACCTCTACGAGCATTCCGATCCGCGTCTGGGCTTCCATCCCGATTGGAAAAGCGCCATCTACAACTACGGACGCAACGAGGTCCGCGCTTTCTTGATCTCCAACGCCCTGTACTGGCTCGACAAGTTCCACGCCGACGGCTTGCGCGTGGACGCGGTGGCGTCGATGCTCTACCTCGACTACTCGCGCAAGGACGGCGAATGGATCGCCAATAAGTTCGGCGGCCGCGAGAACTTGGAGGCGATCGACTTCATCAAGCAGCTCAACCAGCAGGTCTACAAGCACCATCCCGAGGTGCAGACCATCGCCGAGGAGTCCACGGCCTGGCCGGGCGTCTCGAAGCCGACGTACTTGGGCGGGCTGGGCTTCGGCCTGAAATGGGACATGGGCTGGATGCATGACACGCTGCGCTACATGCGCGAGGATCCCGTGCATCGCAAGTACCATCAGAACGAGATCACCTTCCGCGCGATCTACCAGTTCCACGAGAATTTCGTCATGCCCCTGTCCCACGACGAGGTCGTCCACGGCAAGGGATCATTGATCGATCAGATGCCCGGCGACGACTGGCGCAAGTTCGCCAACCTGCGCCTGCTCTTCGCCTGGCAGTGGGCGATGCCGGGCAAGAAGCTGCTGTTCATGGGCGACGAGCTGGCGCAGCGCCGGGAGTGGAGCCACGACCGCAGCCTCGACTGGCATCTGCTGGAGCACGACAGCCACAAGGGGGTGCTGCGCTGGGTCGAGTGCTTAAACCGCGTCTATCGCGGGGAGGCCGCCCTGCACGAGCGCGACTGCGACGAGTCGGGCTTTGAATGGGTCGACGCGTCGGACGCCGACAATTCCGTCCTGTCGTTCTTGAGAAAAGGGGCGGGCTCCAAGGGCGAAATCCTGTGCGTGTTCAACTTCACGCCCGTGCCGCGCGCCGACTACCGCGTGGGGGTGCCCAGCGGCGGACGCTGGGCGGAGCTGGCCGACTCCGATGCCGCCGAGTTCGGCGGCTCGGGGGCCACGCTCGGCGGAGGTGCTGCGGCCGAGAAGACGGCATGGCACGGCCGCCCCTATTCGCTGAAGCTGCAGCTGCCGCCTCTGGCCGCCGTCTTCTTGAAGCGCCCGAGCTGATCGCACCCGCCTCCGTCGAGCGGGGAAAACACGGACCACGGGATGTCCGTCTAGAATTCTAGACATAGAATGAGGACATGGACTGTCCTCGGCTCAGCCCAAATTGATAGGCTCGTCCCGCCGCTACGCTTTTTTGGAGGTTGTCATGAAGCTGTCGCTGATGTTGTCCGCCGTGCTGGCCGCCGCGCCCGCGGGCGCCCTGATCAAGACCAAGACCGTCGAATATAGGCACGGCGACGTCGTTCTGCAGGGCTATGTCGCCTACGAGGACGGCTTTAAGGACAAGCGCCCCGGGGTGCTGGTCGTCCACGAGTGGTGGGGACACGGGCCTTACGCGCGCAAGCGCGCCGACGAGCTCGCCAAGCTCGGCTACACGGCTTTCGCCGTGGACATGTACGGCAAGGGCGTCTATGCCAAGACCCACGAGGAGGCGGGCCAGCTGGCCGGCGCCTTCTTCAACGACCGCAAGGCCATGCGCGAGCGGGCCTTGGCGGGTCTGGAGCAGCTCAAGAAGATGCCCTACGTCGATGAGACCAAGCTTGCCTCGATCGGCTACTGCTTCGGAGGGACGACCTCTCTTGAATTGGCGCGGGCCGGGATCGACCTGAAGGGGGTAGTGAGCTTCCATGGGGCTTTAGCGACCCCTTCTCCGGCGACGGAGACGCCCAAGGCGAAGATTCTCGTCCTGCACGGCGCCGACGACCCCATGGTCACGCCCCAGGTGCCCGCCTTCCTAGATGAGATGCGCAAGGTCAACGCCGATTGGCAGTTCGTCCAGTACGGGGGGGCGGTGCACAGCTTCACCGTGCCCGAGGCCGGCACCGACACCGCCAAGGGCATGGCCTACAACAAGAAGGCCGACATGCGCTCCTCGGAGGCCATGCGCGGCTTTTTCGAAGAGATATTCAAGTAGGCGGGGGGCCCCGGAAACACGAAACCCCCAGCGTGAGCTGAGGGTCTGGTCCCGACATTTCTCGTTACGGGTTCGAAAGCGTTTGCGTCCTGATTAGTGTAGCACGCACCTGCGCGGGTGTCTAGTCTTATTTTTGTCTTATAAATGAGTCGCCCGCATCGCCGATGGCGGCGATGCGGGCTTTTCTCAGGTCCGAACTCTAATTAGAGCTTGCGGACGTTCGCGGCGCGCGGGCCCTTGTCGGACTGCTGCACGTCGAACTCGACGGCCTGATTCTCAGCCAAAGTCTTGAATCCCTCGCCCATGATGGACGAATGATGAACGAACAGGTCCTTGGACCCGTCGTCCGGCGTGATGAAACCGAAGCCCTTCTGATCGTTGAACCACTTCACTTTGCCCGTAGCCATTCTATTTGCTTCCTCTTTATTTACGTATTGCTCACACACGTCTTTGTGGCGAAGCCGCTCGTCCGGCTCCTACCCATATTATAGCACGAACTTCCCGCCGTTGCCGACGGGAAGTTCGTGTACGAGGGGACCGCTGTTGAGGGTGTTAGAAGCCCTTCCAGAGGTCCGTTTGCGACAGAGAAACAGCCAGCGCCGGGGTCTGCGGAGCGGGGCGCTGCATGGCCACCCGCGCTCTGCCGGTCTTTTCGACGGGCTTATACCAGCACAGCGGGCGCAGGCCCGCCGTGAAGCCCGCGGGGCCCGTGCAGGTCCCGACGGCCGGGTTGATGTCGTCGAGGATGTCGCCCAGCGGGCGGGTGCACAGCGCGGCCGCGAAGTAGGTGTCGAGCCGGCACTGGGGGGCGGGATGCCGGTCGTCGGTCTTGGCGACGACGTTGGTGTCCGGGGTGTCGAAGTGCAGGGGCTTGGGCTCTTTGCGCAGGATCTTGAGCAGGGTCGATACGGACATCGCGGCGTTGGCGCTGCGCAGGCAGATCGCCTGGTCGGCCGGCTTCGCATAGGACTTCGCGCAGGCGGCTTGGGCAACCTCGTCGTCGCCGTTCATGCGCGTGAAGGAGGCCGCTCCCGGAGCGCCGAAGAGCAGGCGCATGCACTTCAGGTTGGCGAAGTAGTCGGACTGGCCCTCGTTGGAGGCCCAGTTGCTGACTTTCGGGGCGCCGCCCAGGTGATGCCCCATCTCATGGCAGGCCACGACGGCGAAGCCGTCCTGGGTGACGACCTCATGGCGGGCCAGGCCGCCGTACATGTTGATGATATAGGT